>RCUS01001500.1_pt1 | contig 11960 bp, 14 predicted proteins | sample 2166221 | NCBI WGS metagenome assembly RCUS01 (sample SAMN09932758, study PRJNA488358) | compost metagenome | isolation source: compost soil in cyclohexanecarboxylic | place: Germany: Experimental Botanical Garden | reverse complement strand
ATAAAAAGGTTGCTACACCATCTTCCCATTCACATAAAGATATTGGTCTTGGAAGTAAGGTTACTCCTTGAAGTTTTAACATATAAAACTGTCCAGCTTTTCCTTTAACTTCTTCTTTAATTTTAAGACTAAATATTCCTGAACATATTTCTTTATTCTCTATAACTTCAACTAATTTATAATTCATAAAGCCCTCCTAGATTTTACTGCTTATTGCTTCTCTAATCTCATCTCTCATCCTAATCGCTTCCAATTTAGCGTAATATCCTACTCTTTCATTAACATTTCCTTCTTTATAAGCTAAAAGAATCTTTCTTGATGAGTTGACAACTCCCCCATTCCCATTATTTAAGTACATAGCCACATCTTCAGCTCTTCCACCTTGAGCTCCATAACCAGGTATTAAGAAAAACATATTTTTAAATCTCTCTCTTAATTCTTTTGCCTCTTCTTTATGTGTACAGCCTAGTACTCCCCCTATTTGTGAATATCCACTCTCACCTAGATAATCATTACCTATATTACAAAGTCTATCCCCAACCTCATGATATACCTTATGCCCTTTAGTAGTATCTAAAAATTCTATATCCTCTGCTCCTGGATTAGAAGTTCTTACTAAGGAAAATACTCCTTTTTTACCATCCTTCATGTAAGGTAGATATGGCTCTATTGAATCCATTCCCATATATGGACTTAAAGTTATAAAATCAGCTTCAAAATCCCCTTCAAAATGTGCTTTAGCATACATTTTTGCAGTAGCTGCTATATCCCCTCTTTTAATATCTGCGATAATTATAGCATTCTTTTCTCTTAAGTATTCAAGTGTTCTTTTATAAGCATCTAGTCCTTTTAGTCCTAATGATTCGTAGTAAGCTATCTGAACTTTATAACAAGCAGCAACATCTAAGGTTTCATCTATTATCTCTTTATTAAAGTTAAATATTGCATCTGCTTCATTTTTTGATGTTTCCATTATATATTCTGGAACATATTCTATACTTGTATCTAAGCCTATACATACTACACCCTTTTCCTCTACGCTTTTATATAATCTATCAATAATATTCATATATACCCCTACCTTTTATAAGATATTTTTCCACCTTTTATAGTAGTAACAACTTCGCCATAATACTCTATTCCTTCAAATGGCGTATTTTTGCTTTTAGAAGCAAATTCTTCTGAATTAACTTTAGTCTTTTTATTTAAATCTACCAAAACTACATCTCCGTCATAACCTGGCGTAAGTTTTCCTTTTTTTATTCCTAAAATCTCTCCTGGTCTTCCAGACATAAGCTTGCTTAAGTTATTTAAGGAAAGGTTATTTTCTTTTACTAAAGTTGTATAGCTTATAGAAAATGCTGTTTCCAATCCCACCATTCCAGGTGCTCCTTTTTCTTTATCCTCTTTACTATGAGGGGCGTGGTCTGTTCCAATAGCATCCACATAGCCCTTTTTTATAGCGTCTATTAAAAACTTTCTATCTTCCTCTTCTCTTATAGGTGGATTAACTCTATAGTTTGACATCTCTGTATTTAAAGCAATATGATGTGGAGTTACTTCTAAAGTTATATTGCTATACCCATTTGATTTTGCTTCAATTATATATTCCATAGCCTCTTTAGTACTTACATGTGCCATGTGAAGTTTTGCACCTGTATATTTAGCTAAACTTATATCTCTCCAGGTCATCATATTTTCAGCTAGTCTCATATCTATATCTGAAAACTCATGATCTTCGGCATGTGAGATTACTACCCAATTATTTTCACGAGCTATATTCATAGCATCCATCATTGTTCTTGAACCCATAACACCTTTACCGTCATCAGAAATTGCTTTTATTAGCTTATTACCTGAGAGCTCCTTTAGAGGCGTTAAAGTCTTTCCATCAAAATCTTTAGTTATAGATAAACATTGATGTAAATCTATAAGCCCTATTTCCTTAGCTTTATTATTTACATATTCTAAAACCTCTAGACTTGAACATATAGGATTAGTGTTTGCCATTAAGTTTACATAGGTAAATCCCCCTCTTAAAGCAGCTCTTGATCCTGTTTCAATATCTTCTTTATAAGTAAAACCTGGATCTCTAAAGTGAACATGCATATCTATAAAGCTTGGCATTAAAGTTAATCCATTTCCCTCTAAGGTTTCACACTCTCTTTTAATATCTAATCCAATTTCTTTTATCTTTCCATTTTCTATATATAAATCTCCATAAAAATCATGGCTCTCATCTACTATATTTACATTTTTTATAAGTAAATTCATACCTTTCCCTCCAGTTTACAAATTGCAAAATTCGCTAGTTTCATAACAATAGTCACATCTATATACCCCTTTTTCTTTACTAGTAAGATTAAAAACCTGAGGTATATCCTTTTCTATTGTAGTTATGCATCTTGGATTTCTACATGAAATTATATTTACAACCTTCTCTGGTAAAGTTGGCTTTATCTTATCTACTATTCGTTCATCATCTACTATATTAATCGTTATAGTTGGCGATAATAATCTTAAAAATGTGTAGTCTAGAGATACATTATCCTCAATCTTTATAATATCTTTTCTACCAAGTTTAGAGCTTTCTACATTCATAATTAATGCCACTGGGTATTCCACCTTATCAAGTTCTAGATGATTAAATATCTTTATCCCAGTTCCTGCTTTTATATGATCCATTACTATTCCCTTTTTAATTGTGGTTATCTTAAGCATTACTTCACCTCCAAAAGCTTTAATATAAGTGCCATTCTTACGTACATTCCATACTCAGCTTGCTTGAAGTAACATGCCCTTGGATCGTTATCCACCTCTTTTGAAATCTCATTTAACCTAGGTAGTGGATGAAGTACTATCATATCTTTTTTAGCTAACTTCATCTTGTTTTTATCTAAAATATAGCTATCTTTTAATCTTATATACTCCTCTTCATTAAAGAATCTTTCTTTTTGAACTCTAGTCATATATAAGATATCCAATTTATCAATTACATCCTCTAATCTTTCAACTTCCATAAATTCTATATTGTTTTCTATAAGTATTTCTTCTCTTATATATTCTGGAATTGTAAGTTCTTTTGGTGATATTAATATAAACTTATTATTTTTATATCTAGACATGGCTTTTAAAAGTGAATGAACAGTTCTTCCAAACTTTAAATCACCACATATTCCTATAACGTTATTTTCTATACTCTCTTTTAAATTTCTTATGGATAACAAATCAGTAAGAGTTTGGGTTGGATGCTGATGTCCACCATCACCTGCATTTATAACTGGAACGCTTGAGAACATAGTTGCAACCTTTGCTGAACCTTCTTTTGGATGTCTCATTGCAATAATATCTGAATAGGTAGAAACTATTTGAATAGTATCAGAAAGACTTTCCCCTTTTGAAACAGATGAGGAATTTGGTTCTGAGAAACCTAATACACTTCCTCCAAGCCTCATCATAGCAGCTTCAAAGGAAAATCTAGTTCTAGTGCTTGGTTCATAGAATAGAGTGGCAAGGATTCTTCCCTGCATTAGACTTGAATATTCTTTAGGATATTTTATAATATCCTCAGCTAAATTAAAAATTTCATTTAGCTCATCTACAGTAAGATCCATAGGATCTATTAAATGTTTAATTTTATTCATAATTTCCTCCTTTTTAACCTCTCTGTGTTAAATTTAAAGGGACTAATAAGGCATTTTTGCCTAAAAAAAAGCCTTCCTTAAAGGAAGGCGTAATACGTCCATTTAGTATGGTAACTTTACTTCCTTAATGACCTCTCTGGATCAAATTAAAGGCTCTATATTACATAGAGAATAGCAAAAATATAACCTATTGTCAATAGCCCTGTACTAAATTTAAGAGCTATACGCTTTATTAACTTTCTAAAGATTTATTAACAAAACCTCTAATTGTATTTATTTGATCCATTGTCAAACATAAAAACTCTCCCCCAGCTAGAAAAGCTTTATCATCATATCCTACCCACTTTATTTCCATAATGGCTGTAAAAGAAGGGCTCCCCTTGATAGATAAAAGAATATCTAAAAAATCACCTTTCTTAAGTGGAATATCGCTACTTATACAGATTCCTGCCTCAGATATATTCAGTGCTCTCATAATAGGATCTCCGCTAGGATTATTTACATTTTTATCATTTATTCTCGGATACATGATTTCTAAGTCAAAATCAATTCTCTTGCTTGCTCTCTTTTCCTTCAAAAATGAGTATACTTTATTATTTTTTGCTGATTCCATACTAACCCACCTTTATATGCTTTTGAAATCAATATCTTTAAATTTGTAATCTAATTATATCATTCTATCTAAAGCTTGTAACTAAGCTATTTTTATTTTAAAATAAAAATTTATGTTGACAGAAAATTTTGGTGGTTTAGAATTTTAGTTCTTATATTTTTAATTTTAGTATATCCTCAAGATCAAGCCCAGCTTGTACAATTCCTTTTCCATCTTTCCTCGATATAGCAACAAACTTATAGTACTTATCATCCACATCTCTTTTCATAAAGTTTTGAGTTACTATAAGTTTATTATCCTTAAGTATATTCCTAAATACATGAGCTTGTGAAGTTTCATCCTCAGTAAATCTAAATCCTATGCCAAACTTATTATTTGATAATATTGTAACCCCGTCCCCATCTGTTATGTAAAACTCTGATATTCCACTTTCAGTTGAATATTTATCAAGAAACTCGTTGTTTATCTTTTCACTGCACATCTGTTTTGCTAAAACTTCACAATGGCTTATTAGTTTTTCTGAAATAATATTTTCAAATTCTTGAGTAAATTCTAGCAATGTTTTAATATCTTTAGACATATTATCGCAACTATCAATATTTAATCTTTCTAGTTCATATTGCTTCTTTATATCTACAACTATATTATTAACTTCAACATTAAAATCTTTAAAAAATTCTGAAGCATCATCAGATACTACTTTAATTTTTTCGTTAGAAGATAATTGCTCCTCTATCTTTTTAGAAACTAAATGAACTGACCCTATTATATCCGTAACCTCAGTATTTATGTCATTAAAACATTCTTTTATAGAACTCGTAGAGGTCTGAACCTTTTTGCCTTTTTCACCTAATATATTTATTGCCTCAACAGCCGCATTACTTTTAACCTTTATGTTTTCTATATTGCTTCTTATATCCTTTGCATATACTGCACTTTCGTCCGCTAATTTCCCAACTTCAGTTGCTACAACACCAAATCCTCTGCCACTTTCACCTGCTCTAGCAGCTTCTATTGCAGCGTTTAATGATAGTAGATTTATATTTTTTGCAAGCTTACTTATTAAATCAGCCATCTTCTCAACAGTATCAGTAACATTTGCTAAATTAGTTATATCACCTATCAGATCGTCCATATGTACATTCATATCTTCAAGAATTTCTACAGCATCCTCAACAGTCTTTCCTCCCATTTTTATAGAATCTTCTGTTTGAGCTGCACTTTCTCTTACCTTATTTGAAAGAGCGTACATCTCCTGCTGTGAATTGTATATATTATTAGTAAGTGAGTTTAGTTCATCAATTCTTTTAAAAGTATGTTCTGCCTTATGTTCAAATCCATCTATTTTTTCGCCTACACTTTTAGCAGTATCCATGGATGTAGTACAAGAAGAATATATGTTATTAAGCTGCTGTGAAATTCTAGTTGAAGATCTTAAAGTATTATATATCCAAGATATTAGTTTTTCAGTTACTTTACCTAAATCATTGTCTACAAATTTATTACCTTCAATATTTAAAGTCAAATCTCCAGAAACTATCTTTTCAATAGCTTTTTTATATTCATCTTTTATTTTTCTATTTTTTATCACCTGAAAGGTAAAAGCTAAAATAAGTATACCTATTATAATAAGTTCAATTAAATTTAAATAATTCATTTGTATAATCCCCTCTTTAAAATATCTACAATAAAAAGAGATCACAACTTACCGCTCCTTAAGAGCAGCTAAGCCACAACCTCTTTATTGCGTATCAATATTAAATAATTTATAACTAATTATACTCTAATTTTAATTTTTTTTAAATAATATAATAAAATATTATTTAAAGTTATTATCCTCACTAAATTTAATTTGAGATAAAATTATTCCCAAAAATATAAACATACACCCTATATACCCTCTAATACTCATAGTTTCACCTAATAAAACAACTCCCCCTAAGGCACCAAACACAGACTCCATACTCAATATTATTGCAGCATGAGAAGGTTTGGCATTCTTTTGAGCTACAACTTGAAGTGTATAAGCCACTCCAACCGACAAAATTCCTCCATAGAGTATTGGAACTAACGCCTGAGATATCCCACTTAAAGTAGTTTGTTCAAATATAGCCGAAGTGATTAAACTTAAAATAGAACAAGTTGCAAACTGTATACAAGATAATTTTAGAGCATCTATCTTATCTGAAAAATAATCTATAGCTAAAATATGTATAGCCCAAAAAACAGCTCCTATAATCTCAAGCAAGTCTCCATAAGCTATTGAAAAATTCTCATTAACACTTAATAGATACAAACCAACTACTGAAATAATTACTCCAAGCCATGCATTTTTTTCAATTTTATGTTTTAATAAAATTCCTATAATGGGTACTAAAACCACATAAAGACCTGTTATAAAACTTGCCTTTCCAGCTGTTGTATACATAAGTCCAATCTGCTGTAAGCTTGCCCCAGCATAAAGAATAAGACCTACTATAATTCCAGGCAATATAGATTTCTTAAAGCCAACATCATACTTTTTCTCTTTCTTTTTTCTTTTATCAAAAAAAATAATTAATGGAATAAGCGAAATACTACCTATCCCAAACCTTATTCCATTAAAACTAAATGCACCTACATAATTAGCCCCAGTTCTTTGTGCAACAAATGCAAAACCCCATATAGCTGCAACTAGCAATAGAAGTGAATTAGCAGCTAATCTTTTATTATTCATTTATTCTCCCCCTTAGATTAAATTCTCTATTATAATACCACAACCACATTTTTTTCTACAAATTAATTCAAAATCCTCACTATATTGTGACGCCAAATATTTCTGAGCATATAATAATATTGAAAGTTTTATTGACTCATATTATTTATATTATTTATTAAATATAGAAAAGCCTAAGAGTATATTCTCCTAGGCTTTTCTGCATTTATAATATTTCAGATTACATCTATATTAATTGGTATCTAGTCAGCTTTTTAACTTTTTAAATGTTTAAACATTATTTAGCTGATTTGGGAGTATTTTTTAAAATTGTTCATCACACCTTTGCAATAGGCATTATATACAAATAATATAAAGCAGCCACGCAACAGTGACTGCTTTATTAAAAGGGAGAAGAATAATGAAAAAACTTAATTTCAACTTATGAGTTTATTATAGAGTTACTATGTGTCCTTCATGTGTCATTACAATAAACATTCTGTTAACAAACATCCATCAATTTAATCATCTCTTCTATTAGCTCTTTTTATTTCTTTTTAATACCAAACAAAATCTTTATTAGGCAAAAACTACTTCTTAATCCCCTCCAAGCAATCCTCACAAACATACTTACCTTTAAAGTCTTGTCCACCTTTTATATTGCCGCAGATAGTACAACCCGGATTATATTTTCTTAGAATCATTGTTTTCTCCTCAGTGAATACCTCTAGGGAGTCAGCGATATCTATATTCATTACTGTTCTTAACTCCTTTGGTAGTACTATTCTTCCTAGCTCGTCTACTTTTCTTACCATTCCTGTACTTTTCATAATTATCCTCCTAAAAAATTTATTCTTCAGTTTCTTCTTTTGTCAAGTCCTTGCACTCATTACAATTATAACACTCTCCACTACATACAACATCATAACCTTTAATAATATCCTTTACTTCGCTGCACATGCATTGAAATACTTGGCAGTATTTAATAAACATAACCTTCTTCTCCTTTGCTCTATAAGTATTAGCTTATCAAGCTCTCTACTCTTAGTTAATACCCTATTATCACTGATTCCATACATATTGATGGATTTATGTAAACTTCTTCTCTTTTTCTCTATTATCGAAATTATTCTTATCATCTTCAATCTCCTCTCAAATCTTAATCAATATTCGATTATCTATATAATACAGCTCTTTTCTTAAAATAAACTGAAACTTTTGTTAAGTTATTTCACAAATTTCTTAAGATGTCAGTAAGTAAGTCTTTTTTATTTTTGAAGCTCTTATCTAAAATTTCTTTGGTTAATTGTTTTTGCTGGTTAACTGGTTATATTCTTATCTGTTTTTCTGTATTTCTGGTTAAATGGTTAACTGGTTAACTGGTTAACTGCTTCCCAACAGTTTTTTTATTAATTTACAAATACTTAATTCCAAAGCATTGGTATCCTCATTATATGCTAATACATAAATTAGCCTTTTGTTGAATCATATTTTTAATATTTTTTCGGTTTATGAATATTTAACTTTTTATATTCTCACAATAACTATGAAAGGTAGGTATGCATATGAGGAAATTTACTAGTACTTTTTTAATTCTTTTGTTCTTATTTTTAATTCCATCTAAAGCTAACGCAGTTTCAAATACGAATACCTTTAAAGAGGGGGTTTATAAAGTATCCGACTTTAATTTTTCTGAAGGTAATCTTTACTATATTCAAAATGTATCTGAAAAAGGACCTATATTTTTGCAGATTTATGATAAAGATCAGATTGCACAACAAGCTATACGCCTACCTCCTAAATCTCAAAAATTTAATTTGATATCATTAAAGCCAGAGCATAGAATTGTAATTATAGGTGATGGAGAAGCCTATATCTCTTAAAATGTACTAACAAGCATCTTTAAAATTGCTTTGATATTTGCTGTTTTAGAATCATACCTGTAGTAAACTAGGCTTCTACAGGTATGATTCTTTTTAATATCATATATTTTACATTATGAACTAAAAAACACCCCAAAATTCATTTCTGAATAATGCTGTGTTTTAGGTTATTATTCATTTTTATGGTTAGTTAACTAAAATAAGATGGCTCATCAAACTAACTTGATTTTATGTTCTTCTACTATCTCTATTTATTTTCCCAATTACAAGTAACAATCAATTTCTTCTTTCTAGTATTATATATCTCCTTATGGTAAAATTTTGTTAAAAGGTGGTGTTACTGTGGAATATAATGAACTTTTAAAAACTAAATGTACCTTAAAAGAATATTCCTTTTTAGCGTTATTAATTGCAAACGACTATACTGATAGTCTTTTCTTAACTTCGTTTGGACAAGTTATTGGTAAACCTTATAAAGATCCAGAAAGTAATTATATATCTAGTCAAATTTCACTCACTGATGTTATAACCATTAATAATAATGGAGTAAAAACTAATTATACCGATTTTACTTTTACCCTTTTTATTGACCAGATCATAGCAATGACACCAATTGATAGGGATTACTTCTTATCTCAACTTGATGATTCTGGATATTAATAGAATCCTTATTAAGGATATAAACTTTCTCTAAAAAATAAAATTTGTGACGGATTTTTGCCGTTTGCCTAAAATCAAAAAAAGATAACTCCTAGAACCTAGGAGTTATCAGTATTTCATGGCTTAGTGCCAGTTATTCATTACATTATCCCACATCATCTTGCCGCATTTTGCTAAAGTAACAGTTCCATAAACACTGTTTGGAATATCCATAGAAAGAATTGTGAAAACAAAATTTCCTTTGGATAATTGGATAAGTTCAGTGTCATTTTCTACACCCTTTTTATCCCCTGTTTTAGATGATATATCATATTTTAAATCATCAGATATATATAATGCTAATTTATTTTTTATCTGCTGTCTTCTTAAAATATCTATAACCATAGTACTGTTTTCTTTATTTAGGAAAGTTCCGTTATATAAATGCTTCCATATCTTTGAAAGGTCATATGCTGAAGTTATGTTTTCTAATTCACTTTGATCTGATCTTTCATCTGTTGTCTTTCTATTAAGAATAGTACTTCTTAATCCCATTTCTTTAATATCTTTATTGATTTTTTCCATACTCACTAAATCAATAATTTTATTAGCAGCAGTATTATCACTCTGTATTAGCATAGCTACTAGTAATTCAAATATGGTGTATTCTCTCTCATTAAACTCATGGATTATACCAGTACCGTAAACTTTATCTTTACTTTCAATCTTTATTTTATCTAAAAATGTAAATCTGCCTTCCTCAACAGATTTTATTAATGATACAGCTATTGGCAACTTCATACATCCAGCCGCTACCATTTGAACGTTTTCATTGTAACTATACATGTATCCTGAATGTAAATCCTCAAAGTAGAAACTATAATTACCTATTCTTGACTCTAAATATCTCTTAATCTCTTTCATAATACCCTCCAGCTTCCATTCTGTTCTGCTACATCTATTATAACATATTGTCAGAAAATTTTGAAGTATTTTAACATTTATTAGAATTAATTTTATATTTGGAAAAGCACTAATTCCATTGGGGAATTAGTGCTTTTATTTTAATCTCCAAAAGAAATACCAATTTTTTTAGCTATAGTTACTAGCTCACCTGTAGGATTTACATTTTTATTAGCTCCAATTACATTTTCTAAAGAATCATATGAAATAAGATTTCCTTTTAAACAAACCATATTTCCAAACTTTCCTTTACTAATTAAATCAGCAGCTGCTACTCCATATCTAGTTGATAATATTCTATCAAATGGAGAAGTAATGCCTCCTCTTTGAACATGACCTAAAACTGTACATCTAACTTCATTTTCTTTTATTATACTCTCTAAATCTTCTGCTAACTTATTTCCAATTCCACCTAATCTTATTGGATCTGGAGAATCTTTAACTATTTTAGCTACTACCACATCTCCATCTTTTGACTTAGCACCTTCTGCCACAACAACTATAGAGAATGGTTTACCATTTTGCTTTCTTTCATTTATCTTATCTACAACTCTATTTATATCGTATGGTATTTCTGGAATTAAAATTACATCTGCTGATCCAGCTATTCCTGATTCTAATGCAATCCATCCAGCATTTCTTCCCATAACTTCACAAACCATAATTCTATGATGTGATTCTGCAGTTGTATGAAGTCTATCTAAAGCCTCCGTAGCAACTCCTATAGCAGTGTTAAATCCAAAAGTTATATCTGTTGATGCCAAGTCATTATCTATAGTTTTAGGAACTCCTATAACCTTAACACCTTTTCTTGCAAAATCTCTTGCAGAAGTTAAAGTTCCATCTCCTCCTATAACAACTAAAACATCTACGCCTTCTTTTTTCATGTTTTCTACAGCTACATCAGAAACATCTTTTTTAACCATGGCTCCATTTTCTTCTACTGTATAATCAAAAAGGTTATCTTTGTTTGAACTATATAAAATAGTTCCTCCTCTATGAAGAATCCCTGATACACTTTCTAATGTTAAAGGAACATAATCATTATTATATAGTCCTCTATACCCATATCTATACCCTATAACTTCATACCCATAGTTTAATATTGCTGTTCTAGTTACTGCTCTAATTACAGCGTTTAATCCCGGACAATCTCCGCCTCCTGTTAGTAGTGCAATTTTTTTGATTCCTTGTACCATATTAATCCCCCTCTACTTCTGTAGGTTATTCTTAAATTTATATTGCATTGAAAGTACTATAAACTTTCTAATGTTTAAACTATTCAAAGGACTTTTCACAAAACGTTTGCAAATTTTCAGACTATTGTTACAATTAAATGATATCATAATATTCTGAAAGTGCAAAGACATTTTTCATCTCTTTTCTTTGTTAAATATTAATGAATTATATCCTTTTTTTAACTTTATATTATATGCATTTTAAATAAAAAAGAGCATAAATAATAATTTCAACATAAATCTATCTATACTCTTTATAGTTTTTCCAATCTATTTAATTACACC
>RCUS01001491.1_pt1 | contig 12004 bp, 10 predicted proteins | sample 2166221 | NCBI WGS metagenome assembly RCUS01 (sample SAMN09932758, study PRJNA488358) | compost metagenome | isolation source: compost soil in cyclohexanecarboxylic | place: Germany: Experimental Botanical Garden | reverse complement strand
TGCTCGAACGCATCGAGCGCCTGATGCACGAGGTCAAGGGTGTGTGCGACAACATTGCCCACGACTTGCGCACGCCGCTGACCCGCCTGCGTGCTCAGCTTTACCGCATGCAACAACAGGCCGGTGAAGGCTCGGCGCAAGCGGCGCAACTGGATTTGGTGCTGGGCGAGGCTGATACGCTGATGGCGCGGTTTCGCGGGTTGCTGCGGATTTCCGAGCTGGAGGATCGTCAGCGCCGTTCCGGTTTCGTGCAGCTTGATCCGGTGTCGTTGCTACAGGAACTGCATGAGTTTTACTTGCCACTGGCGGAAGACGATGGCCTGACGTTTGAGCTGCAACTGCCGGAATCCTTGCCGCCGCTCAATGGCGACCGCGCCTTGTTGTTCGAAGCGGTGGCGAATTTGCTGAGCAACTCGATCAAATTCACCCCGCCCGGTGGCCAGGTAATTTTGCGTGGAGTCGATGAAAACGGACATACCCGCATCGAAGTCCTCGACTCCGGCCCGGGCATTCCCGAGACCGAGCGCGAGGCGGTGTTCCAGCGTTTTTATCGCGCCGAGGCGGGCAATCTGAAAAGCGGTTTCGGGTTGGGACTGTCGATCGTCGCAGCGATTGTCAGCCTGCACGGGTTTACGCTTGAGGTGGGTAGCAGCGAGATGGGTGGTGCGCGACTGGTGTTGGATTGTGAGCAGAGTTTGATTCCGCAGACCTGAAAATCAAAAGATCGCAGCCTGCGGCAGCTCCTACAGATGTACACAAACCCTGTAGGAGCTGCCGCAGGCTGCGATCTTAAAAAGCTTACGCCGGGTAGTTGGCCCGCAGTGCCTCAAGCCCACCCTGATAAATCCCGGTGAACAACGCCACCACTTCTTCATCACTCACGCCCACCGGCTCAAATCGACCGGACCAGGTCACTCGCGCACCCTGCCCCAGCGCTTCAACCTTGATCGTCGCAAGATAATCAGTGGCCGGGAACGGTGCCTGCGAAATCGAGTAGCTGTAGGTTTTCGCGGTGTTGTCGAACGCTTGCAGGCGCTCGACTATTGCAGCGCCGTCGGCGGTTTGCAGGCTGCGTACCCGCCCGCCTTCGCTGAGTTCACTCTTGGGAATGAACGGCAGCCAATCCGGCAGCGAGTTGAAACCGCCGATCAATTGCCAGACCTGATCGGCCGAGGCCGGGATGTCGATAAACGCAGATGCTGATGCCATGTAATGTGCTCTCTCAATCAATCAGGTTCAGATTGCCATGCTGTCGACGACACCGCCATCGACCCGCAGGGCTGCGCCAGTGGTGGCTGAGGATAATGGCGAAGCGATGTACGCCACCAGATTCGCCACTTCCTCGACATTCGCCACGCGCTGAATGATCGAAGTCGGCCGGGCCGTGCGTACAAAGGCGTCGGCCTCCTCCCGCAGACTACGACCGGATTGGGCAATGGCATCCTTGAGCATTTCCTCCACGCCGTCGGTCAGCGTCGGGCCAGGCAAGATCGCATTGACCGTCACCCCGGTGCCCGCCAAGCGTTTGGCCAGACCATGGGACACCGCCAGGTTGGCGCTTTTGGTCACGCCATAATTGAGCATGTCAGCCGGGATCGCGATGCCGGATTCCGAAGACAGGAAAATCACCCGGCCCCAACCCTGCTTGACCATGTCCGGCACGTAATGCCGGGACAGGCGTACCCCGGAGATCACGTTGATCTCATAGAAGCGCGTCCACTCGCTGTCGGGCGTCTCAAAGAAATCTACTGCGTTGAAGATCCCGAGGTTGTTCACAAGGATGTCCGCACGCGGCTCGGCGGCGAAGAGTTTCTCGGCGCCTTCGGCGGTGCCCAGGTCCGCGGTCAAACCGCGCAGTTGTGCATCGGGCACGCTTTGGCGAATGCTCGCCAGCGCCTGCTCAACCTTGGACGTCTCGCGGCCGATCACCACCACCGTGGCGCCGGACTCGGCCAGCGCCTTGCTGATGCCCAGGCCGATGCCGGCAGTGCTGCCGCTGACAATCGCCAGTTTTCCGCTCAAATCGATTTTCATGTTCAGGCTCCAATGATTGGCAAAGGTGCGCGTTCGGACACCAGTTTCGCGTCGCGCAGCGCCTGCCAGAAGGCGGCAGGAATCACCGCCGACAACGCGGCCACGTCTTCGGCAATCCGCTCTGGACGGCTGGCACCTGGAATGACTGCCGCCACCGCCGGGTTGGCCAACGAGAACTGCAATGCCGCCGCTTTGATGTCGACACCATGGGCCGCCGCAATGCGCTTGATCTGCTCGACCTTGTTGATGATCGCCGGGCTCGCCTTCTGGTATTCGAAGTGTGCGCCACCGGCCAGGATGCCCGAGCTGTAAGGGCCGCCGACCACGATTTCAACGTTCTGCGCCAGCGCCGCGTCCATCAAGCGTTGCAAGGCGCGGTCATGGTCGAGAAGAGTGTAGCGGCCGGCCAAAAGAAAACCGTCCGGCTGCGCTTCGCTCAGATCAAGGGTCAATTCGCATGGCTCGACCTTGTTCACACCCAGGCCCCAGCCCTTGATCACGCCTTCTTCACGCAAGCGAGTCAGCACTTTGAATGCGCCGGTGCGGGCCTGGTTGAAGTATTCCAGCCATTGATCGCCGTAGAAGTCCTGGGCGATGTCATGCACCCAGACGATGTCCAGGCGATCTGTTTGCAGGCGCTTGAGGCTGTCTTCGATCGAACGCATCGTTGCGTCGGCGCTGTAGTCATTGACGATCTTGTTCGGGCGACCGTGTTCGAACACCCCGCTCTTCTCGCCCAGATCGCGGGCAGCGGCGTCTTCGACTTCGTCGAGAATCACCCGGCCGACCTTGCTGCTGAGCACATAGTCGTCGCGGTTGTAGCGGGACAATGCGGTGCCGAGGCGGATTTCCGACAGGCCCGAACCGTAGAACGGTGCGGTGTCGAAGTAACGCACGCCGGCATCCCAGGCCGCATGGACGGTGGCTTGCGCTTCCTCTTCAGGAATGGCGCGGAACATGTTGCCCAGTGGTGCAGTACCGAAGCCCAGCGCGCCGGGCAGTTTGTCTTTCAAGCTCATGATTCAATCCTCGTCAGTTTCTGAGGTCAGTTGGGTGACCGTTGAGCAGATGCTAGATTGCAGCGATCGGACCGTCCAAGACATAATGCGCAGCACTTGAGTCCCCAGAGGTCTGACATGATCGACATCCGCCAATTGCGCTACTTCGTCGCCGTCGCCGAGGAAGAACACGTCGGTCGCGCCGCCGAACGTCTGCACATTTCCCAGTCGCCTTTAAGTCGGCAGATCGCCCAGCTCGAAGAACGGCTTGGCCTGACCCTGTTCGAGCGCAGCCAGCAACGCATTCGCCTGACCCGCGACGGCCAGACTTTCCTCGCCGAAACCCGCGCATTGCTGACCCACGCCAATCGCCTGGAATCCCTCGGCAAACGCCTGGGCCGTGGTGAGGAAGGCGGCTTGTGCATCGGCTATATCGAAAACGCCATGCATGCGGGCGTCCTGCCCAATGCCTTGCGCGTGCTGCGGGTTGACCGGCCGAATGTGCATGTCGCGCTGTACAACCAAAGTTCCGTCGAACAATTGGAAGGCCTGCGTCAGCGTAGTCTGGATATCGCCCTGGTCAGCGAGCCGCCGACGGACGACGATCCGGACCTGTTGGGTTTTCAGGTGTTGGACGACCCGATGCTATTGGCCCTGCCCGAGGAACATCCGCTGGCACAGAAAACCGTGCTGACCCCGGAAGATCTCGCCGATCAGGAGTGGATTGGCGTGCAACACCACCAGAATGTCAGCAGCCGCGAAAACTTCGTCAGCGCCTGCATCCGCGCAGGGTTTACCCCGGACATCCGCATGGAAGCCACCGGTCCCTTCACTGCAATGGCTCTGGTGGCGTCGGGACTGGGCATCGCGATGATTCAGAAAGGCTTGAGCCGCAACGCACCGCCGGGCGTGGTGCTGCGGGAAGTGTCGTGGATTTCCCTCACCAGACCGCTGTGGGCGGCATGGCACCGGATCAATCTGCGGCCGTTGGTGGAGACGTTCAGGAAGGTGCTGACGGAGCCGGGTGCGGCTGACTAATGTTGTAGGAGCTGCCGCAGGCTGCGATCTTTTGATCTTGCTTTTTAAAGTCCAGATCAAAAGATCGCAGCCTGCGGCAGCTCCTACATTAGCGTTGGTTCAACGCAACGCCTGCCCCCGCGTCTCCGGCATCCGCAGATAAACCACCAGGCTGATCGCACTGATCACCGCCAGGTAAATCCAGAACAACCCGCCATAGCCCCAACCCGCCATCGACGCCATCAGGTACGGCGCAGTACCGCCGAACAGGGTCACCGACAAGGCGTACGGCAAGGCGATGCCCGTCACGCGCACTTCAGCCGGGAATTGCTCGGCCATGGTCACCGCCGACGCCGCGCCGAAACCGGTCATGATCACCATCGACACGGTCTGGATCAGGGTCACTTCCAGCAGGCTGATGCCGGTATGCAACAGCCCGAAACTCGGCCAGGCCCAGAGAATCGAGGCGATGGCGAAAGCGATCAACACTGGACGGCGCCCTACCCGATCCGCCAGTTTGCCGGCGAACGGCAGCAACACCAGCGATACGCCGACGGAAATCACCCCGGCCAGCAACGTATCGCGGATCGACATGCCGGTGATCAAGTGCACCTGATTCGGATAGCTGACCATCCACACGTAGTTGAGCAGGTTGCCAGCCATGGCGATGCCGATCACGCGCATGGCGTCGCGGCGATGGCTGAACAGCAGTTCGCGGATCGGGCGTTTTTTCGCCTGGCTGGCGATCTTCGATTTGAAGATCTCGGTTTCGCGTACCGACAAGCGAATCCACAAGGTAATCAGGCCCATCAACGCGGCAATCACAAACGCCACGCGCCAGCCCCAATCGTAGAGCGCGGTGTCGCTGCCCATCGACGCGAGCGCAAAGCCGAGCAGGAACGACACCAGCGTTCCGGCGTTGATGGCGAACCATTGCCATGACCCGGCGAATGCCCGGCGATGCGCAGGCGCCGACTCGATCAAGAACGCCGAAGCAGACCCGAATTCACCGCCCGCAGAGAAGCCCTGCACCAGTCGCGCAATCACCAGAATGATCGGCGCGGCGATGCCGATGCTTTCATAGTTGGGGCAGATGCCGATCACCAGCGAAGCCACCGACATCAGCAGGATCGACAGCGTCAGGCCTTTTTTACGGCCGTAGCGGTCCGCCAGTTGACCCAGCACCGCGCCGCCGATGGGGCGCATGATGAAGCCGACCGCAAACACCGCCAGTACCGAGAGCAAAGCGGTTACGCCGTCACCGGCGGGAAAAAACTGCTTGGCAAGAATCGAAGAGAACGTCGCGTAGATCACCCAGTCGGTGTATTCGACGATGGTGCCGAGGGTGGCGGCGACAATCGCTTTTTTCTCGGCACTGTTGAGTTGGCGACCCTCGGATTGCAGGCTCGCCGTGGCAGTGGATGACGGCGACAGTACGCCGTCCACAGTGTTGTGGTTGCTCATTTTCAAGACTCCCGTGGGCGCTATTATTGTTGACCTTGGACGCGGCCTCAGCGTTGTTACGGGAGAAATATCCGGCGTTGCCAGCTTTTCGTGTAGCGAGTTTTCCGGACGGTTCGATTGACTAAATATCAATCCATTGCCTTGAGGTTTTCTCAAGCCACGGGGCTTTAAAACTCGGTTGAAGGGTGAGCGGTGAGCAGCGGTAATGGCAGGCAATCATGGGGCTGCCCACGACCGTCCCCATGCCGTGCATCGATACGACTGCTTCGATAAAAAGAACTCTGTGAGGAGAACCGGCAATGTTTGATAGAACCAACAGCTTCATCGGCGGGCGCATTTCCCCGCCGCTGAACGGTGAATATGTCGACAAGATCGACCCGCGCACCGGCGAAAAACTCAACGAAGTGGCCAGCAGCGGCCCCGCCGACGTGGCCATCGCCATCGACTCCGCCGCCGCAGCATTGCAAGCCTGGCGCGACATGCGCCCGGCCGAGCGCGGGCGCATCCTCAACGATTTCGGGCGTTTGATCCGCGCCAGCGAAAGCACCCTCGGCGCCCTTGAGCGTGCCGAAACCGGCAAGCCTGGCCGGGAAATGGCGCAACTGATGGACCTGACCGCGCAGTACTTCGAGTTCTACGGCGGCATCGTCAATGTCATGGACGGCGAAGTGATCAACCAGGGCCCGAACTACCACGTCTACACCCGCCGCGATCCGTTCGGGGTAATCGGCGTGATCCTGCCGTGGAACGCCCCGCTGCATCAGGCCGCCCGCGCCATCGCCCCGGCCCTGGCCACCGGCAACACCGTGGTGGCCAAGCCGTCCGAGCACACCTCGGCATCGCTGGTGGAACTGGCGCGCATGGCAATCGAGGCCGGGGTGCCGCCGGGCGTGTTCAACGTGATCGTCGGCAAGGGCAGCGTGATCGGCCCGGCCATGGCGCACAACCCGCACATCCGTAAAATCTCCTTCACCGGCGGCATTCGCGCCGGCCAGGAACTGGGGCACATCGCCGCCGACCGCATACTGCCGCTGACCCTGGAACTGGGCGGTAAATCCGCCAACATCGTCTTCGACGACGCCGACCTCGACGCCGCCGCCAAAGGCTCGACCCTGGCCTTCACCTGGAACAGCGGCCAATGGTGCGCCGCCGGTACACGCTTGCTGGTGCAGGAATCGATCTACGACCGCTTCGTCGACAAACTGGTGGCCGAAGTCGGCAACCTGCGCGTCGGCCCGCAGGATGACGCCACCTCAGGCCCCATCACCACCCACGCGCAATTCGAGAAAATCCAGAGCTACTTCGCCATCGCCGAACGCGAAGGCCTGACCCCGGCCATCGGCGGCAAAGTCGCGAGCCACAAAGGCTTCGAAAACGGCTGGTACATCGAACCGACCGTCTACACCGGCGTGACCAACGACATGACCCTGGCCCGCGAAGAAATCTTCGGCCCGATCGTCTGCGTGATCCCGTTCAAGGACGAAGCCGATGCGCTGCGTATCGCCAACGACAGCGAGTTTGGTTTGGGCGCCGGGATCTGGAGCCAGAACATCGGCCGCGTGCATCGGGTTGCCGCGCAGCTTGAAGCTGGGCGGATTGTGGTCAACGAATACAGCGGCGGCTTCGTGCAAACGCCGTGTGGCGGGTTCAAGCAGAGTGGTTATGGACGTGAGCAAGGGGTGGATGCGTTGTCGCATTACACGCAGTTGAAGTCGGTGATTATTCGGCTTTGACGTAATTTTCCGATCAGCCAAGGGCGCAGCGATTGCCGCGCCCTTTTTGCATCAAAAAATCCCCTGTAGGAGCGAGCTTGCTCGCGATGGAGTGTCAGCTACATAAATGTCGACTGATACACCATCGCGAGCAGGCTCGCTCCTACAGGGGATTTGCCGTAACGACCGACGCAGCGCAAAACTATCAGTTCTGATAGTACCCAACATAGGCATAGCTATGGATACTTGAGCCTCCGAGCCCTTGAAAGCCAAGAGCCACCAAATGCCTTCCCATCAGAAAACCCTGCTTTGCCAGTATCGCTACGACCCTCTTGATCGCCTGGTCTATCAGAGCAAACAGGACTCGCCCGCGCATCAGCGCTTTTACTGCAAAAACCGTTTGGCTAGCGAGATACAGGGCGCAATGCGGTATTCGATCATTCAGCACAATGACCTGTTACTGGCACAGCTTCAGCACCAAGGTGAAGCATTTGAATCCATGTTGCTCGCCAGCGACGTGCAGCGCTCTGTTTTGCAGATACTCAAAGCTAACCATCAACGACAATCTTTTGCCTATTCACCCTATGGCCATCATCCTGCCGAAAATGGCCTGACCAGTTTGCTGGGCTTTAATGGCGAACGGCCCGATCCTGTGACCGGGCATTACTTGTTAGGGATTGGTTATAGGGCGTTTAATCCAGTGTTGATGCGATTTCACAGCCCGGACAATTTGAGTCCATTTGGGCAGGGAGGGTTGAATCCATACGCATATTGTCTGGGGGATCCGGTGAATCAAAGAGACCCGACAGGGCGGGCCATTTCAATCCACTGGGCAATTTTGAGGGATAACCTTAAACACATCGTCAGCCAGCCCCGACCAATCCCTCGGACAGGGACGAACGGAACGATGCTGCTAGGCGCTGCCCCACCTTCTAGCCGTCCCACGGCGAGGGTCAAGCCCATGCAAGCTCCCTCTCCAGCACCACGCGAACCCGCATCTGCGAACGTAGTGTCCTCCCATCAGCGAGCCCCAAACACACGTGGCAATGAATATTCACGCATTATCCAGGCTACGCCTCATTCGTCGGATGCACTTGCGCAAATGAATCCTGCAATGAGAGTTGCAATGCGCAACGCTGTCGAGTCGCCACGCACCGCAGTTGTTCTTCCGACACCGATTGAAGATGCCGCTCGTTTAACGGAGATAAATGATTACACCAATATGAGGGGCATAGGGATCACAAGTTTTCCAAGAGCAACTCAACTGGCTGATCAAAATAGACGTGCCTTCGATATTCGAAGACGTAACGACCAGCGCATGGAGGCAAATCCGTTGCGAGGAAACGAGGCTTACCACAGCCCCAACGAGTAACTGACAATCAACCGATTCTCATCAATATCACTGGAAAAGTTGCTCCGCGCACTGGCGTTTTTCCACTTCAGCCCAAGGTTCTTCAACGGCCCGCTCTGGATCACATAACCCAGCTCTGAATCCCGCTCCCATTCCTTCCCGGCATCTGCGCGGCTGCGCACCGTGACGTCATCCCCCGACAGATAACGGGTCATGAACGTCAAACCGGGAACACCCAGCGCCGCAAAATTGTAGTCATACCGCGCCTGCCACGAACGCTCGTCCTGGTTACCGAAATCGTTGATCTGCACCAGATTCACCAGATAGCCGTCGGTGCCGTTGATGTTGGCGAAACCGGTGTCGCCGCTCATGCGTTGATAGCCCAATCCAAGCCCATGACCGTTGGCGCTGTAGGTGAACATTGCACCGATGGCCGAGTTGTCGACGTTGCTGCCGCCGTCGTCGAGGCTGCGCGACCAGCGCAGATCGGAACTCAATGTCTGCCCTTCGCTGATCGTCCATTTATGGTTGAGGGTCAGGAAGTGCTGGCGGTAGATGCCCTCCAGTTCGCCATAGTGATAGGCCGTGCTCAGTGATGGCGACCAGCGCCACGTCGCGCCGCCGAAGTCGAAGCGGTCGCTGGTGGCGTGACGGCCGAGGCGGATGTTGCGCGCCACGCCGTTGTAGACGCTCATGTCTTCGTTGTCGGATGAGTTGCGCAGTTTGGTCTGGTCCAGCCGACCGAGGTCCAGGGACAGGTTGTCGATATCGGCACTGTTGAGCCACGCGCCGCGAAAGGTTTGCGGCAGCAGGCGTGAATCGTTGTACATCACCACCGGCATTTTCGGCAGCAAGGTGCCGACCTTGAGCGTGCTTTTGGCCATGCGCAGTTTGCCAGTGACGCCGAGTGCGCCGTAATCGTTCTCGGCCCGCCCACCCGGCCCGCGCGCGGTATTGAGCAGGCCGGTGCCGCTGCGGTCCGGCGAGGAGTCGAGCTTGATGCCCACCAGTCCGATGGCGTCGAAACCGACGCCGATCAGCCCCTCGGTGTAGCCCGATTCGACCCGCAGGATCAAACCTTGCGCCCACTCCTCGGCCTTGCTTTGAGCCACGCCGGACTGGCGAAAATCGCGATTGAAGTAGTAGTTGCGCAGCTCCAGGCTGGCTTTGCTGTCCTGAAAGATGTCGGCGCAAGCCGGGGTAAGTATGGTGCTGGCCGCGATGCAGACAGCAAGACGCGAAGCCACTGGGAAGGCGTAGTTCATGGACGTATTTCTCTTATTGTTGTCAGGTTCGAACACGCCCTCGATAGACGCGCGAAAGTCGATCCTGAAAGCCGCGCCTGCGCCCGACAATCGAGAAAAACACCCCGCTGCCTTGAGTTTTATTCAAGTGGGTTTAGGCTCAGCGTTAAGTACACTGCGCGCCGCTCCTCCCATAAGAACAAGAGTTTGCCCACTATGGATCGTCTGCCTCCCCTCAATGCCATTCGCGCATTCGAGTCCGTCGCCCGGCATTTGAGCGTCACCCTGGCCGCCGACGAGTTGAACGTCACGCCCGGTGCGGTCAGTCGGCAGATCCGCACGCTGGAAGAATTTCTCAAGCTCGATTTGTTCGTGCGTGGTCACCGTCAGATCACCCTGACCGCCGCCGGCGAGGAATACTTTCGCGCCGTGGCCCGGGTGGTTGAAGACCTGCGCGGGGCAACGAAAAAACTCATGTCACCGCCCCGCCGTCGCCAGCTCAAGGTGCGCGCCTACACCACGTTCGCCATGCAGTGGTTGATTCCGCGACTCGCAAGTTTTCATGCGCAGAATCCGAAGATCGAAGTGCTGCTGACCGCCTCGCTGGAACCGGTGGATTTCTACAAGGAAGACATCGACGCGGCGATTCGCCTCGGTTCCGGCGAATGGCCCAACTGCAATTGTTATGTGCTCAGCGATAACCAACTGGCCCCGGTGTGCAGTCCGTCGTTGCTGCAACACGGGCCGGGTTTGCAGACGCCCGCCGACATCGCCGGCTACACCATGCTGCATTCGATTGCCCGGCTCGAAGACTGGCGCTATTGGCTGGAAGCCAGCGGTGTCAGTCGCGAAGTCGATGCTCACGCCGGCATGACCTATCAGAGTTCGTCGATGGTTTACGCGGCGGCGGTCGGCGGCCAGGGCATAGCCATGGCGCAGCTGTTTCTGGTGAGCAAGGAGTTGCAGGACGGCAGCCTGATCCGGCCGTTCGAGCAGGTGGTGGACATGGGTGTGTACACCTATTACCTGCTCACACCCAAGCACCGCGAAGAGAGCGATGACCTGCGAATCTTCCGCGAATGGATGCTGGAGCAAGCGCGCATTACTCGCGTTCAGGCTTGAGATTTACTCAACGGATAGCGGCATAAAACTGCTTTGTCGGCGCTTCGCCCGCTTGTCTAGCATGGGTCTCCAATGACAAAAAAGAGACCCTGCCATGACTGCTCTCGATACGCCTTCAATCGGTTTCATCGGCCTCGGTGCCATGGGCCAGAAAATGGCCCGCCATCTGTTGGAAAACGGTTTTGAACTGAGCCTGTTCGATCCCAATCCCGTTGCCTTGGCGCCGCTGCTGGAACGTGGTGCGCGCAGCTTCGCCACGCCTCGGGAAGTGGCCGACCATGCGCAAATCGTACTGGTCTGCGTGCCCACGCCAGACATTGTCGAACGGGTGATTTTGGGTGCGGACGGTGTGATCCACGGCCAGCAGGTCAACATCGTGGTGGACCATTCCACCACCGGCCCGAGCCTGGCCCGACGGCTGCACGCCGAGTTGGCCGAACGTGGTATCGATGCCCTCGATGCACCGTTGGCTGGCGGTGTGGCCGGGGCGCAGAACGGCACGTTGTCGGTGATGGTCGGTGGTGAACGTGGCGCCTATGAGCGCTGCGTGCCGGTGTTCGCGGCGTTCGGTAAAAAGGTCGAGCACATCGGCACCGAGCCGGGGTTGGGGCAGACATTGAAACTGGTCAACAACATGATCGTCGCGGCAACCCTGGTGGCTACCAGCGAAGCGATGTTGTTCGGGGTGAAGGCCGGGCTCGATGCGCGGCAAATGGTCGAGATGCTCAACGCCAGCACGGCGCGCAGTTTCACCAGCGAACAGATCCTCGCCGGCACGGTGATGCGGCGGGAGTTCGATTTCGGCTTTCGTCTGGATTTGATGCGCAAGGATGTGCGGCTGTTTCTGGCTGAGGCAGAAAATGCCGGTGCGCCTGCCTTTACCAGCTCTGTTGTGAAGCAGTTCTTTGACCAGGCGTTGACCGAGGGCGATCCGGCGCGGGACATGACGCAAGTGGTTCAGGTGCTTGAGCGCTTGGCCGGAGTCACACTGCAAGGTTGACAGGCCAACTGCATAAAAATCCAAAGATCGCAGCCTTCGGCAGCTCCTGCATTGATCCCTGT
>RCUS01001489.1_pt1 | contig 12006 bp, 8 predicted proteins | sample 2166221 | NCBI WGS metagenome assembly RCUS01 (sample SAMN09932758, study PRJNA488358) | compost metagenome | isolation source: compost soil in cyclohexanecarboxylic | place: Germany: Experimental Botanical Garden | reverse complement strand
GCCTGTCGGCTTACGCCCTGCGGGCCAAGCCGACCTACCAAAGCAAACTGCCAACCCTGAATAGCCGCGCAGCCGTAGGTCGGCTTAGCGGGGCGCAGCCGCGCGTAAGCCGACAAGCCCGGCCGGCGCCGCCTGTCGGCTTACGCCCTGCGGGCCAAGCCGACCTACCAAAGCAAACTGCCAACGCTGAATAGCCGCGCAGCCGTAGGTCGGCTTAGCGGGGCGCAGCCACGCGTAAGCCGACAAGTGCAGCGCAGGCCTCAAGCCGCGTCGACGCTGATCCAGTAGCGCGTGCGGCGGGTCATGCGTATGGGCAGCGAATGCTGCAGCAAGGCGAGGATCCTGTCCGTGTCGTTGAGCTGGAAGATGCCGTCCACGGGCATGGCTGCCAGCGCGGGATCGCAGCGGATCACGCCGTGGCGGTAGCGCCCCACGTGCTCCAGCACCTCGCCCAGCGGCATGCGCTCGGCGATCAGCACGCCCTGCAGCCACGCGCCCGCGTGCGGCGCCAGCGGTGCCAGGGGGGAAACGCCAAGGTCATCGAAGCTGCCCTGCTGCCCCGCATTCACCAGCCGCACGGCTTGCGGTGCCTTGGCCGGCAGGACTTCGACGGCGCCCTGGCTGACGCTGACCAGCGTGCGCGGTGCCAGCAAGGTGCCGCCATGGCGCACGCTGAAATGCGTGCCCAGCGCGCGCACGATGCCATTACTGCTGCGCACGAGGAATGGCCGCGCCGGCGTGGCCCGGTCCTGCGCCGTGCCGATATGGATTTCACCCGCATGCAGCACGACGGCACGCGCCAGCGCGTCGAAGCGCACGTCGACGGCCGTGTCCGTATTGAGCACCAGCTGCGTGCCATCAGGCAAGTTCATGTGGCGGATTTCGCCCCGGGCCGTGCGGATGGCGGCACGCCACGCCTGCCAGGGCGCCGACTGGCTGGCCAGCCACAGCGCCGGTCCCGCCGCGATCAGCCCGGCCAGACCATAGACCAGGCGACGCCGGCGCGGCGAACGCGGCGCCTCGTCCGCCGTATGGCGCAGCGCGGGCGGCACGCTGGCCAGGGTGCTGCACACCAGCTCTGCCCGTTGCCACGCCGCTTCATGCGCGGGGTCGCTGGCGCGCCAGGCCTGGAAGGCCAGTTGCTCATCCGGCTGCAAGGCGCCCGCATGCAGCCGCACCAGCCACTGCGCCGCTTCGCGCGCGACACGCGGCGCAATGGCTGTCGCGGCCGCCATGCTGGCGCTCACAGGATCAGCAGGATGCAGCGCTCGAAGGCCTGCACCATGTAGCGTTTGATGCTGCGCTCGCTCACGCCGAGGCGCTGAGCAATCTCCGCATAGCCGAGGCCATCGACATGCGCCAGCAGAAAAGCGCTGCGCACGAGCGGCGGCAAGCCGTCGAGCATGGCATCGATGCGCTGCAAGGCTTGTAGCACGATCAAGCGCTCCTCGGGCGACTGCATCAGCAGATCAGGCTGCTGCGCCAGCGTTTCCAGCCATGCTTGCTCCAGCGACAGGCGCCGGTAATGGTCGATCAGCAGGCGCTGCGCCACGGTGGTGAGGTAGGCGCGCGGCTCACGCAAGGTCTGGCGGCCGTCGTGCGGCGCCGTCAGCAGGCGCACGAAGGTATCTTGCGCCAGGTCGGCCGCATGGTCGGCGCACTGCAGCTTGGCGCGCAGCCAGCGCATCAGCCAGCCGTGATGGTTGCTGTAGATGACGGCTATCGACTCGCTGGACTGCGCAATGCTCACTGGGGACTCCGTTGCGCCCGATGCGAGGCGCGGCCTGGATGATGGCCGGCTGAAAATCCGCCGACTCAATTGATAATAGTTCTCATTATCACAAATCATCACGTCCGGCGTCAATGCCGGCGCCGTTTCGCGCCTGGAAACTGTTGTTTCGCGCAGCGTCTAGCGCTTGCTATAGATACTTTTCATCACCATGCCACTGCGCATCTTCTTTGCACCGGGCGCCAGCCCGGCCGGGCATGCACCCTGGAACTCCCCGGTCAGTGCCATGTGCTGCACTTCGCTCTTGCCGTTCAGTTCCATGGTGGTATCGGCAGTCAGCGTGTATGCCTTGTTCAGGTCACCGTTGAAGCTGCCCGCCAGCCTGGCGCCAGGACAACTGGATTGAAAAACATAACTGTCGCCATCGCGGTGTTGTGATTCAATCGTGCATTCCTGCTCGAAGTCACTCCACAAATCATCTTCGATCAGGCGGTCGCGTTGCTGGTCGACGCAGATCTCCCAGGAAAATGGCGACGTGGCCGGCGTCACCTTCCACAGCCCGGACGCGCGCTGCAAACGCTGCGCCGGCTCCGCCGCCGAAGCGGCAGTGGCGGCCGTGGCGGCGCACAGGGATAGAATGGCCATCAATATCAGGGGCGCGCTACGCGTCATGAGGCAGTCTCTTTCGGCAAAAATGCTGAATATAGCAAACGGCGGCGTGCGCCCGCCGCACGATACGCTCAGTGCCGCATCACCTTGTCGGGCGTCATCGGCGTGCTGCGCAGGCGGCGGCCCGTGGCGTGGTAGATGGCATTTGAAATGGCCGCAGCCACGCCAACGATGCCGATTTCGCCCACGCCCTTGGCGCCCAGGCGGCTGACGATGCGGTCATCTTCCTGCACGAAGATGACCTCGATGGCGTGGATGTCGGCATTCACGGCCACGTGGTATTCGGCCAGGTTGTGGTTCATGAAGCGCCCCAGCCCATGGTCCATCAGGGTTTCCTCGTGCAGGGCCTGGCTGATGCCCCATACCACGGCGCCGCTGACCTGGCTGGCGGCCGTGCGGGGATTCATGATGCGTCCCGCCGCCACGGCGCTGACGACGCGCGTGACTTTCACCGTGCCCAGTTCCTCGTCCACGCGCACTTCGCAAAACACGGCCGAGTGCACGGCGCGCGTGTATTTGCGCTGCTTGAGCATGTTCGGCAGCAGCAGGTATTTTTCCGCGATCTGGCTGACCTCCGCCGCCCGCAGCACATCCGTCAGTGCCAGGCCCGTTTCGTGCGCGCGGCGCAGGCGCATGCGCCCTTCCGCGAACTCCACGTCGGCCAGGCGCGCGCCGGAAAACGGTGAATCGGGCAGCTGGCTGGCCAGCTTGAACAGGGATTTTTTCAGTTTCTCGCAGGCGCCCTGCACGGCCGAACCCACCGTTGCCACATGCGAGGAACCGCCCTCGACGGGCGCCACCGGCAGGGTCGAGTCGCCCAGCTGGAAGGCGACCATTTCCAGCGGCAGGCCCAGCGCCTCGGCGGCGATGGTGGCCATGACGGTGTAGGTGCCGGTGCCGATATCGGTGGCCGCGCTGCTGACCAGCAGACGCCCATCATCGTGCAGCACGGCACTGGCGCGCGCGAACATCTGCATCGCATCCCAGATGCCGGTGGCCATGCCCCAGCCCACCCATTCCGTGCCTTCCCGGCGGCTGCGCGGCGCCAGCGGGCGGGTGCTCCAGCCGAAGCGCGCGGCACCTTGCGCGTAGCAGGCGCGCAGCTCCTTGCTCGAATATGGCAAACTGTCGACGGGATTCGACTCCGCGTAATTTTTCAGGCGCAAGGCCAGCGGGTCCATGCCCACCGCATACGACAATTCATCCATCGCCACCTCCAGCGCGTGCACGCCGTGCGCCGCACCGGGTGCCCGCATGTCCATGGGGCTGAACTGGTCGAGCGCCACCAGCTGATAGCCCAGGCGGATATTTTCGCACGCATACAGCTGCCCGGACCAGTTGACCACCGCTTCCACATAGTCTTCAAAACGCGACGTTTCCGCCACCGCCTCGTGCCAGATGGCTTGCAGGACGCCGTCGCGGCTGGCCGCCAGTTTCACGCGCTGCCAGGTCTCGGGGCGGTGGCCAAAGGTGAACATCTGCTGGCGCGTCATCGCCACGCGCACAGAGCGCTGCCATTTCAATGCCGCCATCACGGCCAGCGGCAGCTGGTACTGGGGCCGCAAGCCGGCACCGAAGGCGCCGCCCACATAGGGATTGCGCACGGTGACTTTCGATTTCGGCAGGCCGAACACGCGCGACACGTACCAGCGGCTGTTTTGCGAACTTTGCGTCTTGTCGTAGATAGTCAGGTGGCCGTCGGCGGAACGGATCACGGTGGAGGCAAACAGCTCCATGGGATTATGGTGCTCGACGCCGCTGTAAAATTCGGCATCGATGCGGCAATCGGCGGCCTGCCAGGCTTGCTCGGCATGGCCCTTTTCATCGGGCGGCGGCGTGTAGCCGGCTTTCAGCCCTTTCGGCTGGTGCATCCGCGCCAGGTGGGGCAGCAGGCCCGTTGCATGCGGCTGCTGGGCATACTCCACCTGCACCAGCGCCGCCGCATGGCGCGCCGCCTCGAAGGTGTCGGCCAGCACCAGCGCCACGGGCTGGCCGTTGCTGACGATGTGTTCATCGTACAGGGGCCGGAACGGCGCGCCGCCGGGGGCCGTCATGTCCTTGTAGAACAGGTCGTAACTGCGCATCTTCGGCCGGTTCTGGAACGTGATGACGTCCACCACGCCAGGCTGGGCCAGCGCCGCGCTGGTGTCGAACGAGACGATGCGGCCCCGCGTGATGGTGCTGTTGACCACCACGCCGTACAGCAAATCGCCGGCGGGCATTTCCGCCGCATAGCGCGCCGCGCCCGTGACCTTGTCGCGGCCATCCACGCGCGCGACGGGCATGCCCGTCTTCACATGGCCGGTGCCCGGCTCGGCCACGGGGGTGCGCAGTTCCGCAATCAAGCCTGTCGTCGATGCGCTCATGCCGCTCCCCTTGTCATGACGGTGCTGCCATGGCCCGTGTTGTTGTGGGTACCCGCCACCGCCATCGCCAATGCCCGCACGATGGAGCGCCGCGCCATGACAATTTTAAAATCGTTGCCGCCCTGTCCCTGCGCTCCCTCCAGCAGGCGGTCGGCAAAGGCGGCAAAGCGCGCCGCATCGGGTGCACCCTGCAGCAGCGCTTCCGCTTGCGGCACGCGCCACGGCTTGTGCGCCACGCCGCCCAGCGCCACCCGTCCTTCGCGTATCAGCCCGTCCTCGCCGATATCGAGCATGGCGGCCACCGACACCAGCGCGAACGCGTAGGAAGTGCGCTCGCGCAGCTTCAGATAGATGGAGTGGGCGGCAAACCGCGGCGCCGCCGGCAGCGCGATGTGCGTGATCAGTTCATCGGGCGCCAGGGTGGTGTCGATGTGCGGCTGCTCGCCGGGCAAGCGGTGAAAATCGCCAAAGGCGATGGTGCGCTCGCCCTCCTGCGTGGCCACGTGCACCACGGCGTCGAGGGCGCGCAAGGCCACGCACATGTCGGAGGGATGCGTGGCGATGCACGATGGGCTGGCGCCCAGGATGGCATGCTGGCGCGACAGGCCGTCGATGGCCGGGCAGCCGCTGCCCGGCGCGCGCTTGTTGCATGGCACGCCCACGTCATAGAAATAATGGCAGCGCGTACGCTGCAGCAGATTGCCGCCATTGCTGGCCATGTTGCGGATCTGCGGCGAAGCACCGGCCAGGATGGCGGCGCTGAGCAGCGGGTAGCGCTCCAGCACCAGCGGGTGGTAGGCCGTGGCCGCATTGCGTGCCAGCGCGCCCAGCAGCAAACCGCCATGCCCATCCTCTTCGATGGTATCGAGCGCCAGGCGGTTGATGTCGATCAGCCGCTGCGGCAGCATCACGCGCTCTTTCATCAGGTCGATCAGGTTGGTGCCGCCGGCAACAAAGCGCGCGCCTTCCGCGCGGATCTGCGCCAGCGCGGCGGGCACGTCGAACGGCACCACGAACGAGAGCGGGTTCATGCTGGCACCACGCCGGCCGGCGCACCGGCGCCGCCGTCCTGTGGCTCAGCAGGCAGTTGCATCACCTCGGCCAGCGCGTCGACGATTTGCGGATAGGCGCCGCAGCGGCAGATGTTGCCGCTCATTAGCTCGCGCACTTGCGCCCGCGTGTGCGCCTGCCCCTCGTTGATCAGCCCCATGGCGGAACACAGCTGGCCCGGGGTGCAGTAACCGCATTGAAAAGCGTCATGCGCGATGAAGGCCTGCTGCAGCGGATGCAGCTGCGCACCGTCGGCCATGCCCTCGATCGTCGTGACGTCGCGCCCTTCCTGCATCAGCGCCAGGGTCAGGCAGGAATTGATGCGCTTGCCGTCCACCAGCACCGTGCAGGCGCCGCACTGGCCATGGTCGCAGCCCTTCTTCGTGCCCGTCAGGTCCAGGCGTTCGCGCAGCAGGTCAAGCAGACTGACCCACGCTTCCACGTACAAGTGATGCCGCTGGCCATTGATCCCCAGGCTGAGCGGATACAGGGGAACGGGCGGCGCGGCCTGCCGGGCGGCAGGCGGTGAGGTAGCTAAGCGGGTATCCATGGCAAACCCTTCATGACGAATCGTGGGGATGCCTGGATAGTAAGATTGTAACGAAGGTTCTTATATGCGCTTACGCACATATGGAAAATTGAGGGGATAAGCGCGCGGCATGCGGGACCGTGCAGGGCCGGCTGAAGTGGCTATTGTCGGCTTACGCGCGCAGCGCTAAGCCGACCTACGCCGGCCTGTGCCGACGTATTTGCAGGCTGATCAACCGGCAAGCGCCGGTCAGTGCTGCCCGATTTTCATGATTTTCAGCGCATTCGTGCCGCCGACCTTGCCCATCGGCTCGCCCCAGGTCAGCACGACGGTGTCGCCCTTGGCCACGACTTTATGTTCCACCAGCAAGTCTTCCGCCTGCTGCAAGACCTTGTCGCGGTCCGTGCCGGAGGTCAGTTCCAGGGTGCTGACGTTGCGGTACAGGGCCAGCTTGCGGCGCGTGCCCACGCTTGGCGTCAGGGCGACGATGGGGATGTCGATGTTGCAGCGGCTCATCCACAGTGCCGTGGAGCCCGATTCCGTCAGGGTGGCAATCGCCTTCACGCGCAAATGGTGGGCCGTAAACAGGGCGCCGTAGGCGATCGACTGGTCGATGCGCGAGAACGTGGCGTTGAGGAAATCGGCGTCCAGCTTGCAGGTGTCCCACTTTTCCGCATCCAGGCAAATGGCGGCCATGGCTTCCACCGTTTCGATCGGATAGCGGCCCGAGGCCGTTTCCGCCGAGGTCATGACGGCGTCCGTACCGTCCAGCACGGCATTGGCCACGTCCGACACTTCCGCGCGGGTCGGCACGGCGTTGACGATCATCGATTCCATCATCTGCGTGGCCGTGATGGCCAGCTTGTTCGACGCGCGCGCCATCTTGATCATGCGCTTTTGCAGGGCCGGCACGGCCGCGTTGCCCACTTCCACGGCCAGGTCGCCGCGCGCCACCATGATGCCGTCGGACGCATCGAGAATTTCCTGCAGTGCGGGAATGGCTTCCGCGCGCTCGATCTTGGCGATCATCATCGGCTTGTGGTCCCACGCTTCGCCGGCGATATTGGCCAGTTGGCGCGCCATGACCATGTCGGTGGCGTTTTTCGGGAACGAGACGGCCACATAGTCGGCCTGGAAGCTCATCGCCGTTTTCACGTCTTCCATGTCTTTCGCCGTCAGGGCAGGCGCGGACAAGCCGCCACCCTGGCGGTTGATGCCCTTGTTGTTCGACAATTCGCCGCCGATCTTGACGGTGGTGTGGATTTCGCTGCCGACGACTTTATCGACCGTCAGCACGATCAGCCCGTCATTGAGCAGCAATACGTCGGCAGCACGCAAGTCGCGCGGCAATTCCTTGTAGTCGAGGCCGCAGCGCTCGATGTTGCCCAGTTCGCCGTTTTCGCCCCACTTGGCGTCGAGGATGAACTTGGCGCCATTTTCCAGGAAAATCTTGCCTTCTTCAAACTTGCCCACGCGAATCTTTGGGCCTTGCAAGTCGGCCATGATGGCCACTTCGCGGCCGCACAGGGCAGCCGCTTCGCGCACCATGCGGGCGCGGTCGATATGGTCTTGCGCCTTGCCATGCGAGAAGTTCAGGCGCACGACGTCGACGCCGGCCTTGAACATGCGGACCAGGGTATCGATATCGTTCGAAGCGGGGCCGATGGTGGAAACGATCTTGGTGGCGCGTTGCTGTACTTGCATGGTCATGGTGTGCTGCTTTCTATTAGTGAGTCGTGTTGCTACAAGGGCCAGCCTTGTGGGCCGGCCGTCCTGGTGCGCTGGATCAGCGCTGGTACTGTGTTCTTACTTGGCCGCCATCAGGGCGACCGTGGTGTCGAGCATGCGGTTCGAAAAGCCCCACTCGTTGTCGTACCACGACGACACTTTCACGAGGCGGCCCGAAACCTTGGTCAGGGTCGAATCGAAATTCGACGATGCCGGGTTGTGGTTGAAATCGATGGAAACGAGTGGTTCCGTCTGGTATGTGAGGATGCCTTTCAGCGCGCCTTCCGACGCCGCTTTCAGCAAGGCGTTGACTTCGACCACCGTCGTGTCGCGCTTGGCGATGAAGGACAGGTCGACCAGAGAAACGTTGATTGTCGGCACGCGCACGGCAAAGCCGTCCAGTTTGCCGTTCAGTTCCGGCAAGACGAGGCCGACAGCGGCAGCCGCGCCCGTCTTGGTGGGGATCATCGAATGCGTGGCCGAGCGGGCGCGGCGCAAGTCTTCATGCATCACGTCGGACAGCACCTGGTCATTCGTGTAGGCGTGCACGGTGGTCATCAGGCCCGATTCGATGCCGATGGCGTCGTTGAGCGGCTTGACCAGTGGCGCCAGGCAATTCGTCGTGCACGAGGCGTTGGAAATCACGGTGTCTGTGGCTTTCAGCACGTGCTGGTTCACGCCAAAGACAATGGTGGCGTCGACGTCCTTGCCGCCCGGCGCGGAAATGATGACTTTTTTCGCGCCGCCCTTCAGGTGGGCCGAGGCTTTTTCCTTGGTGGTGAAGAAACCCGTGCATTCGAGCACCACGTCGACACCCAGTTCGCCCCAGGGAATCAGGGCCGGGTCGCGTTGCGCGAAGACGCGGATGCGGTCGCCATTGACGAGCATATTCTCGCCATCGATGGTGACAACGCCGGGAAACTTGCCGTGCACCGTGTCATAGCGCGTCAAATGCGCATTCGACTTGGCGTCGCCCAGGTCATTGATGGCGACGATTTCGATATCCTGCTGCTTGCCGCCTTCATAAAACGCGCGCAAGACATTGCGGCCGATGCGGCCATAGCCATTGATGGCAACTTTGATGGTCATGCTGTCTCCTTGATGTTTTATTTAAAACCAACCCAAGTGCGAAATCCGGGGTCAGACCTTAAGGTCTGACCCCAGCATTTGCCATTGGGTTAAAAAGAATCAACCACTATTCCTCAGCCCCGCCGCGATGCCATTGATCGACAAATGAATGCCCGTGCGCGCCGCCGCATCCTGCTTGCCTTCGCGGAAACGCTGCAGCAACTCGACCTGCACGTGGTTCAGCGGATCAATGTAAGGGAAACGGTTGCGGATCGAGCGCTGCATCAGCGGATTGGCTTGCTGCAGCTCTTCCTGGCCTGTGATCAGTTTCAAGGCGTCCAGGGTGGCCGCATATTCGGCGCGGATGCGGGTAAAGATGGCATCGCGCAAGGCCTTGTCCTTGACCAGTTCCGCATACTTGCCTGCAATGGCGATGTCGCTCTTGGCCAGCACCATATCCATGTTCGACAGCAAGGACGTGAAGAAGGGCCAGTCCGTGTACATGCCGCGCAGCACGTCCGCGCCATCGGCCGGATGGGCGGCCAGGTAGGCTTGCACGGCGGAACCGAAACCGAACCAGCCCGGCAGCATCAAGCGGCATTGCGCCCAGCTCAAGACCCACGGAATGGCGCGCAAATCCTCGATGGACGTGGATTTCTTGCGCGAGGCGGGACGGCTGCCGATGTTCAGTGCGGCAATCTCGGCGATCACGGTCGATTCCCAGAAATACTGTTCAAAGCCCTCGGTGCCGTAGACCAGGTTGCGGTAGGCGTTCAGGGCCGTGCCAGACAATTCTTCCATGGCGGCCAGGTGACCCGCGCCAGCGGAAGCCTTCGGTTGCAGCTGCGCCTGCGGCAGCAGGGTCGACTGGATGGTGGCGGCCACCAGCACTTCCAGGTTGCGGCGCCCTACTTCCGGGTTCGCATATTTGGCCGTGATGACTTCGCCCTGCTCCGTCAGGCGGATCTGGCCTTGCACGGCACCGGCCGGCTGGGCCAGGATGGCTTCGTAGCTGGGTCCGCCGCCACGGCCCACGGAACCGCCGCGGCCATGGAACAGTCGCAGCTTGATCTGGTATTGCTTGAAGACATTCACCAGCTCGATCTCGGCCTTGTAGAGTTCCCAGCCGGAAGTGAGGAAACCGCCATCCTTGTTGCTGTCCGAATAGCCAAGCATGACTTCCTGCTGGTCGCCGCGCGAGGCCAGCAAGCCACGGTAGAACGGCAGGCCGAACGCGCGCGCCATGATGGCGGGGCCGGCGCGCAAGTCGTCGATGGTTTCGAACAGGGGGATGATGTTGACGTCCACTTCGCGGCTGTCCTGGCGCAGCAAGCCCACTTCCTTGAGCAGCAAGGCCACTTCCAGCAAGTCCGAGACACTGGCCGCCTTCGAGATGATGCAATTCGGCACGGATTCCTTGCCATATTTGACATGCGCTTCGCGCACGGCGCGGAAGATGTCAAGTTCGGACGTGGTTTCTTCCGAGTATTGCGCATAAGGCGAGGTCAGCAGGCGTGGCGAGTCCAGCTCGGCCAGCAGCAAGGCGATGCGCTGCTCTTCGTCCAGGTCCAGGTAAACGAGGCCAGGCTTGACGCCAGCAAACAGTTCGCCCACCACGCGCTCGTGCACGTCGGAATTCTGGCGCAAATCCAGCGGTGCCAGCGAGAAGCCAAACACCTTGACGGCGCGGCGCAGCTGGCGCAGGCGGCCTCGGGCCAGCGAACGCAAGCCATTGCTGACCAGCGAATGCTGCACCACGTCCAGGTCGGCCAGCAGCTCGGCAGCGGAAGCGTACGACTGCACGCCGTCGGCCTGCCTGCCCTTGCCAGTGAGCACGACGCGCGTGGCTTCCAGGCGCGCGTGGATGCCGTGCAGGGCGCGGCGATACGGCTCGTCCACGCGGTGCGGCGAGGCATCGGCCGAACGTTCAGCCAGCGCGCGCAGCGGTTCGCTGCAGGAATTCAATATTTGCGCCAGCGACAGTTGCGACGCCAGCTTGCGCAACTCGCCGAGGTAGAAATCGAGCACCTTGTCAGCCTGGGTTTGCAGGGTGCTGCGCAGGATGTCGGCCGTGACAAACGGGTTGCCGTCGCGGTCGCCGCCGATCCAGCTGCCGACCTTCATGAAATTGGGCAATTCCACATCTTCCCAGCGGGCATCGCGCTGGGCCAGCATGCTTTCCAGCGAAGAATACAACTTCGGCAGTTCGCGCAAAATCGTGTGGTCGTAGAACGACAGGCCATTGGCCACTTCATCCATGACGGACAGCTTGCTCGTGCGCAGCAAGCGCGTTTGCCACAGGGTGACGATGCCGCGGCCCAGCGCTTCTTCGTTCTGCTCCACCTCTTCCGGCGTCATCTGCACGCGGTCGCGTTCGTTCAACAGGCGCGCGATGGCCATCTGGCAATTCTGGATACTCTTGCGCTGCACTTCCGTCGGGTGCGCCGTGAACACGGGGCTGACAAAGGCGTCTTCAAAGAAAGTTTCCAGGGCATCGGCCTGGCCCGCGTCCAGCACATTGCCGACGGCATGGCTGAGACTACCCTGGCGCGGCGGCGAGCCGGCGATCAAATGGGCGCGCGTGCGGCGAATGTGATGCTGATCTTCGGCAATATTAGCCAGCAGCGAGAAGTAGCTGAAGGCACGTGTCAATTGGGTGGTTTCTTCCTGCGACAGCGCTTGCAGCGCATCCGACAGTTGCGTGCCTGCCACTGCGTCATTGTCGCGGCGGAAACGGATGGCCAGCTGGCGTACATGTTCGATGCGTTCAAAGGCAGGGTCGCCCAGGTGATTGCGGATGGCGTCGCCCAAGAGACGGCCCAGCTGGCGGATATCGCTGCTCAGCAGCTCGTCTTTCACTTCATTCA
>RCUS01001488.1_pt1 | contig 12008 bp, 13 predicted proteins | sample 2166221 | NCBI WGS metagenome assembly RCUS01 (sample SAMN09932758, study PRJNA488358) | compost metagenome | isolation source: compost soil in cyclohexanecarboxylic | place: Germany: Experimental Botanical Garden | reverse complement strand
CGCCGTGCATGAGCTGTCGGCGCAATACCACGCTTGATTCGAGGCTCCCCGAGCGCAAAGGTTTCGGGTCGGGGAGTCTTTCGCAAGCCTGTTCGCATCAGATTGGTGATATTTCCCTGATGTTGAACAGGCTTGTTCAAGTTACATGTCAGCGTTTCACCAAGAAGGTTGCATGTCGCTGTGAATCTTTCGATGTAGAGGAAGTTCTCGACATTGAAGATCGATAGTAATTCCTCCTCGCGTCTTTAGCGCTTTTGTTTCGAAAGTCCCTACATGGAAATTGCCTCAAGGCCACGAGAAAAGACCGCGGCCTGCCAGGTTTATTCCTACATGAACGCAAAGTTGTTTTCTTTACTCTCCGCGCTCCATTCGCGCTGAAGGTGCATTGCATTTCAATAAATGTGCCTTTACGCATTTAACCAGCAATGCGTTCGGAGTTCGTGATGAATACAAGAAAGACCCTGCGAAAAAGCGTTGTCGCCACCGGTGTGTGGATGGCGATCGTAGGTGCAGGTTTGCAGGCGCAAATCGCCAATGCACATGGTTACCTGGCTGACCCTCCGTCTCGAGCAGCGCTCTGCCATGCAGGTTTTAAAAACCTGAACGTCAACTGCGGAGGTGCCCAGTACGAACCGTGGTCGGTCGGCGAAGTGATAGGGCGCTTTCCAAGCCAAGGTCCCGAGAATGGAAAAATCGCCAGTGGTGGCGTTCGGAGCGACTTTGCCGCACTCGATGAGCAATCAGCCAATCGCTGGCATCTGACCCCGGTCGTGGACCGTAACATGCAGTTCGACTGGCATTATGAAGCCCCGCATCCGGTGCGGTCGTGGGAGTACTTCATTACCAAGGCGGATTGGAACCCCAACGCTGCGTTGACCCGTGACTCATTCGATTCGACCCCGTTCTGTGCGTTGGATGGCAGCAACCAGATACCAGCAAAAGGTACCGGTACCAATCCAAGGCACAGCTGCACATTGCCTGCTGACCGTTCGGGCCAGCACGTGATTCTCGCCGTCTGGAAGGTTGGCGATACCGATAAGGCTTTCCACAGTGTCGCTGACGTCGATATCCAGCTGGATGGCGGCCCGGTCCCTGAGTGGCCGCGCCTGGCTGAAATCAGCGCCAGCCGTGACCTTGAAGTTGGGGACAAAGTTACTGCCCGGGCATTCGATGCCAATGGGGAGCGTCCTGCAAACCATGTAAGCATCAAGATCGAAAATGCCGAAGAAGCCATCGCTGCCAACTGGGCTTATAAGCTCGCCAAGCAGATCAACGAAACCCAGACGTTGGTACGTGCCGGTAAAATGGATGCGGACGGTAATATCGAGCCTGTGCAGGGTTCCAACAGCATCTTCGCCAAAGCCGAAAGTGGGCTGACCAACTACCTTCTGCACTTTGAAACCGCCGCTGGCGAGCAGGCCACGATGCACCTGCACGATGTCAAACCCGAATACACGATCACCGACGGCAAGGGTGGTGTGGATTTCACCGTCATGACCAACAAGACCCTGACAGTGACAGCGCGGCTGTTCGATACCAACAAGAAGCAGGTCTCTTACTCGCGCCAGAGCGTCAACGGCACCGAGCCGTTCGTGCTGAATGTCGAAAGTACCGAAGGCGAGCATACCCTCAAGGTCGTAGGCGTGGACAAGCGTGAGCGGGTTCTGCTGCAGGACGAGAAGACGGTTCAGCTCAAAGCGGCTGGCGATGGGTCTCACGACTTCGTTTTCCCGGAATCGCTGTCGAGCTACAAGGCTGGCACAACAGTGCTGCAGCCTAAGAACGGCAAGGTCTACGAGTGCCAGCCGTTCCCTAACTCGGGTTACTGCTTGCAGTACTCCGCAGATGCCACCCAGTTCGAGCCAGGTGTTGGTTCCCACTGGAACATGGCCTGGACCGAGAAGTAAAGCGTCTGACCTGGCCCCTTCCGGTGGGGCCAGGCTCCTCGAGTACTATCTATGCAAGTACAAAAATATTGCTGGCAGCAGATCCTCCTGCACTGGATCTCTGCCACGGTCATCATTTGGGTCTTGATCAGCGGTTTCTACGTGGCGTACCTGAATGTCTCCCCCGCCACGCGCCACTTTGTGGCATTCGTCAATGTGGCCATGACGACGCTGTTCATCCCAATATTCATGCTGCGCTGGCTGTTGCGCCTGACCAGACCCAAACCACGCAGCCCGCATGACCATCTCAAGCACCAGCGCATCGCTCATGTCGCCCATGAGGGCTTGTACTGGACCACGGCTATCGTGCTGTTGTCCGGTGTGCTGATGATGGATCGGGTCATCGATGTGTTCGGTTGGTTCTCAATCGCGCCCATGCTGAGCGACCCGTTCTGGCACAACGTCTGGTTCAAGACTCACATCGCTTCTTGCCTGTTGCTAGGCCTTGGCGTTTCGATGCACATCGCCGCCGTGCTCTTGCATGAGCTGTCCGGGCGGCGCGTGCTGAGGCGGATGCTGCCCTGATTACGATGAAACGCTCGTCGTATCTGATTTGGCTGGCGTTCGCGCTGGTAACGCTTGCCTGCCTGGTATGGCGTGAAAGCGTTTATCCCGCTGTTGCGCCCCCGGTCGTCCAGGTCCCGCCAGTGACGACAGCGGCTTTGCCGGATAAACCGTTGTCGGCGGCTACCGTGGCCCTGGCGTTCGGCTTTCAGGCGCCGGGTCAACGGCAGTCGAGCCGGGCGGATATCGCCCTCAAGGCCAGCTTCGTTTCCAGCCAGGGCGATGCCCGAGCGTTGGTGAGAAGCGATAGCGGCGAGGCTATCTATCGCGTCGGAGACCGGTTACCGAACCATGGCGTGCTGCGCCAAATAAATGTGCGTTCCATCGTGCTGTGGATCGACGGCCGCGAGGAAGTCGTGTCGTTGTCCAGCGACATCCCCTCTGTGTTTCTGCCCACGGGTGCGGCGATTCGCCCGCGCCCTGTTTCCGACCCATCAGCCCGCCTGTTGCGGGAGGTGCAATGACTTTGATGCGATACTTGCGCGCCGCCTCGTTCGGCGCCTCTCTTACCCTTGCCTGCTCCCTGGTGCTGGCTGAGGCACCCACCTGGCAACTGGCGATGAGCGATGCCGACGTGCGCGAGGTGGTGCGAGAGGTGGGGGCGATCCTTGACCAGCCGATCATTCTCGACCCGCGCGTGCAGGGGCGCATCACCGTCCTTTCGAACGAGGCGCTCGATCGCGAAGGGATACGGCGGCTGTTCTACTCGGTGCTCAATGCCCAGGGCTTTGCCGCTGTGAACGACGGCGACCGCTTGCTGGTGCTGCCTGCAAGCGAAGCCAAGGCCTGGGCAAACCAGCAGGTGGAGGCCATACCGGCAGCGGTCACCACACGGGTTTTCAACCTGTCGGGCAGTGTCGCTGCCGATCTGGCCGGCTTGCTGCGTCCGTTGGTTTCCAGCAATGGCTACATTGGACCGTCCAGCTCCGCCAACGCCCTGGTGATCACCGACTCCGCAGCCAACCTGGACCGCCTGGAAAACCTGGTCCTGCAGCTCGACAGTGGCCAGCGGCATGATCATGAACTGGTGACCTTGCGCAAAGCCCAGGCCGAGGTTGTGTTCCCGGTGGTCGAAGCCGCCGCCGGTGGCCCGGACAGCGGCGTTCGGGTACTGGCTGACATGAACGGCAACCGTCTTCTGATCCTGGGCCCGAGCAAGTCCAGGCAACGTCTTGCACAACTGACCCGCTCGCTGGATGTACCGGTCCCGGCTACTTCGCAGAACTGGCGAGTGGTGCGCCTGCAACACAGCAGTGCCGAGCAGCTTGCCGAAGTATTGGGTGAGGTGGGCAAGCGGCTCGATGGTACGCCGGGCACCAAGGCTCTGGGCGCGGACCTCCCCGGCGAGGCCATGGTCAAGGCCGATGCCAGCCAGAACGCCCTGGTGATAATGGGCGAGCCGCAGACGCTGGGCCGCGTGGAGCAGATCATCCAACAACTGGACCAGCCCCGGGCGCAAGTGCTGATCCATGCGGCAATCGTCGAAGTCAGTGGCAGCATCGATGAAGCGTTGGGCCTGCAATGGGGCATCGACAAAGGTGGCCTCAAAGGCGGCGTTACCTTCAGCGAAAGTGGTGCTGCCCTGGCCGACCTGCTGGGCAAGGAAACCAAGCTGCCGGGGGGCGTCGCCCTGGCCATTGGCTCGGACCGTTTTGCCGCGCTGGTTTCGGCATTGGCCAGCAACAGCCGCAGCAACCTGTTGTCGACGCCGAGCCTGCTGACCTTGGACAACCAGGAGGCGCAGATCCTGGTAGGCCAGAACGTACCGTTCAAGACCGGCTCCTACGTTACCCCCGGTAGTGGTTCGGAGAACCCCTTTACCACAGTCGAGCGCAAGGACATCGGTATCAGCCTGAAGGTGCGCCCGCACATCAATGAAGGGCGCAGCCTGCGCCTCGAGGTCGAGCAGGAGAGCTCGGAAATTGCACCCAGCACGGCCGAGAACGACCTGATCACCAACAAGCGCACGCTCAAGAGCACCATCTTGGCCGCCGATGGCGAGATTATCGTGATCGGCGGCCTGATCAAGGACAGCGTGCGCAAGGTAGAGCGCGGTGTTCCGCTGCTCAGCCGAATCCCATGGGTGGGCGGTCTGTTCCGGTGGCGCAGCGATACTCAGGAAAAAACCAACCTGATGGTCTTCCTGCGCCCGACCATTCTGCGCAGCCAGGCCGAGCTGGTCGAAACAGGACGACGCGCCTACGAAGGGGTACGCGCTGCGGATGATTCGACCCTGCCGGAAGATCCCCGGCAGATGTTCGAGACGCAGGCTCTGCCCGGCGCGCCAGGGCCACGCTCATGAACAGCGACCTGCCGTTCAGCTTTGCCCGACGTCACGGCATCCTGCTCGACCGCCAGGCGGCTGAGCCTGCCTTGCTGATGCGAGAAGGCACTTCGCTGGCCGCCCTTGCCGAAGCCTGCCGTGTGGTGGGCAGCAACTGGCACCTGCGGCGTGTCAGCGATGCCGACTTCGCCGAGCGCCTGGCCAGTTGCTACGGCCCCGGCCAGGATGCAGCGCAGGCCGTTGTTCAGGGCCTGGACCGGGAAATCGACCTGGCGCAGCTGGCTGAAGCCTTGCCGCAAACCAGCGACCTGCTGGAGCAACAGGACGATGCGCCGATCATCCGCCTGCTCAATGCCTTGTTCAGCGAGGCGGTGAGGGCCCGGGCCTCGGATGTCCACCTGGAAACCTTCGAGCATCAGCTGCGCGTACGCATGCGTATCGACGGCGTCATGCGCGAGGTGCTGGCGCCACCGCGGGAGCTATCTGCACTGCTGGTTTCGCGCATCAAGGTCATGGCGCGCCTGGACATCGCCGAGAAGCGCGTGCCTCAGGATGGCCGGATCAGCCTGCGCCTGGCCGGCCACGAAGTGGATGTGCGGGTGTCGACCTTGCCTGCCGCCCATGGCGAGCGGGTGGTACTGCGTTTGCTGGACAAACAGGCAATGCGTCTGGACATCGACCATATGCAGATGCCCGGCTCTGTGCGTGCTGGCTTCATGCGCATGCTGGAGAAACCACATGGCATTTTCCTGGTCACCGGGCCCACCGGCTCCGGCAAGACCACAACGCTGTACACCGCGCTTTCGTACCTCAACCAGGTATCGCGCAATATCCTCACCGTCGAAGACCCGGTCGAGTACTACCTTCCCGGCATCGGCCAGACCCAGGTCAACACCAAGGTCGACATGACCTTCGCCCGGGGGCTGCGTGCCATCTTGCGACAGGACCCCGACGTGGTCATGGTGGGCGAGATCCGCGATCGGGAGACCGCCGAGATTGCGGTGCAGGCCTCGCTGACGGGCCATCTGGTGCTGTCCACCTTGCATACCAACAGCGCTCTGGGCGCAATCACACGCCTTGCCGACATGGGCATCGATACTTGCCTGCTCGCATCTTCGCTGGCCGGGATCATGGCCCAGCGCCTGGTGCGACGGCTTTGCCCCCATTGCCGGGTCGAACATGAAGTGGACGAGGCCACGGCGAGCGTCCTGGGCCACCCGGCCGAATTGCCGCCGCGGCTCTACAAGGCGCAGGGCTGTAGCGAATGCCAGCTGGGTTACAGCGGGCGCCTGGCGTTGCACGAGATGCTGGTGGTGAAGCCCGCGCTGGCCCAGGCGATTCACGCCCGGGCGTCTCAGGACGACATGCTCGAATTGATCCGCGTGGATACACCAAGCCTGTTCCAGCATGGCGTCCAGCGGGTCTGCCAGGGGCAGACAAGCGTGGCAGAACTGCTGCGCGTGACGGGGCAGGACTGACATGGCGCTGTTCCGCTACCAGGCCCAGGATGCAAAGGGTGTGCGCCAGCGAGGCACCGTGGAGGCGTCGGGTGCGCGCCAGGCCCGGCAAACATTGCGCGAGCAAGGGTTGCTGGTGCTGAGCATGAGCCCCTTGGGGGCATCCCCTTTGGCCCGGTTGCTGGCACGCAATACCCTGAGTCTGGCCCGGCGCTCGCTGCTGACGCGCCAGCTGGCGACTCTGCTGCATGCCGGGGTACCGTTGACCGAGGCGTTGCAGGCAGTTGCCGAGCAGAGTACTCCGCGCCACGTACGTCAGGTATTGCGCGGCGTGGCTGAGCGGGTTGCCGAAGGCCATGCGCTGGCGCAGGCCCTGGCGCATTACCCACAGGCATTTCCCATGGTTTATCGGGCCACAGTGGCTGCTGCCGAACGTTCCGGACACCTGGCGGGCGTGCTCGAGCGTTTGGCCGAGCATGGCGAGAACCATCAGGCCCTGCGGCAGAAGGTACAGCTGGCGATGGTTTACCCGGTGATCCTGCTGGTTGTCTCGTTGCTGGTGGTGGGTTTTCTGCTGGGCTATGTGGTGCCAGACGTGGTGCAGGCCTTTTCGCGTGACCATGCACAACTGCCGCTGGCAACGCGAGTGCTGATCACCTTGAGCGATGCCACGAACCATTACGGCTTGGCAGCGCTGGCGCTATTGGCCATGGCCATTGCACTGGTTGCCTGTGCCCTTCGCCAACCGGCACGGCGCAGACAATGGCATGGCATTTCGCTGCGCCTGCCCGGATATGGCGAATTCGTCCGGGCCAGTGAAGCGGCCCGTTTCATCAGCACCCTTGCGATCCTGGGGCGCAGCGGCGTGGTATTGGTCGAGGCGATGAACATCAGCGCGGCCGTGATCGGCAACCTGATTCTACGCGAGCGCCTGCTGCGGGCCGCCCGTGAGCTGGGCGAGGGCACCACGCTGGCCAACTGCCTGGCACGCAGCGAAGCCTTGCCACCGCTGATGCTGCACATGATCGCCAGCGGCGAACGCGCCGGTGAGCTGGACACCATGCTCGAACGTGCCGCAGACCTTCAGGCCAAACAACTGGCAGGGCGTATCTCCTTGCTGGTGAGCCTCTGTGAGCCCCTGATGCTGCTGGTGATGGGGGGCATCGTGCTGTTCATCGTGCTCGCCATCCTGCTGCCGATCCTCAACCTCAACCAACTGGTCAACTGACATGTCCATGCGTTCATCACGCCGCGCCGAACGCGGCTTCACTCTCATCGAAATCATGGTGGTGGTCATTATCCTGGGGGTTCTTGGCGCGCTGGTGCTGCCCAACGTCATGAGCCGTCCCGACCATGCCAAGCTGACCGCAGCCCGCACCGATATCCAGTCAATTTCCACCGCACTGGAAATCTACCGTCTGGACAACGGCCGCTACCCGACAACCGCGCAAGGGCTGGACGCCTTGGTGAAACGCCCCACGGTGGCGCCACTGCCACGTCAATGGAGTGCCCAAGGCTATCTGAAGAGCACGCCAACCGACCCCTGGGGCTCGTATTACCAGTACGCAAGCCCAGGAACCCGTTCGACCCAGGGCTATGACCTTTACTCCCTGGGCGGCGACGGTCAGCCGGGCGGTGAGGAAATGGATGCTGATATCGGTAACTGGTCTGAATGAAACAGCGCCGCTCTCGAGGCTTCACCCTGCTGGAGCTGCTTCTGGTGATGCTGCTGCTGGGCATTGTGATGGGCATGGCCGGGTTCACGTTCGCACGCGATCCGCAGCGAGTGGCCAGCCAGGAGGCCAGCCTCTTCCTCCAGTTGGTGCAATTCGCGCGGCAGCAGGCGGTGCTGGAAGGGCTGACGCAAGGTATTCGCATCGATGCCCAGGGTTATCAACTGCTCAAAGCCTCTGAGGATGGCTGGGAGGCAGCCGGCAGGCATCGCGATATTGACCTGGATCTGCGCTTGGAGATCGATGGGCTGCCTGTGCCGCATGCCCTGGTTGGCGGGGCGCCGCAACTGCTGATGTACGGTAATGACGAGCACACGCCGTTTTCCCTGCATTTCGAGGCGGACGATGTGCGCCTTGTTTCCGTGTCGAGTGATGGCCTCAATGACCCCCAGCTCGTGTACTGAACGCGGCTTCACCCTGTTGGAGGTGTTGGTGGCGCTGGCGATTTTCGCAGTACTGGCCGTGGCGGTGACCACGGCCAGCCAGCATGTACTGGCGCAATCGCAGGGGGTTCGAGAGCGCCTATTGGCTAGCTGGGTGGCCGACAACCACCTGACGGAGCTGGGCCTGCAAGCTGCGCCGGCTCCCGGCCAGCGGAGCCTGGAGGTCATGTTCGGTCAACACCGCTGGACTCTGCACGAAAGCCGCCGCCTGGGCGTGGGTGGCTTGCTGCAAGTGCAGGTACGAGTGGGCCTTGCTGCGGATCGCCAGGTGCTGCATCAGGCCACGGGGTGGCTGGGGATGGCGGATGCGCCGCGCTAGCACGGGCAGGATGACCCGCCAGGGTGGCTTCACCTTGATCGAGTTGCTGTTGGCGCTCGCTATCTTTGCCGTCCTGGCAATTGGAAGTGCGCGCGTGCTCGATGTGTTCATGCGTGCCGAGAACGCACGCCAGGCACAGGCCGATGAGCTGCGTGCGCTGGGCAGGGCCATGAGCTTGATCCAGCGCGACGCCATGCTGGGGTATGCGCCCGCGAGCCTGGGCAAGGGCGGTTACGGCATCCTGCTGAACGGCACTCGGGTCCATTGGTTGGCCAGCGAACAAGGCAGCCAAGCGCTCAAGCGCAGCGAGCTGAGGGTTGTCGAGTACTGGCTCGAAGACGGCGTGCTGTGGCGCCAACGACGCACGCTGGGGCAAGGTCAGCCACGCCCGCAGCGTTTGCTCGAAGGTGTAAGCGAGCTGCACTGGCGTCTGCACGTGCCCGGTAGCGGCTGGCAGGCGCGCTGGCCAATGGCCCAGCGCCGGCCGGTGCCACCGCAGGCGCTGGAGGTGACACTGTCGACCAGGCGTTTTGAACAGATCCGGCGGGTACTGCCGCTGGGAGGCACCAGCCAATGAGGGGGCAACGTCAAAAGGGGCTTGCGCTGGTCACCGTGCTGCTTGTCATGGCGCTGCTCACGTTGCTGTCAGCCGGTATGTTGCACAGCCATCAACTGCTGATTGGTGGTGTCAGCCAGCAGATCGAAGCGTCGCGCTTGCTGCGTTTGGCTCAGGCCGGCGAGCAGCATGCCCTGGCGAGCTTGCGCCGTGAGGTAGCTGAAGTACTGCAGGTCACTCATGTTCGACAATCCTGGGCCCAGCCCCGAGTGTTCACCCTTGGTCAGGGGCAACTGAGCCTGCAGCTGGAGGACCTCTCGGGCCGCTTGAACCTCGGCGCCCTGATGGCAGGCAAGGCACCCGACCCGCTGCTGCTCAAGCGCTGGGAGCGCCTGTGCCATTCGTTGCAGGTGGAACCACCCGCTTTGGAAGGGCTCGCTGGCCAGCCGATGCTCGACCCAACCCAGTTGCGTACGTTGCCGGGTGTTTCCGCTGAGGTAATGGCGCGTTTGCAGCCTTGGGTCGTGGTGTTGCCCAAGGAGGCGCGGCTCAACATCAACACGGCCCCGGCGCTATTGCTTGCGGCGTCCGCCGAGCTGTCGCTTACGGTGGCAAGCCAACTGGTAAGCGAGCGCCCGGAAGCGGGTTACCCCACGGTAGAGCGTTTTTTGGCCCTGCCCCAACTGGAGGGCGTGGGTCTGGACAGGCGCGGGCTGGCCGTGACCAGCCGCTGGTTTCGCCTGGAGGTGCGGGCAGAGATGGCAGGTAAGCGCATGTACCTGTACAGCGACCTGGAGATCGATTTGAACACGCATCAGGTTCGTGTGGTGCGGCGTGTGTTTTCTGCGATGCGGGAGCAAAGAGCAGATGAGTGAGAATTGGCTGTACCTGTTGCCGGAAGGGGTTGCGGCGGCCGATGCGCGGTGGCCGGTGTGGCTGCGTGCGGCGGACGGCAGCCTGCACAAGGCACGACTGGAGGAGCTGGCTTTGACGCTCACCGGCCCTGCTATCGTGGTGGTACCTATGGAGATGCTGGGCAGTTGCGAGATCGGTCCTGTGCCGGGCAAACGGCCCAAGCCTGAAACATTGGCCTACGCTGCCGAAGACCATTTGGCAGCGCCGCTGGAAACGCTGCATCTGGTGTTCGGCCCGCCGGATGCGCAGGGGCATCGCCGGGCTCTGGTAATAGAGCGTCAGGTTCTGGCCAGCCTGATAGCCTTGTTGAAAAACCAGGGAATCGACCCGCTCGGGATCCATGTCGATGCCGACCTGCTGGGCGCCGAGCAGCCCCGTGCACTGTGGCTCGAGGGGCGCTGGTTGTTGGGTGGGCATGGTGGACCTTGGCTGGTCGCCGGCCCCCAGGCAGCCGAGGTCCTGGTGCGGCAACTGCCGCCGATGGAGCGGCCGGCCGAACCTGCTGATGCAGGGCAGGCGCTCCACAACCAAACCGTCGATAGCGCCTTTCACACCTTCATCCAAGGTCGGGCCAAGGCCCTGGACCTGCGTCAGGGGCCATTTCGGCGACGCAGCCCGATCGTGCCCTGGCCCGCTCTGGCGGGCGGAGCGCTGCTGGCCTTCGCAATGGTGTGCCTGGCGGAACATCTGCGTGCCGAATGGCTGTTGGAACGTACAGCACAGCTACATGCCGAGAACCTTCAGACGTTTCTGCGTTGGGCGCCCGGGCAGTCTGTCGCAGGTGACCTGGCCACACAGATCAGGGCGCTGGAGTTACGTCCCCGGGAGAAGACTACCGTCGAGGGGCTGGTATCTTTCACGGAGCAATTGGTGGAAACCGGGAACATCACGGTTGAACGGGCTGTGTCCAATCCCAGCGAAGGGTGGCGCATGGAAGTGGTTGCGCAAGGTTTCGATGACCTTGAGCGCCTGCGCCAGCGGGCCCCTGCCGTGCTGATGGATCAAGCCCGACAGGCCGAGCAGGTTGTGCGCGCGACCCTGACTTTCAGGGAGATTCGCTGATGCGGTGGATTGAGCAGGCCTTGATAGGCCAATGGCAATCGATACCCGGTGATCGAAGGGCGGTGATCATGGCCGCACTCTGGAGTTTGGCTATGGTCGTGCTCTGGCAGTTTGCCTGGGTACCGGGCAAGCAGCGCTTGCAACAGGCCGAGCTCGCCCATGCGCATGAGCTGAAGCTCAGCGGGCATCTGCAACGGGTTTCGACGGGCCCGGCCTTGGCCGGGGAAGCGGTGCCGGTGCTGACACCTGCTGTTCTGAACGAGCGCGCACTGGCCGACGGTTTGCAAATTACCGGGTTGCAGACACGGGCCGGTCAGGTGGACGTAAGCCTCGAGGGCGAGCCTGCGCCACTGCTGGGGTGGCTGCATGCGCTGGAGCTTGATGGCGCGCAGGTCCGCAGTTTGCAGTTGCAAGTTGTCGGGGAGCGGCTGCAGGCGCAGTTGGGGTTGGCGCTGGATGAGGCCAGTGCTGATTAAGGTTGGCTTCAGCCAGCAGCGGTAGGCTGTTTCCATCGAAATCGAATCAGGACCTGTCCCATGAAAATCCGTTACCTCGCCTTGATCCTCGCCCCTCTGTTCAGCACTGCCGCCCTGGCTGCCGGCTACACCGGCCCCGGCGCCCAGTCGGTCACCACCGTAGCTGCGGCCAACGATGCTGCCGACGACACCCCAGTGGTGCTGCAAGGCTTCGTGACCAAGAAGATCAACAACGACGACAAGTACGAGTTCA
>RCUS01001487.1_pt1 | contig 12013 bp, 6 predicted proteins | sample 2166221 | NCBI WGS metagenome assembly RCUS01 (sample SAMN09932758, study PRJNA488358) | compost metagenome | isolation source: compost soil in cyclohexanecarboxylic | place: Germany: Experimental Botanical Garden | reverse complement strand
AACTGGGCCTGCAGTTCACCCCGCGTGACCTGTTCCAGCACCAGACCATCCAGACGCTGTCGCCAGTGGTCAGCCGCAGTGCGGCGCCCAGCGGCATCGAGCAGGGCCTGCGCGAGGGCCGTAGCGGCCTGACACCGATCCAGCACTGGTTCTTCGACAGCGACGTGGCCCAGCCCCAACACTGGAACCAGGCCGTGCTGCTGGAGGCACGCCAGCCGCTGGACAGCGCACTGCTGGAGCAGGCACTCACCGATTTGGTGGCGCATCACGACAGCCTGCGCCTGCGTTTCAGCCAGAACCAAGGGCGCTGGCAGGGCGAGTACACACCGCCGACGGCGCAGGCGCTGCTGTGGACGGCCACGGTCGCCGATTTCGCCGACTGCCAGACGCTGTACAGCGATGTGCAGCGCAGCCTCGACCTGGAGCGCGGCCCGCTGCTGCGTGCATTGCTGGTCAGCGACGGCCAGGGTCACCAGCGCCTGTTGCTGGCGATCCATCACCTGGTGGTCGATGGCGTGTCATGGCGGGTGCTGCTCGAAGACCTGCAGGCGCTTTATCGCGGGCGGCCACTGGCCGCCAAGACCCACACCATGAGTGACTGGGCTGCACGCCTGGCCACGTACGCCGGCAGCGATTCTCTGCGCGACGAACTCGACTGGTGGCACGCCCAGACCGACAGCGTGCGTCATGAACTGCCGTGCGATCACCCGCAGGGCGGCAACCTGCACCGTCATGTCCACACCCTGGCCATCGGCCTGGACGTGGAGCAGACCCGCCAGCTGCTGCAACAGGCGCCGGCGGCCTACCACACCCAGGTCAACGACCTGCTGCTGACGGCCCTGGCGCGCACCCTGTGCCGCTGGAGCGGTGCCGGTGAAGTGCTGGTGCAGTTGGAAGGCCATGGCCGCGACGGCTTGTTCGAAGACCTCGACCTGACCCGCAGTGTCGGCTGGTTCACCAATGCCTATCCGCTGTGCCTGCGCCCAGCGGTGGGGGAGGACGAAGCCGCACGTGCCGCGTCGATCAAGCGCATCAAGGAGCAACTGCGCGAGGTGCCGCACAAGGGCCAGGGCTACGGCGTCCTGCGCTACCTGGCCGACGACGCCGGACGCGAGCGCATGGCCGCGTTGCCACAGGCACGCATCACCTTCAACTACCTGGGCCAGTTCGACCAGCAGTTCGATGCCGACGCGCTGTTCCAGCCGCTGGACGCGCCTGCGGGCCTGGCCCACGACCTCGATGCGCCACTGCCCAACTGGCTCAGCGTTGACGGCCAGGTCTATGGCGGCGCGTTGCAACTGCGCTGGACCTACAGCCGCGAGCGCTATGACGAGCAGACCATCGCCCGCCTGGCCGAGGCCTATCGCCTGGAGCTGCTGGCACTGGTCGGCCACTGCCTGGCCGACGGCAACGGCAGCTTCACACCGTCGGATTTCCCGCTGGCGCACCTGACCCAGGAACAGATCGACAGCTTGCCGGTCCCGGCCGCCGAGATCGAGGATGTCTACCCGCTGACGCCGATGCAGGAAGGCCTGCTGCTGCACACCCTGCTGGAGCCCGGCACCGGCATCTACTACATGCAGGACCGCTACCGCATCAACAGTGCCCTCGACCCCGAGCGCTTCGCCCAGGCCTGGCAGGCCGTGGTCGCGCGCCACGAGGCGCTGCGCGCATCGTTCAGCTGGAACGCGGGCGAGGCAATGCTGCAGATCATCCACAAGCCGGGCAAGACGGCGCTGGACTACCAGGACTGGCGCGACCTCGATGACGCCGCCCAGGAAGACCGCCTGCAGGCCCTGCACAAGCAAGAGCGCGAGGCCGGTTTCGATTTGCTGCGCGAAGCACCGTTCCACCTGCGCCTGGTGCGTGTCGCCGAGCAGCGCTACTGGTTCATGATGAGCAACCACCACATCCTCATCGATGCCTGGTGCCGCTCGCTGCTGATGAACGACTTCTTCGAGATCTACCAGGCACTCGGCCAAGGCCGTGCGGCGCAGCTGCCGTTGCCGCCGCGTTATCGCGACTACATCGGCTGGCTGCAACGGCAGGACCTGGACGAGGCGCGCGCCTGGTGGCAGGCCAACCTGGCCGGTTTCGAGCGCGCCACGGCGATCCCCAGCGACCGTCCGCTGCGCCATGACCACGCCGGTGATGGCATGCGGGTCGGTGACTGCTACACCCGTCTCGAGGTGAGCGACGGCGTGCGCCTGCGCGAACTGGCCCAGGCCCATCAGTTGACCATCAACACCTTCGCCCAGGCGGCCTGGGCCCTGGTGCTGGCGCGCTACAGCGGCGACCGCGACGTGGCCTTTGGCGTGACCGTGGCCGGGCGCCCGGTGAGCATGCCGCAGATGCAGCGCACCGTCGGGCTGTTCATCAACAGTATCGTCCTGCGCGTGCAACTGCCGGCTGCCGCGCAGACCTGCAGCGTGCGCCAATGGCTGCAAGGCCTGCTCGAACGCAACATGGAGCTGCGTGAACACGATTACCTGCCGCTGGTGGCGATCCAGGAATGCAGCGAACTGCCCAAGGGCCAGCCGCTGTTCGACAGCCTGTTCGTGTTCGAGAACGCGCCGGTGGAAACCGCGGTCCTCGACCACGCCCAGCACCTCAATGCCAGCTCCGATTCGGGCCGTACCCACACCAACTTCCCGTTGACGGCGGTGTGCTACCCAGGCGATGACCTGGGCCTGCACCTGTCGTTCGACCAGCGCTACTTCGACTTCCCGACCATCGAACGCCTGCTGGCCGAGTTCAAGCGCCTGCTGCTGGCGTTGGTCCAGGGCTTCGAAGGGGAAGTGAGCGCGTTGCCGTTGCTGGGGGCCGAGGAGCAGCGCTTCCTGCTCGACGACTGCAACCGCACCGAGCACGCCTACGCGCTGGAGCAGAGTTACGTCGAGCTGTTCGAAGCACAAGTGGCGGCGCATCCTCAGCGTACTGTCGCCCGCTGCCTGGAGGCGTCCTATGACTATGCTGGCTTGAACCTTGCGGCCAACCGCCTGGGCCATGCCCTGGTGGCGGCGGGCGTGAGCGTCGACCAGCCGGTGGCCTTGCTGGCCGAGCGAGGCTTGCCGCTGCTGGGCATGATGGTCGGCAGCTTCAAGGCCGGTGCCGGTTACCTGCCGTTGGACCCGGGCCTGCCGTTGGCGCGCCTGCAACGCATCGTCGAACTCAGCCGCACGCCTGTGCTGGTGTGCAGCGCGGCCTGTGCCGAGCAGGCCGGTCAGTTGCTGGACGCGTTGGGCGGGCTGGTGCGACCGAAGGTCCTGGTGTGGGAAGAGGTCCAGGCCAGCAGCGTCGCCAGCCATGATCCGGGCATCTACAGTGGGCCGGACAACCTTGCCTACGTGATCTACACCTCAGGCTCCACCGGCTTGCCCAAGGGGGTGATGGTCGAGCAGCGCGGCATGCTCAACAACCAGTTGAGCAAGGTGCCGTACCTGGCGCTGGACGCGCGCGACGTGATCGCCCAGACCGCCTCGCAGAGCTTCGACATCTCGGTCTGGCAGTTCCTCGCGGCGCCGCTGTTCGGCGCGCGGCTGGAGATCGTGCCGAATGCCATCGCGCATGACCCGCAAGGCTTGCTGGCGCATGTCCAGGCGACCGCCGTCACCGTGCTGGAAAGCGTGCCGTCGCTGATCCAGGGCATGCTGGCCAACGATCACCAGGCGCTCGATGGCCTGCGCTGGATGCTGCCGACCGGCGAGGCCATGCCGCCGGAGCTGGCTGCACAATGGCTGCAGCGCTACCCGGCGATCGGCCTGGTGAATGCCTACGGGCCGGCGGAGTGTTCGGACGACGTGGCGTTCTTCCGCGTCGATGCCGAATCGACCCGTGGCAGCTACCTGCCGATCGGCACGCCGACCGACAACAATCGCTTGTACCTGTTTGGCGAGGACCAGGCCCTGGTGCCGCTGGGTGCGGTCGGTGAGCTGTGTGTCGCCGGTACCGGCGTGGGCCGGGGCTACGTCGGCGATCCGCAGCGCACGGCCTTGGCCTTCATCCCGCATCCGCACGGTGCGCCGGGTGAGCGCCTGTACCGCACAGGCGACCTGGCGCGGCGGCGGGCGGACGGTGTGCTCGAATACGTCGGGCGTATCGACCATCAGGTGAAGATCCGTGGCTACCGTATCGAGCTGGGGGAGATCGAGGCGCGTCTGCACGAGCAGGCCGAGATCCGCGATGCGGCGGTGGGTGTGCAGGAAGGTGCCAACGGCAAGCATTTGGTCGGCTACCTGGTGGCCCACCAAGGCATCCGCGCCGATGCGGCATTGCTGGAGCAGGTCAAGCAACGTCTGCGCACGGCCTTGCCGGAGTACATGGTGCCGCTGCATTGGGGGTGGTTCGACGGCCTGCCGCACAATGCCAACGGCAAGCTCGACCGCAAGGCGCTGCCGGTGATCGACATCGGTGGTCAGCACAGCCAGGCGTACCTGGCGCCACGGGATGAGCTGGAAGCGCTGCTTGCTGCAGTCTGGGCCGACGTGCTCAAGGCCGAGCGGGTAGGGGTGCACGACAACTTCTTCGAGTTGGGCGGGCATTCGCTGCTGGCGACGCAGATCGCTTCGCGGGTGCAGAAGCAGTTGCAGTTGAACGTGCCGCTGCGGGCGATGTTCGAGTGCAGCACGGTCGAGGAACTGGCCGCGTATGTACGCGGGCTGCAGGACAGTGCGCTGGATGACGACAAGGTCGACCGGCTCAGTGACCTGATGGCAGAGCTGGAAGGGCTGTAGAGGGCAGGGGGCGCATTGCGCCCCTTTCGCCGGCGAGTCGGTCTGCACAGGGTCAGTGTTGGCGCAGAACCGGTGGGAGCCGGCTTGCCGGCGATGAGGTCGGAGCAAGCGACCTGAGGTTCAGCGCTTCCCGAGAATCTTGCCCAGCATCTCCGGTCGCGGTGCCCCTTGCTGGGTCTGCAGGTTGCCCTGCTCATCCTGATAGAAAATCGCCGGCGTCGCCTGCAGGCCCAGTTGCTCCATCAATTCCATGTTGCCCTGCAACTGTTTCTGCACCGCCTCCGGCACCGTCTTCAGGGCCTTCAGCGTACTGGCCTTGCCGGCTTTCTCATGCTCGGCCAGCGCCTTGGCCGGATCCTTCGCCGCCAGCAGCGCCGCCGACTTGCCGGGGCTGTCCTCACGAATGATGCCGACCATGATATGGCGCAATTGCACCTTGCCCGACTCCACCCACGGCCGTGCCTGCTGCCAGAACATGTTGCAGTACGGGCAGTTGGGGTCGCTGAACAAGTAGACGATCCGAGGCGCATCAGCCTTGCCGTCGGCGATCCAGGCGGTTTTTTCCATCTGCGACCAGATGGCCTTGGTCATCGGCCCGTACACCAGCTTTTCCAGCGGCTCGGCACTGAGGTCCTTGCCTTGCTCATCGAACAGGCTGCCGACCAGCACGTGCTTGCCATCGGGGGTCAGGTACAAGGCGATGCCGTTGTTCTGGTATTGGGCGGCATAACCGCGCAGGCCGTTGGGCGCATCGAAGCTGCCCTTGATCACGGCACCCTTGGCCTGCAACTGCTGAATCGCCTTGGGCAGTTCTTCGGCGTGCAGGGGCGAGGCGGCCAGCAGGGCCAGGGACAGGGGCAGCAGTGCAGTCAATCGCATGTCAGTTTCCTTGTGCGGCAGGGGCGGGCGCGGTGGCCCGAGCGAAAGGTTCCAGGGCATGGCGCAGGCTGGCCCGGGACAGCTCGCCGAGGTGGCTGCCGACCAGCCGCCCGTCGGCGTCGTAGAACAAGGTAGTGGGCAAGGCCATGGAGCCGACGCGCTGGGCCAACTGGCCGGCGCCGTCGAACAGCACGTGGGTCAGGCTCAGCCCGGTGGTGGCGAGGAAGGTGCTGACGTTCTCCGGGGTCTCGCCCTGGTTGACGAAGATGAACGTCACGTGTGGGTAGTCGCTCTGGGCCTGTTGCAGCACAGGCATTTCGCGTCGGCAGGGCGGGCACCAGGTGGCCCAGATGTTGATCACCAGCGGTTTGCCTCGGTAGCTGTGCAAGGCGATGGGCTGGCCGCCGGCGTTGCGCAGGCTCAGTTCGGGCAGCTCGGTGCCTTTGCTGTACAGGTGGCTGCCCAGGCTGGTCAAGCCCCAGAACAGCGCGCCGCTGAACAGCGCCCAGCTCAGCGAACGGCGCAGGCCAGGCTGGCGCCAGCCTTGCCAGAGGGCCGCGGCGACGATGCCGGCCAGGCCCGACCAGAACAGAAAGCCGCCATCGCGGATGTCGATGACCTGCACCGGGTCGTCCCGGTACATCGGCCAGTAGGCTAGGACGAACCCCACCCGGGCGCAGACCACGCCGACCAGGAACAGGTTGAACAGCGCCGATTCCGGGCTTTCACCGCCACGGCGGGCGACCCACCAGCCCACTGCGCTGGCCACCAGCAGGGCCGCGAGCATCAGCAGGTGGTTCAGGGCCATGGTCAGCGGCCCGAGGGTTACGGTCAGCATCAGCCTTGGCTCCGGGTCTGGTTCCAATGTTGCAGGAAGGCGGGCGCATCCACTTCACCGGTGATGCGCCGCGCACGGCGTTCGTCGCCTTCAGGGCCGATCCAGAGAATGCTGGGTGGGCCGGGCACCTGATAGCGCTGCAGCAGTTCACGGCTGGCCGGGGCGTCGGCGGTCACGTCCAGGCGCAGCAAGTGCACGCCGGCCAGGCTGGCCTGCACATCGCCACGGGCGAACACCTGCTTTTCCATGACCTTGCACGACACGCACCAATCGGCATAGTAGTCGAGCATCACCCATTGGCCACGGGCCTTGGCGGCGTCCAGCTCGCGCTGCAGGTCTTCGCCGCGGCTGACGGTGACGAACGCGTCCTCGGCCTGTTGCGTGGCCGTGGGCGCTGCGCCACCGGCGAACGGCCGCAGCGGTTGCCAGAGGTCATCGCCGCCCGCTGCCGCACCGACCAGCAGCAAACCACCCCACAGTGCGCCGAGCAGCGGAACCGCGCGCAGCGCAGGCATCCGCTGCAGGGCCGGCCACGCGGCCCAGGCCAGGGCGATCAACCAGGCGCCGCTCAAGGCCAGCAGCAGCGCTTCGGGCAGCAGGCTGCGCACGGTGTACAGGGCCATGGCCAGGAACACGAAGCCAAACACGCCCTTGACCCGGTTCATCCAGGCGCCGGGACGGGGCAGGTAGCGGTTGCCCAGGGTCACCAGCAACAGCAGCGGCACGCCCATGCCCAGGCCAAGGCTGAACAGCACCAGCGCGCCCTGCAGCACATCACCACTTTGCGCGATGTACAGCAGCGCACCGGCCAGCGGGGCGGTCATGCACGGGCCCAGCAGCAGGCCCGACAGCGCGCCGAGCAACGCCGCGCCATACAGGTTGCCGCCACGGGTGCCTTGGCCGGCGCGGTCGAGGCGGTCGCGCAAGGCTGCCGGCAATTGCAGTTCGAAGGCGCCGAACATCGGCAGGGCGAGGATCACGAACAGCCCCGCCAAACTACCCAGCAGCCAGGGTTGCTGCAGCCAGGCCTGCAAGCTGGCGCCGAGCAGGGCGGCAACCACGCCGAGCGCTGCATAGACCAGCGCCATGCTCAGCACATAGACCCCGGCCAGCAGCCAGCCGCGTCGGGCACTGGCGCCGTTGCCCAGCACCAGGCCCGCGAGGATCGGCAGCATCGGCAACGAGCAGGGGGTAAAGGCCAGCAGCAGGCCCAGGCCGAAGAACGCCAGCAGGCCCCAGGCCAGGTTGCCTTGCCCCAGGCCACTGGCCAGGGCTTGATCGCTGGCCTGGTCGCTGGTCGGCGCCGCGCTGCCCCCCAGGTCGATGACGGTGGTCTGCGGCGGGTAGCACAGGCCGGCATCGGCACAGCCCTGCCAGCCCAGGCGCAGTTGGCCTTGGGCATTGGCAGGCAGCAGCAGTTCGAGCTGGTCGCGGTACACCGCGCTGTCACCGAAGAATTCGTCGTGGTGGTTGAGCGCCGCAGGCAGTTGTGGCTGCTGCTCGGCGGACAGGCCGTCGAACTTCAGGCGCTTCTGGTAGAGGTAATAGCCTTGCTTGATCTGAAAGAACAGGCGCATCTGGCCGTCGGCCTGGCGGTCGTGGGTCAGCACGAAGGCCTGGTCGACCGGCAGGAAATCGGGTTTGACATCGAACGGGTTGGCCTGCAGCGGTCCGGCCAGGAGCAATGTCAGGAAGAGCAGGAGAATGCGCATGTCTTCGCCTTGGCAGTACATTAAGTGAGGCCATGCTGGCGTGGGTCGATTAACCCAGGGTTAACCCAACCGTCCCCAATTCAGCCTCGAGGGTTCATAATCCCCCCTTAATCCCTGCATTGTGCAATGCCACCTTCAGCCACCCCGGAGCCCCACCATGCACGTTCTGCTCTGCGAGGACGACGACCTGATCGCCAGCGGCATCTGCGCCGGCCTCACTGCCCAGGGCCTGACCGTGGACCGGGTGGCCAACGCAGCGGACGCCCGGGCCATGCTCCAGGCTGCGCAGTTCGATGTGATGATCCTCGACCTCGGCCTGCCCGACGAAGACGGCCTCAAGTTCCTGCGCCGCCTGCGCCAGCAAGGCGAGGCGCTGCCGGTGCTGGTGCTCACCGCGCGTGATGCGGTCACCGATCGGGTCGATGGCCTGGAGGCCGGTGCCGACGATTACCTGCTCAAACCGTTCGACCTGCGCGAACTCGCCGCACGCCTGCATACCCTGCTGCGCCGCGTGGCCGGGCGGGCGGTGAACGCCATCGAGCATGGCCCGCTGCGGTATGACCCGAGCAGCTGCGAAGCCACGCTGGCCGGCAAGCCGGTAGACCTGTCGCGACGCGAGCAGGCGCTGCTCCAGGCGCTGCTGCAGAATCGCGGGCGGGTGTTGTCCAGCGAGCAGTTGAAAGACTGTGTCTACGGCTTCAACGACGAGGTCGAGAGCAACGCCCTCAACGTGCATATCCACCACCTGCGGCGCAAGCTCGGCAACGGCATCGTCGAGACCGTTCGCGGCCTGGGTTATCGCCTCGGCCCGGCGCAGGCGCCGGAAGAGGCCAGGCCATGAGCCTGCGGGTACGCCTGAGCCTGATCCTGGGCAGCGTTTTCGTGATCATCTGGGTGCTGGCGGCGGCCTGGATGCTGCGCGACCTGCGCCAGCAAATGATGTTTTCCCTCGACCAGCGCCTGGTGGCCTCGGCGCGGATGGTCGCCGGGCTGATCGACCAATTGCCGCAACCGCTGACCGTCAAGGGCGAGGACGCACACTTTTCCGCCGACCAGTTCAGCGTGCCGGACGGCATGGCCTGCCAGGTCAGCTCGCTGCGTGGCGAGATCCTCGCCAGCAACCACAAGCACGATGGCGCCATGGACGACGAGCGTAGCGGGTTCCGTGACCAGACCATCGACGATGCGCTTTGGCGCACCTTTACCTACAACCACGGCGATGTGCGCATCACCACGGCCGACCGGCACATGGAGCGCGAGGCGCTGAACCAGTCGATTCTGCTGGCGGCATCGGCGCCGGTATTGATGGCCCTGCTTGGCAGCCTGGGGCTGTTGTGGATCGGCCTTGGCAAGGGCCTGGAGCCGCTCAACCGCATGCGTGATGCCTTGCGCCGCAGGCGTGCGGACAGTGTCGAGCCGCTGCAGGTGGCGGGCATGCCCAGCGAGTTACAGCCGTTGCTGGAGACCCAGAACCAGCTGTTCCTGCGCATTGCCCAGACCCTCGAGCGGGAGCGGCGCCTGACCGACGATGCCGCGCATGAACTGCGCAGCCCGTTGACCGCGATCAAGACCCACCTGCAGGTGGCGCGCATGACCGATGGCGCGGTGCGGGAGCAGGCGCTGGAGCATGCCGAGCAGGGTGCCGACCGCATGCACCGGACCCTGGAGCAGTTGCTGATGCTGGCCCGGGTGGAAGGCAGCCTGTCGTTCGAGGACGGCGTGCAGTGCAGCGCCGAGCAAGTGGCGCGCCAGGCGGTGCAGGATGCCGGTGGCGGTGACAACCGGCGCATCGTCTTGCAACTGCCCGAAGAGGCTGCGCAGGTCTACCTGAGCATGCCGGCGCCGCTGGCGGTGGCGGCGTTGCGCAACCTGCTGGACAACGCCTTGCGCCATGGTGGCGAGACCGAGGTCGAGCTGCAGGTACAGATGGTCGATGGCCAGGTGGGTTTCACCGTGCGTGACCATGGGCCGGGGATTGCCGAGGCGGACCTTGCGCACCTGACCGAGCGTTTCTGGCGCAATGGGCAGAGCGGCGGTTGTGGCCTGGGCTTGGCGATCGTGCAGGCGATCGTGCAGCGCTGTGCGGGCACTTTGCGCTTTGACAGCCGCAGCGATGGCCTGCGGGTGATGTTGCAGGTGCCGGCGCGGTCGGGGAGGTAGCCCTATGAAACGGGCGTACTTCTGTGACCGCGGCGCGCAGTCCAGATAAATCCTACAACAACGGCTAAATCCTCCCTCTGCTGAAGCGTTTTCCAAAGCGACAACTACCCGCACACATCTGCTTGCAGGGGCGTGGCGGGGCACTTTCGCTTGCTTGCGAGGATTTACCCATGTCGACCGCTTCCAGCCTTGCCCAGGTCCTGCCGGCCAGCGCGCCGCAACCGCTGTACGAGTTCACCGAATCGCCGCTGCTGCAGCGTCAGCAGCAACAGGAGTCCAACGCCCGCAGCTACCCCCGGCGCATCCCGCTGGCGCTCAAGCGTGCGCGGGGTATCCATGTCGAGGACGTCGAGGGCCGTCAGTTCATCGACTGCCTGGCCGGTGCCGGTACCTTGGCGCTGGGCCATAACCATCCGGTGGTGATCGAGGCGATCCAGCGGGTGCTGGCCGACGAGTTGCCGCTGCATACCCTGGACCTGACCACGCCGGTCAAGGACCGTTTCGTCCAGGACCTGTTCGCGGTGCTGCCCGAGGCGCTGCGCCGTGAGGCGAAGGTGCAGTTCTGTGGCCCGACCGGTACCGATGCGGTTGAAGCGGCGTTGAAGCTGGTGCGCAGTGCCACCGGGCGTAGCACGGTGCTGGCGTTCCAGGGGGCCTACCATGGCATGAGCCAGGGGGCGTTGAGCCTGATGGGCAGCCATGGGCCCAAGCAGCCGCTGGGTGCGTTGCTTGGCAATGGCGTGCAGTTCATGCCGTATCCGTATGACTACCGTTGTCCGTTCGGGCTGGGTGGTGAGGCGGGGGTGCGGGCCAACCTGCATTACCTGGAAAACCTGCTGCTCGATCCGGAAGGTGGCGTTCCGCTGCCGGCTGCGGTGATTCTGGAGGTGGTGCAGGGCGAGGGTGGGGTGATTCCGGCCGACATCGAGTGGCTCAAGGGGGTGCGGCGGATTACCGAGCAGGCGGGCGTGGCGCTGATCGTCGACGAGATCCAGAGTGGCTTTGCCCGAACCGGGCGGATGTTTGCCTTTGAACACGCGGGCATCGTGCCGGATGTGGTGACGTTGTCCAAAGCCATCGGTGGCAGCCTGCCGTTGGCGGTGGTGGTCTATCGCGACTGGCTGGATACCTGGAAGCCGGGTGCGCATGCGGGGACGTTCCGTGGTAACCAGATGGCCATGGCGGCTGGGTCGGCGGTGATCAACTATCTGGTCGAGCATCGGTTGGCGGAGCATGCCGAGGCGATGGGGTTGCGGTTGCGGGAGCATCTGCTGCGGCTGCAGCGGGATTATCCGCAGTTGGGGGATATTCGTGGTCGGGGGTTGATGCTGGGGGTGGAGTTGGTCGATCCGCGGGGGCAGGTTGATGGGTTGGGGCATCCGCCGGTCAACCGGGAGTTGGCGCCTCGGGTTCAGCGTGAGTGTCTGAAGCGGGGGTTGATTCTGGAGCTTGGGGGGCGGCATGGGGCGGTGGTGCGGTTCTTGCCGCCGTTGATCATTACTGCTTCGCAGGTGGATGAGGTGGCGCAGCGGTTTGCTGAGGCGTTGGCGGCAGCCATCCACGGTTGAGCCCTCCGGGCCGCCACGCGGCCCTCTTGCTTTTGATCTGGCTCTTGATCTGGCCCTTGATCTGGCTTTTGATCTGGCTTTTGATCTGGCTTTTGATCTGGCTTTTGATCTGGCTTTTGATCT
>RCUS01001486.1_pt1 | contig 12022 bp, 13 predicted proteins | sample 2166221 | NCBI WGS metagenome assembly RCUS01 (sample SAMN09932758, study PRJNA488358) | compost metagenome | isolation source: compost soil in cyclohexanecarboxylic | place: Germany: Experimental Botanical Garden | reverse complement strand
ATCCTCAGGCATTTCTGCTCTTAAACTCAATTTTTTTCTTGTTCTTGGACTATAAAAATCTAATCCATATGCATGAAGAGCCTGCCTTGGTATTAATTCATCTTCCTCTTCTCCATATAGAAAATCCCCATAAATAGGGTTTCCTAAATAGCTTAGGTGAACTCTTATCTGATGAGTCCTTCCTGTTTCTAAAAGACATTCTACTAGGTCAGCATTTTCATATCTCTCCAAAACCTTATAGTGAGTTATGCTTTCCTGTCCTCTAGGGTCTACAACTCTCTTTATTACATCATCACTTTCTCTATAAATAGGTTTATTTATGGTACCTTCTCTTTCTTTTAAGTTACCATGAACTAAAGCTAAGTATCTTTTTTGAAAATGCTCTTCTCTCATCTCTTTAGAGAGCTGCATGTGTGCAAATTGATTTTTAGCAATAATTATAAGCCCTGATGTATTCATATCTAGTCTGCTCACAAGTCTAACAATAGAATTTTGTCCTGTTTCTTTAAAGTAATACATAACTCCATTAGATAAAGTTCCATTAAAATGACTTTTAGTAGGATGCACAACCATGTATGGTTTTTTGTTTATTACTATAATATCCTCATCTTCATATACAATATCTAAATCCATTTTTTCTGGTTCTATGTTTTGGCTCTCTTCTTTATCTAATATAACTACTATATGTTCACCTTCTGATATCATATAGTTCATTTTTACTGCTTTTTTATTTACTAATATTCGTTTATCTAAAGCAGCCCCTCTTATTAGCCTTGTTGATAAACCTAAATCTTCTTTTAAATATTCTCTAATTTTTCGTTTATCATACTCAGCTGGTACTGTCTTTTGTATCTTACTCATTTTTGCTCCTTAATAAATCTATTCTTTATAGTCGCTTCCTATTAATATTACTGCATCATATCCTTGAGGATTATCGTCTAAATCTTGAATGGTTCCAGTTCCTAAATCCTCTACTATAAGCTTTCCCATTTCCTTATTATTAGTTTTTATAATAGTTTTACTTCTTTCTTGAGTATTACCTGTGTCTATAGCACTGTAACCTTTTGTTTTTAAATTTTCCGACATCCTTGATGCTAATCCTGTAATTCTAGTTCCATTTAAGATATTTATCCTTAAGTTTTTCTTCTTTATAGTTCCATTACTAGCCTCTGATCCACTTAGTAATCCAAGGGTTTCAATATTCATATTTCTATTGTATACCACATAGGAGGCTCCCCCTATAGTTTTAAGATCTCCTTGTAAAGTAGCTGTAGTTACATTGCTTTTATCTAAATCTTTAAGCCCTAATCCATAAGAGATAATCTTACTTGGTGACATATTAGTTTTAACATAAGCAGGCAACACATCTAGTATTCCTTTTATGTTTGTAATTATAGCTGGCGATGTACATTTTTCTATAAGCTTATTTATGAACTTATGCTGATTTTCTATTCTATCTAGGTCCCCATTTGCAAAACCTGTTCCATCATTGTTTTTTCTCCATCTAAAGAATTCTTCTGCCTTTTTACCATCTAAAAGAACAGTTTCACCTTTATTGAATCTAATATGAAGATCTTGCGCATCGTCATCATAATACATATTTCTTTCAATATACATTTCAACTCCGCCAACAGCATCTACCAGAGCTCTAAATCCTTCATAATCTATTTTTACAATATAGTTAATATCTGCTTCTATAAGTTTTTCTACCTCGCTTTGTATGAGTTTTTCTCCTCCTATAGCGTAAGCAGCATTTATCTTGTTATTTTTTTTATTAACCTTTATTAACATATCTCTAGGAACTGAAATAAGACTTGCTGCATTATTTTTAGGTTCATAATGAAGCACCATAATAGTATCCGTTCTCTTTATGCTTTCATTATCCTTTTGATTAACATCTCCTATGTCTAATCCAAGTACAAGTATATTAACAGGCTCTTTTGCCTTTACTTCATTTGGAGCTACTGAAACCCCATCTGTACTAAATTTCCCAAAGAAATTATAAAAGTAAATAACAGTAAAAACAATTGCTGCTATTATTGCAGTCAATACACCACTCATAATCATCAATCGTCTTTTTCTTTGTTTTTCGTAGTAGGCTTTTTTCTTTTTTCTTCTATACTCTTCACCGTTATCCATACTATTCTAAGCCTCCCTTACCATTAATGATAAGATAATTCCTAGCCTCTATAGTATTAGGATGAATAAGTCCACCTTGTTTTAATATATAATTTATGGTATTATTTAATCCCACTATCACACCTTTATCCAAGTCTTCAAAAGTTAATTTTCTTAACTCTTCAACGCCAGGATAAACCCTGTTAGGCTCTATATAATCAGCTATATATATTATCTTTTCTAATAGCGTCATATTTCCTTTACCTGTTGTATGATAAGCTGCTGCACTCAATATTTCTTCATCTTCAATGCCCATTATATTTTTACCTATAATCGCTGCAACTTTTCCATGTAAAAGCTGAGGTGTTTTCTCTTCTATATCATCTATTTGCTCAAAATTTTCCTCTAGCATCTTCTTCATAGAATTAATGTGCATATTTTTAGCACTATCATGAATTAAAGCTGCAAGTTCTGCTTTTTCTTCTTCAACACCATTTATTTTTGCTAATGCTTTAGCTGTCTTAACTACACCTAGTGTGTGTTCATATCTACTCTCTTTTAAATTCTCTTTAAGATATTCTAGTATCTCTTCATTACTCCACATAATTATCTCTCCTTATATAATCCCATATATCCAATATACTCCCTTACCTCTTCTGTTAACACTTCATCAGGTATAGGCAACCCATTTTCTATTTCTTCTCTTATTTGAGAAGACGATATATTTAATTCTAATAAGTCCAAATATATAATATCATGATTGTATTTTTCTTCAACTTTCTTTTTCTCTTCTAATAATTTCTCTTTAGGAAAACCAGGTCTACCAAACACCACTAAGGCAGCATTATCCAATATTCCCTGTACATTTCTCCAGTTATTTAACTGAAGTAAGCTATCTGCACCAGCTATGAAATAAAACTTACAATCTTTATTTACTTCATTTAAATGTTTTAATGTAAGATAAGTATAGCTTAATCCACCCTTGCTTATTTCGTAATCACTTACATCAAAATAAGGGTAACCTTTTGTAATAAGCTTAACCATTTCATATCTTATATTTTCATCTGTAATTTGTTTATGAGTTTTGTGAGGAGGACTTCCGGCAGGCATAAATATAATTTTGTCTAGTTTTAATCTTTTGTAGGCTTGTTCTGCGATATATATATGGCCATTATGAGGAGGATCAAAAGTCCCCCCCAATATACCAATTTTCTTCATTATTTTGTCTTTAACTCTATCTTAGGTTTTTTAGTACTTTGTTTGTAAAGTACCAATTTACTGCCTATAGCCTGAACGCCTTCACATCCTACTTTTTCACATATTATGTCAGAGGCTTCCCTTGTCTCTAATCCTGAGTTTTCAAGTACTTTTATCTTTATTAATTCTCTTGCTTCTAAGGCATCTTCAACCTGTTTTATAAAGGTTTCTTCTATACCATTTTTACCTATTTGGAATATAGGATCTATATTATTTGCAAGAGATCTCAAATAAGCTCTTTGCTTACTAGTTATCATAAAATCATCCCTTCTTATTACATTAAGTATTCAAATTCAAAGTCATTAAGTCTAACGAAGTCTCCATCCTCTATTCCCATTTCTCTAAGTTCATCTAAAATTCCTTTATTTTTCAGAACTTTATGGAAATATCTTAACGAGTCTGCATCATTAACATTAACAGCAGTTAATAGTCTATCTACGAAGCTACCTTCTATTACATAGACATTTACCTTGTTACCATCTTCGTTTTCTTCGCCTTCTTCAACTCTAATCTCATAAGTAAATCTTCTTTCCTCTTGTACATACATGTCTTCTTTAGAGATTTCAAGTTCCATAACTGGAATACTTTGAAGCATTCTTGCAGCTTCTTTTATAACTTCTTCTACTCCAGTATTAGTAGCAGCTGACATTTTAAATACTTTATCATATCCCATTTCATTTAGCTTTTGTTTAAACTGTGTATATACTTCTTCATCGTATAACATATCTGCTTTGTTTGCCACAACGATTTGAGGTCTATCCCAAAGTTTTATAGAATATTTTTTAAGTTCTTCATTTATCTTTAGGAAGTCTTCCATAGGATCTCTTCCTTCAACTCCTGATATGTCTACTACATGTATAAGTAGTCTTGTTCTTTCTATGTGTCTTAAGAATTTTATTCCTAGGCCTACACCTTCTGAAGCTCCTTCAATTATACCTGGTATATCTGCCATAACAAATGGTTCTATTCCAGGTACACTAACTACACCTAAATTAGGTTTTAAAGTTGTGAAATGATAGTTAGCTATCTTTGGTCTAGCTTTAGAAACTATTGAAAGCAATGTTGATTTTCCTACATTAGGGAATCCTAATAAACCTACATCTGCTAAAAGTTTAAGTTCTAATAATACCCATCTTTCTTCACCTGGCATTCCAGGTTCTGCAAAGTTAGGCGCTTGTCTTGTAGGTGTTGCAAATTTAGCATTACCTTTTCCACCTTTTCCGCCCCTACAGATTTTATAAGAATCTCCAGGATGAGAAAGGTCTACCATAATTTTATTAGTTTCTACATCTCTAATAATAGTTCCCATTGGAACCTTAATTATTAAATCCTCTCCATCTTTTCCATAACATTTAGAACCCGAACCATTAACTCCTCTTTCAGCTATAAACTTTCTACTATATTTAAAGTCTAAAAGAGTAGTCATATTGGTATCTACTACAAATGTTATGTCTCCGCCGTCTCCACCGTCTCCTCCATCTGGTCCACCTAGAGGAACATACTTTTCTCTTCTAAAAGATATAGAACCATTTCCACCGTCACCAGATTTTAGAAAAACTTTGGCTGTATCTATAAACATATAATCACCTTACCTTATTTTCTATATATATTATTAACAGGTATTTTTTTATTAATCTCTTAAATATTACAACATGGAAATTTATTTTGCAAATACATAAGAGTTACAAATAACTTATTTTTTTCTTAAGCCACTTTTGTAATAAATTTAAAAAAGCACCCTAACTTAGGGTGCTTTGCTACTGAGTAAATTATTCAGCTATCTCTTCAACCTGTACTGGGTAAACAGAAACTTTTTTCTTATCTTTACCCACTCTTTCGAATTTAACAAGTCCATCAGCTTTTGCAAAAAGAGTATCATCTTTACCTCTTCCAACATTTGTACCTGGATGGATTTTAGTTCCTCTTTGTCTAACTATGATGTTTCCAGCTAAAACAAATTGACCATCTGCTGATTTAACTCCTAATCTTTTAGATTCAGAATCTCTACCGTTCTTAGAGCTACCTACTCCTTTTTTATGAGCAAACAATTGAAGGTTCATTATTAACATGGTGTTACACCTCCTCTTTTAAAAGAAATATATATTTATCACGTTTATTTTTTCCAAAACTTTGTTCTAAGGATATCATTATACTTTCTAAGCTAAGTTCAAAGGTTTTTAAAAGCACTTGTGCCTTTAATAATTCCTCTTTCTCTATATCGCCTAAATCTAAGCTTATGTATCCATCATAGATTTCATAACTACAATTTATTTTTAATACACTCTCTAAGCCTATAAGTAAACTTTGAGAAAGTACAGATACAGAATTACATACCATATCGTAAGCTTCACCTATTATAACAGCTTCAGCATCTCTAACAGCATGACCTTTTATATCAACTGCAATTATATTATCATCTTGAAATTTAATTACTACTTTAATCATAATTAAGCTTCGATCTTTTCAACTTGGATCTTAGTGTAAGGTTGTCTGTGTCCAGCTTTTCTTCTGTAGTCTTTTTTTGGTTTATACTTGAAAACTACAACTTTCTTTGCTTTTCCTTGAGCTAATACTTTAGCTACAACCTTTGCACCTTCAACCACTGGTTTACCAACTTTAACTTCACCGTTGTTAGATACAACTAAGATTTCGTTAAATTCAACTGTTGAGTCAACTTCAGCATTCAATTTTTCAACGAATAGAACGTCTCCTTCTTGAACTCTGTATTGTTTTCCCCCTGTAGTTAATACTGCGTACATTAAAAACACCTCCTCATTACGGTCTCGCCATTTTAGGTACAAAGATTTAACTTTGTTTTAATTAAAAACCTGTTATGTGCGGTTACTATGAAATTCTATCATATAGCTTATACTTTGTAAAGAAAAGTTTTCATAATATTGGACATTTAATCTTATATTATAGGGTAATTAAATATTTTTCTACATTCTCTATCTGATTTTTAAATAAAAGAGGCTCAACTTTGAAGTATTCAACTTCATCTACATAGTTTATGTAGATGTTGCAATCTAATGCTTCAATTTTAGTTAAAAACTTAAATAAATCTTCTTTTATTAAAGATTCATATTGAGAGTTTATTTGTATATAAAAATCACTAATAGAGTTCTCTCCATTAAACTTTATTATATCATTTCTTATTAATATACTTACATAAGAAAGTGCCAGTCTTTCTCCCATACCATTGCAGGTTAAACACTTCTCTTCAATCATGTCGAATATACTTCTGCCACTTCTTTTCCTAGATATTTGGACTAAATTAAGCTCCGTAAAGGGAAATACTTGAGTTCTATTTTTATCACTCTCAAGTTCACTTCTTAAAATATCTAAAATTTCTTTTTTAGACTCTTCGCTTGTTATATCTATAAAATCTATAAGGATTATACCCGCTAGATTTCTTACTCTTATCTGCCTTGCAATTTCTTTTGCTGCTTCCTTATTGGTTTCTTCTCCAGTTTTTTCACGATTTTTTCCCTTAGTGTTTTTTCCAGAGTTTACATCTATAACATGCATAGCTTCTGTCTTATCTATAACTATATATCCACCACAGTTAAGATTAACTTTATTATGTCTTAAGGAAAGTATTTCCCTCTCTATTCCATAGAAATCAAATAGAGTTCTTTTTTGATCATATAGTTCAACCTGAATGTCTTGTTTTTCCTCTAGATACTTCAAAACAACTTTATAATCCTCTTCTTTATTTACATATATCTTCTTAGTTTTTTTATCCATCTTATCTCTTAGAATTTTATGTAATAATGGATTATCACCATATAGTTTTTGAGGATTTTTATGATACTTCGCTTTTTGTTTTATTGTTTTATACTCTTCGTATAGTTCATCTAATTCATTTATTATACTCTCTATTTCACAATAAGCTCCACTTGTTCTTATTGTTATTGCTGCATCTTCAAAGGATTTTATATTATTAAGCAATTCGGCTTTTCTATTTTCATCTTCTATTCTTTTAGAAATATTTATCCCTTTTCCTTTAGAGTTTATAACTGAATATTTCCCAGGCAATGAAAAATCCATAATAACCTTTGGCCCTTTATCTCCAATAGCTTCCTTTATTACTTCTACTACTATTTCATCCCCTTGCTTAAGTCTCATTTCTTTACTTAAGCTCATAAAAGCATTTTTCTCATACCCTATATCTACAAAGGCACATTTAATAGCTGGAACTATACTCTTAACTATTCCTTTGTAAATTTCTCCTGGTAATGGTTCTTTGGTTTCTTCTTCTACAAAACACTCAGTTAACTCACTGTTTTCTTTAATAGCTATTCTTAATATGTCTTCGCTTCTTTCTATAAATATTGCTCTCATTTTTACACCTTCTATACTATCTTATATAAAGGTAGCAACTTACCATCAATTTCAGCGTACATCTCTTCTCTGTTAATATCTACAAAAGCTTCATTATTAACATTTGGAGTATTTTCTTTTATATAGTTAACAAATGCCTCTGTATTAAGATGTTCTCTACTACCACAACTTATCCTTGTATTTAATACTAAATAATCATCTTTAACCCAATATTTTATATCTTTAATAAAAGGTCTGATATTCACACTTTTTTCTTCACCTTTTTTATTCTTTTTAGTTATAATCCATTCATCTTTTCCTAAAAGTTCTTTAAACTCTTCCTCTGCTGATTTTATATCAGTGTACTTGATCTTTATAGTGTAAACTGCTTGATCAACCATTGCCATAGATTGTGGAACCTTTTTAGTGTTTGGTATAACTTCTATTCCTTTAGCTTCTAAAAATCTTACTCCAACTAAAGTATTTTGATTTAATCTTTCTATAATTTCTTTTTCATCCATCGGATTTTTTAAAACTAAGTCCATATATTCACCAACAGAACTTATTCCAACAGATAGAGGCTGAGCTATAGATAAAGCCATATGAGGATGGAAGCCCTTAGAGTATTCAACATCTAATTCACTTCTTAAAATTACTCTTTGAATAGATCTCATTAAATCTAAATGAGATATGAACTTTATATTTCCTTCTTTTGTGAACTTAATTAGATATCGCACCTGCAAAACACTTCCCTTCCTTAAAGTTTACATTTATTCCACAACCAGTACATCCAAGTCTACAGTTTTGAGTTAAACTTGCTGTTTTAGCTCTTTCATTTTCTTTTTCAATATACTCTCTATTTACTCCAATGTCTATGAAGTCCCAAGGAAGAATTTCATCATAACTTCTTTCTCTATATACATAGAAGTCTCCATCAACTCCACATTCTTCGAATGCTTCCATCCATGTATCAAAGTTGAAATACTCTGACCATCCATCAAACTTAGCACCTTTTTCATAAGCCTTTATAAGAACATCACACATTCTTCTATCACCTCTAGCAAAAACACCTTCCATGTAAGAAGTTTTTTGATGATGATAGTTATAAACTATGCTTTTAGCTTTTATAGAATCTCTTACTGCACTAATCTTTTCACTAACATTCTCCATCTTATCCATAGGAGCCCATTGGAAAGGAGTAAATGGTTTAGGTACAAATATTGATGTACTTACTGTAACCCTAAGACCTTTATTTCTTATATGTCTTGGTACCATGAAATACTGTGCAGATATCTTTTCCGCTAAGTCTCCTATACCTTTAACATCTTCAATTTCTTCATAAGGTAATCCTATCATGAAGTAAAGTTTTATAGTACTCCAACCAGCCTCAAAAGCAGATCTTGAAGCCTCTAATATTCTATCTTCAGTAAGACCTTTGTTTATAACATCTCTCATTCTTTGGGAACCAGCTTCAGGAGCAAAGGTTAAACCTGTCTTTCTTACTTTTTGAATTTCTTTAATTAAATCCACAGAAAAAGCATCTACTCTTATTGATGGTAATGCTAAACTAACATTATTATCTAAATGCTCGCTCATTAAATCTTCAACTAGTGCTTGAATATCTGAATAATCACAAGTACTTAATGAAGATAAAGATATCTCTCTATACCCTGTTGCCTTAAGCATTTCTCTGGCTTGTTTTAAAAGAGTCTCTCTACTTTTTTCTCTAATAGGTCTATAAATCATACCTGCTTGACAGAATCTACAACCATTAGTACATCCTCTAAATAATTCTAAAACTATTCTATCATGAACTATTTCAGTGTAAGGAACTATTATATTAGTAGGAAATTCAACTTTATCAAAGTCAGGAACTATTCTCTTTTGAATCTTCTTTGGAACATCATCATATTTAGGTTTAAATTCTTTAATAGTACCATCTTCCTTATAGCTAACCTCATATAAAGATGGTACATATATACCTCTTATTTTAGATATTTCTCTTAAGAATTCTTTCTTCTTTCCTTTACCTTTATACTTTTTGTAAACTTCAATAACATCATTCATCATCTCTTCGCCCTCGCCAAGTTCAATGAAATCTACTATATCCCATAAAGGCTCTGGATTATACCCACAGGAACCCCCTGCCATAACGATAGGTTCATCCTCTCCTCTTTCAGAAGCTCTTATTGTTATACCTCCAAGGTTTAGCATATTTAATATATTTGTATAACTCATCTCATATTGAAGTGTAAAACCAACTATATCAAAATCCTCAAGAGGATCTTTAGTCTCTAATGTATATAAAGGTATGTCATTTTCTCTCATAAGCCCTTCCATGTCTGGCCATGGTGCAAATGCTCTTTCACAATATGTATCTTTTCTTTCATTAATTGTATGGTAGAGAATTCTTGAACCTAAATGAGACATTCCTACTTCATAAACATCTGGAAAACAAAATGCAAATCTTATGTCAACTTCATTTTTATCTTTAACTACTTGATTTAGCTCCCCACCTATATACCTAGCTGGTTTTTCAACTCTAAATAAAATATCATCAGTAATTCTATTCATTAATTTACCTCCTGAATTCATCTAAAAATTGGGAATGTGTACTCATTAAATCCACATCCCCAATATACTATTCTTCATTACTTTGTTATTCTACCACAATTTATATTTTTGCACTACCTAAGTATGTTCCTTTATTTCTAAATATTCCTCTAATGTTATATTTCCATATAGCTTCAAAGCCTCCATAAGCTCATCTTCATATAATATTTCAAGGAGCTTCATACTCTCATCCAAAACATAAAAACTATGAAACTTATTTTTGTCTATCATTCTAAGTAGGTTAATTAGTCCTAGTTTATAACAAACAGATATACTTCTATTTTCTATATACTTTTGCTTATTAAACTTACTTTTCTTTTTAATCACATCTCCCATTAGAATATACATTATCCTTCCATTTTCCTTATATGCTGAGTAAATCACAAGAAAGCTAATCATTAAAAATGTTAAATTGACTTTATGTAATAGGAGCAGACTATAGAGAAAAAGTATTCCAAATCCAGTTCCTATAACAAAACTGCTATAAACTATCAGTTTAGTTGCAGCTCTATATGTTAGTTTCCTTGATAAAATAATATTAAAAATTCTACCGCCATCTAAAGGGAACACCGGTAAAAGATTTAATAAGCACAAAGTTATATTAATAGTAAATAAATCTTTATATATATCTACTCCCTGCTTATCAAATAAAATAAAAAATATAAGCGATAGAATCAAGTTAAATATAGGACCTGCAAAATAAACCCCTAGTTGTTTTTCATCTGAAAATTCCTCTAATTTTTCTATCTCTATAAAAAAACCTAATGGATGTATAAGTAAATACTTAATGTCCATACCAAAAATCAGAGCAACTAAACCATGAGATAATTCATGAAAAAAAATACATAAAAAAGCTACTAAAAGTTCATATTGCAGGCTAATACAAAAAAGAATAAGTACTTCGGATATAAACATTAAACCCTTTCTGCTCATTCTTCCCCCTAAATAAATTACTAATCCATGTTCATGTAATCTTCAATATTTCGTCCTTCTCCCATATACTTTAATTGAAATAAAAACGAAGAACTTACCTTGCCAATCATTTCTCCCTTGGCTACATCTTGATCTTCTTTTAAAACTAATTCCGATAAACCTCCATATACTGTCTCTATGCCACTTCCATTATCTATTATCATATACTTTCCTAAGGTCTCATCCTCTCCAACCTTTTTAACCTTACCATCATATACTGAATTAACATCAGTTGCTTCCGAAACACTAACTGAGTATATCTTTTGCTTTTCATCGTAGACCTTATATTCTCCTAATAATGGTTTAATAAAATTTTCTTTACTTCTCTTTTTTATACTATCTCCAGCACCTAATTTTTCTTTTATATCATCTACATATACCTCAGCACTGCTTTTGATGCTAGATAAATCCATAGTCTTAGCGTAATTTATAGTGTCCTCTACACTATATCCTTTATTAACTATATCTTTAGCCATAGCATATGCCGTTATAGTTTCAGGCGTTTTAATCATTTTAAACATAAATATTAACATGAATAAAATAAAAGTACCCGCCAGTTCTTGGATTACCCTTTTAATTATGATATCTCCAACATTTTTACTTTGAGTTCCAGTTACATTTCCTACAGAATAATCTCTCCTATAGCTATCTGGACCTCTTTTTTTGCCCATTATTTTTGCATAATAGCTCTCATATTCAGAGTTATAACTTCCCATTCATAAAACCTCCAATACTCTCC
>RCUS01001483.1_pt1 | contig 12046 bp, 10 predicted proteins | sample 2166221 | NCBI WGS metagenome assembly RCUS01 (sample SAMN09932758, study PRJNA488358) | compost metagenome | isolation source: compost soil in cyclohexanecarboxylic | place: Germany: Experimental Botanical Garden | reverse complement strand
CCCTTGACCTCGGTGACAGTGATGCCGGCCACGCCGCGCTCGGCCAACGCTTCACGCACGTCGTCCAATTTGAACGGTTTGACGATGGCCATGATCATCTTCATCGGTCGCTTTCCTCTGGGAATCTGCGGGCAGGATACCGTGGACACACGCTGACCTGAGCATCCGTGTCCGCGTGTCAGCACTGACGTTACGGCTTATCCTTACGGCTCGCCATTACGGACACCGATGCGCCGCAAAAGCCAGGCCCCATAGGCTCGGCCAACCTTTGCGGAGAACAGCCATGATCGACCTCAAACACATCGATGAACTCGCCCGTCGCCTCAGCGACCTGGTGCCGCAGGGGCTGCGCGATTCCCGCGAGGAGTTGCAGGCCACCTTCAAGACCGCCCTGCAGGCGGGGCTGACCAAGCTGGACCTGGTCACCCGCGAGGAGTTTGAAGTGCAGCGCGCCGTGCTGCTGCGCACCCGTGAAAAGCTCGACGCGCTGGAACAGGCCGTCACCACTCTGGAAAGCCGCGACACCACCCCGCCCAACGCCTGAGCCGGGCCATGAGTCTGGCGTTGGTGCACAGCCGCGCCCGTGCTGGCGTGCACGCACCGGCGGTACAGGTGGAAGTGCACCTGTCCGGTGGCCTGCCCTCCACGCAGATCGTCGGCCTGCCCGAAGCGGCCGTGCGCGAATCGCGCGACCGCGTGCGGGCGGCCCTGCTCTGCGCACAGTTCGAGTTCCCCGCGCGCCGCATCACCATCAACCTTGCGCCTGCCGACCTGCCCAAGGAAGGCGGGCGCTTTGACCTGCCCATCGCGCTGGGCATCCTCGCCGCCAGCGGCCAGATCGACCGCGCCACGCTGGCCGGCCATGAGTTCATCGGCGAGTTGGCGCTCACCGGCGAACTGCGCGCAGTCGATGGCGCCCTGCCCGCCGCCATCGCGGCCGCCACCGAACAGCGCACCCTGATCGTGCCAGCCGGCAATGCCGGGGAAGCCGCCTTGGCGCAGCATGCCAGCGTCAAAGCCGCGCGCACGCTGCTGGAAGTCTGCGCGGCGCTGGCCGGCGACAAGGTCCTGCCGACGGCACAGCTCCCGCCCATGCAAACCGTTGCCCAGCCTGACCTCGCCGATGTGCGGGGGCAGCAACAGGCCCGGCGTGCGCTGGAAATCGCCGCTGCGGGCGGCCATCACCTGTTGCTGCTCGGCTCACCCGGCTGCGGCAAGACGCTGCTGGCCTCGCGTCTGCCCGGCATCCTGCCCGAGGCCAGCGAAACCGAAGCCCTGGAAGCCGCCGCCATCGCCTCGGTCAGCGGCCGTGGCGTGGACCCGGGACGCTGGCGACAACGCCCCTTCCGCTCGCCGCATCACACCGCCAGCGCGGTGGCGCTGGTCGGCGGGGGTTCGCATCCGCGTCCCGGGGAGATTTCGCTGGCACACAACGGCGTCCTGTTTCTCGACGAATTGCCGGAGTGGAATCGACATGCACTGGAAGTGCTGCGTGAGCCGCTGGAGTCGGGCACGGTCACCATTTCCCGGGCCGCGCGAAGCATCGAGTTTCCGGCACGGTTCCAGCTGGTCGCCGCGATGAATCCGTGCCCGTGCGGATGGGCGGGTGACAGCAGCGGCCGCTGTCGTTGCTCGCTCGATGCCATCGGCCGCTACCGCGCACGGATCTCCGGTCCCCTGCTGGACCGCATCGATCTGCACCTGCAGGTACCACGCTTGGCGCCCTCTGCGTTACGTGGCGACGCGGCCGCCGGGGAAAGCAGCGCCAGCGTGCGCGAACGGGTAGCCCAGGCACGCACGCGACAGCTGCAACGCGCCGGCACCGCCAATGCCCACCTCGACCAGGCGCAGACCCTGCGCGACTGCCAGCTGACCCCGGCCGACCACGATTTGCTGGAACAGGCCATGGATCGCCTGCAACTCTCGGCCCGCTCGATGCACCGCATCCTGCGTGTGGCCCGCACCATCGCCGACCTTGCCGGCGAGGCCGACATCCAGCGCAGTCATCTGACAGAAGCCATCGGCTACCGCCAACTGGATCGCAGCCAGCAAGATCGTTGAGGTGCATCATCTGCATTTGCCAGCCAAAGCAGGCATCTGCGCATGGGGCGAAGATGCGGCACGGGGCACAGGGGCCGACCATGGAACGCATCGAACGTCCGTACTTCCCGATCATCTACGTCCGCGGTTACGCGATGACCCGCGATGAAATCGTCGAAACCACGTCCACGCCGTTCATGGGCTTCGAGGCGGGCTCGACCAAGATGCGTCAGGCCCAGGATGGCTCCATCGTGAAGTTCGTGTTCGAGTCGCCGCTGATACGGTTGATGAAGGACCACAACTACCGCGACGTATACGAATTCGGTGCAGAGCGGCGCAGCCGCATCTCGCCCCGCTGCATCGTCATCCATCGCTACTACGATCCGGCCGACCCCGCATTCGGTGACGGCAAAACGCCTTCCATCGTCGATGCAGCGGCCAGCCTGGGTCGCCGCATCCTGGAACTGCGCGACAGCATCTGCGGCAACAATGCAGCCATGCGCAAGGAATTCCGCGTCTACCTGGTGGCGCATTCGATGGGCGGGCTGATCTGCCGCTGCCTGCTGCAGAACCCGGACGTGGGCACCGCCGAGACACGGGCGATGGTGGACAAGGTCTTCACCTACGCCACCCCGCACAACGGCATCGACGTGGCCGGCATCAACGTGCCCAACCTGCTGTCGATCAACGACATGAACAACTTCAACCGCACCACCATGGGCAAGTACCTGAAGGTGCCCAAGGACAAGGTCAACACGCTGGGCAATTCGGGCTTCCCGCCGGAGCGGATGTTCTGCCTGATCGGCACCAACAGCCGCGACTATGCCGCCGCGCACGGTTTGTCGTCGTTCGCGGTGGGCTCACTGAGCGATGGCCTGGTGCGTATCGCCAATGCCTATGTGGACGGTGCGCCGCGTGCCTTCGTCAACCGCAGCCACAGCGGCTACTTCGGCATCGTCAATTCAGAGGAGGGTTACCAGAATCTGGTGCGCTTCCTGTTTGGTGACACCTGCGCCACCGCGCAGCTGGACATCAAAGCGCTGCCGTTCCCACCGGAGATCGAGGCGGCACGCAAACGCGGCAAGAAGATCGAGTCGTCGTACTACATCGAGGCCACTGTCGCGCCACGCGGCGCCTACACCTACGAGCTCACTTCGCGCACCGAAGCCAACCAGTGTGCGATCCGCCGTGAATACAAGGACATGTTCAACGCCGACGGCAGCATCCGCGCGGATGCGCGTGCGCCGGTGTTGTTCTCGGTGTTCCTGGACAGCAGCAGGATCATGGCCGGCAGCGAGATCGCGTTCTCGATCAACCTGGCCGTGACCAATGCCGGTTACCAGGTCGATGGTGCGCTGTTCCTCAAGAACCACATCCCGGGCGAGCATCTGTTCCGCAACACGCTGGTGTTGTTCGCACGGCCTGCCGAGGACGGCAGCTGGCGCTTGCGCTATGTCTGGAGTGACGACCAATGGGCTGGTGGCCCCAAGAACGAAGCCGAACTGGATGTCGCACGCAGCAAGGCAATCGGCATCGCCCAACAAGCGCCGAATGTGTTCACGGTGCCGCTGCGTTCCGGCAAGGGCTTCGAGGCGGAACTGAAACTTTCACTGTCCGACTGGGCATGAGCACCGCCCTCAGGTTGCCCATTCCGGGGGTGTGAACAAGCCTGCGCGGAGCGGCAGGATCGTCTGGCCGGATACCTGGTCCAGTTCCTGTCGCAGGCTGCTGATGAACAATGGATCGTTCAGATAAGCCACATTCAAGCGCGTCCAGGGCGAAATCCGCTCGCTGTTCAATTGGAAGAACGCACCCGGCGCCAGGCCGACGCCACGCGCCAACATGCGGATGGTGAGCAGGCGTGTGTCGGTGATGCCCGGGAAGCGCGCCCATAGATACAGGCTCTGTTCGGGCGCTGCGAATGCTGTTGCATTGAACTGCCGCAGCACCTCCAGGCCTGCCTGGGTAGACGTCCGCAGTCGATCCTGCATTCGTTTGATATGACGCAGAAAGTTCCCTTCGCGAAGAATGGCTTCCAGCACACGCTCGGTATATTCACTGCTGCCGGCGTGCAGCAGCATCTTCACGTCGGCAAGTTCCTCCACCCGCGCGCTCTCTCCGGCGATGAAGCCAACCCGCAATGCGGCCGAGATCGATTTGGAGAAGCTGCCGACGTAGAGGGTGTTCTTGAGCTGTGTGAATGCCGACATCCGCGGCACCGAACTTGCCTTGAAGTCAGCCAGCGAATCGTCTTCCACGATCAGCAGGTCATGCTTCTGCGCCAGTGCCGCGAGTCGTCGCACAACGGCATCGGAGATATCGGTGCCAGTGGGGTTGTGTGCGACTGACTGCATGAAGAACACGCGCGCCTTGGTCTGCTGGAGCGCAACGTCCAGCGCCATCAGGTCAGGGCCATCGATCAGCCGTGGTATCGGTACTGGATTGGCCCCCTGCATCCGCAACTTGCCGAACAGCGGGTAGTAGCCCGGCTCCTCCACCAGCACGGTATCGCCCGGCCGCACATAGCAACGCGTAATCAGATCCAATGCGTGATTCGCACCGAACGTGGTCACCAATTGGCGAGCACCGGCTTCGATTCCGTAACCGGCCAGACGCCGGATGAGATGTTGGCGCAGGGCCAGGTAACCGTAGCGGTTGCCGTAGCGGAACAGAGCACCTACCCCCGAGCGCGTGATCTGTCGGTGGAAGCGATCCAGTCGCATGTCCATCAACCACTCCACCGGCGGGAAGCCCTCGCCGAGATTCGAGCTCCCCGGATCGCGCAGCGCTTGCTGCCGCAACAACCAGATCGTGTCGATGGCACGTGTGTAACCGACAGGTTCGTCATCCTCATCGCGCTCCACGGGCGTATCCATCCCGCGCACGAAGAACCCCTTGCCATGCTGTGCATGGACCATGGCGCGCTCGCTCAACAGATCGAATGCGGCAATGACGGTGTTCTTGGAGTAGCCATTCAAACGTGCGTATTCGCGCAACGAAGGGAGTTTGTCACCCGCTTTGAGTACACCGGCCAGAATCTGACGACCGATATCCGCTGCGATTTTCTCGGCAAGTGAAATGGAACGGGACGCTGAGACCATGATTTTCCATAACGAAGGGACGTTCAAAATCGAAACGGTTCGCGGGAAGCGACTCTGCATCCCTGCGGCGCTGACACATTCTGTACACACACTTGCCGGCCGGAACGGGATTACTGCACGTGCAAATACTGTCCTTGAAAACTGTACCTAGTTCACAGTTTTCCATAGTCAGAAGATTTCCACAGCGCCACCAAAAACCGTCATTTACTGCCACGGATGGTCACCATGATTTGCGTCCACCATCGTTCGAATTTCACATGGACTTCACTTCCGTACGCTGCAGGAAGTGCGGGAAAGCAATGCGCGCCTGCTCGTGTTCATGGCGGGAAATCGCTGAAAAACACGGTGAATTTCGCAGTTCGATGCCTTCAGGAAGGGACATCCTCGAATCGGCGGGAGCAACCGAAGTGAATGTGACCTGCGATGACCTGGTCGGAACGGCTCGCACCCATCGCATGACCAGACCTGCACGAGTTGACGCATCCCCCACCTCGTGCACGGGCCCACGGGTACAGATCACGCTGACACCCGTGGTCGATCCCGGCTCTTCCACGAAACCAATTCACTGGCGCCATATCGGGACATATGCCCCCGATCCCATGCGCGACACGCCGCGGTTCGCCGTGCGTCTAGTGCTTGAAGGACATCAAGAGGCTGTGGGCCCTGCGACAACGGCTGCCCTGTTGACGGCGATGGAAGCGATCACGGCCGCGAATGCGCATATGCAACCGTCCACACGATGTATATCCCCGCCATTGGCACAGAAGCGTGTTCTTCCTGCCGCGACCACACCTGGCTGCGGTAGGCATGACGGGCGGTACATCGGCCTGCATATTGACCGGTCCCACAAATTGAACAGCGCCGCTCGCAGACGCGTACGACATCACGACATCGGGGCGAAGCTGCGGCAGCGCTCCACTTCGCCAGCATCAACCCGCATCGGCATGGGCAATCGCGGCAAGGCCGTCGACATGTTCACCGACGTCGGCGCGCAGGGGTAACGCTGGCCATGGTGGATGCCTCGTTGGAGTTGGTCGATCGCGTGCAGATCATCGAGCTGGGCGCACGCGATGGCCTGCAGGGCCTTTCCAGAACCGTGGACACACTGGTCCGCGTCAACCTCATCGAGTTGCTGGAAATCGCAGGGATTTCCGCGATCGAGGTTGGCGCATTCGCGGCGGTATCAAGCATATCGTCAGCCACGCCACCATTGCCGGTACTGGCGATACTGGGCCGCACACCCGATGACCGGGTCCGCAGTGTGCTGGTGCCGCACCTCAACGCACTGGACCAGGCCTATGCGTCCGGTTGCCGCGACATCACCGTGTCCACTGCCGCATCACGCACCTTCTGCCGGGCCACATTGGGCTGTGGCATCGAAGAAAACCTGTATCGCATCATGCAGATTCTCGAACACGCCAAACCGTTGGGCATCACGGTACGTGCGCGCGTCTCCACGGTGATCGATTGCCCGTTCGAAGGGCTCATCACGCCGCAGGCCGTTGCGGCCATCGTCGGCCAGTTGCAGCATCTGGGTTGTCGGCAGATATGCCTTGACGACACCACCGGAAGCGGTGCGCCCGGCACGGTCGGCATGTTGTTGCGCACCTGCCTGATGGAAACGCCGATGCACACCTTGGCCTGCCACTTCCACGACACCTTCGGGCTCGCCAACGCCAACATCATGGAAGCCCTGGAGCAGGGAATCCGTGCGTTCGACAGCTCCATCTCGGGCCTGGGTGGCAACCCGTACTTCCCGGGTGCAGCTGGCAACCTTGCGACCGAAGAACTGGTGTACCTGCTGAACGGCCTGGGCATGGATTGCGGCGTTGACCTGGACGGCCTGCTGCTTGCCGGCGAGTACATCGACTGCATGCTCGAACGTCGCACCGAATCACGGGTAGCCCGCGCACTGCGGTCGAGGCGCATGCCACGCTGCGTCGTTCAATAACAACGCACTCATCGGAGAATGTCGCGCAACCGCGGCGCACAGCGAGTGGAGGACAGGCTGACAGCGCCTCTCATCGTCGTATGGCGGAACTGCAGGCAAACCACATATCTAGTCGAAGTTCCGCAATTCAGTTCAGTCACGCCCCGCGATCGGCCAAACTACCTTGGCCATCTGTGATCGAGGTGAGCTCAGGACTACGCGCGAAGAACTCTACGCTGCTGTCTGGAACGAGCCGCTACGCAAGATTGCGGAACGTTTTCAAGTCTCTGCTGTTGTATGGCTACGGCCAGGACTACACCGAGAACCGCGATCGGTGGGTCATTACACGTGCAGATCATGCCCGGGCGCGACAGCGGGCCACCGCCAGCAAGCATGCAAGGACGCTTGTAGACATCCCTTCAAATCGCGCGTCCACGCCAAGGGCGTGGTCACCGGGCAACCACCGTCAACCCCGCCGCCTGCAATCGGCAAGAACTGCGACGGCACCTGCCCGGCGCCACGCGTGAACAGGATCAGTCGTGGGTCAGATCGGCGAATCGCGCCAGCGAAGCCAAGTGGAAGTGCACCGGTGCCAGCCAGCCCTGGCGATGCCACTGCAGCACGATGGCGTCCGGCAGGGCAGCAAGTCGCTCAGGATCGACCACATGGAAGCCCTGCAGGCTGTGCCTGCGGCCGTCGGCGTGGGCCACATCGGCCTGCCGCGGCACCAGCACGCCCGCATCGGTCAGCGCCGCACTGAACGCCCGGGTGGCGGCATCTTCGCGGGTGAAGGCTTCGCAGAACTGCATGGCCTGGCGGGTGATCGCCGCGGGCTGGTCGCCTTCGAACAGCGGTTGGCCTTCCTCGCCTTCCTGCACCAGCATGTCCGCGTCTGCGTCGATGGCGAGCACATAGCCATCAGGATTGCTGGTGCGTGCAAACACGAACGGATAGCGCCGCAGGTACGCCGGCACATAGGTCTCCGGCCGCCACTGGTCGCCAATGACCAAGCGGTTCTGCTTCGCTTCCAGGCCAAGCACAGCCACCGGCAGGTGGTCCGCACCGGCGAAAACCATCGGGTAGGCCCGCGAGGCTGCGGCAAACTCGCCGATCATCAGCGGCACGGAATGGCTGCCGGCGGCAAATGCAGCATCGCCAGCGCGCAACCGCCAATGGCCATGTGCCTGCGAGGACAGCACCACCGGTTTGCGGTAAAGCATCGGCCAGGCGGGTGGCGTGCTGCCGGCATCACTTTCGGCTTGCACTGCCGGAGCGTCTGCAGGCGGGGTCGTGTCTTGCTTGAGTACGGTCTCGGTCATCATTTTGCAGGGTCATCCGGTTGTAGGGTCGGGGAAGCAGGCGCTGCTTCCCCATTGGGCGCGCGGTCAGAAGCCGGCATTCACTTCCAGCTGGAAGACATCGATCGACAACGGCGCACCAGTCACTTCCCTGGCCGCCATCCAGCGCCCGGTCAACCACACGTTCTTGTCAAACATGTAGGAGCCGCCCAGGTAGTAGCCCTTGGCATTGGTGCCGCCGAGATGGAAGTTGGAGTCGTTGTAGGCATCGGGCAATGAATCCGCCTCCAGCCGCTTGTAGCCCAGGGCCAGGTTCCAATCGCCGGCCTGCTTGAGTGCCAGCTGGCCAAAAGTTGCCTGCGCCATATAGGCCATGTCACCGCTGCGGATATCCTGCGGGCCCGTCACGCCATTCACCGGCGCACCAAGGTTGGTGACGATGCCGCCCTGTGCGCGCTTCCACATTTCCTGGGGATCATAGGCAAGGTTCTTGATGGCGTGGCCTTCGACGCGCAGCCCCATGCCGTCGAACAACGGGGTTTCCCATGCAAGGTTGAGGTCGAGCAGTTCGAACTCCGATGCCAGCCCCACATACTGCGGCATTGGTGTGTTGGCAGGATCCAGCGGGTTGACTGCGATGTTACGCAGCAGCATCAGCGTATTGCCCTTCTGCATGAATGCCGGACGCGTCCAGTCGCTGCTGCAGTAGTCTGCACCGGCATACAGCGCGCAGGGCTGAGAGTACTCACCGGCGATATTGCGGAAGTCGTAGTAACCCACTGCGGCACGCAGTTTCTGCGCATCCCCGAACTGCCAGTCCGCGCCGACCTGCAGGCCATTGAGCCATTTGTTCTCGCTCTTCATCTTGCTCTGGCTGGTGCTGGGGAAGCTGTCTGAGGAATACTCCAGCGGCGTCAAACCCAGCGTTGCGAACAGCGAAAGACCGTCGCCACCGATGGGATGTGCGTACTTGATCGCCATACCGTCGAAGTTGAGGTCATTGGAGAACAGGGTATCGGTGGACCAGTACGGATTGCCAAAACGACCGCCCTGGATGTCCAGGCCTGCCAGCGGTGACCATGACAACCACGCCTGGTCCAGCCACACATCCTTCTTGCCCAGGCCACCACCGAGTGTCTGGGTGGTGGACACCGGACCGTTGTCGTTGCCGGTGGCCAGGCGCACGCCGACACGGGTGTGCCCGCCCAGCTCGGCCACCACGCCCAGGCGCGCGCGGATGCGCCAGGAGTTGTTGCGGTCCTGGCGGCTGTTGCGCAGCGGCGGCAGGTCCAGGTTGGTATTGCCGTTGACGTCATAGCCATTGCCGGCATTGATGCGCGCCCAGTCCACCTCGATATCGCTGTTGCGCTGGGAATACAGACGGCTTTCGTTGCGCACGCGCACATCGCCCTGCACCTTCAGGCGCTGGGTCCACTCCGGCACCTGGTCAGGTGCGGCCCAACGCTCGTCCCTGGCTTCGGTCATCACGCTGGCCTTGACCTCCTCGCGGATTTCATCGCGCACGCTCTGCGGAATATAGGGCACGCGTACATCACCAGGCTGCGCCGCCACCGCCGTGGCAGTGGCAGCTGCCGGTACGGCTTCACGCTGCGCTTCCAGCAACAGGGCTGCGCCAACCTCGGGCTTGAGCGCACCGCTGTCCATCAGGCCACGAATCAACTTGATCATGGTGCTGTCGCCGGTACCGGCCTGGGCGTGCGCAGCGCCACTGGCAAGCACCAGCGCGACGCCGGTGGCGAGGGTGGTACTGCGCAATCCACGCAGCGCGGAACGGAAGGTAGAACGGGTCATCGGTTTGCTCGCAGAAAGAATGAATCGGGAAAGAAGGAGATCCGGATGCTCATCCGGCCGGTCGGCGCCCCTGCACCAGTACCCGCGCGGGGAAGCTCAGCGATGCCGGTGGCCGCTCGTCGATGCGGCCGATCGCGCGGATCGCCTGCAGCACCGCCTCATCGGCCTCGCCGTTACCGCTGCCACGGGCCAGCTCGACGCGCGTCACCTGCCCGCTTTCGTCCAGCCACACGTTGACCGTCAGCTGGAATGCCAGGCGCCGCACCTTGTCGTCACTGGCGACGGCTTGTTGCAGCACATAGCCGAGATAGCGGCCGTAGCTGGCATTGCCGGCACCACCGGCACCGGTACCACTGCGGCCACCGCCGCTGCCGGACTGGATACCGAAGCTGTCACTGCCGGCCTGCGCGTCAGCGTCCATCGTCACCGGGTCGGCGGTGTCAGGCGTTGGCGCTTCCTCGGTAGGCTTGGGCACCTCATCCAGCGGTTCCGGCTCGGGCATAACCTCTTCCGGCGTGTCCTGCGGTTCCGGCTCGGGCTCCGGTGGCGGCGGCGGCGGAGGTGGCAGCATCACCATCGGCATATCGGCGACCGGGCGGCGGGTGCTGGCGGTGTTCTTGAACAGCAACAACCAGACCAGCAACGCCAGCACGCCCAGACCGCAGATCACCGCCAGCAGCGGCCACCAGCGTCGCCACGCCGGTGCCGCGCCATCACTGTGAGAGTGGAGGGAAGTCACGCCCTCACCCCTGCACTTTGCCGGTGACCAAGCCGACCTGGGTCAGCTCGATCTTGCGCAGCAGGTCCAGCACCTCGACCACGCGCGCGTACTGCACCTGCGCGTCGCCACGCACGATCACCGGGAAGTCCGGGCTCAGTGCCTTCTCGGTGCGCAGGCGGTCTTCCAGCTCGGCCAGGCTCACCGGATAAGCGTCCAGGAAGATCTGCCCGGCATTGTCGACGGTGATCGCCTTGGTCTTGGGTTTCTCCAGCGCCATGTTGGAGCTGGCCTTCGGCAGGTTGACCTCGATGCCTGGAATGGTGGCGTTGCTGGTGAGGATGAAGATCACCAGCACCACCAGCAGCACGTCGACGAACGGGGTGACGTTGATGCCTTTCTCGCGTTTCTTGATGCCGAACCGCTTAGCCCTGGCCATGATGATCTCCTCAGGCCTGGGCCGGACGTGCCGCGGTCACCGGCGTGCTGCGGTCGAACTCTTCGGCCAGGCGTGCGGTGAACTCGTCGACGAACACCGACATGTCGGCGGCAATGGCTTCAGCGCGTGAGGCAAGCCAGTTGTAGCCAAACAGGGCGGGAATGGCGACGCCAAGGCCGGCTGCGGTACACAGCAACGCCGCGGCCATGCCCGGTGCGACCGAGTTGATGTCCACCGCGCCAGCCATGGCGGCCACCGCGAACACCAGCATGATGCCGATGACGGTACCGAACAGGCCGATGTAGGGCGCACCTTCGATCGTGGTCGAGAGCCAGTTCATGCGCTTGGACATGCGCTCGGTCTCACGTGTCACTTCGGCGTCCATCGATGCGCGGATGGAGGTGATTGCGGCGGCAGTCAAGCCATGATGATGCGAGCCGCGGCCGTCCATTTCGTCCATGGCGATGCGGTACAGGCGCCACAACGTCGAGCTTTCACGGATCTCCGGTGCAAGCGTGCCGATGCGTTCCAGTTCCTGCAGCGAGGTGACCGGCGCACCCGTCACCTTCTTGTATTGCGAGGTGAAGCTCTCGTTGGCCTTGGCCACGCTGCCGAAGTAGCGGCCCTTGGCGATCATGATCGCCCACGACAACAGCAGCATCAGGCCGAGCACGATCACCACCACCCAAGCGTCGACCGGCATCGCCT
>RCUS01001482.1_pt1 | contig 12046 bp, 9 predicted proteins | sample 2166221 | NCBI WGS metagenome assembly RCUS01 (sample SAMN09932758, study PRJNA488358) | compost metagenome | isolation source: compost soil in cyclohexanecarboxylic | place: Germany: Experimental Botanical Garden | reverse complement strand
GCCGCCACGCCCGAGGCCCACGCCCACTGGAAGTTGTAGCCGCCCAGCCAGCCCGTCACGTCCACCGATTCGCCGATGAAATACAGGCCCGGCACTTTATTCGCCATCATGGTCTGCTGCGACAGTTCGCGCGTGTCGATGCCGCCGCGCGTCACTTCCGCCTTGCGGTAGCCTTCGGAACCGTTGGGCACGATGGACCAGGCATTGATGGCCTGGCCCAGCTTGCGCAATTGCGCGTCCGGCATGTCGGCGATGCGCGCGTCGGGCGCCAGGCCATTGACGGCCAGCAGACAGTCGGCCAGGCGCTGCGGCAGCCACTGGGCAACGATATTGCCCAGCTGCTTCTTCAGTGTGCCCTTGCCTTCGATCAAGGTCTGCGCCACGTCCACTTCCGGCAGCAGATTGATGATGATGGGCTCGCCCGGCAGCCAGTAGCTGGAAATTTGCAGGATGGCCGGGCCGGACAGGCCACGGTGCGTAAACAGCAAGTCTTCGCGGAAACGCGCGCCCGTTGCCTTGCGCCCCTTCAGGCTGCCCGTTTCCACATCCACTTCCAGGGCGATGCCGGACAGTTCCGCGAACGGCGCCCAACTGGCAGGGTCAAACGTCAGCGGCACCAATGCAGGGCGCGGCTCGACCATGTTCAATGCAAATTGTTTGGCGATGCGGTAGGCAAAGTCGGTAGCGCCGATCTTCGGGATCGACAGGCCGCCCGTGGCGATGACGATGCTGGCCGTCTCGATGTCGCCGCTGTCCGTCTGCAGCAGGAAACCGCCATCCGCTTGCTGGGCAACATTGTCGATCTTGCACGGCATGCGCCAGTGCACGCCGCCGGCGGCGCATTCATCCTTGAGCATGTCGATGATCTGCTCGGCCGATTCATTGCAGAACAGCTGGCCCTTGTGCTTTTCGTGGTAGCCGATGCGGTATTTTTTCACTAGCGCAAGGAAATCCTGCGGCGTGTAGCGCGACAAGGCGCTCTTGCAGAAATGCGGGTTTTCCGAGAGGAAATTGAGCGGCCCGGCATTGATATTGGTGAAATTACAACGCCCACCACCCGAGATGCGGATCTTTTCGGCCAGCTTGGCCGCGTGATCGATCAACACCACGCGCTTGCCCTGCTGGGCGGCTACCGCCGCACACATCATGCCGGCCGCGCCCGCGCCGATCACTGCCACATCAAATTGTTTTGCCATAAAAATTCCGCTCACCGCTGATTACAAAGACGCCATTGTAAACCGCGGCGCCTTAGCTAGCGCGGCCGTGCTGCAATCTGCCGCGACGCCATCAGGCATTGCGCGACCTGCTCCGCGATGGACGGCGGCACCGGCACCTCGCCACGCAGCACGGCGGCAATCCATTCAGCCGTGGTAGCCGCATCGCGCTCGGCGGGCAGGTGCGGCAAATCGTCCACCTGCAACTGCTTTTCCACCAGCAGCGTGCGCTCAATGCCGTGAAACCAGTCGATCTGCTGCGCCTTGTTGGCGTTGGCCACCGTTTCGCCTTCCGTGCCGCGCATCAGGAAGGCGTCGCCGCGCGCCGGTGGGGAGGCGGTGAGGAAATATTCTCCGAGCATTTCCAGGTATTCCGGATGCGTGTACGACACCAGGCGCAGGGCCGGGCCAGCGAACGGCTGCATGATTTTGACCAGGGTATGCGTGGAATTGCGCACGCCCAGCACGCGCCGCAGCGACAGCATCCAGGCCAGACGCGGCGCCAGCGCCTCGATAGGCATAAAGGCCACGTCGCCACGCGCCATGGCGGCCTCGGCTTGTGCATGGTCGGCGCAGGCTGGTACGTCCAACGCGGCCAGTACCTCGGCCGTGGTAATGCGGCCCGGGTCACTGGTGACGCCATGCACGAGCACGGGTGCGCCGGCGCGCGCCAGCAGCAGCGCCAGCAGGGCCGTCAGGTTGGCCATCTTGCGCGCGCCGTTGTAGCTGGGAATGATGATGGGGGCGAATGCGCCAACCGGCGCGGCCAGCGGCGCAAACGAGGCCTCTGCCGCGTCGAGGAAACCGGCGATCTCGTCCACCGACTCGCCCTTGATGCGCATCGACAACAAAATACCGCCCAGCTCCAGGTCCGAGACCCTGCCATCGAGCATGGCGCGGTACAGGGCGCGGGCATCCATGCGCGTCATGCTGCGCGCGCCGTTCTTGCCGCGTCCTATTTCCTTGATGAAACGTGCGGCGGGAAATGGCTCACCGGCCACGTCGGTATGGGGTATGGAAACAGTAGTCATGGCGCCAGCTTACACGGATTTTTCCCTGTGCAGCCATGCTGGCGGCGACGGAAGGCGACTATGCAACAGCCGAGGCAAAAAATATTTCCACCAAAAAGTGCCGGTGCGCTGAATCCGGGCAGCCGGCCCCTGCGTATATGACTGCACAGGAGGACTCATCATGAACCACGCGATCAAACAGGAAACCGCCTTCGTCGGCATCGAAACGAGCAAGCTGCTGCTCAAGGCAGTGCTCATATCGAGCGGCGACGTGCTGTGCAAGGTGCTGGAAAACGACCTGGCCGGCTTCCGCTGGCTGCGCAGCTGGCTGCAAAAGAACGACGTGCCGGTGATGGGCTTGCGCGTCTGCCTGCGCCTGGATGACCCGAACAGCGAAGCGGCCGCGCGTGCGCTGGCCGGCATGGGCATGCTGGTCTGCGACGCCCAGCCCGGTCCGCTGGAAGCCTATGTGCACAGCTGCGGCTTGCCCGCTGGCGCGGCGCGCGGCGCCGTGGTGCTGGCGCACTATTGCGCCTCGGAACGCCCCGCGCGCTGGACGCCGCCCTCGCCCGCCTACGTGGAACTGCGCCTGTGGCTGCGCCGCCTGCAAGCCGTGCAGCAGGTGCGCAAGCAGGAAATCGCACGCCTGGAAAGCCATTTCCATGCGGGCCAGATCGCCCTGCATCAACTGCTGCGCCAGCAGATCGCCTGCCTTGACGCACAGATCCGCCAGCACGAAACGGCCATCCTCGCGCATGTGCGGCGCCACCCCGGCCTGCCCAAGCCGCCGGAACTGCTGGGCAGCCCGCAGCGTATCGGCCGCTACACCTTTGCCGCCAGCAACGCCAGCGGTCATTAAATTCCCCCTGTGCAACAGGCCGGGCTGCGCGCGGGCCTGTTGCAAAAAGCACTGCGCCATCATCGTTTTGCCGCGCCGGCCGCCGCCAGGCCGCATTTCCGCTACACTATTGCCTCTTAAAGAACGCAATAGCGAAAGCCGAGCCAGAATCATGAATACGCCAGACATCGAAAATATCAACGTCACCTCTTTCGCGCCCATGCCGACACCGGCCGAACTGCACGCCAAGCTGCCCCTGTCGGAGAGCGCCTTCGACACCGTCAGCCGCGGCCGCGAAGCGCTGCGCAACATCATCGACCGCAAGGACCAGCGCCTGTTCGTCGTCGTCGGCCCATGCTCGATCCACGACCCGGTCGCCGGCCTTGATTACGCGCGCCGCCTGAAAGCGCTGCAAGAGGAAGTCAAGGACACGATGCTGCTGGTGATGCGCGTGTATTTCGAAAAACCGCGGACCACCACGGGCTGGAAAGGCTATATCAACGACCCGTACATGGATGATTCCTTCAAGGTCAACGAGGGCATGGAAAAGGCGCGCCAGTTCCTGCTCGACGTGTGCGAACTGGGCCTGCCTACCGCCACCGAAGCGCTGGACCCGATCTCGCCGCAGTACCTGGGCGACCTGATCGCCTGGACCGCCATCGGCGCGCGCACCACCGAATCGCAGACGCACCGCGAAATGTCGTCCGGCCTGTCGACGCCCGTCGGCTTCAAGAACGGCACCGATGGCGACATCAGCATCGCCGTCAACGCCATTTTGTCCTCGGCGCACCCGCACTCCTTCCTGGGCATTAACGGCGAAGGCAATGTCGCCATCGTGCGCACGCGCGGCAACGCGTACGGCCATGTGGTGCTGCGCGGCGGCGACGGACGTCCGAACTACGATTCCGTCTCGATCGCCATCGCCGAACAGGCACTGGCCAAGGCCAAGCTGCCAGCCAACCTGGTGGTCGACTGCTCGCACGCCAACAGCTATAAAAAGCCGGAACTGCAGCCGCTGGTGATGGGCGACGTGGTCAACCAGATCCGCCAGGGCAACCGCTCGCTGGTGGGCGTGATGATCGAATCGAACATCGTCGGCGGCAACCAGAAGATCCCGCAAGACCTGTCGCAACTGACCTACGGCTGCTCCGTCACCGACGGCTGCATCGACTGGGACACGACGGCCACCATGCTGCGCGATGCGCATGCGCATTTGTTGAATCGTCCGGCGTAATCGCGGCCAACGATGTTGTCGGATTACGGCCCTGCGGGCCTAATCCGACCTACGACTGCTGCGTCACCGACGGCTGCATCGACCGGGACACGACGACGATGCTGCACGATGTACATGCGCATTTGTTGAATCGTCCGGCGTAATCGCGGCCAACGATGTTGTCGGATTACGGCCCTGCGGGCCTAATCCGACCTACGGCTACTGCGTCACCGACGGCTGCATCGACCGGGACACGACGGCCACCATGCTGCACGATGCGCATCTCGTCAATCGCCCGGCATAAAATATACGGCCAACGATGTTGTCGGATTACGGCCCTGCGGGCCTAATCCGACCTACGGATTCACTGGCTGTGTCAATGCGTAGGTCGGCTTAGCGCGCAGCGCGTAAGCCGACACCGCCCCGTAACATATCACGCCATCTGCACATGCGGCAGCACGGCGAACGAGCCGGCCAGCGCCTGTTCCGCCTTGCTGGCGGGGATGTTCAATTCATTCATGTCCAGGTAAATGCGTCCGTCCAGGATACGCACGGCGTACAGGCGCGCCAGGCCTTGCACGGGCGCCACCAGGCGGCCCGAATCGAGCTCGATGATCCAGCTGTTCTTCGGCCCCATCAGGTTTTTCTCCATCAGCACCCCGTGCGCCAGCGGCCCGCCCAGGCAGGGCACCGTGTCGAGCAACGCATACACCGTGTCGTCAAAGGCGCGGAACAGCGCCACGCCGGGCAAATCCTGCCAGGCCAGGCCCCGCTGCACCATGCGCGCGCCCGTTGGCGGCATATCCTTCAGGCGGCAAATCATTTTCCATTGTTCTGGCATCGCTGGCTCCCCGTGAAAAATGCACAAGCATCCATAAGCAAGAGCGGTGCCAGTACCGGAACAGGCGATAAAAAGCAGTCAATCGAGACAAAAATGCCACGACGGCGCACTGCGCAAGTGCACACTGCCGCCGAAATGGTGCGCCGGCCGCACGGTGGACTGCCTGGCTTTCCTTTACAATGGCGGATTACTCCTCCCTATTTAGCACCTTCATGATTGTTCTTGGCGTCGAATCCTCCTGTGACGAAACCGGCCTGGCCTTGTACGACACGCAGCGCGGCCTGCTGTCGCACGCCCTCTACTCGCAAGTGGCCATGCACGAGCAATATGGCGGCGTGGTGCCGGAACTGGCGTCGCGCGACCATATCCGCCGCGCCATCCCGCTGCTGGAAGAAACGCTGGCCAAGTCCGGCGTGAGCCTGCCCGAGATCGACGCCATCGCCTACACGCAGGGTCCAGGCCTGGCCGGCGCGCTGCTGGTCGGATCGTCCGTCGCCTGCAGCCTGGGTCTGGCCATCAACAAGCCGGTGCTGGGCATCCACCACCTGGAAGGCCATCTGCTGTCGCCGCTGCTGGCGTCGGAGCCGCCGGAATTCCCCTTCATCGCGCTACTCGTCTCGGGCGGCCACACGCAGCTGATGCGCGTCGATGGCGTGGGCCAGTACACGATGCTGGGCGAAACGCTCGATGATGCGGCCGGCGAAGCGTTCGACAAGTCGGCCAAGCTGCTGGGCCTCGGCTATCCGGGTGGCCCCGCCATTTCGCGCCTGGCCGAATTCGGCGACCCGCTGGCGTATAAACTGCCGCGCCCGATGATGCACTCGAAGGATTTCAACTTCAGCTTTTCGGGACTGAAGACAGCCGTGTTGACGGTGGTGAAAAACCATGAAGAAAAAGTCATCGCGAATATCTGCGAACAGGACAAGGCGAACATCGCGCGCGGCTTCGTCGACGCCATCGTCGAAGTGCTGACGGCCAAATGCGTCTCGGCCCTCAAGCACACGGGCCTGAAGCGCCTGGTGATCGCCGGCGGCGTGGGTGCCAACGCGCAGCTGCGCGCCTCGCTCAACGCGGCGGCCGCCAAGAAGCGTTTCAAGGTGTATTACCCGGAGCTGGAATTCTGTACCGATAACGGCGCCATGATCGCCTTTGCCGGCGCCATGCGCCTGCAGATCAATCCCGCCGCGGCAAAATACGACTACTCGTTCAATGTGCGCCCACGCTGGCCGCTGGACGAAATCCGGGAAATCTAGAAACCCTCAAGCGAAGGGCCGGGGTCAGCCCCTGAGGGGCTGGCTCCGTTCGTTGCTATCGGGTCTTGTTCCGCCAGCAAAAAATTCCGTCGCAATACCACGCTACCCTCCACCACCGTCTCATCCTTCAACGCCACGCCCGACACCTGCCGTGCAAATGCCTGCGACAGCAGGTAATGCAGCCGGTACGCAGCCGGCGCATACGCCAGCCCCTCGGGGCGCACATTCGAGATGCAATTGCGGCTGTCGTCCAGCAAGCCCGCTTTCGGCGCCCACGTCAAATACAGTCCCAGGCTGTCCGGCGAACTGAGACCCGGGCGCTCGCCGATCAGCACCAGCACGGCGCGCGCCCGCAGCAGTTCTCCCACTTCATCACCGATGGCCACCCGGCCCTGCGCCACGATATGCAGCGGCGACAGCGTCCAGTTTTCCAGCGCCAGCCGTGCGCGTAGCGCGGCCAGGAACGGCGCCGCGTGGCGCTGCACGGCCAGCGCCGACAAGCCATCGGCTGCCACCAGGGCCAGGTCGACGCCCGGGGCACCGGCCCCGCTGTCAAGCAGCAGCGCGCGCGACGCCGCGTCGAGCCGGCGCCCCAGGTCCGGGCGCTGCAGGTAGTCGCTGCGCGTGGCCGCCGCGCTGTGCAGCGCCACGCTGGCCAATCCCTGCTCCGTCAATGCGCGCGATAGCGCGGCGCCATCGAGCGCCAGGTGCACGGCATCGCGCGCCTGCGCATGGGCCAGCTGGAATGCCAGGTGCGCGCCCGTGCGCACGCTCACGCCGCTGCGCCCCAGGCCGATACGCGCGGCCGTATGCCGGCGCAAGGCTTGCCAGGCACTGCCCGCGTCGATGTCCTTTTTCGCCATATCCGCCTCCCGGTACGTGCGTATCCTTGCTACACTGCGCCAAAATTCCAGTTTATCACCGCCACTCACCACGCCAGGAACGCCATGATAGTTGCCGCCGATGCCGCGCAGTGGGACCAGCAATACGATGTACCCCTGCTCGACCGCCTTGGCCCCGCCCAGGAGGAAATCATCGCCCATGTGGCGCAGGTCAACACCGCCACCGGCGTCGCCGCGCAACCCGCTTCCACCCTGGTGGACGCCGCTTTCCATGCTGACGTGCGCGCGGCGATGGCCGCCATGCCGGCCACCGTGCAGGCGCTGCTCGACGGCGTGCTGCTGGGCGTGCGCTATGCGCGGGGGCTGGGTTCCTCGGCCATCAGCGATATCGTCGTCAGCGGCGAAGGCCTGATCCTGGGCGTGGTGGTGGCGCTCGACGTGGATGCGTTCGAGGCGCGCACGGCGAACGCCTGGGCCACGTGGAAGGAAAACACGCCCTTCGCGCAGCAGCATGGCTATCGGCTGGAAGCGCAGATCGCCGCGCCGGCAGACGACAACCGCCAGCGCGCGCTGCAATACCTGCTGCTGCATGAATTCGGTCATGTGCTGGCCGCCGGCCGGGGCCTGCTGCCCGAGTGGTGGAACGCGGCCGAGGCCATGCGCAGCGCCAACGACTACTGCTACCTGCCGCTGGCCTGGCGCATCACGCCAGCGCTGCAGGTGGTGCCGTTGCCCGACAACGACTTCCCGCTGCGCGCGGACATCGCGTATTACCAGGCGCCGCGCCTGGACGCTTGCCAGATGCGCGACGCCTACGCGCAGCTGCAGGGCGCGAACTTCGCCACCCTGTATGCGGCCACCAGCATGCATGAAGACTTTGCCGAATCGTTTGCCAGCTATGTGCACGCCGTCATGCTGGGCCAGCCCCAGCGCATCCGCATTTTCCAGGGCAGCACCCTGCTGCTGCAGTACGACGGCTACTGGAACGCGCCGCGCAGCGCGGCCAAGCGCCAGTTGCTGGAGCAGCTGCTCGGTAGCTGATCAGCCGCCGCTGGCCGCCCGCGCCAGCATGGCGCGAAACGCGTCAAACACCTTTTGCATCACCGGCCGCTTGTACGGATACAGTGCTTCGGCGTCCATCGCATGCACGATCATGGCGTTGTCGGCCTCGAACACCAGCAGCTCGCCATTGCGCGTTTCGGCGCAATCGATGCCCAGGTAGGGCATGCCCATGCGCGCGTCGATGGCGCGCAGGGCGGTGGCATGACGGCGCGCGAATGCATCGTCGAAATGCGCCATGCAGTGCGCTTCCTCGGCGCGCTTGGCCGCGCTTTCATCCATGCCCGCATTCAGGTAATGGATCATCCAGTGCGAGGAGACAGCGTAGTGGCAGATGTACGGCGCGCCGTCGACCAGCACGATGCGGTACTTGCGGAACTGGCCATCCTCGCTGCGGTAATCGACGAAGCGGGCGATATAAAAACGTTCCGCGTCGACAGCCTGCAGATAAGCGTGCAGGTCGCCCGCCTGTTCCATCTTTTCCAGGTCGTGGCCCGCGTGCGAGCCGAGGGGCCGCACGATCAGGGGAAAGACGTCGCCGGGCAGCACGGCGGCGAGCGGCAATTCGCCCGAGGCCAGCGCCGCCAGCTGCGCGCGGCTGACGCGCGCCGTGCGCGGCATGGCCACGCCGGGTACATCGTGCAGCTTTTCGCACAGGCCATCGCGCGAGGTATGCGCGATATGCTGCGGCAGGTTGACGACAGGGCGCGGCCAGTCCGCGACGAATCGCGCCAGCAGCGCCAGCAAAGGCTGGTTGGCGTCCGATTCGGCCACGCCCACCAGCAGCACGTCGTGGTCCGGCACTTCTTCCGGCAAAGGCCCGTCCGCCGTCAGATACAGCAGGTCGAGCGCCACGTCGGACTGCTCGACGAGGAACTCGATGGGCGTGTTCGACATCAAATCGCCTGGCCCCATCAGCACCAGCACGCGGATGCCGGGTCCCGCTTGCGGCGCCTGTGCCGGCAGCGCATACAGCTGCTGCAAGTCGATCGCCTGCGCCTGCACGGCCAGCGCCATTTCGCGCTCGCCTTTCAGTTGCAGCACGGTGGAGAAATCCAGGTAGGCGTGCGCGTCGTCGGGATACGCCTGCGCGCGCGCCAGCAGCGCTTCGCCCAGCGGCGCCAGATCTTCCTGCAAAAAGGTGCGGCGCATCAGGGGCGCCAGGCCGATCAGCGGCGCGTACGGCGTGGCGGCATGGTGCAGCAAATCGTTCATGGTGACTTCCTTTTCAGGACAGGCGCGCGGCGCCGAAGCGCAGCACGCCCGCCAGCAGTGCGTCGATATCCTCGGCGCGCGTGCGGTGGTTGACGATGGCGGCGCGAATGGCCAGGCGCCCGCCGATGGTGGTGGTCGACGGCGCGGCGATGCCCGACTCGTGCAGGTCGGCGACGATCTCGCCATTGAAGGCGTCGCTGTCGCCATTGGCCGTGCCACGGTGGCGGAAGCAGACGATGTTCAGGGTGACGGGTGCCAGCAGTTCCAGTTCCGGCGTCGCTTGCACGCGCTCGGCCAGATGGCGCGCCAGCGCGCAGGTGTGGGCGATGGCTGCGCCCATGCGCTCGGCGCCATGCACCTTGAAGGTGAACCAGGTTTTCAGGGCGCGGAAACCGCGCGACAGGTCGGGGCTGAAATCGCAGGGCCAGGGCGAGCCGCCCGCCAGGCCCCGCGCCTCGCGCCGCAGATACGCGGCCGGCGCGGCAAAGGCCGCCATGTGGCGCGCGCCATCGCGCACCAGCAAAAAGCCCGCGTCATACGGCACCTGCCCCCACTTGTGAAAGTCGAACGCCAGCGAGTCCGCCAGCTCGATGCCCGCCAGCAGGTGGGCGATCTGGGGCGAGAGCATGCCCAGCGCGCCGTACGCGCCATCCACGTGGAACCACAGCTGCTCGCGCGCGGCCAGCGCCGCCAGCGCGGATAAATCATCGATGGCGCCCGTGTCGACGGTGCCGGCCGTGCCGGCGATGAAGAAGGGAAGCAGGCCCGCCGCGCGGTCGGCGGCGATCGCCTGCGCCAGCGCGGCAACGTCGATCTGCTGCCGGTGATTGACGGCGATGCGGCGCAAGGCAGCCGTGCCCAGGCCCGACAGATCCATCGCCTGCGCGATGCAGCCATGCGCGGCGGCCGAGGTATAGGCCACCAGCGGCGCGCCCTGCAAGCCATCCTGGCGGGCCGCCACGCCCAGCGCCTGCGTGCGCGCCACCAGCACGCCCATCAGGTTGGCCATCGAGGTGCCCGTGACGAACACGCCGCTGGCCGACTCTGGAAAGCCGAACAGTTCCCCCATCCAGCGGGCGATCTGGCGCTCCACTTCCACCGGCATCTGGCTGCGCCCGCCCACGTTCGCGTTCAGCCCCGCCGCCAGCATCTCGGCCAGCATGCCGACAGGGGTGCCGCCGCCATGTACCCAGCCCATGAAGCCGGGATGCACATTGCCGACGGCGTACGGCAGCACGTCGTGCATGAAGCTGGCGTGCGCCTCGGCCAGGTCGCCCGGCGCGCGCGGCAACGGCTGCGAAAATTGCGCGCGGGCGCTGTCCGGCGCCGCCTGCCACACTGGGCGCTGGCGAATCTGCTGTGCGTAGTCAAGCATGTCGTCGAGCATGCGGTGGCTTTGCGCGCGGAACGCGTCCCAGTCGTGCGGATCGAGGGAATCGGGGTCGGGTGGCAGCATGATCGTATCGGAGGGGAAGATCGCCGATTATCGCACCGGCGCGCCCGCGCGGGGCGTAATTTGCGCCGTTTTACGGCGGCAATCGCCCCAGGGCTGCCTGGAAGGCCGGTGCCAGCGCGCCGCTCAGGCGGCCCTGGCTATCGGTGATGTGCATGCGCGCCAGCCACGCTTCAAATTCCGGCGCGGCGCGCAGGCCCAGCACGCGGCGCGCATACAGGGCGTCGTGGAACGAGGTGCTCTGGTAGCCGAGCATGATGTCATCCGCGCCCGGCACGCCCATGATGAAATTGCAGCCGGCCACGCCCAGCATGGTCAGCAAGGCGTCCATGTCGTCCTGGTCCGCTTCCGCGTGGTTGGTATAGCACACGTCGCAGCCCATGGGCAGGCCCAATAGCTTGGCGCAGAAATGGTCTTCCAGCCCCGCGCGCATGATCTGCTTGCCGTCGTACAGGTACTCGGGGCCGATGAAGCCGACGACGGAATTGACCAGCAGCGGTTGATACGCGCGCGCCACCGCATACGCGCGCGCTTCGCAGGTCTGCTGGTCCATGCCGTGGTGGGCACCGGCCGACAGCGCGCTGCCCTGCCCCGTCTCGAAATACATGACGTTGCTGCCCACGGTGCCGCGTCCCAGCGACAGGGCCGCCGCCCGGCCTTCGGCCAGCAGGGACAAATCGATGCCGAAGCTGCGGTTGGCCGCCTCGGTGCCCGCCACCGACTGGAACACCAGGTCGACGGGCGCGCCGCGGCGGATGGCTTCCAGCGTGGTGGTGATGTGCGTGAGCACGCAGGACTGGGTGGGAATCTGGTACTGGCCGATAACGGCGTCGAGCAGGTGCAGCAGCGACACCACTTGCGCCACATTGTCGGTGGCGGGATTGATGCCGATGACGGCGTCGCCGCTGCCCAGCATCAGGCCATCGAGGATGGACGCGGCGATGCCGGTGGCGTCATCCGTCGGGTGGTTCGGCTGCAGCCGCGTGGACAAACGGTTTTCCAGGCCCAGGGTATTGCGGAAGGCCGTGACGACGCGGCACTTGCGGGACACCAGCACCAGGTCCTGCAGGCGCATGATTTTCGAGACGGCGGCCGCCATTTCCGGCGT
>RCUS01001475.1_pt1 | contig 12104 bp, 8 predicted proteins | sample 2166221 | NCBI WGS metagenome assembly RCUS01 (sample SAMN09932758, study PRJNA488358) | compost metagenome | isolation source: compost soil in cyclohexanecarboxylic | place: Germany: Experimental Botanical Garden | reverse complement strand
GTCATATCTAGCAACCAAATACGAAAAAGCCCGACAGGATGTCGGGCTTTTTTATTATAGGCATTTATAATTATTACCCATGCTTAATAAAATTTAATTAGGAATTCCTTTTCGCATAGGATTTAAGAACCAGTGACCAATTTTTTCAATAAATAACCAAACATCATTAGTTTCTGGTTTAATATATTCTCTCGAATTAGGATCCTCTCCCATTTTTTCAAATATTTGAATTAACCAATTCGGACCATGACTATGTGCTTCTAAGTTTGGTAACCATGATTCCAATTCACCATTTGGAACTACAAATAATCCATATTCTGCAAGCTTATTAAAAAGATTAGATAACGCTTCTTGATCTTGACCCTCTAAAATATTTATCCCTCCATTTCTTTTCATATCTAGACCAGACTCAATAAATTTTTGTTTAAGAGCTTGTCTTATTTGTGCTAATGGATTTCTTTCAAGCTCTGGCAAAGAAGCACTTTCTAAAAAGTCACTCCAGACACTTCCACCCTCTTTTATTATATCAATATCCACTATACCTGCTACTGGTATACCTAATTGACGTAATGGCTTGATAATAGTTTTAACTGTTTGCTTATTCTGAGCATTAAGAAATAAACAATTAGGAATACCCTTGTCAGTAAATTTTAAAAGTCTATCATTAACCTCTTGATAGAAAGCACGATCAGCATCTGACTCAGTTACAATAACAAATTCATAGAATAACGCACTAAGTACCCCTACTGAACGAAGTAAAGGATTACGCATCAATGTCAAAATATCATCATTTGGAAGAATTCGAGAAGTAGCAACGTTATCACGATAGGTTAAACGAACTATATTTACTGGTGAACCCGATTGAATACACCCCATAATAAAATTAGGGCTATGAGTCGCAACAAATAGGCGCTTTTCAGAATGAGACATGATCCCAGCCACCTCTTTCCCCAATTTAAATGCTAAGGAAGGATGTAAAAAAGCTTCTGGTTCATCCATTAAAAGAATAGATGGATCACCCGCTATCATCTCGGTAACCATCCCAGTAAAAGCTTTAACTCCATCACTCGCATATTCTATCGACATTGCATTTTTATGAAAATTGACAGCAGCCTCATGAATCCCTCTTTCTTCTGATTCATTCTCTGGTTCTTTTGAGGATAAACGTAAAGAAAACTGGCCCAAATTAGTAGGATCTATAACTAAGTACTGACCAAATGCATCATAAATAATTCTTCTTACCTCATACCTTTTTCGATTGTCTCTGAACAATACTTGGAAGCTTGTATGAGGAGAAGCTTGAAGATTTCCAGCAGGTTGCATATTTACAAGATTAATTCTATTGCTTCCATTTAGAATCAAAGTAATGTACTTCAAGTATGAATTACAAAATTGGTAAAGTGATGTACTAGGGTTAACTAATGCCATTTTAAGTGACTGCAAATGGACTTGCTGCCTCTCACCATTTTTACCAATCAAGATATGATCCTGATGAATCATTTCTCCAAACGTTGGTTCTTGTTTGATTTTATCTATAACATTATTAACATCATCTTCTGAGACTGCTGTTAATTCAATATTATCTATTATCTTATTATTTGTATTTTGATTACCACTTATGCAGAATTGATGTATTTCTCTAAGAATCTGACTTTTACCTGAATTATTAGGTCCTACAAATACAGTAATTGGTAATGCATTTACTGTCGTTTGCTCCAAATCTGGTGCTCGACCAAACTTTAATTTAATATTTTTAATCATTTCAATCACTAAAAAATAAAAACCCCATCATCAAGATAGGATCTTTTAGAATAAATTTCAATCAGTTGTAGACTAAATATTAAACTACTTAGTCTTCTAAAAAGTCTTGCGCAATTTCATTTTGTACGCTTTAACCTACAAACTTTTAGGGATTTAGCGGATTGGCGACTTCCCGCTTTTTTCCTATGATGAGTTCATACAGGAACAGGATGTTCCGGAACTCAAAACTACAATAATAGGTTCATGCACTAGGAGCGTGAGATACGACAGGAGTCATATCTAGCAACCAAATACGAAAAAGCCCGACAGGATGTCGGGCTTTTTTATATTCTTATTTTTCTGCTAAATAACTTCTTACACGTGCATCATTGAGTAAAGTCATTACCCCTTCTGCAATAGATCCATTTAAATCTTGTACTAACACACCACTCGTATGAGGAACGGTAAATGGAATAGTTTGTCCATTTCCTAAAGTCACTTCAAATTTAATTTTACTGCGCCAGAAAAGCAGATTGGTGTAGGTACTACGTAATGAATTTACTTTAATCGCAATCGATTTCGATCCATTACCATCAACAGGTTGACCATTTTTCAATAGTTCCTTTTGAGTCTGTTGTACCATCGTTTCTGTAATAGACTTAATGCTAGAGTCCAGTTTTGTGCCCATATAAGAATATACAATCACTCGTTCATCTGAAGTTTGAGCATTGGTCACATCTGCCTTGCCAATTATCTTCACAGGTTGAATTAAACCTGCGCGTAGAGGATATTCTGTACTGACATAAGGCATCGTCCCACAAGCAGTTAATATAAGTGAGCAAATTGAAATAATTAATAAGTTACGCATTGATATTTTCCAAGAAATCTATTGTGATTTATATTTAAGTGTAAGCGCCGCGTATCTTAATGTAAGTTAAAGAGAATTTGATGACAAAAATAAAATAATTTTTAAAAATATAATATATGCAGTCATTTTTTATAATGTATGAGCTACGTGTAGATAAATAAAAACCCCACTCTAAAGTGGGGCTTTTAAAACTATATCAATTATTTTTAACTAAGCTATCAAGCCACTTGGCCTTCTAAAAAGTCTTGCGCAAAACGCTGTAATACACCGCCCGCTTCATATACAGAAACTTCTTCTTCGGTATCTAAACGGCAAGTCACAGGCACTTCAACAATCTCTTCTTTACCATCCGCTGTGGCGCGTTCAATCACTAAAGTTAAAGTCGAACGCGGTGCGATATTACCAATCACGCTATAAAGCTCTGTACCATCTAGCTTTAAAGTTTTGCGGTTTACACCTGCTTTAAACTCAAGTGGTAACACGCCCATACCTACCAAGTTAGTACGGTGAATACGCTCAAAACCTTCTGCCACAATTGCTTCAACACCTGCAAGGCGTACACCTTTCGCAGCCCAGTCACGGCTTGAACCCTGACCGTAGTCAGCACCCGCAACAATGATTAACGGCTGTTTACGGTTCATGTAGGTTTCAATCGCTTCCCACATACGCATCACTTCGCCTTCTGGCTCTACACGCGCTTTTGAACCTTGCTTGATCGTACCGTCTGAACGGACCACCATTTCGTTATACAGTTTCGGGTTAGCAAATGTTGCACGTTGTGCAGTCAAATGGTCACCACGGTGCGTTGCATATGAGTTGAAGTCTTCTTCTGGTAAACCCATTTTATGAAGATATTCACCCGCAGCCGAGTCCATCAAAATCGCGTTTGAAGGCGACAAATGGTCAGTGGTGATGTTGTCACCCAAAATGGCAAGCGGACGCATGTTCGCTAAAGTACGTGGTGCAGCCAACGCCCCTTCCCAATATGGTGGACGGCGGATGTAAGTACTTTGTGGACGCCAGTCATAAAGCGGACTTTCGGCCTCTACGGTTACGCCTAAGTCAAACATTGGAATGTAGACTTTACGGAACTGTTCAGGCTTCACAGCCTCTTTAACTAACGCATCAATTTCAGCGTCAGATGGCCAGATGTCTTTCAGGTAAATCGGGTTACCGTCTTTATCATGACCCAAAGCATCTTTTTCGATGTCAAAACGAATCGTACCTGCAATTGCATACGCCACAACAAGTGGTGGAGATGCCAAGAACGCTTGTTTTGCGTATGGATGGATACGACCATCGAAGTTCCGGTTACCAGAAAGTACTGCTGTTGCGTACAAGTCACGGTCAATAATTTCTTGTTGAATGACTGGATCTAACGCGCCCGACATACCGTTACAAGTCGTACAAGCATAAGCCACAATACCAAAACCAAGTTGTTCTAGGTCTTTTAGAACACCCGCTTCTTCAAGGTAAAGTGCAGCCGCTTTTGAACCCGGAGCAAATGATGATTTCACCCAAGGTTTACGAACTAAGCCTAACTCATTTGCCTTACGTGCCAACAAACCTGCTGCCACAGTGTTACGTGGGTTAGAAGTGTTAGTACATGAAGTGATTGCAGCAATAATGATTGCACCATCAGGCATTAAGCCGTCAGAACGGTTTTCAACAACACCCGCAATACCCTTTTCTTTTAGGTCCGCAGTTGAAACACGTGCATGTGGGTTTGATGGACCAGCAATGTTACGTGTTACTTTTGATAGGTCAAAACGAAGTACACGTGGGTACTCTGCTTTGGTCATGTCAGTTGCCCAAAGGCCGATTTCTTTTGCGTACTGTTCAACCAACGCCACTTGAGCATCTTCACGACCTGTGAGGCGTAAGTAGTCAATCGTGTTTTGGTCGATGTAGAACATCGCAGCCGTAGCGCCATATTCTGGTGTCATGTTCGAAATGGTTGCACGGTCGCCCACAGACATGCTGTCAGCGCCTTCACCAAAGAACTCAAGGTAAGCACCAACCACACGCTCTTTACGCAAGAACTCAGTTAAAGCAAGTACGATATCTGTTGCAGTAATGCCTGCCTGACGCTGACCTACAAACTCAACACCAATAATGTCTGGTAGACGCATCCAAGATGCACGGCCTAACATTACGTTTTCAGCTTCTAAACCACCTACACCTATAGAAATTACACCCAACGCATCTGTATGTGGAGTGTGTGAATCTGTACCCACGCAAGTGTCTGGGTATGCCACGCCATCACGCGCCTGAATCACCGGAGACATTTTCTCTAGGTTAATCTGGTGCATAATGCCGTTCCCCGCAGGGATCACATCGACATTTTTAAATGCTGTTTTAGTCCACTCAATAAAGTGGAAACGGTCTTCGTTACGACGGTCTTCAACAGCACGGTTTTTTTCAAAAGCGTCTGGGTCAGCACCACCGTATTCCACTGCTAAAGAGTGGTCGACAATGAGCTGAGTTGGTACAACTGGATTAACTTTAGATGGGTCGCCGCCTTTGTCAGCAATTGCATCACGCAAGCCTGCAAGGTCAACCAATGCAGTTTGACCCAAAATGTCATGACACACCACGCGTGCAGGGTACCAAGGAAAGTCTAAGTCCTGACGGCGCTCAATCAACTGCGTTAAATAGGCAGTTAAGTTCTCGGCATCGGCACGGCGTACCAATTGCTCTGCAAGTACTTTAGACGTGTAAGGCAGTTTTTCGTATGCGCCTGGCTGAATATCTTCAACGGCTTGACGCACGTCGTAATATTCAAGCTGGGTACCTGCCAGCGGTTTACGGTATTTTGTGTTCATTAACCACGCTCCGCCAATGGTTTAAATTTGAGGTTTTCAGGGCCTGTGTAGTTCGCACTTGGACGAATGATCTTGCCGTCTTGGCGTTGTTCAATCACGTGTGCTGACCAACCTGCTGTACGTGCAATCACGAATAATGGTGTGAACATTGCAGTTGGAACGCCCATTAAGTGATAACTCACAGCACTGAACCAGTCGAGGTTCGGGAACATATTTTTCGCATCTTTCATCACTGCTTCTAAGCGTTCAGCGATTAAGTACATTTTTGTGTTCTCTTGTGCTTGTGCCAAGTCATGTGCCACTTTTTTGATGACTTCGTTACGTGGATCAGAAATTGTATAGACAGGGTGACCAAAACCGATCACAACTTCTTTCTTCTCAACACGGCTACGGATGTCTGCTTCTGCTTCGTCTGCATTGTCGTAACGTTGTTGAATGACAAATGCAACTTCGTTTGCACCACCATGTTTAGGTCCACGAAGCGCACCAATACCGCCTGTAATTGCCGAGTACATGTCAGAACCTGTACCTGCAACCACACGTGACGTAAATGTAGATGCGTTGAATTCGTGCTCAGCATACAAAATAAGAGATGTATGCATTGCTTCAATCCACTCTTCAGATGGTTTTTCGCCATGAAGTAAGTGTAAGAAATGCGCTGCAATTGAGTCGTCATCAGTTTCAACTTCAATACGACGACCGTTGTTGCTGAAGTGGTACCAATAAAGCAGCATTGAACCTAGGCTTGCCATTAATTTGTCGGCAATGTCTTTTGCGCCAGCTTCGTTGTGGTCTTCGTGCTCTGGAGTTAAACAACCTAAAACTGAAACACTAGTACGCATCACATCCATTGGGTGTGCAGACGGTGGTAATTGCTCAAGTGCAGTTTTAAGTGCTGCTGGTAAGCCACGAAGTGCTTTTAATTTTGCTTTATACGCTTTGAGTTCAGCTTTGTTTGGTAGTTTGCCATGTACGAGCAAGTGAGCAACCTCTTCAAACTGGCTGCCGACCGCAAGGTCAAGAATGTCATAGCCACGATAGTGCAAGTCGTTACCACTACGTCCTACGGTACAAAGTGCTGTGTTGCCTGCAACTTGTCCGCTCAGTGCAACTGATTTTTTTGGTTTGAAGCCTGTTGTTGTTTCATTTGAGCTCATAAGATTGTCCTTTCCTATCTATCTGAATTTATTTATTAAACACGACGGATTCGTACCGTTTTCACTTCTTATTTCTTTTTAGCAAATGCGTTGTCTAAGTAGTCTTCAAACGCATAGTAATTAATGCGTTCATATAACTCTTTACGCGTTTGCATAATATCAACCACGTTCTTTTGAGTGCCTTCTTTACGCAAGGTTTCATACACAGTTTCAGCTGCTTTGTTCATCGCACGGAAAGCAGAAAGTGGATAAAGCGCAAGGCTTACATCGGCAGATGCTAACTCTTCAGTGGTAAACAGTGGTGTAGAACCGAACTCGGTAATGTTTGCCAAAATTGGTGCGCCAGTTGTCTGAGCAAATTGCTTGTACATATCAAGCTCAGTAATCGCTTCAGGGAACAACATGTCTGCACCCGCTTCAATGTAGGCACCTGCACGGTCAATTGCAGCTTGCAAACCGTCTACAGCCAAGGCATCAGTACGTGCCATAATCACAAAGCTGTCATCACCACGCGCATCGACCGCAGCTTTAATACGGTCAACCATTTCTTCTTGAGTCACAATGGCTTTGTTCGGACGGTGGCCACAACGTTTTGCGCCCACTTGGTCTTCAATGTGCATTGCCGCAGCACCAAACTTGATGAGTGCTTTTGTTGTACGCGCAATGTTAAATGCAGAAGCACCAAAACCTGTGTCAGCATCGACCAATAAAGGAAGATCACATACATCGGTAATACGGCGTACATCTGTCAACACATCATCAAGGTTACTGATTCCCAAATCAGGTAAGCCTAAAGAACCAGCGGCTACACCACCACCTGATAAGTAAATCGCTTTATAACCTGCACGTTTTGCCAAAAGTGCATGATTGGCGTTGATGGTTCCAACCACTTGTAATGGCTTTTCTTGGGCTACGGCATCGCGAAATAGCTGACCTGCGGATTGTTTAGCCATTGTTATGTTCTCCTTGTGCTTGTAGCAGTGTTTGCTCAATAATTTTGTAAGAAGCATTGATATGTCGATGCATGAGCAGCTCGGCAAGTTCACCATCGCCTTCTGCAATTGCATCTAAAATACGGATATGTTCGTCCCAAGCTTTGCTCGGTCGATCGGGTGTGTTTGAAAACTGAATTCGGTACATGCGGATGAGGTGATAGAGCTCATCACACAACATTTTTTCTAGGGTTTTATTGCCACTACTTTTGATAATGCAGTAGTGAAAATCGTCCTGCCCTTCTTGCAAGTAATATCCTTTACCTGCTTTAAAGTTTTCATCTTCAGCATGCATACGCAATACATCACGCAATGCCAAGATTTGCTTTTTATCAATATGCTGTGCAGCAAGTTTGCAAGCCAAGCCCTCTAAAGACGCACGAATCTGGTAAAGCTCTTTAAACTGTTGCAGCGATAGCGAAACCACGCGCGCACCCACATGTGCAGTGCGCTCAACTAATTTTTGGCCTTCAAGACGATGAATCGCCTCACGCAAAGGTCCACGGCTAATGCCATAAGTCCGTGCCAGTTCAGGTTCAGATATTTTGCTACCTGCCGGAATTTGACCCAAAACAATAGCCGTCTGTATTTGTTTAAATACATTCTCGGTCAGTGTTCTACCCTGACTTTGTAGAGGCTCTGGTGCGAAGGTCAAATCTTGCATATTGTCGACAATTTTTAATCAATTATGGCTTTTATAGCGGTATGAATGAAAAAAATCAAGGTGATTGTTGACACTTTAGAGAACGCACTAGGTCAATTTTTATAGATTAACCTCTTATTTCACCTTATATTTAGACTATTACACGGCCTATCTATTAGTATTTATAAAACAAAGAGTTAATATCAATTTATCTATAGTTTTATGGTTCTTTCTCAAGTGTCTTTTGGGCGCTAAACTTTTGTTTCAAACTTTAGTCTACAACCCATGTATGACAGTAAGATTGTAGACAATCTGTTGGAATGAAATCATGAGTTATAAATTAGTATCTATTTACCGTAATTTCTTTTAAATCTTTTTTATCGTTTCTTCTGGAAAATATCGATATTAGTGAAATTATCTGGTGCTTCACAGTAGCTTTATTGGTACATTATTGAGCATCGACATAGACGTAATGTATTTTTCGAAACAGAAAAAACTTAACTCTATGCATATTGTTGAATGAAAGGACTTTTTTGATGTTTCAACATATCCCCCCATACGCAGGCGACCCAATTCTCTCTTTAATGGAACAGTTCAATGCTGATACTCGTTCTGAAAAAGTAAACTTGAGTATTGGTCTTTACTATAACGAAGACAGTATTGTTCCTCAGTTAGAGACCATTATTGAGGCGCAAAAGCGTATTGAGCCTAAGAACGGTAAAACCAAACTTTATTTGCCAATGGAAGGCTTCAAACCTTACCGTGAAGCAATTCAAGCACTTTTATTTGGTGCAAACAGCCCAGCAGTTAAAGCTGGCCGTGCTGTAACCATCCAAACTCTTGGTGGTTCAGGTGCATTGAAAGTTGGTGCTGACTTCTTAAAAACCTATTTCCCAAATTCAGACGTTTGGGTAAGCCAACCAACTTGGGATAACCACGTTGCGATTTTCAATGGCGCTGGCATCAAGACTCATTTCTACCCATATTTCGATAACGAAACTCGTGGTGTAGATTTTGACGGTATGTTGTCTACGCTTAAAACTTTGCCTGAGCAAAGCATTGTGTTGTTGCACCCATGCTGCCACAACCCAACTGGTGCTGACTTAAACCCAGCGCAATGGGATCAAGTGATTGCGGCATTAAAAGATCGTAACCTTATTCCTTTCCTAGACATCGCTTACCAAGGTTTTGGCGATGGTATGGAAGAAGATGCGTATGCAATCCGTGCTTTAGACCAAGCTGGTCTAAACTTCATTGTGAGCAACTCGTTCTCTAAAATCTTCTCTTTATATGGCGAGCGTGTTGGCGGCTTAACTTTCGTATGTGACGATGCAGAAGCTGCTCAGTGCACATTCGGTCAGTTAAAAGCGACTGTACGCCGTATTTACTCTAGCCCTCCTACAACAGGTGCTTGGTTAGTTGATGAAGTGTTAAATGACGCTGAACTTAACCAACAATGGCAAGGTGAAGTGAAAGAGATGCGTGAACGTATTATTAAAATGCGTAGCATCTTAAAAGATGAACTCACTAAAGCATTACCAGACCGTGACTTTAGCTACCTTGTAAATCAAAAAGGTATGTTCAGCTACACAGGTCTAACTGCTGAGCAAGTTGATATCTTGCGTGAAGAATATGCAATCTACTTAGTACGTAGTGGTCGTATTTGTGTGGCGGGTTTAAACATGAACAATGTTTACACTGTTGCAAAAGCAGTTGCTGAAGTGCTTGCTAAATCAACAGAAGCAGCATAAGACAACTATTAAAAAAGGCGCTTCGGCGCCTTTTTTTATTTCTCGATATTAAGATTTGGTTTTGCCCCAATACTTCAGTTTTGAGGTATGCCCAATACCCACATTAAAGCTATTGGTTGGGTCGAGTTTTTGATAGAAGTTCGCTAAGGCAGGTTTGGCAATGTAAAGATGCCCAACATTATGCTCTGCCGGATATTCAGCACGGCGCGCATCCAGTAACTTCCACATTTGATGTTCCATTTCTAAAGGGTCATTGCCTTTTTTAAGGATGTAATCTTGATGGAAAACATGGCAAAAGAAATGCCCGTAATAGAGTTTATGGATAATATTTTTTTCCATTTCAGCTGGTAGTTGCTCTACCCACTCACGGTCATTACGGCGTAAAGCAATATCCAGCGCCACAATATCTTCAACTTCACTACGGTGTGTATCGCGATAACGAATTGCAGCTCCTGCAATCGCAAAACGGTGTAAGAAAGCCTTTCGCCCTTCCTCTTCGCTACATACGAAATAGCCGCCTGACTGATGCACTGCAAAATATTCTTTTAAAAACTGCTCGGTCTGAGCTTTTGAATTATTTTCAACACGCAGCACTAAATGGTGCTCATAAAGGTCTCGATATTCCGTCATGCGCTTTGGCAAGTGGCTCGGTAAAAAGAAGGTAATGGCCTGTAAAATATGATCAGTTAAGCCTTTTATTTTAAATCTCTCTAAAAAGCCATCGACTTTATCTTTCATGGCAAAAGCTTTTGGAACATTAGCTGTGCCAAATTTCTCAATAAATAAGAACGTGTCTTTTCCGTACTTTTCACCAATCAAGTAAGCATCGCGGTGAATATACTCACCTGCAATCGGTAGACTTGGCAAAGAGGTAAGTAAGTAACGGCGAATGGCTGTTAAATCATCGGCATCATTAGTCCCAATATAAAAGACATTGCTCTCTACTTTTTCATAAGTATCAAGGCGTACAGCAAACACACAGACTTTACCTGCCGAACCCGATGCTTCAAACAAACGTGACGGATCAGCATTAAAACGAGCAGGTGTATCTTCATCGACTTGAGTCACATCGTGTGCGTAGCGATGGTCCGAAGCCTGCTTTTCACCATCATCTAAAATATCTACGGCTTGATATTGTTGTTTCTCTAATCGAGTCAAAATTTCTTCGGGTGTGGAGCCTAAATTCACCCCTAAATGGTTCACCAGTTCTAATTGACCAGCAGCATTCACCTGAGCATACAACGCCAGTTCCGTATACGCAGGACCACGGCGTACCAATGCACCGCCAGAGTTATTACATACGCCGCCGAGTACTGATGCGCCAATACATGATGAGCCAATTACTGAATGCGGTTCACGGTCATAACCTTTTAAAATTTGCTCTAAATTATCTAAAGTCGCACCCGGTAAACAAATCACCTGCTTACCATCGTGAATGACTTGAATGCCCTTTAAACGGCGAGTACTCATGACCAAAACAGGACGATCATAATCATCCCCATATGGAGTTGAACCACCAGTGAGTCCTGTATTTGCCGCCTGCATAATCACAATACAGTCTGCTTCAATAGCAGCCTGCAACACCTGCCATTGCTCTAGTAAAGTGCCTGGCACCACTACAGCAAGCACTTTCCCCTCTCCAAAACGACGACCTTGACGATACTGACGCGTGCTTTGATCATCGGTCAAAACATGCGAACGCCCTACAATATTCTGTAAACGTTCAATCACTGCTTGAGGAGAAAATGTTTGCATGATGGTTTCCTTTTGGTCATCCATTTATCAAATTAGACCAATACGACGGGGTCTCACCGTTTGTAATTTATAATTTAATTAGCTCATTCTCTAATTCGAATCAGCCCTATATTTACTATCTCGGTTGGCGGCATGGATGCCGCCTGTTGAGCAACTGTACAAGGAAGTACGGTTTGCTCAACAAAAGGTTTTTGGTTACTTTTGACCTTTCAAAAGTGACAAATGCCTATACGCAAAACATTAGCAAATCACCAAATTTTAAGGCTGTGCTTACTGCTTCACTTAAAAAGTTATTTCTTAAAAACCTTGTTTAATCGCCTGTACTAAACAATCCGCATTAATATCCGAAATCGACTTAGCACCCGTGAGCGTC
>RCUS01001472.1_pt1 | contig 12126 bp, 13 predicted proteins | sample 2166221 | NCBI WGS metagenome assembly RCUS01 (sample SAMN09932758, study PRJNA488358) | compost metagenome | isolation source: compost soil in cyclohexanecarboxylic | place: Germany: Experimental Botanical Garden | reverse complement strand
GTCGCATCGACGCGCTGCTGGCCGACTCGGTCAACCTGGACGACGGTTTCCTGAAGACCGACGCCGGTAAAGGCTTCGCTTTCGTCGGCCCGACCTATGAAGACGCCAAGTACTTCGGCGGCGGCGCCGGTATTGCTGTGCGCAAGGGTGATAAAGAGCTGGCGGACAAATTCAACACCGCCATCACTGAAATCCGCGCCAATGGCAAGTACAAGCAAGTGCAGGACAAGTACTTCGACTTTGACGTTTACGGTCATTAATACGCCGTAGAAAAAAGTGGCCCCGTTGACGCGGAGGCCACTTTTTTTATGCTTTCATTTCATGAAATGAGAAACCTGTAGCCCTGATTCTGGAGTTCTCCCATGCAACGCATCGACCACCCTCTGCCCTGGAGTCACCTCGGCTCCGAACGCACCCTCAGTGTGTTCCGTTATGGCGCGGGCACCCGCAAGGTTTACATCCAGGCCAGTCTGCATGCCGACGAATTGCCGGGTATGCGCACGGCGTGGGAACTGAAGAAGCGTCTGTCCGATCTCGAAATTCAGGGACAGTTGAACGGTGTGATCGAGCTTGTGCCGGTGGCCAACCCGATCGGTCTCGACCAGCACTTGCAAGGCAGTCACATGGGCCGCTTCGAACTGGGCAGCGGCAAGAATTTCAACCGCGCGTTTGTCGAACTCAGTGCACCGGTGGCGCAGTTGGTGGGTGATCGTCTGGGCAGCGATGCCGAGGCGAACATCACGCTGATCCGCCAAACCATGGGCCAGGTTCTCGACGGTTTGCCGGCCCCGGCATCACAACTCGAAGCCATGCATCGCCTGTTGTTGCGCCATGCCTGTGACGCTGACATCACCCTCGATCTGCATTGCGATTTCGAAGCGGCGATTCACATTTACGCACTGCCGCAACACTGGCCACAGTGGCAATCCCTGGCGGCGCGTTTGCAGGCTGGCGTGGCGTTGTTGTGTGAGGATTCCGGCGGCAGCTCTTTTGACGAATCCTGTTCTTCGCCGTGGTTGCGTCTGGCCAGGGCGTTCCCCGAGGCCGCCATTCCACCGGCCAACCTGGCAACCACTCTGGAGCTGGGCAGCATGGGCGACACCCGGGTCGATCAAGCACAAGCCAATTGCGAGGCGATTCTGGGCTTTCTCGCTGAGCAGGGTTTCATCAAGGGCACTTGGCCGGCAGCGCCGGATGAGTGCTGTGAAGGCATGCCGTTCGAAGGCACCGAATACCTGTTCGCGCCGCATCACGGTGTCGTCAGTTTCCTGCGCGAAGCCGGGGAGTGGGTGGAGAAGGGCGATGCGCTGTTTGAGGTGGTCGACCCGTTGAATGACAAGGTCACCACCGTACGTGCCGGGACCAGCGGCGTACTTTTTGCGATTGATCGCGGGCGTTATACGCAGCCGGGGACCTGGCAGGCGAAAGTGGCGGGGCGGGAACCGATTCGGGTTGGGAAGTTGATCAACGATTGAGCTGAATATTCTTTGGGCCGCATAGGGCCTCATCGCCAGCAAGCTGTGCTCCTACGGAACAACGCCAAACCTGTAGGAGCACAGCTTGCTGGCGATAGCGGTAGTTGGCACAGCGAAAATACCTCGGTCTGCTTCACAGTGTTAGGCTCTTCCCCGAATCCTGCGCATTGTGAAGGAAGGCTTATGTTGAAATTTCTGGCTCTGTTCATGCTGCTGGCATCCGCCGCTGTCCACGCTCAAACCCCGCTGCAAACCGACCTGCCGCTCAAGTACGTGGAGCAGGCACCCTCCGATTCCCACGATCAGCCCTTGGTGATTTTCCTCCACGGTTACGGCAGTAACGAGCAGGATCTGTTCGGCATCAAGGATGAATTGCCCGCGCAATACACGTACCTGTCGGTGCGGGCGCCGATGGTGATGCAGGAGGGAAGTTACCAGTGGTTTCGCAAGAAAGGCGAAGGTGCCTACAACGGTGAGACCGATGATCTGAAGTCCAGCGGCCAGATGCTGCTGGATTTTGTCGCACAGGCAACAAAGAAATATCACACTGAGCCGGGCAAGGTTTTCCTGGTGGGGTTCAGCCAGGGCGCGATCATGTCTTACGAAGTCGCGCTGCGCCATCCTGAAGCGGTGGGCGGGATCGCCGCGTTGAGCGGGCGGATTTTGCCGGTGCTCAAGGCCGAACTGAAACCGGATGAAAAACGCCAGTCGCTGGCGATTTTCATCGGTCATGGCACGGCGGACAAACGTCTGCCGTACAGCGATGGCACCGAAGCGAACAGCCTGTTGCAGAGCATTTCACTCGAACCCGAGTTCCACGCCTATCAGGGTGTTGGCCACAACATCAGTGCCGAAGAGATGCAGGATTTGAGCGCCTGGTTGCAGCGCCTCAATCCCTGAGATTTATTTGCCGCTGACGATCTGCTTGATCAGCGTCTCGTGGGCGGCCATGTCGCCGGGGCGGGAAATGACCTGAATGACCGTCATGTGGCTGCCGGACGCGGCCATCAGCGTGGTGTTGAGGGTCATGCCGCCGCCCTGGGTGGCGGTGCTGTCGACCTGGCGTACGCCCAACCCGGTGCTTTTCAGGGTCAGGCTTTTTTCGCTGAGCTTGTTGTAGTCGGGCAGGGCCTTGCGTTGTGCCGCGTCGAAGTCGGCGACGGTGCCATCCAGAAATGCTCCGTCGTTGTCCTTGACCGTGGTGCCTTCCGGCAGACTGTTTTGCGCGGCGATGACCACTGTCTTGGTGGTCTCGTTGGCGTACATGGTGCCGCTTGCGCCGGTGGGACTGGTCGGCAGCGGATTGGCGACGAAGCCCTTGGGCAGGGTGAACGTGAACTTGCCGTCGAGCATCGAAACCTTCTGTGCAGATGCGGTCTCCTTGGCCGTGGCCTTGGCGGCCTGCGCATTCAGAGCCCCGAAAGTGGCCGCCGCCGCCAGCAACAGGACAACGGCTTTTTTACTCAACAATGACATTCGAAATCTCCAGGGATGGTCGCGCGGTGGGGGGCGATCATCCCATGGAGGTTGTGACGTGTTCCAGCGTTGGGTAACGGACGGTCGTTGTCCGTTGCCGAGCCAGCCTCAATCTTCGCGACGCACCGGATAACTCTCGATCACATCCAGAAACTCGATTCGGCGTGCGCTCGCCAACAACTCCGGCAGCAGTTTTTCGTACTCCTGGCGATACGGCTTGCTCAGGTGACGAGCGATGAAGTCTTCCTTGCTGCAGTTCCAGGTTTCGTAGAGCACCAAGGTGTTCGGTTCGTCCTGGAGTTGATGCACCCAGGTGTTGACGAAGTCCCGCTCGGCCGACATCTGGTGCACGACGTCCAGCAGCCGTTCTTTGGTTTCGGCAAAACGTTCGGGTTTGGCCGGCAGGTAAACGATAAACGCGACTTGATCACTCATTTCATCACCTTCCTGTATTGGGAGCGGCTTACTGAGCCTGGTTTTGCGGGAACAGGTTGCGGCGGGTTTCTTCGTCGAACTCGGCCTTGAGTACCAGCTTCTCTTTCAGACCCTGAGCGCGTTGGGCAGCCGGGCGGGCGCTGATTTCGTCGTACAGGCGCTTGACGTTCGGATAGGCCGCCAGACCGTTTTCACCGAGGATGTACGGCGCGTAGTTGGCCCAGCCCCAGAGGGCCATGTCGGCGATGCTGTAGGTGTCGCCGGCCAGGTACTGATGCTCGGCCAGGCGTTGATCGAGTACGCGGTAATGGCGTTCGACTTCCTTGAAGTAGCGGTTTTTCGCGTATGGCAGGTCTTCCGGCGCGTGGTGCATGAAGTGTACGGCCTGGCCGGAGAACGGCGAGAGGCCGGTGGCGATGAACATCAGCCAGGACAGCAATTCGGCATTGCCGGCAGCGCTGGTGGGCAGGAAACGCTGATGTTTTTGCGCCAGGTGCAGCAGGATCGCCTGGGAATCGAAGACCGTGGCGTCGCCATCGACCAGCGCCGGGACCTTGGCGTTAGGGTTGATCGCCAGGAAGGCTGGCAGGTGTTGTTCACCTTTGAAGGTGTCGACGCCGATCAGCTCGTAAGGCGTTTGCAGTTCTTCAAGCAGCAGGGCGACTTTCATCGGGTTCGGCGAAGGGTGGAAAAAGAATTTCATGATGTAGGCCTCAGTCGTAGTGGTTTGAACTGAGGCTGATGGTGGGCGAAACCTGTTCGATTGACGTACGGAGTTGTTGGGCTACTCGTGCGAAACCATCGAAGGTGTTGTAGGGGATTTAACCGACGGCTGCGCGGTGGCGATCACCGCGCCGGCAATAATCAGCAGCGCAGGAATCATCAGGATCGGGCTGGCATGGCTGCGGCCGACGACGATCAACAATACGGTGGAAATCAGCGGAGCCAGGTAGGACAGCGCGCCCAGCGTGGCCAGGCTGCCGTGTTTGGTGGCGTGGTCCCAGGCGAAAAACGCCAGTCCCGCCGGGCCGAGGCCCAGAATGACGATCGCTGTCCATTGCCTGAAATCGGGCCACACTGTGGTTTCGAACGCCAGATGGCAGACCAGCCCGCCCAGGGCCGACATGCCGCAAATGCCGCCGATGATGCTGCTCGGTACTTCCTTGAACCGCCGGTTGAACACCGAGTACCCGGCCCAGATCAGCGCACATCCGAGCGCCGCCAAGTACCCGGCCACCGGCATCACGGCGGAGGTATGGGTATCGCGTTGTTGCATGATTAAAGCGGTGCCGGCCAGGCCCAGAATTGCACCGAGGACTTGGCGCTTGTGCAGTTTTTCTCCGGCGGCGAAGGCCGAGAGCAGCACCAGCAGAAGGGGCCACAGGTAGTTAATCAGGCTGGCTTCGGCTGCCGGCGCAGACTTGAGCGCGAAAAAATACAGCGCGTGATAAACGAAAATTCCGACAAACCCTGTCGCCCAGACGGGCCAGGGTTGGCGCCAACTGCTGAAACCGCTGAGCCCGCGTCGACCCAGAATTATCAAGGTCGCGATAAACGCAACGCCGAAGCTCAGGGTCAGCAGTTCAAACGGTGGAATGCCTTCGGTGAGGGTGGTCAGCAACGCCAGGCAGGACCAGAGGAAGATTGCGATCACGCCGACCGCGGTGGCGGAGCGGGCACTACGGACGCTGGACGTGGCCATGTCTGTTCCTTCAGGCGTTGAACGGGCGACTTCCTTGCCCGATGACCTGTTGCAGCTTAGCGCTTGATCGCGGTTCGTCCAGCGTCCGCCGGAACCTGGCCGACGGGCCGCGCCAGCAGGCGTTTGGTCACGCCCAGCATTGCCACCGACACCGCCACGCCGAGAGCAAACGCACTCATCCCCATACTCGGCAATGTCAGCGCCAGGACCAGGCAGAATGCCGAGAACGAATACATGCCGGTGGCCGTCGCCCGCAGCAGGGCAGCGGTAAACGCCGGGCCACGGGTTTGCTGGGAGAACACCGCCATCACGCTGCCCAACACCGGGAACACTGCGAGCAACCCGCTCCAGCGATCGCCGACGGTGCTGGCCAGCAGAGTGACAGCCAGCGTCAGCAGGGCGCCGGCGACCATGCGCAGCAGCAGTTTGTCGGACTTCGGTTTTGGACCGGAAACGATGGGTTGCACCGAAGGGAACAGGTAAGGCGCGGCCAACAGGGCAGTCGCGGCGGCGATCACCGAAAACACCAGTGACGGTGGGATCAACGACAGCACCACGGCGATCACGGCCCACACCAACAGGGAAATCGTCAGCGCCAGTGGCCATCCGGTGCGTTGGGCGACCTGCGCGTAAGTCACGCAGAAAGCGATCATCGCGAACATGGCCGACAGCGCCGCCTGGGCCGATTGAGCGGCGAACAGCTCGCCCTGTTCGATGGCGAGGAAAAACAGAATCGGCCCGACCACCACCGGCAACCCCGACAACCAACCGGCCACGCTTGGCCCCCAACGTTTACCAGCCAGGGAAATCAGCAGCAGGAATCCGGGAATCACCAGCAATTTGAGCATCAGCACGCGTACATCTCCAACCTGTGTCAGGTGGCAACGTTAGCACTGCGAGAGATGGATTGCTGCACCGATTGATGTTTTTTGTATACAAAGTGCCGATCGGCCCCATGTGCCCGCAGTTCCCCCTTGGGCGTGCGAGGCGAAACGTCTAAGCTGCGCCTTCCCACCTGTTGATGGATCATCGCGTGAAATTCAGTTTGCCCAAAGTCGGCACTGCGCCGTTCTGTCCGCCGGAAGTGGCGGGTACCGTTGCTGTCGACCCGAGCGCGTCATTTTTCAAACGGGTCCTGCGTTTTGCCGGTCCCGGTTTGCTGGTGTCCATTGGCTACATGGACCCTGGCAACTGGGCGACCGCCATCGAGGCCGGGTCGCGGTTTGGCTACAGCCTGTTGTTCGTGGTGCTGTTGGCGAGTCTGGCGGGGATGGTGGTGCAATGCCTGTGTTCGCGGTTGGGCATCGCGACCGGACGCGATCTGGCGCAGTTGTGCCGGCAGCGCTACAGCAAACGGACAGCCCGCACGCAGTGGGTGCTGGCGGAAATTTCGATCATTGCCACTGACCTGGCCGAAGTGCTCGGCTGTGCCCTGGCATTCCATTTGTTGCTGGGCTGTTCGCTGACCTTCGGCATCGCCCTCACGGCGTTCGACACCTTGCTGGTGTTGGCCCTGCAAAACCGTGGTTTCAGGCGTCTGGAAGCGATCATGCTGGTGCTGGTTTGCACCATCGGCGCGTGTTTTTTCGTCGAGTTGCTGCTGATCAAACCGTACTGGCCTGAAGTCGCCCAAGGTTTCAAGCCATCGCTGTCGGCCCTGAGTGATGCGGCGCCGCTGTACCTCGCCATCGGCATTCTCGGCGCCACCGTGATGCCACATAACCTGTACCTGCACACCTCGATCGTACAAACGCGGTTGATCGGCAAGGACGTCGCCAGCAAGCAGGACGCGGTGAAGCTGGCGCGCATCGACACCATCGGCTCCCTGGCTTTAGCGCTGTTGGTCAACGCCGCGATCCTGATCCTCGCCGCCGCGGCGTTTCACAAGACCGGGCACACCGAAGTGGTCGACATTCAAGACGCCTATCACCTGCTCGATCCGTTGGTGGGCGGGGCGTTGGCCAGTGTGTTGTTCGGCGTGGCGCTGCTGGCGTCGGGGCAGAGTTCGACTTTCACCGGCACGATTGCCGGCCAGGTGATCATGGAGGGTTTCCTCAACCTGCGCCTGCCGTGCTGGCAACGGCGTTTGATCACCCGTGGCCTGGCACTGATCCCGGCGTTCATTGGCGTGTGGCTGATGGGCGACGATGCGATCGGCAAGTTGCTGGTGTTGAGTCAGGTGGTGTTGAGTTTGCAGTTGCCGTTCGCGCTATATCCGTTGATACGCATGACCAACGATCAAAAACTCATGGGGCCGTTTGTGAACCGTTTGCCGACACGGGTGTTGGCGTGGGGGCTGTTTGCGGTGATCAGTGGGGCGAATAGCTGGTTGATCTTGCAGCTTTTTGGGTGACTGGTCGGGCGCCATCGCGAGCAGGCTCGCTCCTACAGTTGACCGCGTTCCACTGTGCGAGCTTGCTCGCGATGAACGATTACGCGGTCTGTGTTTGAAACGCCTTAACCACAAAATCGATAAACACCCGGGTCTTGGCTGGCATCAGCGTCCGGCTCGGGTAGTACAGCGAAATAGCCCCCGCATCGGCCTGCCAATCCGGTAACAGGCGCACCAGTTCACCGCGCTGAATATTCGGCTGCACATCGGACAGCACCAGCAACGTCACCCCCAACCCCAACACCGCTGCCTCGCGCATGGCGGCGGGATCATTCAAAACGATGCTTTCGTTCATGCTCGCCGGCACCTCATTGCCTGCACCATCACGCATGAGCCATTGCCGAATTCGCCCGGTGCGGCTGCCGCGCATCACGATGCCGATGTGCCGGGCCAGGTCTGCGGGGCTGGCGGGCAGGGTGCGCAGCGCCAGATAGGCCGGTGAAGCAACCGCCACCACTTCAGCGGGTGCCAGGGTTCGTGAGATGACCCCGGGCGTCAGTTCGAAACCGCCGCCAATGGCGGCGTCATAACCCTCGGCGATCAAATCCACGGCGCGATTTTCGAAGTGCCATTCCGGGCGGATCAGCGGGTAGCGCGCCAGGAACGCCGGCAGCAGCGGCAGGATATGGCCGATGCCGAAGGTCGGCGCCAGGCTGACCTTGAGCACACCTGCCGGCTCACCCTGATCGGTAGTGACCGCGTTGATCGCTGTTTGCAGCGCTTCCAGATTGCCACCGATGTTGGCCAGGAAGCTTTCACCGGCCTCGGTCAGGGATAGCTTGCGGGTCGAACGCTGGAACAGGCGCACGCCGATGTTGCGTTCCAGTATCGCCACGTTGCGGCTGACGGCAGCGGGGGTCAGCGCGAGCAAGCGGGCGGCTGCGGAAAAGCTCCCGGTTTCGGCGCTGCGCACAAAGGATTCGAGGTTGGCGAGGGTTTCCATGGCAACACACCTGCTACTGATGCTTGAAAATCATTCAAGGCATTACCGGCTAATCACGCGCTAATGGCAAGCGCAGTATTCACTCCATCCCCAACCCACGGAGTGAAATTCCATGACGAACCGACTTCCACTTGAAGGCAAAACCGCACTGGTCACCGGCGGCTCCCGCTCCATCGGCGCAGCGATTGCCAAGCGTCTGGCCGCCGATGGGGCCAATATTGTGCTGACCTTCAGTGCGTCCCCGGGCAAAGCCTTTGAGGTGGTCCAGGCCATTGAAACCGCGGGCGGCCGTGCCCTGGCGATTGCCGCCGATGCCGGTGATCCGGCCGCCGTGCGTGCAGCCGTCACCCGCACCGTCGAGGCGTTCGGCAGCCTGGATATTTTGGTCAACAACGCCGGCATCGCCCTCGGCGGGCCGATCCAGAACATCAGTTTCGAAGACTATCAGCGCATGATCGCGGTCAACGTGACCGGGGTGTTTGTCGCTACCCAGGAAGCGGCGCGGATCATGAAGACGGGCGGTCGAATCATCCACATCGGTTCGTCGATGACCCATTACGCGGCGTTTCCCACCGCATCGCTGTACACCTTGACCAAGGGCGCTATCGCCGGATTCAACCGCAGCCTCGCCCGTGATCTCGGTCCGCTGGGCATCACCGTCAATACCGTTCACCCCGGCCCGACCGACACCGACATGAACCCGGACGGCGGCCCGGTCAGCGAAATCGTCGGCCCGGGCATCGCCATTGGCCGCTATGGCAAACCGGAAGACATCGCCAGCGTCGTGGCTTTCCTGGCCAGCCCGGAAGCGGCGTTCGTCACCGCCGCGGACATCATTGCCGATGGCGGTTTCACCGCCTGATCACCTTCCTGAGAGGACAAAACCATGAGCAGAATTGGAATTATTGGTGCCGGTGCAATCGGTGCAGCCTTCGCCCGGTCACTGTCGCGTCAAGGCATTGAAGTGGTCATCGCCAACAGTCGCGGGCCAGAAACACTGGCTTCATTGGTGGCTGAACTCGGGCCAACTGCTCGTGCCGGCACTCGCGAAGAAGCCGCCGCTCAGCCCATCGTGCTGGTTGCGGTGAACTGGTCGAAACTGCCGATGGCACTGGCCGGTCTGCCGGATTTCGCCGGACGGATCGTGATCGATGCGAACAACCCGATCGAGGCTCCGTTGTTCAAGGCCGTGGATTTGCAGGGCCGTGTGTCCAGCGAAGTCTTTGCCGAATGGGTGCCGGGCGCGCGGGTGGTGAAGGCGTTCAATCATCTTCAGGCGCATCTGGTCGACGGCGACCCAGCGGCGGAAGGTGGTCGCAGAGTGCTGTTTTTCTCGGGCGATTCGGCACAGGCCAAGGTTGGAGTGGCGGCGCTGATCGAGCGTCTTGGCTTCTTCGGCGTCGACCTTGGCAGCTTGAGTGTCGGCGGGCGGCTGGTGCAGTTTCCGGGCGGACCGCTGCCAGCACTGAATCTGGTGAAATTTGCCTGAATGCCAGACAAAAAGAACCCGGTGCAACGTGAGTCGCACCGGGTGTTTTGCCAAATCGCGCGGTTATTCGTGGGTCCCCGCGCAATCTGTTGAACGCGTTACGCTCGTTCGAGCGCCAGGGCGACGCCTTGACCACCACCGATGCACAGGGTGGCGAGGCCTTTCTTGGCGTCACGCTTGATCATTTCATGCAGCAGGGTCACCAGCACGCGGCAACCCGAGGCACCGATCGGGTGACCCAGGGCGATGGCGCCGCCGTTGACGTTGACCTTGTTCAAGTCCCATTCCAGGTCCTTGGCCACGGCCAGCGATTGCGCGGCGAAGGCTTCGTTGGCTTCAACCAGCTCAAGCTGGTCGATGGACCAGCCGGCCTTGTCCAGGCAGCGGCGGGTGGCCGACACCGGGCCGATGCCCATGATCGCCGGGTCGACGCCTGCGTTGGCGTAGGCGGCGATTTTTGCAAGGACTGGCAGACCCAGGGCCTTGGCCTTTTCGGCGCTCATCAGGATCACGGCCGCGGCACCGTCGTTCAGCGACGAAGCGTTGCCGGCGGTCACCGAACCGTCCTTCTTGAAGGCCGGCTTGAGCTTGCCCAGGGATTCGGCGGTGGTGCCGGCCCGTGGCTGCTCGTCGGTGGCGAAGGACAGCGGATCGCCCTTGCGCTGCGGGATCAGGATCGGGGTGATTTCATCGACGAAGCGCCCGGCTTCGATGGCGGCCACGGCTTTCTGCTGCGAGGCGGCGGCGAAGGCGTCCTGCTGCTCGCGGCTCAGGCTGTATTTCTCGGCCAGATTCTCGGCGGTGATACCCATGTGGTAATCGTTGAACGCGTCCCACAGGCCATCGCTGATCATGGTGTCGACGATTTGCGCGTGACCCATGCGCAGGCCGGTACGGGCGCCGGGCATGACGTAATTGGACAGGCTCATGTTTTCCTGGCCACCGGCGATGATCACGTCAGCGTCGCCGCAACGAATCGCCTGAGCGCCCAGGTGCAGGGCCTTGAGGCCGGAGCCGCAGACCTTGTTCAGGGTCATCGCCGGCACAGCAAACGGCAGGCCGGCCTTGATCGAAGCCTGGCGCGCAGGGTTTTGCCCGGCGCCGGCGGTCAGCACCTGACCCATGATCACTTCATCGACTTCAGCCGGGTCGAGGCCGGTTTGTGCCAGCAACTGACGGATCACCGCAGCGCCCAGGTCGACGGCAGAAACATTGGCCAGGGAACCCTGGAAACTGCCGATCGCGGTGCGCGTGGCGGCAACAATGACGACTTCTTGCATGGAATGATTCCTCACTGGGCAGCGAACTGCATTTCCGGCACGTGGTCCGGCACGATCAGTTTACCGGCAGTCTTGGCGACGATCTCTTCGACGCTGACGCCCGGCGCACGTTCTTTCAGGATGAACGCGCCGTTTTCGATTTCCAGGTAGGCCAGGTCGGTCAGTACGCGCTTGATGCAACCGGCGCCGGTCAGCGGCAGGCTGCATTTGGACAACAGCTTGGACTCACCGTCCTTGGAGGCGTGGGTCATGATGACGATGATGTTGTCGGCGCCAGCCACCAGGTCCATCGCACCGCCCATGCCCTTGACCAGTTTGCCGGGAATCATCCACGAGGCGATGTTGCCTTCGACGTCCACTTCGAACGCGCCCAGTACGGTCAGGTCGACATGGCCACCGCGGATCATCGCGAAGGATTCGGCCGAGGAGAAAATCGAAGCGCCGATACGCGCGGTCACGGTTTGCTTGCCGGCGTTGATCATGTCGGCGTCGATGGTTTCTTCGGTCGGGAAAGGACCCATGCCGAGCAGGCCGTTTTCCGATTGCAGCATGACTTCCATGCCTTCGGGGATGTAGTTGGCAACCAGGGTCGGGATGCCGATGCCCAGGTTCACGTAGAAGCCGTCCTGCATTTCGCGGGCGACGCGTTGAGCCATTTGTTCGCGGGAAAGTGCCATTGTCGTTATTCCTTCATTCGGTCCGGGGGCAGGGGATCACTTACGCACGGTGCGCTGTTCGATGCGCTTCTCGAACGTGCCGCAGATGATCCGGTCGACGTAGATGCCAGGGGTGTGGATCTGCGCCGGGTCCAGCTCGCCGGGTTCGACGATTTCTTCGACTTCGACCACGGTGATCTTGCCGGCGGTGGCCGCCAGCGGATTGAAGTTCTGCGCGGTGTGGCGATAGATCACGTTACCGAAATGGTCGGCTTTCC
>RCUS01001471.1_pt1 | contig 12127 bp, 10 predicted proteins | sample 2166221 | NCBI WGS metagenome assembly RCUS01 (sample SAMN09932758, study PRJNA488358) | compost metagenome | isolation source: compost soil in cyclohexanecarboxylic | place: Germany: Experimental Botanical Garden | reverse complement strand
GCGTCTTTCCCGTGTTTGCGCAAATAGTGCTTATCCAGAATACGCTGCGGCAGTTCTTCAGCAAAATGGTTCAGTTCCCGTGCGAATAAGTTCATTTTCGATACTTCTTCCAGCACGACGCTGTTCATGACTGCCGAGTGGGCATCCTTGCCCCAGGTGAAGGGAGCATGGCCCTTAAGCAGGACACCGGGAACCGCCATAACATCCAGCCCGCGCTGCTCAAAAGTCTCGATGATCACGCGTCCGGTCTCCGCCTCATATCCACGATCGATCTCCTCTTGTGTCAGAAAACGGGCACAGGGAACGGAGCCATAGAAAGTGTCGGCATGAGTCGTTCCCATTACAGGAACATCTAGTCCGGCCTGAGCCCAGATCGTCGCCCAAGTCGAATGCGTGTGCACGATGCCGCCGATCTCCGCATAATGCTTGTAGAGCACGGCGTGAGTCGGTGTATCGGAGGAAGGTCTGAGCTCTCCTTCAACCACATTGCCGTCGAAATCCACAACCACCATGTCGCTCGGCTTCATTTTGTCATAGCTGACGCCGCTCGGTTTGATAACGAACAAGCCGCTTGCGCGGTCAACCGCACTTACGTTGCCCCATGTGTATTTCACGAGCCCATGCTTGGGCAGGTCCAGATTAGCCTCATATACCTCTTCTTTCAGTTGCTCTAACACGTTATTCCCTCCAATTCTCTACTAGATGATCTACAGCAGCCTGCTCAATCGCCAAGCCTTGCGTGTACCGTTCCATAAAGGCTTCAAAGCCTTTCACGTCGGAAGCGTCCGGATGAATGACCTGTCCTTCGGTGTCCTTGAAGACCTTATTGTCGAGGAAGTCATCCAGGCTTTCCCGCTGATCCTGGTTCGTCAGGTAAGAGGCCAGAATAGCCATTCCCCACGCCCCGCCTTCTCCGGCTGTCGCCATAACGGAAACCGGAACATTCAAAGCGGCGGCGACCATTTTTTGTCCAACGACAGGGGTTTTAAAAAGACCGCCGTGAGCCAGAATGCTGTCAATGGCGACGTCCTCTTTCTTGGTGAGAATGTCCATTCCGATCTTCAAAGCGCCAAAAGCCGAGAACAGATGAATCCGCATGAAATTGGCCAGATTAAACCGGCTCTCCGGCGAACGGACGAACAGCGGCCGGCCTTTCTCGATGCCGGTAATATTTTCACCCGAGAAATACCCGTAGCTCAGCAAGCCGCCGCCATCCGGATCTGCCTCCAAAGCCTTGTTGAACATCACGCTGAACAGCTGCCCGGAATCCGTCTTCTGCCCCATGGCCTCATAGAACTCGCGGAACAAGCCCATCCAGGCATTGATGTCGCTGGAGCAGTTGTTGGCATGGACCATCCCGACCGGACTGCCGTCCGGAGTGGTTACCATGTCAATTTCCGGATATACGGCCAGCAGCTCTTTCTCCAATACGATCATGGCAAAAACGGAGGTTCCCACAGAGATGTTGCCCGTCCGCTTTCTCACGCTATTCGTGGCCACCATCCCGGTGCCAGCGTCGCCTTCCGGAGGACACAGCGGAATACCCGCTTGCAAAATCCCGGATGGGTCCAGAATCGCGGCTCCGGCTGCAGTTAATATTCCCGCCTGCTCGCCTGCGGTATAGACCTTGGGGAGAATACCCTTCAGCTTCCAGGAGTAGCCTTTGGCCGCAACAAGCTCGTCGAACTGCTTGACCATCGATTCATTGTAGTCATGCGTCGTCTCATCAATCGGGAACATGCCCGAGGCGTCTCCGATGCCGATGGCCTTGCTGCCGGTCAGCAGCCAGTGAATGTATCCGGCCAGAGTCGTAAAGTAATCAATGCGATTCACATGCGGTTCTTCGTTCAAAATGGCTTGATACAGGTGGGCGATACTCCACCGTTCAGGAATATTGAATTGGAATTTCTCCGTTAATTCCTTGGCTGCGGCACCGGTTGTTGCATTGCGCCAAGTCCGGAACGGGACAAGCAGCTCGCCCGTGCTGTCAAAAGCCATATATCCGTGCATCATTGCCGAAAATCCGATGGAACCGACTGTTGAAAGGGTGATTCCATATTTGCGTACAACTTCTTGCTTCATCTCACTGTAAGCCTCTTGCAGACCCGTGATAATATCCGCCAAGTTGTACGTCCAATATCCGTCTACCAGGAGATTCTCCCATTCATAGCTTCCGGATGCGATCGTCTCAAAACGGTGATCAATCAGCACTGCCTTGATACGTGTGGATCCTAATTCGATACCAAGTGAGGTCTCTCCCTTAGCAATCGCTTGTTGAATGTTCTGATCCATGACCACGTTGCTCCCCTCTATAACAACTGTTTTAACCTCTATAATCGAAAGAAGGCGCTTTCCCTTATTGACAGCCTTAGTATATTTTTTGTTCGTACATTTGTCAACACACATTACAAGATATACTTACAAATATCACAATGAGCCTTCCTCTTTTTTCTCTTTAATGTTTATACATCCAGATCTATGGATTATAATAGGTTCATAATCACGTTAAAATATGTACATACAAATATTATGGTTGAATAAATTAGTATTTGAACAATTAGGAAAGAAGTGAGTATAGGTGAAGCCAAAGTATCAGGTCATCATAGATGATATTAAGAGCAATATTCTCTCAGGAGCTTACAGCGTGGGCGAACAAATTCCTACGGAATCCGCTTTGCAGGATATGTATGATGTAAGCCGGCAGACGGTTCGAAAGGCCATTTTGGAGCTGTCCAATGAGGGTTTTTTAAGAAGTGAAAAAGGCTCGGGCACTTATGTCAGCAACCAGTTCCGCTCCAAATCCGGCGGGAATGCCAACAATCGGACAATCGGCGTCATCACGACCTACATTTCGGACTACATCTTCCCCTCCATTATTCGCGGGATTGAAGGACGATTGAATGAGGATAATTATTCGCTGCTGCTAGCCAGTACCAATAACGATGTCGCGCAGGAGAAGAAGGCTCTGGAAATGATGCTGTCCTTTGGCGTGGACGGTCTTATTATTGAACCTACGAAGAGTAATCTATACAATCCGAATATCGCGTACTACCTGTCGTTCAAGGAACAGGACGTACCGTTCATCATGATCAATGCTTATTACGAGGAATTGGATGTGCCTTTCTTTTGCCTCGATGACGTACAATCCAGCTATCTGGCGACCAAGGAACTGATCTCCAAAGGACATACCCAAATTGGCATCATTGCCAAAATGGATGATCTGCAGGGGAAATATCGCATGAAGGGGTATATCAAGGCGCTTGGAGAGGCCAAATTACGGTTCCACCCCGAGCAGGTGCTGTCCTTCGACACCGAGTCGAAGATGGACCTGTCCACCAACTTAAAGAAATTCCTAACCGAAAATAGAGACATCTTAACTGGAATCGTCTGCTATAACGACGAGGTAGGATTGGAGGTCGTAAATGTATGCAGACAACTCGACCTGTCCGTTCCGGAAGACATATCGATTATTGGTCAGGACAATTCCTATATCGCCAAAAATGCGAACATCAAACTCACGACATTGACACATCCGCAGGAACAAATGGGACGCGATGCCGCCGATTGGGTCATTAAGAAGCTGCAGGGGAAGAAGGATCTGAGAAATAGCACCTACTATCAGCCTGTGCTGATTGATGGGGAGACGGTGAAGGAAAGACAGCAGGGGTGAGCGTACTGAGTGGAGCGTATGCCTATGGGTGCCAATGGGAGCCTATAGCAAGGGTCTTATAGTAAGGGTCATAATGAGCCTTGCCGCGTGAAAAAGCCCTCCTCCACTCCATGATCCGCCAGGATCGAAGGGAACAGGGCTTATCGGTTAAAAGATCGAGCCCGCACGTCAGTCCCGGCCCGCCTCGTATATCTTCTGCGCCAACATAGCCGGTCTTGTGATCGTATCCGTCATATGGTCCCCGTCGCCGACGATCAGGCGGAACTGCCCGAGCCGTGTGGACATATGCGGATTCCAGCCGAAGCCTTCTCCTTGCGGCAGAACATTGTCCTGATAGAAATACACATAGCTCCTCGGCGTAGTCAGCGCGTAGAATGCTTTAAGATCCAGCTTCTCGAACAGCGGCTTCGCCGGCTCCGGAGCGACGCCTGCATACATCCGCTTGGCTACCTCCAGCGTAGCCGTATTAACGAACAAATCCCGAAACAGCGGGAACGGGAGCATGATCGTATCGTCACCTGAAACAGCTCTCAGCTGCTCGAAGCCTTGTCTCGTCTGGGGCGGAAGCTCATCGGCAACCGACTCGCCGTCTTTCAGAACGAACGCATCCCAGAAGACGAGGCGTCTGATGCGGTCCGGCACCTGTTCGGCTACCTTCTGGATGACGCTTCCCCCGAAGCTGTGCCCGACGAGAACGATGTCATGCAGGTTCAGCTTCGTAATATAGTCGACAACGGACTTCGTGATCATCGCATGCGTGACATCTTTGTTCGGATCTTTGCCGTGACCGGCATATTCCGGCGTATAGACGGTATGCCCTTTGCTGCGCAGCGCCGCCGCTACGCCGTCCCAGAAATGGGCGTCGGCCCATGAGCCATGGACAAGCACGAAGGTGAGCCGCTGCTGATGGGGAAGCCGGCTGCTATCAACCGGTTCCGTGGCGCCGTACCGCCAGAGCCATCCGCCTTGGGAATAGGGGGAATAATAACACCCGCAGGGCGTAAATCCCGGGCGATAAGGAAACATACTCCAACATCCTCTCCAATTGACATAGATCAGCTTATGCCCATTGCTTTTGAGAGGTTCCACCGATTCAATTCGTACTCACGGCGCTTAGCTTATAGGTCTCATCAGCCAATAAACGCCTTTTCGAATGCATGTATGCATTTACGATCCTTGGATGTATCCAGCACAGCAAACCTGATTGTTGAAAATAATAATCCGAAGCCTTCATCGTCCAGCAGCTCCCGCCACCAGCCCGCGACCTTCACCGGATCATTCCGGAACACACCGCATCCGTAAGCTCCGAGGATAAGATGTTGGTCTCCCTTATGCGCGAATATCGCCAACGCCAGCCGCATCCGGTCCTTCATCACCCGTTCCGCTTGCTGGCTGTCCTCTCCCTTAAGCAGCACCTGTCCGTAATTCACGGCGGGCAGCGTCAGGACGGAAGCCGTAACCGGCTGTTCCATGAGATTAAAGCGCTCATCACGGAAAAAGACCACGTCCGGCGAATAGATCGCATGGTCGGTATACATCATGCTTGGGCAGGCGCGATTAGCCAAATAGTAGCCTTCGTTGCGAAGCTGCGTATTGTATAATCCGCTGGATGCCGCCAGGCTCTCCTCCTGGGCCATAGCTCCGTTCAGAAATCCGCCGCCCGGATTTTTCGCACTAGCGAAGTTGAGCACCCCAACCCGCTCTTTCTCCGCTTCCGCCAGATCTATGATCGCCTTCACGGTAGCCTCATTGGCGGCGGAATAGACCGCCGCTTGCTGCAGCCTCGGCAGCTTATCACATTCCATTACCAGCTCCGCCCCCTGCTCGGGCGTGATCAGCTCACTGTCGTCCTCGGAATGCTTCTGCGCCAAGGCAAAATCTACCCGCTGCCCCTCGTATTCATAGAAGCCCTGCTGCTGTATTCGCAAGGTCATCTGTGCTATCTGTTTTCGGTCCACTTCATTCCCCTTCTTTCTGCAATAACTCATCCCGCGCTTCAGTCAGCGCGAACCCCAGCAGGTTTTTACCCCGCCATTTAACCGGATTCTCTGCGTCCGGGTTGGACCCACCCATGCCGATCCCCCAGATGCGGTCCCGCGGGCTGGCCTCCACCAGGATGCGGTTTTTCGTCGATTTGAGGTAATCGCCGAGCTGCGGGTTCTGCGCGAATTTGGCCAGACTGGCCCGCTTGACGATTCCGTAGCACTCCCTGTCCCAGACATCCTTGTCGAAGCTCCGGACCGCGCGCCCGTAAGCCTTCATCTCCTTGGGATGCTTGGCCCGCAGAATCAGCGTCAGCATCTCCTCATCCCCGAACAGCCGCGCCTTCTCCGCCATCATGAACTGCTCGGCGCAGGAATACTCGATTCCTTCAACGGTGAACGGGCTCATCCACCACTGGCTGAAGCAGCTTTTGTCCACACTTCCATCGCTTGGCGGCGTGTGGCCCCAGAAGAAGACGAATTTGAACGTCTTGCCGGCATTGTACGCTTGTCGTAAATCCTCGATTCCGTAAATCATCGGTAATCCTCCATATTTCTTCGATATAGACGGGATGGGCGATGGCCCGCATTTTCGGTGTAATGATCCGTTTCTGTAACGAGATCGGCCACTTTGCGCCGGAAGGCGGCCTTCAGCAGCTCTTTGTCCAGAATAACCTCGTAAACCTGCTGCAGCTCCGTTAAGGTGAACAGCTTCGGCATCAGGTTAAGCGCTATGTCGGTATAATTGACCTTGCCCCGCAGGCGCTCTATGGCGTAGGCGATAATCTTCGCATGATCGAATGCCAGCCCGTCATTGGACACGATCGAATAGGATGTGGCTGTCGAGCTTTGCTTCACTGTCACTGTCCGTTCCACGACCGCAGCGAGTTCCGCCTCATGTGAGCTTAGCCTCAGCTCATACTGCTGCGTTTTGACGTATCCGTCATCAGTCAGCTCCTTACCTTCTCGCAGCAGCCGGTGGGACACCTTGAACCAGGCGGCATCGGCAGCGTCGTCTCCGGCCTTCAGCTCAAGCTGGCTGCCGGCCACCAGAGCCATGTAGCTGCAGCTCATCACCCAGGTACGGGGATCGCGCCCAATGTCGCTGAACGTATACAGCTGCTCCAGATAGACGTCGTCCACTCCCGTCTCCTCCCGCAGCTCTCTCGCCGCGGCCTGCTCCGTCGTTTCATTCGGCCGGACGAAGCCGCCCGGGAGCGCCCAATGGCCCAGATAAGGGTGCGCACCCCGCCGGATCAGCAGAATCCTCAGCTCCTTGTCCGGAAGCTTGCGGTAACTGTCCGCCTCGTTATCCGTAACGGTGAAGATCACCATGTCCGCCGCTACCGAGGGCCGTTCGTAATCCTCAACCCGGTACCGCTCCATAAATTCGCGTTCCGTCAGACCGTCGCGATCCAGCCTATCCACCAGCTTCACCTCCCTCTTCCAGTTACTTAATTAATTGCTCAACTCTCCAAAATAATTGCTGTACGGCTGGAACCCAGCCAATACCTCATCCACCTTGCGCATCCGCTCTTCCAGACTCCCTCTCAGCGTAATATAGGGAATTCTGCGCTCCTTCAAGTCCGCGATAATTTGTTTGTGAAAAACATGCCGCTTCTGGTCCCCACTGCGGTCCCATGTATCGTCATATGGAATATCGTCGTCGCACAAGAAGAACAGGTCATATCGCTGCGCGTTCTCCAGCGCTAACCGTGTTAACAGCTCCGGCGCCTGCCCGTGATAGTCCAGGGCGTACATATAGGTGGTAATCGCATTGGTATCGACGAACAAATACCGGTTCGCTTGAAGCAAGGCCTGCTCCTCCCGCTCGATATGCCCGGCCGCAATCTCGTCGAATGCTGCCAGCCCGATTCTGCGGTCCACCTGATGATCGGTCCAATAATCCCGCCCGTACTCGCTTGCGAATACCGTCCGGTACCTCTGGGCCAATGCTTCCGTGATTGTGGATTTGCCGGTCGACATCGCTCCTACGAACACGACCTTCGTGATCAAGTCCCGGTATACGACATCACTGATGAACTCCCGGTACTTATATGGATCGGAGCGAATCATCGTTGCCGAGATCGGCACGAGCTTGCGCTCTTCATCCACCCGCCGGTCCACCGCACCCAGCGCAAGGCTCATATGCTCGCCATAGAACTCGCTGGAGTAGAAATGCGTGACCTGCTCGCCATTCAAGAGGCCCAGGATATACTGCTCCTCCCTGATCTCATGCTCCCGATCATTCGAATATCCGTCCGGGCCGTCCCAGGCTTCGATAACTCTTACTGTCGGATAAAGCTCGCGAATCCAGTTCGCCCGGACATGCAGCGGAACCGGCATAACCTGCGTGTCATAGATGACTACGATCAGCTCATCGACCTCTTGCAGGGCGGTGTCGAACATGAATTGATGCCCTTTATGCAGCGGAGCGAACTTTCCCAGCGTCAATCCCAACGTTCTCATGCCAGAACCTCCTTAACCCCTTTGTTCCAGGTGTAATATCCATAGACCGCGTTAATCAGATACGCGCCCCACATCACGATCATCAGCCCGCCGTCGCTGCTTCCTTCCAGCATTCGGATCACCCATAGCAGCACCGTGAAGGCATTCAGGACAATGTAGAGCAGCCATTGCTCCTTGAACCTTCTCACCATCAGGAATGTCGCCACAACCGATAACACCGTCGTCAGGGCATCAATATACGGCGAATTTTGCCCCGGTATGAACGAAAGTCCAAACCCAAGTCCCAGGCTGCCCAGTACGCATACGACCGCCAGAAAGAGCAGGCTTCTCCGCCCCATCTCCCGCATGGTGAGCTTGCCGTCGTGGCGATTTCTCTTCCACATCAGGAAGCCGATGGCGTTCATGGGAACGAAGAAGAGCAGATTCAGCATGACCTCTCCGAACAATCCGTTGGTATAAGCTAAATAAGCGTATCCGAACGTATTGTACATGCCGAACACATAGGTCATCAGATTGCCTTTGGCCGCGAGAACCACGCATAATACCCCGGTTATGAAGACCGTGAACCCAAAAAAAGTATCCTTCATGATCACAGTCAATATGATCGCCGTTCCGCAGAACAGTCCGAGCCAGACCAATTCGAATAAATTCCAGTTGCCGGGTAATTTTCTCACAGATACCCCTTCTTTCTCTTGTTAAAATATCGCGAACGCAGCAGTTAGCTCATCTTAGCCCATCTCTTAGTTCGATATTGATAATAACAATTTGTTACTAAGAAAATATCAGAAAAACCGGCTTCGATCAAGTTATTTTTTTCCAGAAAGCTGCAGCCGCTGCGGAGGATTGTCAGGGCAATGATTGTTGCATGCGCCATAGCGATTCGCTATAATTGTTGTAATCAACAGTTGAAGGTGATTGAATCATGAATCGAACCCTACTGAATCAACTTCATCATCATCACAAACAGCGTTAGCACACCTGAGTAAAATTCAGGGTGGGCTAACGCTTCTTGCGTTGGCCTCCCTGCGGCATATGAAACGCGCAGGACCAAGAGGTCCAGCGCGTTTTTTATTTTGCCAAAATAGAAAGGAATGATCGTTATGCAAAATGTCAAAGGGACCTACGATTTCTTCGGAAAAGAACAAGCGCTCCGGCGAAAAGTCCAGACAACGCTTCAGGAAGTGTTCGAACGGTATGATTTTGACTCCATGGATACGACGATATTGAATGAGCTCGAGCTGCTAACCTCCAAGTATGCAGGCGGCGATGAAATCCTGAAGGAAATGTACCAGCTAAGTGATCAAGGCTCGCGGAGACTTGGACTCCGGTATGATCTGACCATTCCTTTTGCCAAGGTGATCGCCTTAAATCCCGGTATTGAGTTTCCTTACAAGCGGTATGAGATGGGGAAAGTATTTCGGGATGGACCTGTGAAGCGGGGCCGTCTGCGCGAATTTTTACAGTGTGATGCCGATGTCGTTGGAATTGCGGGACCTGAAGCCGAGGCTGAACTCATGCAGTTGGCCGTTGAAGTATTCAAGAGACTGGAAATCCCGATTACATTAAGATGGAACAACAGACGCTTCCTGGGTGAAGTGCTTGAATCCATTGGAGTGCCATCGGATGAATGGCTGTCTGTCATGCTGACGCTCGACAAGTTGAAGAAAATTGGACTAGACGGGGTTGTGCAGGAACTGAGAAGCAAGGGGCTGGATGCTCAAGCAGCAGCTGCAATCATGGAGTTAATTCAGCTGGATAACCCTGCGTTCGAAGAGGTATCCGGCATGTATGGAATCCAGGACAAACCCGGTGCGCAAGAGGTGCGGTCCCTTCAGGCTCTCATTGAGCAAATAGGGCTGGCGGAAATATGCAGGTTCGATCTCTTCCTGTCACGCGGGCTGTCGTTCTACACGGGAACGGTGTATGAGATCTTCGATGCTTCGGGCGCGTTTAGCTCCAGCCTGGGAGCCGGTGGCCGGTATGATGCCATAATTGGACAGCTGGTCGGCAGAGAGGATATTCAATATCCGACCGTGGGCATTTCTTTTGGCATGGAATCCATCATGGAGATGCTTGCGAATCGTCCGGTCCAAACCAAAGGCGCTATCGTTACGGTCATCCCTATCGGAGATACGGTTGCAGAGGTCTTGAAGTCAGCGGCATTGCTGCGGGCTAATGGGATTCGGACAAGTATGGACACAAGTGGACGGAAACTGAAAAAGTCGCTTGCGGCCGCCTCTTCCCGAGGAATCCGGTACGTCATGTTAATAGGAGAAAATGAAGCAAGCCTTGGACAGGTGCGCCTGAAAGATATGACCGAGATGACGGAAACGGTGCTGACCCTTGATGAAGCCATTACAAGCATTTCCGATCAGACCGACTTAAGCTGAAGCCTTCCGGTTCACAAAAGAAAAGGAGCGGCCGACGGCCACTCCTCTTCCGGGGTTATTGCTCATGATTGAATAATGCTGTTCTTGCCGCTCTTCTCTCTTCTGCTTCTGCCCGAATACAGAACGAATAGTAGAATGAACCAAAGAGGGGTGAACAGTAGAGCCGGACGCGTCTCGCTGGCGAACAGCATAATGATGAGAATGGCGGCAAACAGCGTTAAGACCGCATAGTTAATGAAAGGCGTAAAGGGTGCCTTGAATTTGGACTTAGCCTGCAATTCCGGCCGGGTCTTCTTATACTTGATATGGCAGACGAGCACAACGCCCCACACCCATATAAAACAAATGGCGCTGACCGTCGTCACGATTCCAAAAGCCTGCTCCGGAATGAGCTTGCTCAGAAGGGCGCCCACGGAGATGACAAGTGTGGAGATGAACAACGAATTTCCCGGTACATGATTTTTATTGAGTTTGGCAAAACGGGGCGACGCCTGGTCGTTCCTGCTCAAATTATAGAGAATCCGGCTTGTGGAGAACATCCCGCTGTTGCAAGCAGAAGCAGCTGAAGTCAACACGACGAAATTGATAATCCCTGCGGCGATCGGAATCCCTACCAGCGCAAAGGTTTTGACAAAAGGACTTTCAGCCGGACTAAGCTCCGTCCACGGGTTAATGCAGAGCAGGACGAACAGCGCGCCGACGTAGAAGAATAAGATCCGCAAGGGAATTTTATTGATGGCGGACGGAATATTTTTCTCCGGATTGGACGTTTCCGCTGCCGATACCCCCACTAACTCTACACCGACATAGGCGAACACAACCATTTGGAAGGAAAATAAGAAGCCCGAAACTCCGTTCGGAAACACTCCCCCATGCTCCCAGAGGTTCTTGACGGTCACCGCTCCTGCGTCCGTCTTGAATCCCATAACCAGCAGTACGATCCCGGTGCCGATCAAGGCCAGAATCGTGACCACTTTGATCAAAGCGAACCAGAATTCCAGTTCCCCAAAGCTTTTTACCGTTAACAGATTGAGTCCCAGCAAAATGATTAAACAGACAATAGCCGGTACCCACTGCGGAATATCGAACCAATACTGCACGTAGACGCCAACCGCGATAACATCCGCCATCGCCGTCATGATCCAGCAGAACCAATAGGTCCATCCGGTAATGAACGCCGCCCGGGGCCCGAGATAGTCCTCGGCAATATCCGTGAACGATTGATAGCCCGCCTTGGACAGCAGCAGCTCTCCGAGCGCTCTCATCACGAAGAATACGGCGATCCCCACGATTAAGTACGTAAACATGATGGACGGTCCGGCCTGCTGAATCGCTTTGCCTGATCCCAGGAATAATCCCGTACCGATGGTGCCGCCGATGGCGATGAGCTGAACATGCCGGTTGGCTAAATCTCTCTTTAACTCTTGCTGTGCCATGCTGATTCCCCCCTATGAGTGCCTTACATTGATGCCAACACAAAAAGAGACTGGATGTTCTCCAATCTCCCGGTTCATCAGAATATGAATACTACTTGTCCTGTCGACTCCTATCAGCATAACAAATATATATTCAGTACTCTTCTGTCCTTTTGCCTGAGATTGTGAACCCTTCGGCGC
>RCUS01001470.1_pt1 | contig 12130 bp, 9 predicted proteins | sample 2166221 | NCBI WGS metagenome assembly RCUS01 (sample SAMN09932758, study PRJNA488358) | compost metagenome | isolation source: compost soil in cyclohexanecarboxylic | place: Germany: Experimental Botanical Garden | reverse complement strand
GTTGAAGATGTGCTTGATGAACTCGATGGCCTTCTTGGCGCCATTCTTGATGGACTCCATGAAGCTTTCCTGGCCGGAGACCGCGGCGATCTTGGCGGTGGCAGCGTCGGAGATGGACTCGGCGCCCATGCGGGTCATCGACTCGCCGCCCAGCTTGGCGTGCAGGCGCAGCGACTTGTTGTAGGAGTGGGCGAAGGCCGCGGCGCTGAAGGTGCTCGAACCGGACAGCATGGCTTCCTGGCCGGCAACTTCTTCTTGCAGCTCTTCGACGACTTCTTCGTGCTCTTCCAGGTCGGTGCGCAGTTCCTGGACTTCGGCAGCAACCTGCTCCAGTTCAGCAACAGCTTCGGCGACTTCGGCCTTCACGGTTTCAACGGCGGCGTCGCCGCTGCCTTCAACGATGATGCCAGCAGCACCGCCGTTCTCTTCCTGGTTCAGCAGATCTTCCATACCCTGGCAGCGATTCAGAACGCTCATGAGTTTGTATCCTTTTTCGTTAACGAATTGATCGTGTGTTTATAAACAGGTTAAGCGAAGACCCCAAGCACACCATGAATGTACTTGTCGGTATAACCGACGACACGTGGAGTGAATCCGCTATAAAATGCGAGAGCCCCCATGTTGCCGGCCATCAGCTTCTCGGCCTCACCCACTACGGTTTTGCTGACCTGGTCCAATTGGCTCAGGTTGCCATCCACGCCTTTGACCATTTCGGCCCAGGATTTGATGAATCCGAGATAATTCTCATAGGATGACTTGACGCGGCTGTGCAAGGCGTTAACCTTTTGCAGCTTGTTGAGGATCTCGGAGATCTGCGACTTCGACATGGTGTGGGTCGCACCCTCACCCTCTGGTGCATCACCCGCGATGGAGTAGGTGGGAGTACCACCGTCCTTCTGGGAAAACACGAAGTAACGACCGCCCGGCAGGACGTCCGACTTGTGTGCGTCACCCATAGAGTTGCCAAGATCCATGGTGGGGTACTTCAACGCATCGAACTCGTCGATGATGCTGTGGATCTCTTCCGACTTCTTCACCCCCTTGAGTTTCTTCAAGGTCACCAGTTCCTTGTCCAAGAAGGACTGAAGGTCTTTGGTGTGCTTGTCATGGATTTCCAAGACCTTGATCAAGGTATCCATGTCGTGCAGGATGGTATCGGGGTCGCCCTTGGCGGTGATGATCGCAGCCTTCTTTGCCGAAATTTCAACTTCCTGATCGGCAATTTTGTTGACCTTACCCAGCACGTTCTTGATGAGTGAGTCATTGCTGTCGAAGGTCTTGGCCAGCTGGTTACCCGCGAAACCAATCCCCTTGACGAAACCATCGATGGCTTTACCACCCACCCACTTGGTTACGGAGAACAAGCCGCGCCCTACTGAGGCGAGGGAGTCGAGGGCTTGTTCTTTAAAGTCCTCCGCTCCGATCACCACAGGGGCATGGTTGCGCGCCATGATCATGCCAAGTTCAATCAGGTCACGTTGTGTGGCCATCATGTCCTGGTGCTGTTCCAAGCAGGCAACGTATTGCCCTTTGTATCCAGCGCTCATAGCGGCCTCCGGGTTACTCGACGCCGACTTTGATCGAGTCTTTGCAGACGTGGATCATGCCGTTGATGATGAGGGTGACGTAATGCGACACCGCCGCGCGGATGTGCAGCAACTCGACCTGGTGTTTGATGACCAGAGCGTGGTAGTGCTTGCTCAGCGTGTTTTTGGTGCCGTTGTCCAGATCACTTTCCATGAAGCCGCGGATCGCGCCGAGGAAGTCATGGTCCGAGATCAGGTACTTATCACCCTTGTCGAAGATCTGCGACCAGTCGTTCAGCAGCTTACGCAGCAGGCTGACCACTTGCTTGATCTCTTGTGCCGACAACGCCTTGACCTCATTACCCACCTGACGATCAGGGTTACGACCGGCTTCAAAGGCAGTGCCGTTGATGCTGGTGAAACGAGTAACCCAGTCCTGGACTTCGTGCAGGTCTTTGGCGATTGCTGGCTTGAGGGTAGTGCGCACGTCGTAGAAGTAAGCGCCGCCCATCAGTTCAACCGAGCGCTTGCTCACGGCGTTTTGCTTGCCATGTTCGTTGTCGGCGTAGGTGCATTCCTTGAACGGCGCTGACGGAATGCTGATCGGCAGCATCTTCAGACGCTCGATGGCCTTGTGCTGGTCCAACTTACCGAAACCCCCGAAGTAACTGAAGATCGCCGCAGTGACGTTCTTGTTATTCAGGTAGTAGTTGCTGCTCAGGCCGGCAAGGGTCTGGCTCAGCTTGCTGATGTTACCGCTCCAGTTCTGGTCGACTTTACCGTTGATCTGGAATTGGTTGAACAGGCGATAACCCAGGGTAATGTGACCACTGCCGGGGAACTGCTTGTGCGTGCTGATGCTGTGCTCGAGCAGATCCAGTTGCTTGGTCAGGCTTTCACGAGACTCGGTAAAGATCACATACGCCGATTTGAACGAAGCAGCGATGTGCGCGGCCACGTCCTTGGACTTCTTGAAGAAGTCGGTGACGAAGTTCTCACAACCGGCCAAACGAGTGAACAGGTAATCCTTCGGCATCAGTGAGCGGCCCAGGCATTCCGCACCTTCCACCACCGTGGCACCTTCAGCGACGGGGATCACCACTTCAGCGCGTGCCAGGTCAGCATCGATGGTAGCGGCCAGCACAGGGGTTACCTCGTGCGGTTTCAGCGCACGCAGGGTTTCCTGGACGGCCAACACACGGTCCAACGAATCGTCCAGATGATTCTGGTATTCGTTGAGCTCGGCGGCCGAAGCTGCAGCCTCCACGATCTCCTGTGATTTCACCGCGCTGATTGCCGCCATTTCAGCAGCCAGCAGTTCGTCATTATCCGACATAGTAAATTTCTCCCCCGAGCAACATCAGCAGGCGTCCTACATTGGCTGGGCTCAGACCAGCCATCAGACGGTAAAGGTCGTAGTCATGCACCACATAACCGTCTTCCAGCAACGGCAGGGCATTACCTGCTGTATGAGTCGGGGCGTAGGTGGCGGAACGGGAACGTGTGGCTGCAATGAGCTTACGCTCTTCCACACGGATGTGGGTCACGATGCTCTGATGCCCGATCTTCCCATTGAGGTAATGGGCGATGTCTTTGATCAGGTTGGCCAGAGGACCGCGTCCGCTGTCGTAGTTGGCCTCCAAGAAAGCTCGGAAGCTTGGGCCGACCAGCTTGGTGACGGCATGCAGAGTTTCCACTGCCACATGACCCTCGAGCACCAAGGTAAAGTCGCTGTAAGCGTCCTTACGCAGCAGGTTCAGGTTCTTGAGGGTAGCGGCGAGCTCAGCATCCGAAAGCGTGTCGGGAACGTAACCGTTAGCGACTTGCCGGAAGCTACTCATATTGTTTCTCGATCGATTCGATGGTGTTGACGTTCTTGATGATCTCGTTCTGGTACTCTTCGATACGAGCATCCAGTTCGGCATCGTTCACGCCGTTCTTGAGGTTGACCGCCTGGGAAATCTTGCCGGCGAACAGCTCGTTGTCGCGGCGCATCTTTTCGATACGAGCGATGTTGAGGTTCATCTTGCTCAGCGAGTACCAGTAGATCGGGTTGATCTGGTGCACGCCGAAGCCCTGCTTCAGCAGGTCAGCATTGATACCCTTGCCAGTGCCTTCCAGAACCGCGATCGAGGTTTCGCTGATCTCGACGTCCGGGATGGTTTCCAGCGAGGCGATGATAGCGCGGGCGCCCTTCATCAAGGTGTTGGTGGTACCCTTGTAGAACTCCAGAGTGCCGTTGACCATTTTCAGGTCAGCTTTATCCAGGGCGTTGTCGCCACTGGAGGCCTTCTTGTTGTTCAGGCTCAGCAACACCGAGTACAGGGTGTTGGTATAGCGCAACCAGTGTTCGATGTGTTCGAGCAGGTTGAGCAGGTTGGCCTGGCGCAGGGTCAGCAGTTTGCCGTCCCACACTTCATCCTTGTAGCCTTGAACCATTTTGGTCAGACCTGGTACCAATGCGACGATGCACTGGGCGTCGGCTTTCATGGCGTGGTTGAACTGTACACCACGGTAACCGGATTGCTCCAGACCACGAATGACACTCTTGGTCACTGCCCATTGGTTAGCCGCATGGCTGATGTCGATCTTGTTGGCTTCCATGCGTTCCAGGTTGGAGAGCAGGTCGTTGGCAGCAACGGTCAGGGTGGTGAGTTTCATCACCAGCTCGCCCTTCTTGAAGGTCTTGACGCCCTTCGCGTATTCGAAAAGATCCATTACATGCCCCCGTTGAGCAATTTGACCAGGTCCGCGAGGGTGTTGGTGCTACCCTCCTTTTTCGATTTAACAGCCAGGTCACGGCGGGTGTAAACTTCCGGCATGGACTGACCATCGGTGTAGAACGTGAACACACCACGGTCATCGTTACAGATCACAATGGTGTTGGCCGATAGCGATTCGAAGATCTTCTGGCGGCTGGTTGGGTCAGAGAACTTGCGACCCATGGTGAATTCCAGCTGAGTAGCTTCGTCACTGCCCAGCACGATGCTGTTGGCCATCGAGTTCATCGACAGCACGCCGGTGCGTACGGCTTCCAGCATGTTCTTGGTGTCACGCTTCATGGCTTCTTGATAGTAGCCAGTGCTGTCGCCAGTCTTCGCTTTGAAGCGGGCCTTGACAATGTCGGTACCGTTGAACCATTCCGGGTTGGTGATCTCACCGGTGCGGCGCATCAGCCAACGCATCTTTAGGCCGTCTTCGGTCTTCGCTGCGAGGAACATCTTGCGCAGGTCATCGGCGCCAGCAGGTACTGGGATCTGACGGAAGGTGAGTGGGATTTCACGCGGTTTGTCGCCCTCGGTGTAGATGGTTGCGTTAACCACCTTACCCACTGCCAGTGGAGTGTACTCCATCAAGTCAGTGTAGGTTTTGCCACCGACTGTGACTTTGTCTTCCGTCGATGCAGTGTTCTTCGGATCCGGCGCGCCTGGTACCGCGGCTTCGTTACCGGTTACGCTGATCACTGGACGCAGGTTAGTGTCCAGCGCCTCCAGGCCAGCCAACATCGACATCAGACCACCACGGTTAGGACTGATCGAGCCGATGAGGTTTTCCACCCGCACACCCACACCCGCAGGGCTAATCAACGCCAGGTGGGTCAAGGTAGCGACGATATCACGCAGGGTGATGATTTGAATCAGGTCTTGCATGTATTCCTGGTGCAGCAGACCCTTGTCGATCACCACCATCGGGGTCAGAATCGCCCGTGCTGCGCTGCGGTGTACCGACGTGGTGGACACCACATTGTATGAATGTTTGGCCCGGTCGGTGACCTTGGCCGCTGCGCCGATATCCGCACTTTCTGGATAAAGCTGTTTAGCGATGTCCAGGAAGAAGGACCCGGCATTAAGTACTGTCCCGATCATGAGAGAAAACCCCTGCTTGTAAGGTAAAGAAAGATGGCTGACAACCCGAATGATTACGATGGTTGGCTGTTTCGGACCCCCGGGAACAACCGTCCGGAGCAGGATCTTAGCCCTGAAAACTTCCGTGAATGGTGGAATTATGTTTTCCGGGAAAATGGTGGCAGTGGCTATGACAGCGCGCTGACCAACCTGCTACGTGGTATCCGTATTCTGGGTCCGGGCAACCAGCTCGCGCCTATCCCCGACGACACCATAGGATTAGCGTTTATGTCCCGGCCGATGCTGAATCTGTCGGACACGAACTGCCAACTTCACCCTCAACTTTTGCCGATGTACCGCCCTGCTCGTAACAGCTTAATGGCCTACATTAAAGGCATGCTGGACCCCGTTTGGGGTGCAGCCAACGCCGGGGATGATACTATCCTTGACCCATTGAACCCCTGGGTGGTTCCTTGTACCAACCTGTTGAAAGTCAGTTCAGGCTTCCCTGACCTGTCACTGGGTACCGGGAATACGACCCCGGGATTCCGTAAAGAAACCTGGCGGTATGTCGATGGTGTATTAAAGGTCAACTATGACTTTGATATCCAACAGTCGTACCATAACCCCAAACCCAGTTTCCTACCCTACTTGTTTGAAGCATGGGTGCATTACATCGAAGCAGTAACCTTGGGTGATGAGGGTCTCGAGCCGAACTGGGAAGCGTTGCAAAGCAACTACCTGGATTACACCACACGGATCTACCACATCATCCTGAACAAGAACATGCGCAACATCGAGTGGATTTTCTGCTGCGGTGGGTGCTTCCCGACGACCTTCCCTTCGGGTGCGTTCTCGACCATTGACCGGACACAGAACAGTATCCGCGGTCAGGGTCAGGATGAATTGTCGATTAACTTCGCCGCGAACGGTTTCCGTTTCAGCAACATCCGCATTGCGGATGCCTTTAATAGGACCACGCTGCGCCTGAACCCCAACATGCATCCACGGGTGCGCAATGGGTACTATCAAAAGCTGCCGTTCCGAGACTACTTCCTGAGTGGGTATGGTTCTTACCCCTGGATCAATATCGAAACGATGGAATTGGAATATTGGGGTAGGAAATGACACCACTCAGCCAAGATGAATTGGTACGGTTGGCGAATAACCCGACACGGGGAACCAACCTGGTTATTAACGAGATCGAGAACAATTGGTTCAACGGTACGGTTCAGCTGAATAGCAAGAGCCATCCCGCGGTCCTTATGATTGACTTGATCCTCGGCACCACCCACGGGTTCCTTAACCGTTTGGAAGACGCCACCAGCCGCAAGTTCCTCCTGCATGCACGCAACGTGTCGGAGTTGAGCATGAACATGGCCGATGACGAACGTTACGGCCTGTTCGCAAACCCAGCGGAATCCCTGGCGATGGTCGCTATGGACATCGACACCTTTAATGACATTGCTGTTGAGCGTTCGGTGACAGTCGGGCGTAACACCGTGGTGTATAAGGAGTTGTTGATCCCGAAGGACACCATCCTACCGGTCAATGGTTACGACTTCTGGGTAGTGAACGGCGTACGCATCCAGTTCAACGAACGTAACGGCTGGAAAGTCACCTACGACGATTCGACCAACAACCCGTTGATTCCAATCTCGGGTAACCTATTGGACCGTGACTTCAAGGTAGTGGACGGTCGTCAGTATGTGATGATCTACATGCCGGTCAAGCAGATGTCATGCAAGGCGGTAGAGAACATCACTTCCAACGAAGCGTCAGGCTGCCGGGGGACAGTGGAATACAAGGACTACCTGTATGGGGTTCGTGCATTCCTTACGAACGATACCGGCACACAGGAGATTCGTGTCTCCTATGACCAAGATGTGTTCGACCCGCTGACCGTGACGTTGGCGTTGGACATTGACACGGTCAACCAGAGATTCGCCTACGAGATGCCGGATGTGTACATCGCTGATGGTAATGAACGTGGACGGGGAACCATTAACCTGTACGCTTATACCACCAAGGGTGAGTTGGTCAAGGACCTGACCATGGTGAGTCCTACGGACATCGTGCCTAACTACCAGGACTACCGTTACGGTTCTGGTGTGTTGGATCAGTACTCAGTACCGTTGCGGAATGCGGGTGGTATTGCTTGGCAGTTGATCGACGTGGTGCGAGGCGGGATGAACCCGACTAGCTTCTTGGACATGAAGCGGCGGGTGATTGCTGGTCGTCAGGAGAAAACCCTGCCGATTACCGAAAACAACTTGATTGGTGCTGTACAGAACTACGGCTACAACCCGGTTAAGACCATCGACTACATGACCAAACGGTCCTATGCGTTGACCAAGGAACTCCCGATTCAGGGTAACAAGGGTTTCTATGCCCCATTGGCCTGCTACGTCGGTAGTCACCTAACGTCGATCGACAACCTGGTCGCCAGTGGCGTGGTGTGGGACAACGGTCAGCGGGTCACCATCCCGCACAACGTGCTGTTCAACGTCAACAACCCCACCAGTGTGTTGGTCAACCAGATGACCAAGGATCAGTACCTGCGGTACACCCCTGAGCAGTTGGTTGACCTGATGGAAGACAACACCTTGGTGTACACCCCGTTCTACTACGTGATGGACACCACCAACAACCAGGTCGTATTGCGTACTTACCACCTCGATGAACCGAAGATGCTCCAACAGACCTTCGTTCAGGACAACCCCGCGTTGGCCATTGAAGTGGGGGTGGGCAAGATCAGTGTGACTCATGAAGACGATGGTTACCGGATTACCTTGGTGACCAAATCGGGTGACTCGTACAAGAACCTGGTGAACGACACGTTGGGGATCCAGCTGTCGATCAACCCAGTGGATACAGCGAGTATGGCCAGTATCCCAGGCCAGCTGGTGGCGCTGGACGAAGAAGGTGAGCGGGTTTGGGAATTCAAACTGAAGACCCGTTGGGACATCGACGTCAATGACGTACTGTACTTCACTAACTTCCAACAGTTTGGTAGCGTGCAGTCAAACACCGGTAGTGCTCTCGATGTGGAGATGACCTTTATCTTCACACGGGCGGGTGATAAGGAGATCACCAAGTCGGATATCGATGACTTGATCGATGACTCGATCTTCTCGCAACCAATGGTTGGCATCATCGAGACCAAGTACAAGGTGCAGCTGGGTCAACGCCTGGCAAGCCTGTACAGTCGGATCCGTCCACTGATCGGTGAAGCTCAGTACAAACGTCACCCAGCCGATGTACCGGAAACTTACCTGACCACGGAATACCTGCGAATCAACGGCCAATTGCAGTTCGACGCGCAAGGTAACGCCATCGTTGAGCATAAAGCCGGGGACATCAAGTACAACGCCGATGGCAGCATGAGTTTGCTTTACCGCGGCGGTATTGACTTCGTCATGGTTGATGGTGAATACGTCGAGTTGGAACCACGGTTTAAACAGAACCACTGGGACTTTATCGCGTTCGATGCCAACTACATGTTCAGTAAGGATGATTACGACATCGAGTTCGCCCAAGAAACGAAAGACTTCTTTGTCGACGTCATTGGGGCGGACATGGCGGCGTTCACCTCGCAGTCCCTGGACAACACGGCGTTGTATTACCAACCCCGTAGCAAGCTCGGCTACACCCGCGTGGTGGTAAACAGTAACTACGAATCTGTCTTACGGCAGGATCTGACCTTCAGTGTCACCTACTACTTGACGGAGAGTGGTTTCCGTAACCCTAACCTGCGGGCTTCGTTGGAGGCTTCTACTCCACGGCAACTCAACGAGGCCTTGTTCGGTAAGACCACGATCAGTGTGTCGGAGTTGACCACGGCGTTGTTGCAGAACGTCAGCGAGGAAGTGGTCACCGCTAAACTTAGCGCGATCGCTGGAGATACCACAGTCGACGTCATCAGTAACATCGACGACCTGACCGGCTTCAGTGTGCGCAAGCGTTTGGAACTGAGCAGTGATGGCTTGGTGTCTGTGCAGGAGGCGATTGACATCACCTTCCAGCCTCACGATGTTCGCATGGCTTCAACTTTCTAAACCCGTAATAACCCCTACCCCAGCCCGCAAGGACTGGGGTAGGGGTTCCACTGCATTAAGCGACGGTGTTATCCGCCACCAGGCCTTCGATGTAGTTGGCAAAGAACATGCACAACTTCATCCGGCACAGCAGGCGATCGCTGTACCAGCTCAGGCCACCGAGGTCGATCTGGGCAATTTCCGTCTTCAGGTCAAACATCTTCATCACGATCTCTTGCAACGCGGTGATCTCGTGACGGTAGTCGTCCAGCATCAGGTAATCGCCGTTATCAACGCACTTGGCTTCTTCACGCAATTGAGTCCACGACTGGATCTCGTTACGGTCCAACTCGTCACGCCCTTCGAACCAGTTGTCACGGACGTATTCGATGAACCGCGCTGGCTCCTTGCGGAAGTCGTTGTACACGATCAGCGCACCAGTGTCATTGAGGTCCTTGGAGTTGATCTCCTTGAACTTCGCTTCCACCAGTTCGATGATGCATGGGAAAGCCATTTCGACAAAAGCTTTTGACTGACTGAAGTCGAGGGCCATGCCGATCTTCTCGGTGAACGGCGCGTTGAGGATCGCCTGGCCGTTGTCTTCTGGGAATGACGCCGACAGGTTGGTTTTCACCTTCGCTGCATCACGACCTTCCCAATAACGGTCAACGATCTTGTACGCCACTTCCAAGTTAACCCCTTCCTTCAACTGAGCCACGACCACATCCGCGGCTTCATTGAGGAGGCTGACTTCAGACACTGCCGCAGCAAACGCTTGTCTCATTTGCTCGATCATACACCTTTCCCCCAACCGGACTGCTTGACGAAGTTGTTGTAGCGAGTCCGCAAGCCACCGATGTCTTTCTCGATAACCTCTTGTGCAGTACCGCCAAACTTCTCCATGAAAGTCTTCGAATCCGCCTCCGGGATGAAGTCCATCTCGTAGGTGGGATTACCTGCCGCATCAGCTTGTGGGTGAGCACCAGCCGCCCGTGCTGCTTGGTTGATGGCACGCAGTTTCTCGAAGTCGTCCAGCAGGCCGTGGTAGTACCACATGTGCGCACGATGGTACCAACCCACCACATGGACCACCTGACGCTCCACCACCAGCATTTGCCGCGACACCAACTGACAGAAGTTGGTGAAGTTACGTACACCCACGGCCATGGTCTGGTATGCTTCCAGCACACCGCGGTGGTTGTAGTACTTGGACATCATCTCGACCTTGGCCGCGTCGTCTTTATCGACGATGTTGCCAAGCGCCTTGAGGTTGATCCGTGACATGTCCATGCTGTTTGCCGACAGACCCACGTACGCCGCATTGAGGTGTTGGATGTTGGTCATCACCGTGGAAATCGGCATTTGCGTCAGATTGACCGCCTGTGCTTTTACCATGGAGTCGAGTTCAGTGCGCAGCTTGCCAATACCCTCGGTCAAGGCCTCGTTGGTGAACTCGGTCTTGTAGAGGACGTTGATCAGCTTGGAACATTCCGTCAGTACTTCTTCCGGACGCAACGTGGCCAGCACTTCCAAGCAGGCTTTCATCACCCGATTGCATTCCGGCGAGTCGTTACCGTTCACGTCTTCACTGAGGTGTTGACGGGCGCGGGTTTTGTTGTACTCCTCGCGAATGGTTTTGCTACAGAAGTCGGCTTGCTTGGTGACCTTGTTCGAGGCTTCGGTCAGTTTACCCACGACTTGTTGCAGGATGGGCAGGGCGTCACCCAAGCCTTTCATGGCACCTTCGTCGGTGTCGAACTTCGACTTCATCAGCATCAACTGACCAACACGGTCAGTGGCATTGGGGAACTGGCCGATGAACGTTTCCAGGTTGTACTGGTCGCTCGGGAAACCCAGCCCTTTCAGAACGGTACGAAACTCTTCGCGCAGGTTCTCGAAAGAGTCATTGATCGCCTTTTCGATACGCGCCGACTTCTTGAAACCGAAAATACCTTTGATGGTTTCCGCTACCCAGTTGCAGGCCATGCGAATCCACTTGATGATGTTTTCGATAACTTTCTTGAAGCCTTCGTACAGGGTGCTGAAGAAACCTTCAGCACCGATCACTGCGTTACGCTCGGACGGGAAAGGATCCATGTCGCGTGCGTTCTTCAGGCCGATCTTGATGGCGTTCTTGCGGCAGAACTTGCCGAGGGCCAGACTCTCGCTACCTTGCACCACCGCATCGACCTGACCCTGTTCGGTTTCAACGAAGTATTCGTCGAGGTCGACCAGTTGTTTGTCGTCACCTGGGACATAGGTATTGACCGGTGAACCCAGCTGCATGTTGTCAGCAATGATTTCACTCATGACCAGCCCTCATTTCTTGGGCCAGGTATTGCACCAGCGCAGTGAACACTTCATTGTCAGTAACGTTGACCTTCTCGGCCACCGCTTGACCTTCAACGTGACGCTGCACTTCACCGACAATGTCGAATTCGGCATTGCCAGCTGCCACACCGTTGGCAATGATCGAGGCACGGATACGCCGCAGTCGCAGGCGGGCCGATTCGAGGATCAGTTTGGCCGGAATCGGCGACACCGCGTTCCACTTGTCCAGCTGACCCCACAGGGTGTTTTCTTCGTTCTCGGAGATTTCGAAGGCATCGTGGTATTTGGTGTGGTTAACCATGACCGCGCGGATGTAGGCTTCGGTGCAGAACTCGGTCTGCTTCAAAGGGCAAGTCACGCCCAGTTGGGTCAGGAACTCGCGGTATTGCAT
>RCUS01001469.1_pt1 | contig 12133 bp, 11 predicted proteins | sample 2166221 | NCBI WGS metagenome assembly RCUS01 (sample SAMN09932758, study PRJNA488358) | compost metagenome | isolation source: compost soil in cyclohexanecarboxylic | place: Germany: Experimental Botanical Garden | reverse complement strand
CTTGATAAGCAGAACTGTGGTTTGTAGTGGCATCTTCAGCGTTCCTTTCGGCCCGGAATGCTTGACGGCGGGGCAATCCAGCCTGTCGTTAGGAACTTAAGTCATGAGTAATTTGAAGAAACTGGCGCGCCGCAAGGCTCGTCACTCGATGCACAGCAATGAAGATGCACGTGTCATCCAAGCGGTCTCACCTGAACCAGTGAAACCAGGGCGGTTAGCTGTGATCAAGGCCAAAGCGCAAGCAGCGGTCAAACTGGTCAAGCGCATTCCCTACTACTACTGGTTGTGGGAAAAGGCCTGTGACGGTGTGGATTATTTCAACACAGTGGTAATGCCATACGTTGAGACCATTCTATGACACAACAAACCACATCATTCGAATTCATAGGGGCCGGCTCAATCGGGACGGTCTCTACTCGGACGCTTTGCCATGGAAGTGCTTCATTACCCACACAGCCCCATCCATAGTATCAATGCACTAGCCCGTGCACTGGACGAGCCCGCTGAGCGTCTAATCGCGCTTGCCAAGCGGAGCTCTCGCCTTTACCGATATGTCCCCCAGAAAAAGAAAGATGGCATAACACCGCGCCATACCTATGATGCTCATGAGCCTTTGAAGAGCATTCAACGCAAAATAGTTGATCGAATTCTTAGTAAGGTGTCGTACCCAACCTACTTGCAAGGTGGTATCAAAGATACTGGAAGCCCGCGAAGCATTTATGCGAATGCACGTGTGCATGTGCGGTCGAAGGTTGTCATTCTGCAAGACATTGCCGATTTTTTTCCCTCCATCACCACCGTGCATGTGCACCAGCTGTTTTCGAAGCTATTCGGCTTCTCACATGATGTTGCTCACTTGCTGGTCAACCTGGTCACCCGAGAAGGGCAGGTGCCGCAGGGGGCAAGCACGAGCAGTTACCTCGCAAACCTTGTTTTCTGGGATATCGAGCCAGCTTTGATCGAACGCTTGAAGGCTAAGGGGCTTCGGTATTCCAGGTTTGCCGATGACATCACGGTGTCCAGCAAGACGGAAATTGCACGCGGTACCGTCACGCAGATCATCGGTTCCGTCACATGGATGCTGGGTCAAAAAGGTTGTCGTCCCAAGCGCAGTAAACTTCATGTGCGCAAGCGCGGCCAGGCACTGATCTCCGGCGAAAAAGTCGATGCCGTGACCGTGACCGGCTTGGTCGTAGATCGTTCTTGTCCTGGACTGCCCAAGAAGGAAAGGATGGCCATCCGTGCTGCTGTAAAGCAGTTGGAGGAGCGCGCTCGTGAATGGACAGATGGGCTTCCAGCCGTGGAGCAAAAGGCAATCCAGCGCCTGATGGGGCGCATCGGTCGTCTTATCGCATGCGGTCATCCGGATGGGAAGCGACTCAAAGCGCGCGTACGCCTAGCCATCCGACGGGAGCCTTTGATAGCGCGTTACACACCAGGCATGGTGGAAAACGCAGATGCGAACGAAGTCGCTGAGAAGCCGCCGAGTAGATTGAAAGCTTTGGATCCCTTATGAAGTACGCTAACGTGGATGGAGTAGCCTGCCGCCGAGTTTGAAAATTCTTGACGCGCGACAATTTTCGCCTTAATTGCCGGTGGTCGAGGTTGTATTGGTGCGTAGCCGAGATTCGAAGGGATCTCGCGCTGTAGATACAATGCAGGATGAGGTCATTCTGGCTTTACGAGATCAACTTTGTAATGAATAGAGCCTCGATTGCATCAAGAGATCTCAAACTTATCATAGCCATTTCCATCGCTTGTTTTGGAGCAGTACAAGCCTATCAGCCCGAAAGCCAAAGCCAAGCTCGTCATTGTCAAAGACGATACCATCCAACTTCATCTCCTGGGCTGAAAAATCGCGCAAGCATGTAAGCTCCATATGGTTTAAGCTTGCGGATGACCCGTGATCGTCCACATCCCAGAGGAAAATAATTTATGTCCCGCTTGGCTGAGTTTCGTCAAGTTGAACAGCAGCTTGCCGCCCAACTTGCGGAGCTCGAAGCCCTCAAAGGCAGTTCCGAGCTGCAGAAAGAAATTCAGTTTGAGACCAAGCTGCGCGACCTGCTTGCCAAGTACGGCTACAGCCTGCGCGACGTCATCAATTTGCTTGATCCCCAGGCCAACCGCCGTGCCGCTGCTCCGGCTGCTGCCGATAAGACTCCGCGTCGTGCCCGCCAGGTCAAGCAGTACAAGAACCCGCACAACGGTGAGATCATCGAGACCAAAGGCGGCAACCACAAGCTGCTCAAGGAGTGGAAGGCTGAGTACGGGGCTAATGAAGTAGAGTCCTGGCTGACCCGTTAATCAGAGGGGCGTGGCGATGGATTTACAGGCCGTGGCCACGCCTATAACTGGGAATTATCCTGATGGTCACATTGAATCGGCTGTGGTGGGAGCACCTCGCGCCCAAGTCTATGCATCGACGATTGGGTGAAATTGAAAGGCTCTTGTCAAAATGGTGTGATAGTTCCTACGGTAAGCTGTGGCTGAGCGCGGCTCAGAGACCTGAACAATGCCTACGGGTGTTTCCAGGCCAGCCCATCCCGGTCGTGCATCTAATAGCACTGGGTGATCAACCCATCTACATCGCCCCTCAAATGCCAGTTCGGGAAGGACACAGGTTTGTCGGTGCGAGGGAGTTCTCTTCAGGACGACCTCTTGCAGACAATGAGTTTCCGATCAGGCCCGCCATTCGTTTGGATGTGGTATCAGATAATTCCCTTATCAGGGCTGCATCGCGGTTCGATATATCGCGTCACATTCACAGCGTCACCTCTCCCAGTATCGTTTTTTCGATTGCTGCTCACTACCTGCTATCGCCCCAGAAGTGGCCTGACAAGGCCTACGCTCTCTATCAGCACATCTTTGGCATGGAAAACTCGTACCCAGAAGATGGATTTTTCTACGTCGGTGTAACTAAGCGACGCTGGCAGGCCCGGTGGGCTGAGCATATTCGTGCTGCAGAGAAGGGGAGTGGCCTTCATTTTCACCGTAAATTTAGAGAAGAGAAGGCGGTAGGTAATATCACCTATATTCATCACAAAGTGATGGCGATCACGGACGACATCGAACAATTGTACGAAGGCGAGAGGTACTTGATCGAACAGCACTGGCAGGATGAGCGACGCCTCAACATGATACCTGGAGGAAAAGCCGGGTTACGTTATCTCAGGGATAACTCGATCCTGCAGAGTGGGGAGATCGTGACCCCGGATGAACGAGAGGGCGTTCTAAATGCCTGGCTGAACGGCCATCAAGGGAGCAAGCTACCTCCGCTGAGCCTCGCTGAGCGATGGCAAGACGACGCATGGGCTGCTGCTCAAATCTGCAGCCGCTCTGATCGTTTATCGATCACCCAGATCTCAGCCATCCGTGAACTGGCGCTCACTCATCCGCTGGACGAAATAGCACATCGAACTGGTGCCACCATGTCGCAGATACAACGTGTCATTGCAGGAAAGTCCTACACTCGCGTGAGTTGAGCACCGCTCGGGCACTGAGCGATCGCATGCGATCCATGAACCCCACCATATCACCAAATGGGGCTTCGATTTACCGTGGCATCGGCCCGGAACAATGGACACGATCCGTATGCCTACCTGAAGGATGTACTGACGCGCCTGCCGATGCAGCGGGCGAGTGAGATTGCAGCGCTGCTGCCGCATAGGTGGCGTCCGGCTTAATCGTGCAAGACGGCTTGCCCGTACGCTTACGTGAGTCGCTCATCGATCCGCGTTAACGCGTTGTTGACGACGGTCGCAGCAGACTGGTGCTCCGATTCCTTGGAGGAAGGTGATATGCCACGTCCAATTGCTAAATGGCTTGCTGCGTCCCTTTTGGGGCTGTGCCTGGCACAACCTGCGGTATCAGCATCGAAAGCCTCTCAGCCGGAGAAGGTGTTTGGTTGGGTTGAAGAGGGCGTTCTGATGCCCGAGAAGATATCGGTCAAGATCAAGATGGACACGGGGGCCTTGACGTCATCTGAGCGTATTGACTACGAAACGCTTGGGTTCCCAACTGAACTGCCTCATGAGGGGGGCTAAAGTCTGAGGTAAGGATCATTTCGAGTGTTCGCCCTCAAGAGGTTGACCCAACTCGTCTGGCTCCTTGTACACCTGAGTTCCTGTAGGCAAGGGATGCAGGCTGCGCGCGTGACGGGAGCTTCCCGGTCAACCTAATAGTTTCATACCTTCTTGGCTGGGATAGACGGCTGGAGACTGCCCCACCCATTCCAGTGGTTGTAATCCACTCAGGCTCGGAGGTGAAGCTCTATCAGTAGGCCATTGAGACTTATGGTCAGCGCAACCGCGATTTACGCTCGGTTGTTGATCGATATATGACGAAGTAACTGACGGCTGTACAAGACGCCCTGCACCAAAGCGTTTTCCACCCCGTTGTCCCTGCACGTCTTCTCGGCACCGGTGCCACCCCTCGGGCGAGTGGCGCCGTCTGCAACCTCATAGAGCCTGTTAAGGAAAGGCGGACAAAATTCTATTTTAGGAAGCAAATGTGCATAAAATACGTCAAATTCGGCTTTCTTGCGTCTAAAGCTCGCCTTTGGTGCCCCAAGATGCTGATCTGTTACAAATTGGATCCGGTGCTTGAAATTATCTCATTCGATCAGCGATGATGGCACTTCAATATGTAAGGAGTTACGTAATGTCGTCTGCAGCAGTCAAAATCGAAGAATCGACCCCTTCGGCAATTCGCCGCCGCCTGTCCAAAGGGCAAAGCACCAACCCGGCTATTCAGCGTCTGCGCTCGCGTGTGCTGACTGAGTCGGATGTTGGCCAGGTCATCACTAGCTATGACCGTATGCACCACCGCCACAACCGTTCGTGAGTCGCCTGCATGGACGCCGCTAAGTTCTCGTCGTTTCTGGTAAAAGTGGCATCGCGGTGCAACCTCGATTGCGATTACTGCTACGTCTACCATCACGCGGATCAGAGTTGGCGCTCCATGCCCAAATTCCTTTCCGCCGAACATCGCAGGGCATTTGCCCAACAGCTCGCGGAATACGTGATCCAAAGTGATCTGAAGCATTGTGCGGTAATTCTGCATGGTGGAGAGCCGCTGCTGGCAGGCGCGCAAACACTGGCGGACTTCGCGACGCTTCTTCGTCAGAGTTGCTCGATCCCTGTTGACGTCAGTTTGCAAACCAACGGGTTGCTTCTGACTGATGAGGCACTTCAGATTCTTGCAGCGGAGGATATCGGCGTTTCGCTGAGCCTGGACGGGCCAAAATTAGCCAATGACAGGCACCGCTTGACCCGCAAGGGTCGCTCAAGCTTCGAACAGACTGAACAGGCGCTCATTCGTCTCCAAAATTACCCCTCTGTTTTCGCGGGTGTCATCGCTGTCGTCGATACCTCGACCAGCGCAGCTGAGCTCTTTAAATACTTCAACCAGTTCAAAATCCCACGACTGGATTTTCTCTTGCCTGACGCACACTGGCTTCGTCCACCTCCTGGGCGTAATCAGGATCCGGGTTTGTATGAGCAGTGGCTGGTGAATGCGTTTGATGTTTGGTTCGATGAGTACCCACACATCCCGCTTCGCACCTTTGAGGCATTGCTTGATGTGTGTGCGGGGCTCCCTTCGGGGACTGATGCATTTGGCTTTGGCGATGTGAGTTTGCTGTCTATCGAAACGGACGGCAGCTATCACGATCTTGATGTCTTGAAAGTTACCCAAGATGGCGCCACTCGATTGGTTGGCACTGTCCTGGATACCCCGATCGCAGAAGTGGCTAAATCGCCGGAGATTACGCAGCACCGACGCTACTTGCGCAAAGAAGGATTGTCACAGGCGTGTCAGTCGTGTGCGATCGTTGACATCTGCGGCGGCGGCTCACTTCCTCACCGTTTCGGCCAGGACGGATTCGCCAATCCTACGGTGTACTGCAACGAGATGAAGCGGTTGGTGGCCCACATCACCGAGCGTTTGAGCGAGCACCTGAGTGAGGAGTGGCAGGTCGAAGAGCTGACACCACTTCCTGACACGTTCGACCTTGTCCAATTTGAGTTGGCTGAGACGTCCGAGACCCACCTGCGATGGTTGTGTGCTGGTGCCCATGCTGATGCAGTACAAGGTCTGCAGGGGGCGCTGGATCTTTACCCTGACGATCCTCGTACGATTCAACTGCGCTCGTTGGACGATGGGGCATTTGCCCGCAAGGCACAGCAACCGGGCGCTATCGCCTGGGCAGGCGCCGCCATGGCTCAAAGTAGGGGGCATGCTTTGCTGGCTGTAGATGGGCAGGCCATCACTGTAAATGCCGATTACCTGGCCGGGCTGCTTTTGGAAGCTGAGCGGCGCGATTGTGCTGGGTTCGCAGTCGCAGAGGATGATCTTTGGCTAAGGGCGCCATTTGGCACCGCCATCTATTTTGAGGGCGATGAGCTTGCAGCGGCAGGTCGAGCACTGGTTCAGGAGGCAATGGAGATAGTGAAGGCATGGCGTCCGGCGCTAGCCTCTGAAATGGAGGCAGCCTGCAGTGCTATCCAGTTCATCCGTGATCCCAGTGCAGACCCGCGCAAGATTGTTTCCTTCAGCGACAACTCTGTTCCGGGAGCCTTGTACGTCTCGATTTCGCAAGGGGATCGACTGATCGACCCTTACGACTTGGCGGATTCCTTGATTCACGAGCACCGCCATCAGAAGCTCTATCTCTTGGAGCGATACGCGCCCACGGTTGAGCGCACTACTGCACAGGTCGTCTCTCCATGGCGTGAGGATCTGCGTCCACCATCAGGTCTGCTCCATGCGGTGTTCGTATTCGTGGAGCTCAGGCGCTTCTGGCTTCACGTCCGTGAGCACGGCCCAGTCGAGTTGCATTCGCGGGCTATTAACCAGATCGCTGATACCGACCTGCATCTTCGGCAGGCGTTCGAAACGCTCAAAGAATGCCCGCTGACGGATATAGGGCAACGCTTGGTCGATGTGTTGAGCAGTGCATCCAGAGAAGGGATACAGCCAGATGAGTTCACCGCTAACCGTTCCGTTGTCCAGCCTGTCGGCTGATGTACACGAGAGACATGCGCAGCTTCGAGATTACTTCTGTGACAAGGACGCGTTAGCTACCTGCGTTGATGAACAATGGGTCTTGGCTCTGAACTGGTCGGATGATCCATACCGTTATGTCGATCCTCGGCTTGATGAGGGGTTGGCTTGGTGGGGTGGTGATATCCAGTACCGGGACATGGCCTTGGCCCGTAAGCGCAGAGGGAGGCTGTTGTTAGCGCTCAATGACACGTGGACATTGGAAAGTTGGAGCGAGTGGCTGGCGAGAACGCCACTGCACCAAGGCATCACAGTTCTCCATGTCGATGACCACAAAGATCTGGGGGCGCCTCGTATTTTTAACCGACCGGGTGGTTGGCTTGATCCCATCGTCAAGCAGCCTGTTGACCTGCATGAGCCACACTCAGTAACCAGTGCAATCATGAGTGGCGCTCTGGGCATGGGGAGCTTCCTCACACCATTTTTGCATCGGTATCCGAACACCGATGTACGCCACCTCTGTCAGGGCCCCAAATGCGTCCGCACCATCGATTCGCAGATCACTCTGGAGGAGATGGTCGATACGTTGCTCGACCCATCCGCCTACCGTCCTGCTATCTCACTGACCTCAGATGAGAAGGGGGCTGGGCGAGGGCGGTATCGGTTTACTCATGACCTTGATGCGTGGCTTGAAGGCCTGTCGGAGGAAAACGCAGCCATCCTCCTTCACGTGGATATGGATTATTTCTGCAACCGGTACGATGGCGACAGTGATCATATCGAGCACCCAGGCCCATTGAATGATTCATTGCCCCAAGTCCTGAAAAGGATCGACGCGCTCACCAGTGCGTTGCACCGGCACGGCTTGGTGGATCGACTCGCAGACATCGTGATCGCATTTTCTCCTGGATTCTTTCCAGCTGAATTCTGGGCTGAAAGCTGCGATCGACTTCTCGTTGGCTTGGGGGAGCTGCCATGGCGCGAACGGTAAGCACTCCAAGAGCCAAGGCTAATACGCGTAAAACTCCGAAGCCTCCTGCAGTGAAGGCCAAGTCGAAGCTCGGGCCCGTACCATTCGAGAAGCTGGAGTTCGTTCGTGCCCCGGGAAGCCGTGAGCGTGGAGGTGGCCCAGGAGGCGAGGCTTGGATCATCTCTGCCGAAGGAAAGCGTGCTGGACTTGCCTATATCAATTTGGTCGAAGACGCAGCCCGTGGCCGCCATGCCTCCTTCCATGTCTTCTTGAATCGACCGAGTCAAGGGCGGCAGATTGGCCGCGCTGCCTACCAGCACTGCTGCCTAAATAGCCAATACGATGTCATCTACGCGCATATGCGCAAGTCCAACGTTGCGTCCCGCAAGGCGGCTGAACATGCCGGTTTTGCGGAGGCTACGGTGGCTGGAGATACCCAGCTCGTCCTTGTCTGGCATCGAGATCTTGACCAAGCTGTCAGATCAGCGAGCCCTGAGGTTTCTGTTTCTACCCCACGCACTGAGAGCCCGTCCGCGCGTGGCTCACAGGCTCAGACTTCAAGCGTAGTCACTGCTTCCAATGAGAAATCGATGAGCTCAATAGACCTGCAATTTGACGAGAAAAGTAACGATGTCCTCATTTGGAACGGCCAGGTTGTCATGTCGCGTACCGAAGAGGAATATTTCAAAGCGCTCTTCTCCAAGCTCGCGCATCTTCAGCCTCGCGCCGTTCTCGAAATCGGCTTCGGTCTGGGCATCTCCGCTGCGTTGATACAGCAGTATCTCAAGCCTGAGCGGCACGACATTTTTGAAATAGAGACCAGCATCTACCAAGATCTGTTGTCGTTCTCACAGCATCATCCGTCGGTGCGACCATTCTGCGGTGACTGGAATCAATACCGCATTGAAGAGCGCTACGACTTTATTTTCTTCGACCCGTTTGACTACCACTCGGGCGAGGAGGGGGAGGGCGGTGCTGATGGAGAGCAGGCCCAGCGGGCGTCCAGAGCTCAGAAAATGCGAGCTCTACTGAATCCTGGTGGTGTCCTGTGCCACCCGCATTTCGGAGACGGAGACGTGCCGGAGCTTCCTGGCTTCTCTACCGTTATCGTGGAGCGCATGAGAGTCTCGCCTATTCGAATGGCGGATGAGACGCTGTGCGAGGATGTAGCGATCGTCTATCACAGGCCTCAAGCGTGACGCCTCACTGGCCGGGCGACGATCGCAAACCAGGCCGCTGCCAGCAGGTCGAGAATGTATCTGGAGTAAATGGATTCATTGATGACTTTCGTATAGCTTCGCCAGTACGCAACCACATGGGATATGTAGCTATGGCACTGGACTGCATCATGTGCGGTAACCCGGCGGGATCTCGGGAGCACGTCTTCCCAGCGGCATTCGGTGGCCGCAGGAAGAACAAAGGGATTTACTGCGATGCCCACAACGAAGGTCTCGGCCATCACGTAAAGGCGTTGATGAAAGCGTTGAGCTATTTCAACGCCTCGCTAGGGGTTCGATCCGATCATTACGATGCTCCTCAGCCGCATCAGATAGCTCTGCAAAATGGGCAGCGGTTCCAGGCGCTAAATGACAACATTGAGGTAGCTCCACCCCCTCCGCTGAGTCAGACACCTGAGATTCTGGGTAAGGAAACCGTCTTGGCATTTGCCTCTATCCCTCAGCGAGATAGGTGGATCACGGAGCAGAAGAAGCAAGGCTTTGAGTTCCTATCTGCCGTACCGGGTGAGTCTCGAACAGAGTATTTCGCGACGGGAATGAAGCAGCGCTTAGAGTTCGGCTCTGATGCCTTCCGATGTGCTTTGGCCTATGTGGCACTCACTCTCCTATCGCATTACTTTCCAGAGGTGTCGCGTCTCGCCGAGCTGTCTTCCATCAAAAAAAGCATCCTCGGCGAAGAGCCCATTGGTGATCGGGTATGGTGGGTAGATCCATCCCGTGTGACTGTGCTTTCCGATACTGACTTCCCACACGTTCATTCAGTCGTGATCGAAATCTCCGGAGAAACGGGACAGGCTTTTGGACTCATCACGCTGTTCAAACACCTGTGCCTTGCCGTAGATCTAGGCGTACTACCTGAAGCTGGCGAGAGGCGCATCACAATCCTTATTAATCCTTTAGCGCAGCGGGCTGAGTTCTGTAAGGACGTGCTTGAAATACCTGGTGGCTCGCCGTTAAACGTCCCGCAACGTGAGGACGGTCGAAAGTATTTGCAGCAGGTGATAAACCAGGAACGGCCTAATCCTGCAGTAGAGATCCTGCGTGAGCACCGCGAGATACACATGGCTCGCCTAGTTGACGACCTGCTTCCGCGTCTGTTGGCCGCACAAGCGATGAATGCGGCTGAGCGCCTCCACCACGTCCGGATGATCGTGGATGAACAGGGGCAGCGGATTTTGAATCTGCTCAAACGCGGGATAGAAATGATGCTTGAGAAGCCACTCGGGTTGCCTCCTCCCATAATTGATGCTTTGAAGCAGGCCATCGTTGAGGACAGCTCTACCAAGCATGGAATGGCTGATAGATCGATGGGATACCTGATACTCGCCAAGGCAGCAGTGATGGCTGAAGCAATTCGGCACCTGAATGCGGGTACGATGAATGCAGACACGCTACAACGACTCTTTGGCGATGGATTGGGCATCGCGATAGCAACGAAGCCGGTAACTACCGCAGTGATTGAGTTCACGGATCTCCGGTCTAGATAAGCAGGTTTCGAACGTAGCAAGCTGACGCGAGTATCTGTGGGTACTGTGAGATAGCGGGGGGCTTCGTCCAGGACGGCATGCCACACGCGGAATGTGTGGCAAGGATCGCCAGGAGTACAGGTGTGCTCCTGGTTCCGCCATCCTCAGGCCTCGCCTCCAACATCCGCATCCGGTAGTCCCTGGAGTATCTCATTGAGCTCAGCAAGGATCTGTTTATGTCCTGCGTAATCGGGACTCCAGTTCACCGGTAGCATGTAGGGCGCTGATTTGCCGAGTCGTCGCTCTCCGTCAGGCGACTAGATTTCCAGTGAGCCGTTGCAAAACATGAAGAATTTGAATTGCTCAAAGGTGATCTCGGACTGAATGTCGCTTCACTGCAGAGCCCGCCACGAGCACATTTCTGTACGTATTTGCTGGCGTTATCCAGCGCACGAGGATCAGTCCTGCACTGCAGTTGGGTACCTACTGAAATGGAAATGGGGCTCTCTCAAAAGTGGCCATGTAGGACGGGGCTAGGCCTGCCTGTTGAGGCGAGCAGTAGCGCGGCGGGAGGCTAGGTGGGGCAATTTGTGGGCAAAAGAAAGCCCGCTGAGGCGGGCTAAAGGGAGTTTCTATCACACATAGGAATAGCTAATGCTGGCCTACAAGGTGTGAAAATGAAGTGAATGAGGCGTCTGCAAGAGGCCTCCTCATGCAGCAGAACGTCGGGCCGACCTCAGATTCGCGTTGCTTTGAATGAGCAATTTGACGTCGTCGGGTCTACTGGACTTCCTTCAAGAAATTTCCATCGAGATCGAAATCAGCAACCTTTGTGTTTTTCACTATTCCTCCAAACGCATTCTTACCCCTAAATGTGCAGAAAACACGAATGTAGCGTCCCTTATCGATGTACCGGGTCTCGACGTGGTCATAGCTGTCCGGATCATTCATCGCCTGCTTGATCATCCGCTCAAACTTGTAATGCGAACCGTCCCAGCCACTGAACTGAGCTTCAATTTTTTTCTGGTGTTCAGCCTTTTCCAGATCCGCTGCCAGCTTCGCAGCTTCCTTGGCTACTTGAGCGTCACGTGCTTTGGTGTAGCGCTCAAGTTTCTGCTGGTAGACCTTGTTGGCAGGATCCAAAGCAACCAGCTCGGTGTAGATTGTCTTGGCCTGGAAGTAATCAGTGGCACCCACCGAGGCCAGCTGGCCGGTGAGTTCAGCGATTTTTGCCTTGCGTGCTTTATCGGCCTCAGCTTTTGCCAACTCTTCCTTTAGCCCGTTGTAGCGGAGCAGCAGTTGGTCGAACCCGGGATCTCTGATTGCAGCGATGAAGCGGTTCCGGATTGCCGTGGCGGTTGGCATGTTTTGACTATCAATGGCAGCAGCAAACTCTGCAAGCACCCTATCCCGATTAGCCGCAAAATAGGCTTGGGCTTCATTCAGCTGCGCTGCAG
>RCUS01001468.1_pt1 | contig 12134 bp, 9 predicted proteins | sample 2166221 | NCBI WGS metagenome assembly RCUS01 (sample SAMN09932758, study PRJNA488358) | compost metagenome | isolation source: compost soil in cyclohexanecarboxylic | place: Germany: Experimental Botanical Garden | reverse complement strand
GCGCCAACGGCGCGCACGCGCATGCAAAAAAATCGGACGAACTACCTGGCTGCTGTGGAGGAGCTTGCTGGGGGAGAGTGCCGGGCTGAACGCCCGGCGGAGGTCTGGCGAATTACTGGGCGCTGACGGCTGCTGCGGCGGCGGCTGCGGCTGCGGCAGATGCTACTGGCGGGGTGAACCACACGAAGTCCGCCTGCGGCGCCGCAACGGCGGCGCCCTGCTGCGCCAGCACCAGCACCAGCGGCACCGGGCCGCCCGTCAGGTCCTGCACGTGCAGCGGCACGCCCAGATCCTTGTGCGCATGGTAGGCGCCAGCGATCAGCACGGCAGGCGCGGGCGCGGCCAGCAGGCGTTCGGCCATGCGTCGGTCGCGCTGCTGCTGCACCGACAGCATGGCGTCCAGGCGCGGCTCGTCGATCTGGTTGTCGTGCATGACACGGATGATGTCTTTCAGCTTGGCATGCACCTTGCCATCGTTGGCCAGGTTCGAATGCTTGCCCTGCACGGCCGGCTTGTCGACAAATAGTTGCTTGATTTCGCTGCGGTCCAGGTTGGCCGACCAGACAGGGTACGGCGCGCGCATCACGGTCATGACCAGGTCGCCATATTGCTCCCACTTCCAGTTGCGCTGCCAGGCCAGCAGCTCGGCCACGTGTTCGGGACGCACCACGGGGTCCGTCTGCAGCCATGGCTTGACCTTGTCGACCTTGGCTTGCTGGTCCGGGTTCAGCATTTCCAGCAGCACGCTGCCTTGCGGACGCTGGGCCTGCAGCTGCTGCAGCAGCCATTGCTCGATCTGGTGATGGCTGAGCTGGTCATGCTGCTCGCCGATGATCACGCGCGGCGCGCCGGCCAGCTGGACCAGCAATTGCTCGGCAGTCACGCGCTGGCCGCTGCGCAGGTCGACGATCTCGCCCAGCTGGCGCACATCTTGCGCGGTGGCCGGCACGGCCGTCGTGGTGGCGGCGGCACCAGTGGCGGCGCCTGTGGCAGGTGAGACGCTGCTGCAGGCGCTCAGCGCCAGCACGCAGGCGGGCAGCACGGCGGCAAGGGACAGGGGAAATTTCATGGGCATGGCCTTTCGGGTCAACGCTTCAGGTCAAAGCGCTTGTTGTTGCAAAAACACTCAGCCGGGCATTTTAATAGAAATGATTCTCATTTACAACCAATGCACGACGAAGTGAGAAGATTTTTTTACAACTGGTAAAAAATCAACGCAGGCAACGCCGGTGCAATCGCCGGGCGCAGAGTAGAATAAAAAAAACGGAGGACATGCGTGAACCATACTGACCAGTTGGCGGCACTGAAAAAACCGCTGCCAGAATCTCTTGCTGCCGTACTTTCCCTGATCTTTGCCGACCGCTTTTCCTTGACGCAAGCCATGCGCGAACACCATGGCCGCGACGAGTCGAGCTATCCCCCCATGCTGCCGGACGCCGTCATCTTTGCCCATTCCACAGAGGAAGTGGCCGCCGCCGTCAAGCTGTGCAGCGCGCACGACGTGCCCATCATCGCCTACGGCAGCGGCACCTCGCTCGAAGGCCACGTGCTGGCCCTGCTTGGCGGCGTGACGATTGACCTGTCGCAAATGAACGCCATGGTAGCCGTGCATAGTGAAGACTTGACAGCCACCGTGCAGGCAGGCGTGACGCGCAAGCAGCTCAACGAGGAAATCCGCGACACGGGCCTGTTCTTCCCCATCGACCCGGGCGCCAATGCCTCCCTGGGCGGCATGGCGGCCACGCGCGCCTCGGGCACCAACGCCGTGCGCTACGGCACCATGCGCGAAAACGTGCTGGCCCTGACGGTGGTGACAGCCGATGGCCGCATCATCAAGACGGGCACGCGGGCGAAAAAATCCTCGGCCGGCTACGACCTGACGCGCTTGTTCGTCGGCAGCGAAGGGACGCTTGGCATCATCACGGAAGTGACGGTGAAACTGTATCCGCTGCCAGAAGCGATCTCGGCCGCCGTGTGCTCATTCCCCGGCACGGGCGAGGCCGTCAATGCCGTGATCCAGACCATCCAGATGGGTATTCCCGTGGCGCGGGTCGAGTTCCTCGATGAGAACGGCGTGAAAGCCATCAATGCCTACGACAAGATGGCCCTGCCGGAACAACCCTTGTTACTGTTTGAATTCCACGGCACGCCGGCCGGCGTGGCCGAGCAGGCGCAGCTGGTGCAAGCCATTACGGCGGAACACGGTGCCAGCGATTTCGAATGGGCCAGCCGCCCGGAAGAGCGCTCGCGCCTGTGGGCTGCGCGCCACAACGCGTATTTCGCCCTGCTGCAGATGCGCCCGGGCAGCCGCGCCATTTCCACCGATTGCTGCGTGCCGATTTCGCGCCTGGCCGAATGCATCCTTGCCACCCAGGCCGACTGCGAAGCGCAGGGCCTGGTCTACGCCATCATCGGCCATGTAGGCGATGGCAACTTCCACGTGCAGATGCTGGTCGATCCCGACGACCCGGCCGACATCGCCCGCGCGGAAAAGGTCAACAGCGACATGGTCACGCGCGCCATCGGCATGGACGGCACCTGCACGGGCGAGCATGGCGTGGGCATGCACAAGATGGCTTTCCTGGTGGAAGAACATGGTGCAGACGCCATCGACACCATGCGCGCCGTCAAGCATGCGCTGGATCCGAAGAACATCATGAATCCGGGAAAGATCGTGCGCTGGTAATTGTGTAAAGCATGTCAAACACATGGTAGGGGCTTAGCCAGGCTGGCGCGCCCTTGTTTTTCATCGCTTGGCTCAAACCACTTAATGGTGTAATGTGGCGCGCTTAGCATTAAGTCAATTCCCTTCAGTATCAACGATGACAATCTCAAAAACCATTGCGGCCGCTATCTGGTTGTTCAGTATTACCTATTATTCCGTCTATACATTCCCGGACAAGCTGTTTCAAGGTTTTGATTTATCACGGGATTACTGGCTTTTACTGGCACAAGTCCTGTTGACTGCCCTGTTCGCCTGGAAAATAAGCGGATATCCATTTCAGGTGCCTTCGCTGGCCACCAAAGTGGATGCAAAGTGCGGCCCCGGCACCTATGCGAACTTCATCGCCGATGTAAAACCGTTATTGCTGTTTGGCGTCAGCGGTCTTGTATGCGGATCCAGCCATTTATTTCGATACTACCAGGGGCCGGATGGCCGCACACTGTTCCTTGCCGCTACCATGTTCAGTTCGGCAATAGCATTCCTTGTTTGCAGAATCATTCTGCAAAAGCGCGGGCTATTGATGGAAGCAAGGGACGATGCACGGCGCGCACCGGGCCTCTGACTCCCCCGTTCCGGGGTGAGCATTTAATCTAGCGCCATGCGCATCGGCACGAAAGCGATGCCGCCCGTTTCCACCCGAGGCCCCGTGGCAACAAAGCCCAGGCTTTGATACAGGGGCAAGGCATACGCCGAGGAATTGACGGTAAAGGCCGTCACTTCGCCCTTGGCCAGGGACGCATCGCGCGCCGCCTGCCACAGCCGGCGCGCCATGCCGCGCCGGTGCAGGCTGCGCGGCACGAACATGTGGAACAGGTGCGTGTTGTCGCGCATGGCCACCACGCCGGCCAGTTCGCCATCGATATGCGCCAGCTGGTAGGCGTAATTGGGCAACGACAGATAGTTTTCGATGGCTGGCTGGCGGCAATGCTCGATGAACGTTTCCGCCCCCGCGCCATCGGGGTGCAAGGTCAGAAAGGGCATCAGGTCGTCGATCAGGGTGACGATGGCGGGCGCGTCGGCGACCAGGGCGGGACGCAATGTTGGTTCGGGCAAGGTTGTCATGCGTAAATCATGCCATGCCATTCGCCATCCATACAACCCTCAACAGAAATCACGGCTGCTGGTGCGCAAGCGTCCCAGCAAATGCGACATGTCGACCAGGCGCTTGGCCACCAGGTTGCGCACGATGCCTTCCTGCTGCCACACGCCGTAGACGCCCAGCAGCGGCGCGCTCAGCACCTCGCGCCGCTGGCTTTCCACGAGGTCGGGCCAGACGATGACATTCACGGTGCCCGTCTCGTCTTCCAGGGTCATGAAGACCACGCCCTTGGCCGTGCCCGGACGCTGGCGCACGGTGACGATGCCGCAGGCGCGCGCCACTTGCCCGTTGGTATAGCAGCTCAGCGTGGAGGCGGGCAGGAAGCGCTGCGCCAGCAACTGCTTGCGCAGCAGCGCCAGCGGATGGCGTCCCAGGGTCAGTCCTTGCGCGCGGTAGTCGCTGACGATGCTCTCGCCTTCCGTGGGCGCGGCCAGCACGGGCATGTCTTCCTCGTGCGTGGTGGCGCGCAGCAAATCCTTCTCGGGCACGGCGCCGGCAGCCTGCCACAGCGCTTCGCGGCGGTTGCCGGCCAGCTTATGCAGGGCATTGCCTGCCGCCAGCACCTGCAAGTCATGGCGGTCCAGGCCGCCACGCCGCGCCAGGTCGGCCACATCGACAAAGGCGGCGATGGCGCGCGCATCCTCGATGCGCCGGGCCGCCTCGACGCGCATGCCATACAGGCTGTTCAAGCCCAGGCGCACGACGGGCGCAGCGCCCTGCTCTGCCGCTTCTTCCAGCGCCGCCTCCCAGCCGCTGGCGGCCACATCGACAGGCAGCACCTGCACGCCATGCCGGCGCGCATCCTGCACCAGTTGCGATGGACTGTAAAAACCCATGGGCTGGCTATTCAGCAAGGCGCACAAGAAGGCGGCCGGCTCGTGGCATTTCAGCCAGGAACTGGCATACGTCAGCAGCGCGAAACTGGCCGCATGCGATTCGGGAAAACCGTATTCGCCAAAGCCTTCGATCTGGCTGAAGATGGCGTCGGCAAACTTTCGGTCATACTGATTTTTGACCATCGTTTCGACAATGCGTTCCTTGTAATTATTCATGCCGCCCTTGCGTTTCCAGGCCGCCATGGCGCGCCGCAACTGGTCCGCTTCGCCGGGCGTGAAATCGGCGGCGATGATGGCGACCTGCATCACTTGCTCCTGGAAAATCGGGATGCCCAGAGTGCGCCCCAGCGCCTTTTCCAGCCCCTTTGGATAGTCGACAGGCTCCTTTTTCTGCCGCCGCTGCAAATACGGATGCACCATGCCGCCCTGGATGGGGCCGGGGCGCACCAGCGCCACCTCGATGACGAGGTCGTAGAATTCACGCGGACGCAGCCGGGGCAGCATGCTCATCTGCGCACGCGATTCGATCTGGAACACGCCGATGGTGTCGGCCTGGCACATCATGTCGTAGGTGGCGCGGTCTTCCGCGGGAATATCCTGCAGGCGGAATTCCTCGCCGCGCCGCACACTGACCAGTTCCAGGGCGCGGCGCAGGGCCGACAGCATGCCCAGCGCCAGCACGTCGACCTTCATCAGGCCCAGTTCTTCCAGGTCGTCCTTGTCCCACTCGATGACGCTGCGCTCGGCCATGGTGGCGTTTTCGATGGGCACAAGGCGGGAAAGCTTGCCCTGCGCAATGACGAAACCGCCCGGATGCTGCGACAGGTGGCGGGGAAAGCCCAGCAACTGCTGCGCCAGGCTGGCCCACTGCTGCGACAGCTCCGCTTCCGGGTCGAGTCCGCATTCGGCCAGGCGGTTCAGCAGATCGCGCTTGCCGTCGAACCAGTGGTGCGCCTTGCAGACCTTTTCCACGATGGCCAGGTCGATCCCCAGCGCCCGGCCACTGTCGCGCAAGGCGCTTTTCGGCCGGTAGCTGATCACCACGGCCGCCAGCGCGGCGCGGCGCCGGCCATATTTGGCGTAGATATATTGAATCACTTCCTCGCGCCGCTGGTGCTCGAAGTCGACGTCGATATCGGGCGGCTCGTTGCGCTCGCGCGACATGAAGCGCCCGACCAGCGAATTGCCGCGCGCCGGGTCCACTTCCGTGATGCCCAGGCAATAGCAGACGGCCGAATTGGCGGCAGAACCCCTGCCCTGGCACAGGATGTTTTGCGAACGCGCAAAACGCACGATGTCATACACAGTCAAAAAGTACGCTTCATACGACAGCTCGGCGATCAGCGCCAGTTCCTGTTCGATCTGCTCCTGCACATTGGCGGGTATGCCCAGCGGAAAACGCACGCGCGCGCCCGCATACGTTTCCTGCCGCAAATAAGTCGCTGACGTGTGGCTATCCGGCACCAGTTCGTCGGGGTAGTCATAGCGCAAGCTATCGAGCGAAAAATTGCACATATCCGCGATGCGCAGGGTTTGCGCCAGCGCCTGCGGCGGGTAGACATTGGCCAGGCGCAGCCGCGCACGCAGGTGCTGCTCCGCGTTTTGCGCCAGCGCATAACCGCACTCGCCCACCGGTTTCCCCACGCGAATGGCGCACAGGGTGTCGAGCAGTGGTTTGCGCGAGCGCACGTGCATGCACACGTGACCCACGGCCACCACGGGCAAGCCCTGCGCCTGCGCCGCTTCCTGCACGGCGCCGCGGTGTGCGTCATCCTGTGCCCGCTGCAACAGATTCAATCCCACCCAGCTGCGCGCACTGCCAAAGGTGGCCGCCATCCACCGCGCCTGTGCGCCCAGTGTCTCCGGCTGGGCCGGATAGCTGGGCAGCAAGATCATCAGGCAGCCGGGCAAGCCCCGCAAATGGGCAAACTCGGACGATGGCGCGGTGAAATCGTCCGGCGTCAGCAAATAACGTCCCTTGGCCGCCCGCGTGCGCGCCATGGTGATCAGCTCCGACAAGTTGCCATAGCCTTCACGGTTCTGCACCAGCGCCAGCAGGGACAGCGCCGGGCGGCCATCGGCCTGCGTCAAATGAAAATGCGCGCCGATAATCAGCGGAAAATCGGCCCGCTTGGCCACCGCATGGGCACGCACCACGCCCGCCAGCGAACACTCATCCGTGATGGCCAGCGCCCGGTAGCCCAGCTGGACGGCACGCGCCACCAGTTCCTGCGCATGCGAGGCCCCATGCAAAAAGCTGAAGTTGCTCAGACAGTACAACTCAGCATACTCGGGTAAGACGGCGCCCCACATGATCTACCTCAATACTGTATATAAACACAGTACATTATACTCATCTGGAATGGGACTTCTCAGTTATGCTCATGTTTTACCTTGCACGCTAGCCACCATGATCGTCCATCTCCTGAAATGTTTCGGCGCCGAACCCGGCGGCGGCAATGCCGCGCTGGTCGTGGAAAACGACGGCGGCAGCGAAGCGGAGCGCCAGCGCTTTGCGCGTGAACGCCAGGTCAGCGCCTGTGTCTTCATCGACCGCCAGGCGGATGGCATGGTGGTGCTCGACTATTTTTATCCGCACACGCGCAGCCCGCTGTGCCTGCACGCCACCCTGGCGGCCGCGCATGTGCTGCTGACGCCGCCCGGTGCGCCGGCCACCTTGACGGTCACCACCGCCATGCGCGGGCAAGCCCTGCAACTGCTGCGCAGCGCGGAGGGACTGTTCATCAGCCTGGCGCCGCAGCCGGCGCCTGCCGTCACGGTGGAAAAATATGTGCCGTCGGAACTGATGGGCCAGCACATGCAGTTGCTGTCGCCCCCCGTGGTCGCTTCCGTCGGCAGCCCGAAGCTGCTGCTGGAAGTGGCCGACCGCACCACCTTGCGCGCGCTGCGGCCGAACCTGGAATTGATCGCCGACTGGAGCGCCCTGCACCAGGTCAGCGGCTGCTATGCGTATTGCCGCACGGGCAACAACACCTATGAAGGGCGCAATTTCAACCACCTCGACCCGGCGCAGGAAGACAGCGCCACGGGCGTGGCGGCAGGGGCGCTGGCATGGCATCTGCAACGCTCATTGAGCCTGCACCAGGGCCATGTGACGCAACAACCGTGTCTGATCGAAGTGCAATACAGCCGCGGGGAAATCCGCGTGGGCGGCATGGTGCAGGGCAGCACCTGAACGGGGCAGCGCGCACCAGCGCGAAGCAAGCCATCCATTGAGCAAAAGATAATCAACCAGGAAACAACAGTTACGGCAAATTTGTAATAACAAAACAAAGTATCGCTGGTGGATGATGAAATGATGGCACTAGAATCAAGTCACGAATCTTGCTCATCAGCCACTTGGAGATACTGCGTGCCGACACTCACCACCTTGCGTAAAGCAGTCCTTGCCAGCCTGTACGGCAGCGCCGCCCTGGCCGCCTTCAGCCCCGCCGCCATGGCGCAGAGCAACGACCCCGTGGCCACGGAAGGCCCAGTGCAAACGGTCAGCGTGGTCGGTTCGCGCCGTGTCGCCAGTTCCGCCACGGACACCATGGTGCCCGTCGACATCATCCCCATTTCCAAGGTGGCAGAGCAAGGCGGCCAGTTCGACCTGGCGCAATCGCTGCAATACATTTCGCCCTCGTTCAACTCCACGCGCCAGACGGGCGCCGATGGTGCCGACCTGATCGATTCGGCCGCCCTGCGCGGCCTCGGCTCCGACCAGACCCTGGTGCTGGTGAACGGCAAGCGGCGCCACACGACGGCCCTCGTCAACCTGTTCGGCGCACGCAACCGCGGCAATACGGGCACGGACATGAATGCGATTCCCTTGCTGGCGATCAAGAACGTGCAAGTGCTGCGCGACGGCGCCGCCGCCCAGTACGGCTCGGACGCCATTGCCGGCGTGATCGACATCGAACTGAAGAAAAGCCTGGGCTGCGAAGCGGTGGCCGGCTACAGCCAGTATTCGGCAGGCGACGGCAAGAATTACCTGACCTCCGCCTACTGCGGCATCGCGCTGGGCGACAAGGGCACCCTTGCGATTACCGGCGAATACCTGGACCGGGGCCGCTCGAACCGGGCCGATTCCGACAGCATGCGCATCATCGGCGACACCAAGTCCAAGAACAAAACCCTGTACGTGAATGGCGACTACGCCACCAGCGGCACGGGCAAGCTGTACTTCACGGCGGGCGCGCAAACGCGCGACGCGTCCAGCGCCGCATTCGGCCGGGGCGGCATCGGCAGCGATGACATTCCATCGCGCAATTCGGCCGCCATGTATCCGGACGGCTTCGTACCCTTCATCAATGGCAAGATCGATGACCAGTACGCCACCATCGGCCACCGCAGCCAGATCGGCGAATGGCATGCGGACTTCTCGCAAACCTATGGCTACAACAAGATGCGCTATGACATCAGCCATACCCTGAACGCCTCCATCGCCAACCTCGACCTGATGAACGGCGGCAAGGGCGTCAGCGCCAGCAGCTATGACGCGGGCGGTTTCTCGTTCCAGCAGCTGACCAGCAATGCCGATTTCAGCCGCTATTACGATACGGTGATGCGCGGTATGAACGTGGCCTTCGGCGCCGAATACCGCAGCGAGGAATACAAGATCATGGCCGGCGAAGCAGGCTCCTACATCGACGCCGACGGCGTCGGCGTGGGCGGCAACGCGGGCAGCCAGGGCTTCCCCGGCTTCCAGCCAGGCGACGCCACCAAGGCCAAACGCCACAGCATCGCCGCGTATGGCGACGTGGAACTGGACTGGACGGAGCGCCTGAAAACCCAGGCCGCCCTGCGCTATGAAAAATTCAGCGATTTCGGCTCCACCGTCACGGGCAAGCTGGCCGCCAGCTATAAAGTGGCGCCGAACGTGCTGCTGCGCGGTTCGGCCAGCACGGGTTTCCGCGCGCCATCGCTGCAGCAAGTGTATTTCTCATCCACCTTCACCGACTTCATCGGCGGCGTACCCACCGACGTGGTGCTGGCGCCGAATGGCGGCGCCGTCGCCAACGCGGCCGGCATTCCCAAGCTGAAAGAAGAAAAATCCACCAGTTTTACTTTTGGCACTACCTGGACGCCGACGCAAGCCATCTCCGTCACGGCCGACCTGTACAACATCAAGATCAAGGACCGCATCGTGCTGTCGGGCCGCTTCAATGCCGACAACTATCCGGACCTGGCGGCGCGCCTGGCCACGCTCGGCGTGGGCGAAGCGCAATTTTTCGTCAACTCCATCGACACGCGCACGCGTGGCTTGGACCTGACGGCGTCGCACAAGGGCGAGCTGGCCGGCAACCGCCTGAACACCTTCCTGGCCTTGAACCTGAGCAAAACGGAAGTGACGAAAGTCAAGACGCCGGACTCGCTACAAGGCTATGAAGACGTGCTGCTGTCCGAGCGCGAACGCCTGTTCATCGAACAGGGCGGACCGCGCGCCAAAGCCACCGTCGGCTTCGACTACATCACGGGCAAGCTGGAATCGGACTTGCGCATCATCTATTTCGGCCCGCAAACCCTGGGCACCTTCAGCGGCACGGCCGAAGGCGTACCGAACGCCCGCTACAAGGCCAAGACGTCCGCCGACCTGAGCTTCACCTACAGCATCAGCAAGAACACCAAGCTGACCTTTGGCGGCAACAACATCTTCAACGTCAAGCCCACCACGCAAAACGCGGATGAAACGGATAACGGTTTCAAATACGACAGCGTGCAGTTCGGCCTGAATGGCGCCTCGTACTTTGGCCGGCTGTGGGTGAAATTCTGATCCTGCCTACGGCATGACAACAGCGGCTGCGCCAGTGCGGGCAGCCGCTGTTATTGTCAAGGCTCAGCGACCGAGCCGCGCAAGACGGTAGCGCATTTCACCGGCGATACCGGCATTGTCCGAGGCCGCGAACTCCCTGATAAGGTCGATGGCTTCCGGCGTGCCGATGCTGGCCAGCGCATGGCTGAACCATTTCGCAATGACCTCATCTTCAGAACACGTGTATTCGAGGAAATCAAAACCGCCTTCCAGCACGGCTCGAATGCAGGCCACGCTCGACGGGCTGGCCAGGTCTTGCATCTCGCGCGTGACTTCCTGGTGCACTGCGTGGCCAGGCATGAGCAGCAGATTGCCGAGCAGGTCAGCCTTGGCCTCCGGATGCGCGACCGTCCTGGCCATCGCGAGCAAGGTGTACTGGGCCTCCCAATCAGATTCGGCAATCGTGGCCGCCATCCCGTCAAGAATATGGCGCTGGATGGTGGCCGGTGTGACGCCTGCCAGTTGGTAAAGCCTGGGCACGTCATGCATGTGATCGTCCAGGAGCTGGCGCAGTTCTTTGTCCATACTAAAAATACCTGTCATTTATTCATTGCAATACCGGCGCCTGGCCGTGGCAGGTAATCGCTGTCAGCCCGCCAAAATTTCCTGCGCTTGCGCCGCCACGCCTTCCAGCCGTTCGCCGGCTGTCGGGCTACCGGCCATGCGTGCAAGTTCAGCGCCGAGCGCGGAGGCCAGTTCCGGCGACTGGCGCACGATGCCGGCCAGGATGAAATACTTCCACACATCGTCAGCGGTGGCGAAAATCGGCTTGACGTGGGGCGCAAGACGGGCGCCCTGCGCCGCCAGAAAGGGACGCAAGACAGCGGCAACGGGCCAGTTGCTGTCTTGCATCCATTCCAGCATTTGTGGCGCGACACATTCCACCTGTTCCCAGCCCAGCGCGACGAGCGCCGCGGCCGTATCGGTATCGTGTTTGTCACGCGGCAGCAGGGGCTGCAGGGCAGTCTTCATAGTGATGTGTCGGTTCCTGGCTGGCAAGCGCCACGCACCTGCCAACAACGCAATTTGATGTCAGCCCAACAGCAAGAACTGGTCAAGATCCGGGGTCAGACCCGGCGGGTCTGACCCCGGCTCCTTTCCGCTGGCTTGAACCCTTCTGCCAGCAGGCATCCTCCACAGCGTTTGCCTTTATTTAGCATTAGCCCGCCGCCAGCGCCGCGATTTCCTTCTGCATGTTCTCGATCGCCCGCTCGTTGTACTGGTTGGCAAAGTACGCATCGCCAAACAGCTGCCCTGCCTGCGCCTTGCCGCACAGGTGACGCAGGGCCAGGCCGCGCTGCTGATTGAAGCGCACGGCGTCCACATGCGCGTATTCACGGCCGATCGCTTGCGTGTAGGCCTGGTAGACTTCGTCATCCTGGCCCAGGATGGCCAGGTCGGCACTGAGCATGGCATCCTTCAGCGCGTGGCTGATGCCGGGTCCCTGGAAATGGTCGGTGGCGCGTATCAGCTGCGCCACATCAAGGTTGTCGCCCGCGTCGAGGCCGCTGGCCAGCCACAGCTGCGCACTCGCCTCTTCGCTGGAATACAGCGCGTCCTCGTCGTGGCTGTAGACGGCGTCGTGGAACCAGAACGCCTTTTTCACCAGCGCGCTGTCGCGCTTGGGCGCATAGGTATTGTCGGCCCACACGCGGATCT
>RCUS01001457.1_pt1 | contig 12203 bp, 9 predicted proteins | sample 2166221 | NCBI WGS metagenome assembly RCUS01 (sample SAMN09932758, study PRJNA488358) | compost metagenome | isolation source: compost soil in cyclohexanecarboxylic | place: Germany: Experimental Botanical Garden | reverse complement strand
CGCAGCGGGTGAACAGCGAGCGCTACGACCTGGGCCTGGACATGGCCTGGGAGCTCGACCTGTTCGGCCGCATCCAGCGCCAGATCGAAGCCAGCGACGCTCAGGCAGCTGCCGCCCAGGCCGACCTGCAGCAGTTGCAGGTCAGCCTGATCGCCGAACTGGTCGACGCCTATGGCCAGCTGCGCGGTGCCCAGTTGCGCGAGAAAATTGCCCTGGCCAACCTCAAGACCCAGCAGGAATCGCGCAACATCACCGAGACCCTGCGTGACGCCGGGGTCGGCAACGAGCTCGATGTGGTACGGGCCGATGCCCGCCTGGCCGGGGTCGAAGCCACCGTGCCGCAACTGCAGGCCGAACAGGCGCGGGCACGTAACCGTATCGCCACCTTGCTTGGCCAGCGGCCTGACGCGCTGAGCGTCGACCTCTCGCCCAAGGCCCTGCCGGCCATTGCCAAGGCCTTGCCGGTGGGCGACCCGGGCGAACTGCTGCGGCGCCGTCCCGATATCCGCAGTGCCGAACGCCAGTTGGCGGCGGCCACGGCCAATGTCGGCGTGGCCACGGCGGACCTGTTCCCGCGGGTCAGCCTCAGCGGTTTCCTGGGCTTTACCGCAGCACGCGGTTCGCAGATCGGTTCGTCGGCGGCCAACGCCTGGGCGCTGGGCCCTAGCATCACCTGGGCGGCGTTCGACCTGGGCAGTGTGCGCGCCCGCTTGCGCGGCGCCAAAGCCGACGCCGAGGGTGCCCTGGCCAGTTACGAGCAGCAGGTGCTGCTGGCCCTGGAAGAATCGGCCAACGCCTTCAGTGATTACGGCAAGCGCCAGCAGCGTCTGCTGTCGCTGATGCGCCAGAGCGATGCCAGCCGCAAAGCGGCCGAGTTGGCCTCGGTGCGCTACCGCGAAGGCACGGTGGACTATCTGGTGCTGCTTGATGCCGAGCGTGAGCGGCTCAGTGCTGAAGATGCCCAGGCGTTGGGCGAAGTCGAGCTGTATCGCGGGATTGTCTCGATCTACAAGGCCCTGGGTGGCGGCTGGCAGCCAGAGACGGTTGCCAGCGTGCGCTGACCTTATTGTTTCAAACGGCTCCTTTGGTTGGTTCCTCCCCCAACCGTTTGCCCTGCAGGCCTTGGTCTGCGGGGCTTTTTTATGCTGATGATTGTCATGGGACAACGCCTGCCGTGCCCTACCCTTGCCGCACTCGCCCGCGGAACTACCGTTGGTATTAATGCTTACGCTCAATTGATGGCGTTTGGCTAGACTGTGATCGAGCTCACATTTCGGTACCTCGACCATGCGCCTATCGTGGATGGTGTTCGGCTTGACCTCAGCCCTGCTCGCAGGCCCTCTGCACGCTGCCGACACGGCCAAGGCTGCGGTTGCCGAAGACAAGGCCGAAATGCTTGAAGAAAAGGTGGTCGAAGATGCTCCGCCGCCGAAAAAGCGCGAAACCATCACCCCAGGCGAGGTGCAGGCCGTCGACCCCAAGGGCCAATCGCCGATGGACGACAGCATCACCTGCCTGGCGCGCTCCATCTATTGGGAAGCCAAGGGCGCCAATGCCGAAGACATGACCGCAGTGGCCAGCGTAGTGCTCAACCGTCTGGGCCACGACGGCTTTCCGGACACCATCTGCGGGGTGGTCAAGCAGGGGGTGGAGACCAAGTCCTGCCAGTTTTCCTGGTGGTGCGATGGCCGCCCTGACCAGGTCGAGGAGCCTCAGCGCTACGACATCGCCAAGGAGATAGCGCGCAAGGCGCTGAACCAGCAGCTCAAGGACCCGACTCACGGCGCGCTCTACTTTCACGACCGCAGCGTACGGCCGGCCTGGGCCAAGACCTACCGCAAGACAGCCCAGACCACCCATTTCCTGTTCTACAAACCCAATCAGGCGTTGGCGCGGTAATCGTTGCGGCGGCGCTCAGAAATCGATGGAGCCGGAGAACTTCACCAACCGCGGATCGCCCTGGGTCAGGTAACCACCGTTGGCCGATGCCCAGTAGTTCTTGTCGGTCAGGTTCTCCACATTCATGCGCAGGGTGACTTCCTTCTCCTGCACCTTGAAGCGATAGCGTGCGCCGACGTCGAAGCGATTCCAGGTGGGCAACGTAAGGCTGTTGGACGGGTTGGCGTACTGCCCGCCGGTCCGCAACATGCGCGCGTTGAGCGCCACCCCGTCAAGGCCTGGCACGTCCCAGTCGACGCTGGCGTTGAGCTGGAAGGTCGGCACGCCGACGGCATGGTTGCCGTCATCGGCGCCGTTCTGGGTGTTCTTCAGTTCGGTGTCCATGCGCGTACCGCCCGCCATCAGGCGCAGCCCCGGCAGTGGTTCGCCGAACACGCTCAACTCGATACCCTTGTTGACCTGCTCACCGTCCTGGACGAACAGGTTGTCCTGGACGAAGCCGTCGGTGGGCCGCTCGATGCGAAACAACGCCAGGTTGGCCCCGAAGGTCTGGTAGTCGAGCTTGACCCCGGCCTCGATCTGCTTGGTCTTCGCCGGGGGAAACACCTCTCCGGCGTTGATCACCTGCCCCGCTGCGGTCGCGCCCTGGGCCAGGCCTTCGATGCGGTTGGCATAGAGCGAGATCGACGGATTGACCTTGTACACGATGCCATACACCGGCGTGGTCACCGACTCGTCGTAGAACGCGTTGCGCCCGAGGTCCGGCCCGTCGCCGTCATAGGCATAGCCTTCGACACGCAGTTGCTGGCGGCGAACGCCCACGGTGAGCAGCAATGTGTCGTCGAACAGGCCCAGCGTGTCCGACACGGCGATACTGCGGTTGCGGGTCTTGCCGGTGACGCCTGGATCATCCAGCTTGCCGCCGGTGAAGGTCGGCGTGGTGGGCCTGGGCAACGGGTCGGTGTGGTAGAGGTTGGTGTCCTGCGAGTTGTAGAAGACGAAGGCGTTCTCCTGCTGGGTCCAGATGCTGGCCGCACCGACGTTCAGCTGATGGCTCACCGGGCCGGTCAGCAAGCGGCCGTTGATGCCGCCCATGAGCGTGGTGTTGTCCTCGTTGTGGGGAATCTCCGAGCCGCCGATGGTTGCGTCGCCGGTGGCAGCGTCAGTGAGGATCGGCGTGCCATAGAAGCCGTTCTCGTGAGTGTGCTTGATGCCGCCTGACAGGTAGGCGCTCCAGTTGTCGTTGAAGTCATAGTCGCCGCGAACCATGCCGAAGGTGTCCTCGGTCTCGGTCCAGGCCCAGTCCTGGCCGTAGTTGTGCTCGGCGTCCGGCGCCCGTGGGATGTCGCTCAGCCCGCCGCCCAGGCGCACCGAGTTGCGCATGTGGTTCACCCGTTGCTTCTGGTAGCCGATGTCGGTGGACAGGCGCACGTTGTCGCCACGGTAGTCGAGGCCGACGATGAACAGTTTGCTGCGCTGGTCCTGGTCGTCGACCGCCGTTTCGCCTTCACGCTGGGACAGGTTCAGACGGACGCCGAAACGGTTGTCGGCGCCGAAACGCTGACCGATGTCCAGGTGCTCGCCCAGGCGGCCGTCGCTGCTGATGTCCTGGGTGTAGCGCCGGGTCGGGGTATCACCGGCGCGCTTGGGCTGCAGGTTGACGTTGCCGCCCAGGCCGGTACCGGTGGGGCTTGCACCGTTGAGAAAGGCGTTGGGGCCCTTGAACACCTCGACGCGTTCCACCGCGTCGGTGGCGATCATCTGCCGCGGCAGCACGCCGTACAGGCCATTGAACGCCACATCGTCGCCGTTGAGCGGCAGGCCACGGATGACGAACACCTGCGACTGGTTGCCGAAGCCGAACGACTGACGCACCGAGGGGTCGTTGAGCAGCACGTCACCGATGTCCTCGGCCTGCTGGTCCTGGATCAGTTGCGAGGTGTAGCTGGTCATGGTGAACGGCACGTCCATCATGTCCTGGTTGCCCAGAATGCCCATCTGCCCGCCGCGCGCCAGCTGGCCTCCGGCGAACACTTCCGGGGGCTCGCCCTTGGGCCGGGCGGCTTCGGCATTGATCGCGGTGGCGTCCAGCACGATCGGCCCGTCAGCCGCCTCGGCGGTGACGGCAACGGAACAGCAGAGCACCAGAACGGTCGATTGATACACACGGAATCGTGCCATGGAAGGCTCCCGAGGCTAGAGGTGGAGGCCTTCCTGGCAGATGCGAAATGGATAGCGATTGAGTATTGTTTCTAGCCGAAACTACGAATGATTACCAAGTCGTCGCACTTTCCAGGCGACCAGTGGTCTACTCCCTCTTTTGCCGGTAACAGGGTTTTGCCGGCTCCACTTTTGCACTGCACGATACCGGGCCAAAAGCCTTGGGCTTGTGTAGGATGGGCAGCGCACACCAAGACGCTGCCAGTCATAGGGAGATCCACATGCGCGTCCTGTCATCCGCTGCCGCCTTGTCGCTGGGCCTGCTCGTCTCGACCGGGGCCATGGCCGTCACTGGCGAAGAAGCGCAGCTGATCGATTCGATCAATGTCTACCGCAGCCAGACTCAGCGCTGCGGGGGCGAAGCCTCGCTGGAACTGCCGCCGCTCAACAGCGACACCCGCCTGGCGCTGTCGCCAGAGGGCACCCGCGACTTGCAACAGGCCATGACCCGCGCCGCCTACCCCATGGTCAACGTCCAGGCGATCAGCCTGTCCGGCCCACGCGACGCGCGCGCGGCAATGAATGCCATCCAGGAAAGCTTCTGCCAGGTGGTGCTCGACCCGCAGTTCGTCGACATCGGCGTCAGCCAGGAAGGCCGCGACTGGCGCATCGTCCTCGCCCGCCCGCTGCTTAGCGGTCGCCTGGGCGACTGGCAGGCCGAAGGGCAGAAAGTGCTGCAGGAGATCAACACGGCCCGCCAGCAGCCGCGCCAGTGCGGCGGCCAGCCGTTCGCCGCCGCCCCCGCGCTGAGCTGGAACGAGACCCTCGCTGGCGTGGCCGCCACCCACACCCGGGCCATGGCCAACAAGAACTTTTTCGACCACATCGACCAGGACGGCCGCACGCCCGGCGACCGGGCGGAGCTGGCGGGTTATCAATATCAGCTGATCGGCGAAAACATCGCCGCCGGCCACGACTCCGCGCGCAAGGTGGTGGATGGCTGGCTGGCCAGCCCGGGGCACTGCGCAACGCTGATGAACCCGGACTTCCGCGAGCTGGGCGCGGCGTATGCGGTAGACCCGAAGAGCAATGCAGGCATTTACTGGACCGGCTTGTTCGGCGCCCCGCAGTGACCCGCCAGGGCCGCCAGCGCTAGACGCGCCTGGCGGCCTTCGCTTCGTTGCGCACCGCCAGCGCCGTACAGCCAAACCGACGCCGCACGCACTTGCCCAGGTAGCTCGCCTCGCCCAAGCCCACTTCATCGGCGATCTGCGCCAGGCTGTGGCTGGAGTTGACCAGCCGCCAGCGCGCCTGTTGCAAGCGCATCTCCAGCCACCAGGCCTTGGCACTCATGCCATGGCTGGCCTGGAACTGGCGATCGAGCTGACGCCGGCTGATGCCCAGCTCGGCCGCCAGTTGCTCGATCGTCCAGCGTGCCCCCAAGTGATGCCGCATCAACGCCAGGGCGCGCTGCACCTGGCGCCCCTGCCCCGCGCCCAGCTCCTGCGAGCGCAGCGCGTGGCGGCTGTCGCGCGTTTCATCCACCAGCATGTCGGCCAAGCCCTTGAGCGCCCGGTCGCGACCGCAGGCGCGCGACAGCAGCTCCACCGCCAGATCGATCGCCGCCGTGCCGCCGGCACAGGTAATCGGCCCGTCATCCACGCAAAACAACTGCTCGCGCAGTACCCGCAGATGAGGGAATGATGCGCGGAACTCTGACTCGTGACGCCAATGCACCACCACCTTGTGCCCCTCCAGCAAGCCGCAGGCAGCCAGCAGAAAGGCGGCATTATCGACCCCCACCAGCTTGATGCCGGCCTTGGCAGCCCGCTTGAGCAGGCCCTGGTAAAGGGGTGCCAGTTCAGCGGTCGCCTGGGCATTGCGGCCGCCAAACAGCACCAGATAGTGGTAATCGCTCAGCACCAGTTGGTCGGCAGTGGCCTGCACCTGTACCACTGCGCCGCTGCTCGACGGCACCGGGTCGGCAGTCAGCCCGAGCAGCGTCCAGCTGCAATAGCGCTGACGGCTGTAGTCTTCGTCGTCGGCACTGAAGCGCAACTTGTCGAGGAAGGCGCCAAACGGGAGCAAGGCAAATTCCGGCAGCGGCAGGATCAGCAGGCGGAGATCGGGGGTCATGGCAACATGTCCGTAAAGCACCATCAAATGTCCAGATAATACCCTTGATAGCCGACTCTGTGCCCTAGACTGACGGCCTCTGAATCCACCAAGGAATTGCCATGGCACTCGACACCTGGCTCATCTACCTGCTGGCCAGTCTCGGCCTGTCGCTGACGCCGGGGCCGAACAGTCTGCTGGCCCTGACCCATGGCGCGCTGTACGGCGCTCGGCGGACGTTGTTCACCATCGTCGGCGGGGTGTTCGGCTTCAGTGCCTTGATTGCGCTGGCCATGTTTGGTCTCAGCGCCCTGCTGCAGACCTCCGCCTCGGTACTCAGCGTGCTCAAGTGGGTGGGTGGCGCCTACCTGATCTGGCTGGGCATCCAGCTGTGGCGCAGCCCGGCCATGCACCTTGAGCTGAGCGGGCGCGCGGCGCAGATGAGCAACACCGGTCTGTTCCGCCAGGGCCTGCTGTCGGCCATGGCCAACCCCAAGGTCCTGCTGTTCTATGGTGCCTTCCTGCCGCAGTTCATCGACCCGCAGCGTGGGCTGCTGCTGCAGTTCGTGCTGATGGCAGCGACCTTTGCCAGCGTCGAGTTCGTGGTCGAATACCTGCTGGCGCGCCTGGCGTATCGCATCCGCCCTTGGCTGGCCAAGGGCGGCAAGGGCTTCAATCGTTGCTGCGGGAGCCTGTTCGCGGTGATTGGCGTGGCGCTGCCGTTGGGGCGCTGAGTTGCTCTCAGCCCCTGCGCGAAATCACCAGGAAGATCACCAGAGCCAGCCCCGGCAATCCCGCCCCGACCAGCGCCACACCGTGCCAACCGTAAGACGTGAACACGGCGCTGGCCACTGCCGACCCCAGCGCCCCGCCAAGGAAGATGCTGGTCATGTACAACGCGTTCAGGCGGCCACGGCTGGCCGGGTCGAGGGCGTAGACCTCGCGCTGGCCGATCACCATGTTCATCTGCACCGCGAAGTCCAGCAGCACCCCGGTCAACCCGAGGCCTATTACGCTGTAGCCTGGCGTGGTCAAACCGATCAGCAATGCCGCGGGCGCCAGTATCAAGGCCAGCAAGGAGCCCGCACGGGCATGCCCGGCGTCGGCCAGGCGCCCCGCCAGCGGCGCGGCAATCGCGCCGACCGCACCGACCAGCGCAAACAGGGCAATCTGGCTTTGCGACAGGCCGTGCTCCCCCGCCAAGGCCAGCGGCGCCGCTGTCCAGTACAGGCTGAACGCCGCGAACATCAACGCCTGGTACAGCGCCCGCTGGCGCAGCACCGGGTAGCGGCGCAACAGCGCGATCAACGACGCCATCAACCCTGCATAGCTGGCCTTGTGTTCGGGCATCCGCCGCGGCAGGGTCAGGGTCAACAGCACGATGATCGCCAGCATCACGCCAGCGGCGCCGATGAATACCGCACGCCAGCCGAAATGATCGGCCACCAGGCTCGACAGCGGGCGCGCCAGCAGAATGCCCAGTAGCAGGCCGCCCATGATGTTGCCGACTACCCGCCCGCGTTGCTGCTCGGGCGCCAGGTGTGCGGCCAACGGGATGAGCATCTGCACCGCCACCGAACTGAAGCCGATCAGCAGCGCGTAAGCGAGAAACAACAGGCCTTGACCATTGCTGCTGGTGCCCGCCAGCAGCAGGCTGACGCTGGCCAGTACGGCGGTGACGATCATCAGCCGACGGTTTTCCAGCAGATCGGCCAAGGGCACCAGCAACAGCAGGCCCAACGCATAGCCCAGTTGGGTCAGCGACACGATCAGGCTGGCCCGGTCGGCAGACAGCCCCAGATCCGGCGCGATCAGCCCGACGATGGGTTGCGCGTAGTAAATGTTGGCGACGATCGCGCCACAGCAGACCGCCAACAGGGTCACCAGGGTTCGGCTCAGCCCGGCGGTTGCGGGTTGGGCGACAGCGAGGGTGGGGTTCATGTGCAAGAGGCCTCGGCAATGGAAGGGATGACAGGCACCTTACCCAGGCGTACTGCGGGAGAGAATCCAGCCATGATGCAACGCGGCTTTGCGCCGAGCGCAACGGCGCCGCCTTCAAGGCGCCAGCAGGCCCTCGCAGAAGGTCATGAAGGCCTGGACCCGGCGCGAACCGCGATGATTGGGCAGGTACAGGGCATTGATGCGGTCATTGGCGGCTCCGGGGCTGATCCGCCAGTCATCGAACAGCCGCTGCAAACGGCCGTTCGCTACGTCCTCGCGCACCAGCCAGTCGGCCAGCAGCGCGATACCGCCGTCGGCGAGCGCCACTTCGCGCAGCAGGTCGGCATTGCCACTGCGCAGCGGCCCGCTGACCTCCAGTTCAAGCGTTTCCTCGCCTCGGCTCAGGCGCCAAGGCCGCGCCTTCTGGCCATAACGGAAACGCAGGCAAGCGTGGTCAGGCAGCTGCCGCGGGTGTTGCAGGGCTTCGCACCGGTCCAGGTACGCTGGGCTGGCCACCAGCCAGCGCTCGAACCGGCCCACGGGGCGGCACACCAGTTCGTCGTTCGGCGCCGGATCACCCAGGCGGATCGACAGGTCGTAACGCCCATCCAGCAGGTCGTCCAGGCGATCGCTCAAGTCGATATCCAGCTCCAATGCCGGGTGCTGAGCCAGCAACGCCTGCAGATGCGGTGCGATCACCCGTCGACCGAACTCCACCGGCAGGCACAGGCGCAACACCCCGACCGGCTCGTCACCACGGTCGGCGACACTGGCGTCGGCCTCGTCCAGCGCTTCGAAGATGCCCCGCGCACGCTGGTAATAGCGGGCGCCCGCCTCGGTCAGGCTGACCTGGCGGGTGGAGCGGTTTAGCAAGGTCGTACCCAACTCGGTTTCCAGCGCATCGACCATCCGGGTCACCGACGAGGTAGCCACCCCCAGCGCTCGCGACGCCGCGGAAAAACCCTGGGCGTCCACGGTCGCCACGAACATCTTCATCGCCAGGAGCTTGTCCATCAGTGATCCGCCGTTTAAATCTCGGAAAGTTCCTACAATCTGCAGAGTGGGTCAAGAAGCGCGCCGTGCAACGATCCAGTCCATAGTGGAAACACCTCCCGAAGAGCGAGATTTCCAATGACACCTGCCAACGTGCTAACCCAACTTCCACCCTGTGATCCAACCGCTGCCGAGCGTGTCGACGAACTGCTGCAGCGCCCTGGCGTGCGCATCGAGCGCATCGTCTCCTCAGGTCAGTCCAGCCCTCCAGGTTACTGGTACGACCAGGCCGAGGGGGAATGGATCGTGCTGCTCACGGGCGCCGCTGGCCTGCGCCTGGAGCATGAAGACCATACCCGGCTGCTCGAACCGGGTGACTGCCTGGATATCCCGCCCCATTGCCGCCATCGCGTCGAATGGACCGCCCCTGGCACCGCCACCGTCTGGCTTGCCGTGTTCTACAGCAGCAGCGCGCCCTGGCCTGCCAGCTGATCTGACCCACCCCTGAACTGAACATTTGAATGCCTGCTCCGCTGCCCGAGCAGCGGCGTGATGCATTCGCTCGCCTGTGAAACAGGCAGCACCTCTCGGTTCGCACATGATTACCGGACGCCCCCACATGCAATACCTCAGCACAAACCGCCGTCTCCGACACGCCCTCACCGCCTCCGCCCTCGGCCTCAGTGCCGCCTCGCTGTGCAGCGATGCGCTGGGAGAGACTCAAGCCCCGCTCGAACTGGACAACACTGACATCACTGCCCAGGCCGACAGCAGCCTGCGCAGCGAATACTCGGCATCGGTCAAATATGTCGCACCGCTGCTCGACACCCCGCAGACCATCACCGTGGTTCCCGCGCCGCTGATTGCCCGCCAGCAGGCACTGGGTTTGCGCCAGGTGCTGTCGAACGTCTCCGGCATCACCTTCAACGCCGGCGAAGGCGGCGGGGGTTCAGGCGACAGCATCAACATTCGCGGGTTCTCGGCCAGCAGCAACATCCAGGTCGATGGCCTGCGCGACAGCGCCCAGACCACGCGCTCGGACGCTTTCAACCTCGACCAGGTCGAAGTCATCAAAGGCCCCAATTCGGTATTTGGCGGCGCTGGCACCACGGGTGGCAGCATCAACCTCATCAGCAAACAGCCTGAGTACCGCGCCTTCACTCGCCTGGGCATGAGCCACGGCACCGATGCCTATCAACGGCTGACCGTGGACAGCAACCAGCCGTTGCGCGACGTCGGCGAAAGCAGCGCGCTGCGCGTCAACTTGATGGGCCATCGTGACAATGTGCCCGGACGCGAAACCATCGAACGCCAGCGCTGGGGCATCGCCCCCGCCCTGCACCTGGGCTTGAACGAGGCTACCCGCCTGACCCTCGGCGCCCTGCATCAGGTCGACGACAACCTGCCCGACTATGGTGTGCCGGCACTGGACGGCAAACGACTTGCCGGCGTCAGTCGCAAGGACTACTTCGGCTGGATAAACCTGGACCATGAGCAGATCGAGCAGAACCAGTTCACGGTCAAGTTCGAACATGATTTCAACGAATACCTGCGTCTGCAGACCCTGAGTCGCTACGGCCACCTGCGCCGCGACACCGTCGTGTCCGCCTCGCACGTCAACACCGAAGGGCTTGCACCTGGCCGCTATCGCCCGGCCGGGCCGCAAGGCTATGGCCGCGACGCCAGCAACCAGCTATGGATCAACCAGACCAGCCTGCTGGGCCACAGCGATTGGCTGGGCATGGGCCATGACTGGGTAGTCGGCATGGAACTGTCACGCGAAACGCTCGACTTGAAAACCTACAATCACGGCCTGGGCAACGCGCTCTACCCCGCCGATGGCTATGACCTGAGCAATCCGCCGGGTTACTGGAGCGGCCCGCATGACAAGACCACGCTGGGCTATAGCGAAACCGCGTTGAGCAACCAGGCACTCTATCTGTTCGACACCATCGCCCTCGGTGAACAGTGGGACCTGCACCTGGGCCTGCGCTACGAGCGCTTCGTCGGCGAGGCCGAAGGTTACGCCGCAGATCATGCACGCGCGTCGTCCTTCAAGGCCATCGACCGCACGCTGAGCAGCCGTGCCGGCCTGGTCTTCAAGCCCACCGAGAACGGGCGCATCTACCTGGCCTGGGGCAACTCGTTCAACCCTTCGGCCGAGGCGCTGGCATCCAATGGCCGTGGCCTTACTGCTGCCACCGAAGACCTCGAGCCGGAAAGTAACCAGACCTGGGAGCTTGGCAGCAAGTGGACCTTGCTCGATACCCGCCTTGAACTGGACGCCGCGCTGTTCCACATCGTCAAGAGCAACGCCCGCGAAGCACTGGCCGACGGTTCGACGGTGCTGTCGGGCAAACAGCGCGTGCAGGGTCTTGAGCTTGGCCTGACCGGACACCTCAACGAGCAATGGAGCATTTTTGCCAACTACACCTTCCTTGACAGTGAAACCCTCAAGGCCTCCGGTGCAGGCTTCGGCCGTAAAGGCCAGGCATTGGGGAACACCCCACCGCGCTCGCTGAACCTGTGGACCACCTACGACCTGTCCCAGGCCTGGACCGTTGGCTACGGCGCACGCCATGTCAGTGACCGCAACGTGACGTCCAGCACCACGGCTAAGCTCGACGGCTACTGGGTACATAACGCCATGCTCAGCTACCGCGCCACTCAGCAGCTGGACCTGCAACTGAACATCAACAACCTGTTCGACAAGGCCTATGTCGAACGGGTACGCCAGCAAAGTGGCAGCGACATCCGTTCTTCGGCCATTGAATATGGCGATGCACGCGCGCTGATCCTCACCACCCAGTACACCTTCTGACAAACCGGGGCCGCTGCCACGGCAATTTGCAAGCTTTGCAACTTTCTAACGCGGCCCTTTTTCTCTCCATTTTACCCGCATGATCTAGAATTTTAGCCACACCTTGGCAAGTTCCCCCCTGCGACAATCAGCCCCAGACAATTATGTACTAACTTGTTAATTAGCTTGCTAAGGGCTTAAACTGCGCGCATTCCACCTGCTGAGATCCCTGGCATGAACGAAACACCGCGCGCCTCTGGCGCCACAAACATCATCCTGGTCGGCCTGGGCGTGA
>RCUS01001456.1_pt1 | contig 12208 bp, 15 predicted proteins | sample 2166221 | NCBI WGS metagenome assembly RCUS01 (sample SAMN09932758, study PRJNA488358) | compost metagenome | isolation source: compost soil in cyclohexanecarboxylic | place: Germany: Experimental Botanical Garden | reverse complement strand
TCGTCGACGACGATGTCTTCATGCTCGACGTGCTCAGCGACTTCCTGGCGCAGGATGGCTACCGCATCCTGACGGCGCAGACGGCCGCCGAAGGCTTCGACATTCTGGCGCGCCACAAGGTGCAGGTGATTTTGTGCGACCAGTGCATGCCGCTCATGAGCGGCACGGAATTCATGGAGCGGGTCAAGCATCTGTGTCCCGACACCTTCCGCATCATGCTGTCGGCCTTTGCCGACCTGACCCCGATCATGGCGGCCATCAACCGCGGCGCCGTCGACCGCTTCTACACCAAGCCCTGGAAGGGCGCCGTCCTGCGCGAGAATATCCGCGAAGGCTTCCGCCTGCACGGCCTGCTGCACGGCCCCGTGAAGGCCGCCGCCTGAGTTCCCGCCCGCCTGCGTGCGCTGCCGCACCGTGCGGCGCAGCGCGCTGGCGGATTAGACTCCCGTCTCTAGTTTTGCTCACTAGAATAAAAGCGTCATCATGATGATGGCCTTGCAAACGACAGGAGCTGGCGATGGTGAAAAAATTGAAGGAACTGGCGGAAGACAAGGAATTGGCGAACGCCGTGCGTTCCTCCGCGCAGCAGATCTGGCAAGCGGGCCTGGGTGCCTTTGCCAAGGCGCAGGAAGAGGGCGGCCGCGTATTTTCCAGGCTGGTCAAGGAGGGCACGGAATTCCAGCAGCGCGCTGAAAGCAAGGTGGCCGGCGTCAGCGACAGCGTCGGCAAGCTGGCCGACGGGGTGGGCAAGCAGGCCAGCGGGTCCTGGGACAAGCTGGAGCAAGTGTTCGAAGAGCGCGTGGCGCGCGCCCTGGCCACCATCGGCGTGCCGACCCGGCATGAGATCGGCGCCCTGCACGCGAAGATCGACGCCTTGCAGCAGCAGGTACTGGCGTTGTCGGCCAAGCCTGCGGCGGCCAAGGCGACTCCCAAGGCCGTGCCTAAGGCCGCTTCCAAGGCGACGGCCAGGCCGGCCGTGAAGGCTGCCGCGGAGCCGGCTGCCAAGGCGCCTGCCGCGAAGGTGGCAGCGAAGCCGGCCAGCAAGCCGGCCAGCAAGACTGCAGCGCAAACCGCAACGCAAACCGCGGCGAAGGCGGCGCCGAAAAGCGTGCCGAAAGCGACCGTGGCCAAGCCTGCCGCCAGGGCCGCCGTCAAGCCGGCGGCGCCTGCCGTGGCCAAGCCTGTCGCCAAGCCTGCGGCGAAGAAGAAAGCCCCGGCCGCCTGACGCGGCGCCATCGCCATCCCGGCCTGCTTGCGCAGGCTTTTTTTTGCCCCGCTATTTCGCCGGCGCCGCTGGGCGGGGTGTTTCATTGCGGCTATTTAAGGTGGTATGCTTGAGGCAGAACACAGAGAGATTGCCCGCCATGCTACAAAAAGCACCACGCCGTACCCGCGAACGCATCCTGGAGTTGTCGCTGCGCCTGTTCAATGAGTTTGGCGAACCCAATATCACGACCACCGTGATCGCGGAAGAGATGAACATTTCGCCGGGGAACCTGTACTACCACTTTCGCAACAAGGACGATATCGTCAATTCCATCTTCGTGCAGTTCGAGGCGGAAATCGAACGCATCCTGACCGTGCCGGACGGGCGCCGCTCGAATATCGAAGACGTCTGGCTGTACCTGCACCTGATGTTCGAGCTGATCTGGCGCTACCGTTTCTTTTACCGCGACCTCAACGATCTGCTGTCGCGCAACCGCAAGCTGGAACTGCACTTCAAGCTGATCCTCGCGCACAAGATCAAGGTCGCCACGCAGCTGTGCGAGGACTTGCGCAGCGAGCAGTCGCTGGAAGCGTCGGACATGGAAGTGGCTGCCATGGCGACGAATATGGTGGTGGTCGCCACTTACTGGCTGTCGTACGAATATGTGCGCAATCCGCGCAAGTACAGCGAGCAGCAATCGATGTCCGATGCGCTGGCGCGCGGCTGCTACCAGGTGCTGTCGCTGATCGGACCGTATTTGCGCAACGAAACGCATTTGTTGTTCCGTAAACTGTCGGAAGAATATGTGACCAAACTCAAGAACGACTGAGCATGCTGCCGGCGTACCAGCTGCCGGCAGCATGGCCAGCCGTTATTCACAGGAGGCATGCATGGCTTGGAAACAATTCCCTTATCCGCGCGAGGCGTATGTCTACACCGCGCAAAGCCTGGAGGCGGCCTGGCCGCGCCTGCATGCGGGCGATGTCGAACCGTTTCCCACGCACCCGGCGCTGCTGCAGGCCTGGCTGGCCTTCCACGCGGGCGACTTCGAGCGTGCCGCGAAACTGGGCCTGGCCGTGGGCGTGCCCGGCTACGCGGTGGCGCACAAGGCCACGTGTATTTACGCCACGCACCTGGAAGTCAATGAACGCCTGAAACTCGACATGTACGAGGAAGTGGCCGAGCGCTGCGAGCGCCAGCAAATCGAGCAGCCGGACAATCCGGCCGGCTATTACTGGCATGCCTACAGCCTGGGCCGCTATGCGCTGGGCACCTCCGTCGTCAAGGCCCTGGCGCAGGGCATGGGCGCGCGCGTGCGCAACAGCCTGGACCGCACGATGACGGTGGCGCCCATGCATGCGGAAGCGCATATCGCGTTTGGCATTTATCATACGGAAATTATCGACAAGGTCGGCGCCATGATAGGCAGCCTGACCTATGGCGCCAACAAGGAAGATGGCTATCAGCACTTCAAGACGGCGCTGGCCCTGACGCCGTATTCGGCGCTGGCCCACAGCGAGTATGCACGCGCGTTGAACATGCTCGATGGAAAGAAAAAACTGGCGGAAGCGCTGGCCCTGTATGAAAAGGCGGCCGACTGCGAGGCGGTCGATGCCAAGGAGCGTCTCGAAGTCGAGGCTGCTATTGATGAATTGAAAGAGTAAGGACAACTGTGATCAAGGCTTTATGTGTGTATTGTGGCGCCAACGCGGGCGTGTCGCCGGACTATGCGGTCGCGGCGCGCGAACTGGCGCGCGTGCTGGTGGCGGAAAATATTTCGCTGGTGTATGGCGGCGGCAAGGTGGGCCTGATGGGCGTGATCGCCGATGAAGTGCTGCGCCTGGGCGGCGAGGTGACGGGCGTCATTCCCACCCAGCTGGTCGAGCGCGAAGTGGGCCACACGGGCTTGACGCGCCAGTTCATCGTGAAGGACATGCATGAGCGCAAGGCGATGATGGCCAGCCTGTCCGACGCCTTCATTGCCATGCCCGGCGGCTACGGCACCCTGGAAGAATTGTTCGAGATGCTGACCTGGGCCCAGCTGGGACTGCATGCCAAGCCCATCGGCCTGCTCAACGTCGACGGTTTCTATGACGGCTTGCTGGCCTTCGTGACGAATGGCCGGGAACAGGGCTTCATCCGCCCGCAGCACGCCGCCTTCCTGAATGCCGATGCCGATGCGGCGGCACTGGTGCAGCGCCTGAAGGATGGCGCGCCCTAGTTGTTCATCAGTGCCAGAATGAGAAAGCCATGCCCCGGAAAGGACATGGCTTTTTTATGCGTGGACGAAATGGCAAGGCCAGGTTGCTGCCATCGGGATGTTAAAACTTGTCATTGGGAAAAACGGCTGGACGCAGCCTGATGGTCCCGGGCAAGTAGGCAAGATTGCCGGTTGCATATAGATGCCTGGACAACTATTTCTAGACGGGAAAATTTATCGCTGAGGACGCTTTAATTGATAAAAATATCGCCATAATATTTCTCTTGGTACATGTTTTTTTGAAAATGAAGATGATTTTTAATTATGATTGTGGTCTACTGGTGCTGTTCAAAAGTTAGGAATATCGGACACCTGCGAGCGCGACAAGACTCCCCCAAAAACGGTGCCGAACTACCTCAAGTTGCCACAGCCACGCTACTTCATCATCTCGAAAGGATGCTATTTTGAAACCTATGACCCTTTTGCGTGCGACCGCTGTCGCCGCCATTCTTGCCGCCGCTGGCGGCGCCCAGGCGCAAACGACCACGATCGGCTTCGATTCGCTGGAACAGCCCGGCTACTTCGGTTCCGTCTTCAACTCCTATTCCGAAGGTGGCTACAATTTTGACAGCAGCTTTTTGGGCCTGTTGAGCTCGGCACATCAAGACAGCTTCGCCTACGCCGGTTCGGCTGGCCTGGGCGCCACCGCCCTGTCGACGACGACCTTGTCGCGCGCCGACGGTGCCGCTTTCTCGCTGAACTCGATCAGCCTGGCTGATTTCGTGAGTCTACCCGGTTCTTATGACGTCACTTTTGTCGGTCATCAAGTAGGCGGCGGTACCGTGACGCAGACGTTCACCCTCGATGGCAGCCACAACTTCGCCAATTACTCGTTCTCGGGTTTCAGCAATCTGCTGTCGGCAACGTGGAAAGAAGGCGCCTTGCGCACCTTCCAGGTCGACAACCTGGCCGTGAGCGCCGTGCCGGAACCAGCCACTTACGGCATGCTGCTGGGTGGCCTTGGTCTGCTGGCCTTCATGCGCCGCCGCAAGAACGCCGCCTGACGCCAGCGTTCCCGCCCTGGCCGCACCGGTGGCGGCCGCAGGTAAAAAAAATGCCGCTCAGTAGTTTGCTGGGCGGCATTTTTCACGTGTGGCCGGCTCATGACCACAGGCGCTGGCCGGACAGGTCAAGCTGGGTCAGGTACAGCCGCACGTCGAACTCATACTGGTGGTATTGCGGTTCCATATACGTGCACAGCTTGTAGAACGCCTTGTCGTGCTGCTTTTCCTTCACGTGCGCCAGTTCGTGCACGGCGATCATGCGCAGGAATTCCAGCGGCACTTCCTTGAACATGGTGGCCACGCGGATTTCATGCTTGGCCTTGAGCTTGCCGCCTTGCACCCTTGAAATGGACGTGTGCAAACCCAGCGCATGCTGGATCACGTGGATCTTGCTGTCAAACGCCACTTTGTTAATGGGTTCGGCGTTGCGCAGGAATTCATTCTTCAAGTCTTGCACGTACTGGTACAGCGCCTTGTCGTTGCGCACGTCATGCGCGCTCGGATAGCGTTTCAGCAAGACTTCACCGAGCTTGTCCTGCGCGATCAGCTGCTGTACTTGCGATTGTGTCTGCTCGGAATAAGCGCTCAGGTATTTCAGGGATGGCTGCATGCGGGGGCGGGCGGGAAGGCGGGTGGGTCGATAAGGCGAGAATGTACCATACCGCCGCGCCCGGCGCTGCGCCAGTCCTCGCGAAAGGCGGCAGAGCTGCAGAGTTGCAGAGTGGCAGAGTGGCAGGGGCCGTGCTGAATGCACCTACCAGCTCCCGCATCCTTGCCGCGCCTGCCGCCCCGCCTGCCGCCTGCCGCGTGCAGGCTGCCGTCAGCGGCAATACAACAGCTCAGCCCTTGTCGTCTTCCTCCTTGCCTTGCCTGCTCGTCTTCGATTGCTGCTCGGTAGCGCCGCTGCGCGCCGCCGTGCTGCCGCGGTTTTCATTGGCGCGCTGGGCCGATTGCCGGCTTTCGCCGCCTTTGCGGCCGATTTCGGCCATGTGTTCGCGGTTGCGGCTAACGGCTTCGCCGCCTTTTTGTCCGGCCCGGCGCGCTTCTTCCGAGTCGAACTCGTGCGCCGTGCCTTTCTGATGGGCTGCCTGTCCGCCCTTGCTGGCGATCTCGCGTTGCTGCTCTTCATTCATGGCGGCGAAACCGCGCTTGCTCGTGCCTTTCTGACTGCTGCCCGTGCCTTTGCCTTGTTCATTGCCTTGATTGCTAGCCATGGTGTTCTCCTTGCTGTCGAGTGGGGGTTCGGTGGTGAATGCAGGTGTTCAATGCGGTTGATGGGCGTGCCTGCCGTTGTCGCGGCCCTGGCCGGCGCCCGCGCCATCGCGGTGGCCGCCAGCGTGCATTTTTTCGATCAGTTCACGCTGGCGCTGCGTGGCTTTTTCCGTTTCTTCGGCCGTCTTGCGTACCACTTCATCGGCGAAGGCGACGGCCGTGCGGCTGGCTTCGGGAATATGCGTTTCCGCGGCGCGGTTCATTTCGACGTTGGCATGGGCGACGAGGTTGCCCAACTGCTGCTGGTACTGGCGCAAGGTGGCGCCGCCCGGTTGCAACTGGGCCGCCGCCGACAGGAGCTCGCCCGTGTCGCGTGCGCACAGCAGTTGCTGGCTGGTGTTGCTGCATTCCTGGAACAGGTCTTGCGCCAGCCGCAGGTGGAGTTCGCTCATTTTCTGCGCCGTGTCGAACATCTTGCGCGACAGTTCGGTGGCGAAATTAAGCTGGGCTTCCAGGTGGGACTTGAGCGCGGGGCTGATACTGTTAGAGAACATGTTCTACCTCAATGGAAATCTGGTCCGAAAAGCACCCGGTGCACCGGATGCGGCGTAGTTGAAACAAGCAAAGGGATAGACGCCGCAGGGCGCGCCAGGTTCCGTGCCAGATGCCCGTTTGGGGCCAGAATGGCCCCCGGCTGCTTGAAAAATGCGATGGTTTTGCGCCAGATCAAATGAACCGCAATCAGACGGCTTGCCACAACAGCCACGGTGGCTGCGTGGAAAATGCGGGTTCAGGGCCTCAGCCGTGCGACAATAGCCGGCTCGCGGCAGCGCAGCCGATGGCCGGCGCGCGTGGCTGAGCCGAGCACCGCCTTACTTTTTGACCTTATTCCGCGACCATGACGCATCCCGAATACATCCTGACCCTGTCCTGCCTGGACCAGCGCGGCATCGTGCACCGCGTGTCCGGCTTCCTGGCCGAGCACGGCTGCAACATCCTCGATTCGGCCCAGTTCGGCGACCAGGAGTCCCAGCTGTTTTTCATGCGCGTGCATTTCGCGCTGGAAGACGGCGCCATCAGCGACGCCCGCTTGCGCGCCGACTTCGCCGACCTGTCGCAGACCATGCAGCAAAACGGCCAGTTCCACGGCCAGTTGCACGATGCGCGCGTCAAGCCGCGCGTCATGCTGATGGTGTCGAAGATCGGCCATTGCCTGAACGACTTGCTGTTCCGCTACAAGAGCGGCTTGCTGAACGTGGAAATTCCCGCCATCGTCTCGAACCACATGGAGTTCTACCAGCTGGCGGCCAGCTACAATATTCCCTTCCACCACCTGCCGCTGGCGACAGGCGCGCCGGAAGCGGCCAAGCTGGCGCAGGAAGCGAAGATCATCGACCTGATGGACACGCACCAGATCGACCTGGTGGTGCTGGCGCGCTACATGCAGATCCTGTCGCCGGGCCTGTGCCAGGCGCTCGACGGCCGCGCCATCAATATCCACCATTCCTTCCTGCCCAGCTTCAAGGGCGCCAAGCCGTATGCGCAGGCGCACCACCGCGGCGTCAAGCTGATCGGCGCGACGGCCCACTTCGTCACGGGCGACCTGGATGAAGGTCCGATCATCGAGCAGGACGTCGAACGCGTCGACCATGCGATGGATGCCGACACCCTGACGGCCATCGGCCGCGACGTCGAGTGCGTGGTGCTGGCACGCGCCGTGAAATGGTTCGTCGAGCACCGCATCCTGAAAAATGGCGACAAGACCGTGGTCTTCCGCTGATACCGACTTCACCCTTCCTTTACCGAGACAGAAACACGATGGCCCTCAAAGCAACAATTTTCAAATGCGATCTGCAGATCGCCGACATGGACCGCAATTACTACCAGGATCATGCGCTGACCTTGGCGCGCCACCCGTCCGAGACGGACGAGCGCATGATGGTGCGCCTGCTGGCGTTCGCCATCCACGCCGACGAGGCGCTGACGTTTACCAAGGGCCTGTTCGACACGGAAGAGCCGGACCTGTGGCAGAAAGACCTGACGGGCGCCATCCAGCTGTGGATCGAAGTGGGCCAGCCTGACGAAAAACGCATCCTCAAGGCCTGCGGCCGTTCGGAGCAGGTGATCGTCTACAGCTATGGCTCAACCAGCCACATCTGGTGGAAGCAGATCGCGAATAAACTGGAGCGGGCGAAGAACCTGACGGTGATCAACTTGCCGTCGGAAGCGGCGCAAGACATGAGCAAGCTGGCGCAGCGCACCATGCAGCTGCAATGCACGATCCAGGATGGCCAGATCTGGCTGACCGACAGCGTCAACACCGTGCTGATCGACCGCGAACCGGTGAAGCCGGCGCGCTGATATTGACTGCCTGAAACGAAAAAAGCCCGGAGCGATCCGGGCTTTTTGCATTGTGCACCATTACATCGGTGCCGCGCCCAGACGGCGGATGCTGCTCGAACGCTGCATGCTGCGGCTGACGCGCGGGTCGCCGTAGTAGCTCACTTCGCCCGAGCCGCCGATGCTGATGCTCAAGTCGTCCCTGGCCCACACGGTGGCCTCGCCCGAGCCGCCGATGCTCACCTGCACGTCGCGCGCCGCCAGCTTGCCGGCCTGGATATTGCCCGAGCCGCCGATGGAGGCCGTCAGTTGCTCCGTCTTGCCGCTGGCCTTGAAGTTGCCGCTGCCGCCGATGGCGATGGCCACCATGCGGCTGTCGAGGTCCTGTGCGTTGATGGAACCGGAACCGCCCACGTCGAAGCGCAGTTTTTCGCCGCGCAGGCCGGTGGCGGCAATGTTGCCCGAGCCGCCCACGCTGATGCGCTCGACGTGGCGCGCCTGGATGACGATGGTCAGGCTGGTCTGGCGAAAATTGCTGTTGCGCTTGGCGGGGCGGATGCGCAGGGTGCCGTTTTCCACGGCCGTGTCGATCAACGGCAGGATATTGTCGTCGGCCTCGATGGTGACGCTGTCCGTGTTGCCGATGCGCATCTCGACATTGCCGGGCACGTTCAGCGCCACGCCGTTGAAGCTGCCCACTTCGCGCGTCTGTTTTTGCAGCTTGCCGCTGCCTTGCACGCTGTTGCCGGAGATCCAGTCCAGCGGCGAGGCCAGTGCCGGTGCGGCGGGCACGGCCAGCACGCAGGCGGCCAGCAGCAGGACGCGCGCGGCGCGGGCATGGCGGGTGTGGAATAGTGTGTGTGGCATGCTTGCTCCCTGTTTGAATGTGGACTGACTGCATGGTATGCCAGCGGGCCGGCGCCGCGCAGGGCGCTGCGACAGACTGCACGGCTGGCGGCACAGAATGCAGGCGGCTGCGACAGGATGGCATGAGGTATCATGCGGGTATTGGACATACGACGACCGGCACGCGCCGGTCCCACTACTGGAATTACATGCTGATCATCACCATCAAACAGGGCAAGGAAAAGAGCTTGCTGGGCCAATCGTGGATTTACGCCTCCGCCATTGAAAAAGTCGAAGGCAAGCCGCAGGAAAAAATGAAGCCCGGCTCGACGGCCATCGTGCAAAGTTCGTCGAAGCAGTTCATCGCCCGCGCCGCCTACAATTCGAAGTCGCAGATCCGCGCACGCATCTGGAGCTTCAAGGAAGACGAGCCGGTCGACCACGCGCTGATCAAGCGCCGCGTCAAGGCCGCCATCGAGAAAAAACTGCCGGCCATCAAGAAGGCGGGCGAGAACCAGCTGCTGACCCTGATCAAGGGCGAAGACGAGGGCTTGCCGGGCCTGGTGGTGCAGCTGTTCGGCGGCGTGCAAGGCTACCTGATCTGCGAATTTAACGCGGGCGGCGTCGATGCGTGGAAAGTGGCCATCGTGCAATCGCTGATGGCGTCCACGGGCTGCGCCAATGTGTACGAGCGCTGTGACGACCTGATGCGCAAGGGCGAAGGCTTGCCCCTGATCGACGGCGCCCTGGCCGGCGAGGAGCCGCCCGATGAAGTCATGCTGACCGACAACGGCGTGCGCTATGCGCTGGACCTGAAAACCGGGCATAAAAGCAAGTTCCGCTGAGAACGGCTGTTGTTACAGCCATGAAAAAACCGGCGCTGGCCGGTTTTTTCATGGCTAAGCCGCGAGCCAAGGTGGGCGCGCCCGGCGGGGGATTGCTCCCCCCGTGTGGGAGCATTCCGATCCCGCAGGGGCGGAGCCCGGATTTTGCCGCCTTACCCGATTACTCCAGCGGCACGCTGCGGTATTTATTCACTTCCAGAGCGCTCACCGCCGGCGCATCATTGCCCCACGAGGCGCGCAGATACGTCACCACGGCCGCCACTTCGCGGTCATCCATGACGGGGCCGAACGGCGGCATGCCGTAGGGACGCGGGTTGCCGGCCGTGCCGGGCGCGAAGCCGCCGTTGAGCACCAGGCGGATGGCGTTGACGGCCGACATGGTGGTGAGCGCGCGGTTGCCGGCCAGCGGCGGGTAGCCGGGCGGCACGCCCTTGCCGTCGGCCTGGTGACAGCTGGCACAGTGTTCCTCATACAGTCTGGCGCCCAGCGCCAGTTGCTGCCGGGCCGTTTCCGAGGTGTCGCGCGGCGCGCGCGGCGTCGCTTGCGCGGGGCCTGGCAGGCTTTTCAGGTACACGGCCATGGCTTGCAGGTCCGCCGTACCCATGTGCTGCAGGCTTTGCCGCACCACCTCGGCCATGGGGCCGAACACGGTGGCGCGCGGCGACACGCCCGTCTGCAGCAATTCCACGATATGCGCCGTGTCCCAGTCGCCCAGGCCCGCTTCCGCGTCCGATGTCAGCGATGGCGCATACCAGCCCAGCACGGGGATCAGGCCGCCCGACAGGCCGTCGTCGCTGCCGCCCAGGGTGGTGCGGCTGCTATGGCAGGCGCTGCAGTGGCCCAGGCCCTGCACCAGGTAGGCGCCGCGGTTCCACTCCACGCTTTTACTCGTCAGCGGCTGGTACACGCCCGGCTTGAAGTACAGGGCGCGCCAGGCGGCCAGCGCGATTTGCTGGTTGTAGGGGAAGCGCAGTTCGTGCGGCCGGTTCGCCTGTTGGTGCGGCGGCACGCTCTGGAAGTACGCGTACAGGGCGTCGCTGTCCTCGCGCCGCACCTTGGTGTAATTGGTGTAGGGAAACGCGGGATACAGCAGCCGGCCATCCTTCGATTTGCCGTTGTGGATGGCGCGCCAGAAATCGTCGGCCGTCCAGCTGCCGATGCCCGTTTCCCGGTCGGCCGTGATGTTCGGCGAGAGCACCTTGCCGAACGGCGTCTGCAGGGCGCGTCCGCCCGCGTAAGGCACGCCGCCGCGCGTCGTGTGGCATGCCATGCAGTCGCCCGCCTTGGCCAGGTAGGCGCCGCGCGCGATCAGCTGCTCCTTGCCCAGCGCGCTGGGGGCGGCGGGCGGCCCCAGGTCATCGCCCGGGTAGAGCAGGAATTTTGCGCCGGCCGCGACGGCGGCCACGCCGGCAAGAGCGATCAGCCATTTTTTCATGGCGCCACCTGCGCGCCGGAGCCGGGCACGCCGCCGCAGTGCAGCGGCAGCGGCAGGGCGATGCTGGCGGCGGGACGGGCCTCGGCGCTCGCCACCTGCGTACCCAGCCAGGCCGAGACGGCCGCCACGTCCGCATTCGACAGGCGCTCTGCCACTTGCGCCATGCAGTCGGGGGCGTGGGCGCGGCGCCTGCCGTTTTTCCACGCGCCAAACTGGGCGTTGATATAGTCGCGTGGCAAACCCAGCAAGCCGGGAATGGCGGGCGCCACGCCGGCCAGCTGCTCGCCATGACAGGCGATGCAGGCGGGAATGTTCATGCCGCTGTCGCCTTGCAGTACCAGCTGGCGTCCGCGCGCCAGGGCGGCCGTGCCGGCATTGCTGGGCTGGGCCGGCGGCGGGGCAGGGTGCTGCGCCGCAAAGTAGTCGGCGATCTCGCGCAGGTAGGCGTCCGGCAGGTGTTCCACCATGTACGCCATCATCGGATACTGGCGCCGTCCGTCGCGAAAGTTCAGCAGCTGGTTGTACAGGTAGCCGGCCGGCTTGCCGGCGATGCGGGGAAAGAAAGCGTCACGCTTTTCCTGCTGCGCATGGCAAGCCGTGCAAGCCTTGATGCGCTGCTCCAGGCTGTCGTGGCTGGCGGATATGGCGGCGGGCGCGGCCAGCGCCATGCCCGGCAGCACGGCAGCCAGTAGCAGCACGGCGAGGGAATGCGGTAGCATGGAAAGTTGCATGGAAAATGGCATGGGAAGTAAGCTGTCTCGTCGGTCTGGATGGCGTGCCGGTGTTGCTGCCCGGATAATTTTTATGAGACTAGCATATACCGGGCGCTGTCATGCTGACAGGATCAGTTGTGCATTAAAACTACGGATCAGTTTGAGGGAGCGGGCTTGAAGCGATATGAAGAATTGGCGGAGGAAATCGCCGCCATGATCGGCACGCGGTTGCTGCTGCCCGGTGAAAAGCTGCCGTCCGTGCGCCAGCAGCATGCGCGGCGCGCAATCAGCCCGTCGACGGTGTTCCAGGCGTATTATTTGCTGGAAGCGCGCGGCATGATCGTCT
>RCUS01001454.1_pt1 | contig 12218 bp, 13 predicted proteins | sample 2166221 | NCBI WGS metagenome assembly RCUS01 (sample SAMN09932758, study PRJNA488358) | compost metagenome | isolation source: compost soil in cyclohexanecarboxylic | place: Germany: Experimental Botanical Garden | reverse complement strand
TTCTTCAAGCAGGTGCTGACCAACACGCAGGCACGCTACGCGCAGGTGTCGGCCGGCAAGGTGGGCGCCATCTCGGTACTGCAGCCTTCCAAGGGTGTTGCGATGCCGGCCTGTGCGCCGGTACTGGTGTGGCTGCACGGCTACGGCATCAATGGCCACCTGGACAGCAGCAAGCAGCCACTGGCGGACGCTGGTGTGGTGCTGCTGGGCATCAACGGTACGGAGATGCGCGAGTCGTTCGACAGCTTCAGCTGGACCGGCCCCTATGAAGGCACGCACAAGGTGGTGCAGAAGGGGCTGGATGAACTGGCCGCACGCCAGTGCATCGATCGCAAGCAGGTCTACCTGATGGGTTTCTCGCAGGGCTCGCAGCATGCTGGTGCGCTGCTGGCGCAGCACCCGGATGACTACGCCGGTGCATTGCTGGTGTCGCCGGGCGGTTGGCGCCAGCCGGTGCCTACGCAGAGCAGTGCACGCGGCAAGCGGGTGTTCGTCATCAACGGCGAACAGGAAGGGCCGGCCAACCAGAAGATGAGTGCGGACTTCCGCGCGCTGTTCAGCGATGGCAACGAACTACGTTCGCGTACCCATGGCGGTGGCCATTTCTATCCGGACGACTGGAAGACCTCGTTTCCGCAGGCCATTCGTTGGATGATGGGCAAGGACGGCTGAGTCAAGGAGCAACAATGGGTCTGCGTGGAAACCGGCTTGAACGGCTGCATGCCCAGCGTGCTGCGCTGCAAGCCGAGATCAATCTCGAAGCGGCCCGACTTGCTGCCAGGCAGCTGCCTGCGGAGCAGTTCGCGGAGGCGCTGATGCCGCTGTCGCTGCGCTTGCAGGCAGTTGACCAGCAGATACTGCGGACAACACCTGCGCGGGAGCTGATGAAGCGCCTGCGCGAGGTGGAGCGGCAGTTGTCCGCCCCACGGCAGCGCGGGGCGAGTGAACGTCGCGCGCTGGAAGCGGAGTTGCGCGATCTACGCCTGCACTTCAGCAACCCGCGTCGTCGCCTGCTGACACTCAAGGTTGTGCTGATCCTGTCGGTGGCTGTTGCCGCGGCATTGTTTCTGCCAAAGGCCATCGTGGCGCTGCTTGTGCCCTGACTGAGTGAGCGGCCGCCGCCTGCCGAAGCGGGCAACGTGCCCACTGCTTCCCGGAAGGCAACATCGCGAGCCCGCCTGGGGGTCTACTGCGCACTCCCTGCGTTGCCTACGCTGATCCCACACGGCCCTTGCCGTGCTCCGGGCCCACGACAGTTCGTGGACGTCGCCTTCAATCGAACCACGCGGTGCTGTGCTGCGGGGCATTGCTGCCCCGGCAGCGCCTTGCCCTGCGCCGCGCGAAGGCTTGGCCCGGAAATGCCAGCCAGCCCTGCCTGCCTGTTTGCCTGCCAGCCAACCTTCGTGGAGACCGCCTCATGTTCAGCCTGGAAAACACCACTACCCACGCCGCACCCGCACTCGACGAGCTTGTTCCCTCGCGCTATGCCCTGAAAGTCGGTGACATCGACGTGCTCGTGGTCAGCGACGGCGTGCTGCCGTTGCCGACGCAGATGCTCGGCCATAACGTGCAGGCATCCGAGCGTGCCGAATGGTTCGACGAGATGTACCTGCCACAGGATGCGTTCGACTGGGCGTTGAACGTGATGGTGGTGCACAGCGGTGAGCGCACCATCCTGATCGACGCCGGCCTTGGGATGGACCCGGACCTGCAACTGCCGCGCGCTGGCCAGTTGATCCGTCGCCTCGGCGCCGCTGGCATCGACCTGCGCGAAATCACCGATGTGGTGATCACCCACATGCACATGGATCACATCGGCGGCCTGCTGGTGGACGGGGTGAAGGCGCAGCTGCGGCCGGACCTGAAGATCCACGTCGCGGCATCGGAAGTGGCGTTCTGGAAATCGCCAGACTTCACCCGCACCAACATGCCGCACGGGTTCCCGGACGCGCTGCGAGCGACCGCCACGCATTTCTGGGCCGAGTACGGCAGCTTCGTGCACACCTTCGAGGATGAGCGGGAGATCGCACCGGGTGTGGTCGCGCGCCGCACTGGTGGTCACACGCCGGGCCACTGCGTGGTACGCGTTGCCTCGGGTGGCCAGGCGCTGACCTTTGCGGGTGATGCGGTGTTCGCGGTCGGTTTCGATCAACCGAACTGGCACAACGGCTTCGAGCACGACCCGGAAGAAGCGGCGCGCGTGCGCATCGAGCTGCTGGACGCGCTGGCCGGTACCGGCGAGATGCTGGTGGCCACGCACCTGCCGTTCCCGTCGGTGGGGCGCGTGTCGCGCGAGGGTGAGGCGTTCCGCTGGGTGCCGGTGTTCTGGGATTTCTGATCAAGTTTTCTGGACTTCATGTCACCAATGGTCCCGGTCAGGGGCGCACAGTAGCCCCTGTCGAAACCCATCCATATCCGCAGGAGGTCCACCATGAACACCGTTTCCCGCACGCTCACCGCAACTGCCCTGGCCCTGTCGATGCAGGTGGGCCTGTCCGCCCAGGCTGCCGAGCCGGCTTATCCGTCCGCAACCAGCGGCGTCACGCGCACCGCCAGCATCATCACCACCGCCGATGGCGTGCAGCTGTACTACAAGGACTGGGGTCCGAAGAACGGGCCGGTGGTGACCTTCAGCCACGGCTGGCCGCTGGATTCGGACAGCTGGGAATCGCAGATGATGTTCCTGGCCGACCACGGTTACCGCGTGGTCGCACACGATCGTCGTGGCCACGGTCGTTCCAGCCAGCCGTGGGACGGCAATGACATGGATCACTATGCCGATGATCTGGCTACGGTGATCAATACGCTGGATCTGAAGGACGTTACGCTGGTGGGTTTCTCCACCGGCGGTGGCGAAGTGGCGCGTTACATCGGCCGCCATGGCACAGGCCGGGTGAAGAAGGCCGTGCTGATCAGTTCGGTGCCGCCATTCATGCTGAAGACCGCAGACAATCCCGGCGGCGTGCCGATCGAAGTGTTCGATGGCATCCGCAAGGCACAGCGGGAGAACCGTTCGCAGCTGTACAAGGACATTCCGTCCGGCCCGTTCTATGGATTCAACCGGCCGGGTGCAAAGGTCAACCAGGCGATGGTCGATGCATGGTGGGCGCAGGGCATGCTGGGTGGCCAGAAGAACACCTACGAGTCGATCGCGGCGTTCTCGGCGACCGACTTCCGCGGTGACCTGGAAAAGTTCGATGTGCCGACCCTGGTCATCCACGGCGACGACGATCAGATCGTGCCGATCGACGTGGCTGGTCGGATGTCGGCCAAGCTGATCAAAGCTGCCAGGCTGATCGTCTACCCGGGTGCGCCGCATGGCCTGACCGAGACCCACAAGGACAAGGTCAACCAGGACCTGCTGGCGTTCCTGCAGCAGAAGTAACAGCAGGCGCAGCCGTGGGTCATGCGGCGCGGACAACGCCAGTAGAGCCACGCCATGCGTGGCTGTGCTGTGCGTGAAGCCAACAGCATCCACGCATGGCGTGGAACTACTGGATCGAGGCTGGCTGTTTCAGGCGCTGCAGCTTGTTCGGGTTGCGCTGCACCAGGATCTGCACGATCTGCTCGCCGTTGGTATCGAAGGCCATAGCCGATTCCAGCACGCCATCGAAGTAACGCAGCAGCCCCAGTCGTCCATTGATCACGCTCGGGACCATCCGCAGCTGGTCCTTGCGACGCAGGTGCGGGGCATACAGCAGCTGCGCGATGCGTGCGCCGCCGACCATCGGTTTCGGGAAGCTGGTGACGATGCCGCCGCCATCGCCGATCAGCACTGCTGATTCGGCCATCAAGGCTTTCATCGTCCTGAAGTCGCCATTGGCGATGGCCTCGGCGAAACGCCGCATCAGTTTCTGGTGGACGTCCTGCGGCACGTTGTAACGCGGGCGGTCCTGCCGCAGCTGCAGGCGTGCGCGGTGCACGATCTGCCGGCAGGCGGCTTCGGTCTTGTCCAGCGTGCGTGCCACCACGTCGTAATCCTGGTCGAACACATCGTGCAGCAGGAACGCGGCACGTGCATCCGGCGCCAGCCGCTCCAGCACATTGAGGAAGGCCACCGACAGGTCGCTGGCCGTTTCCAGCATGTACTCGGGCGTGCCGGTGTCTTCAGTGAGCAACGGCTCGGGCAGCCACATGCCGACATAGTGCTCGCGGGTGCGCCGGGCCAGCCGCAGGCCATCGATGGCGCGGCGGGTGGTGGTGGCCACCAGCCAGGCTTCGGCGTTCTCGATGTCCTGCTGGTTGGCGCCATGCCAGCGCAGCCACACGTCCTGCACCACATCCTCGGCCTCATGCGAGGAGCCGAGCATGCGGTAGGCCACGCCGAACAGGCGCGGGCGTAGGCGGGTGAACAGTGCAGTGGGGTCGTCCATGCCAGCAGAGACGGGACAGGTCCGCCGATTGTGACATCGGCGGACCTGTGAAGGTGGCTGGTACTGCGCCGGGCCGGAGGCGGTCAGTGTGGCGGCAGCACCGCCGGCTTGCCGATGTCCTTGATCAGGAACACGACGAACGTGGCAGGTTCGGTCTGGCTGGCATTGCGGCCCACGGTGTGCAGATCGGCGGGACCTTCATGGAAGGCTTCGCCGGGGCCGAGCGTAACCTCGCGTCCGCCGGCCACGCCCATCACGATGCGGCCTTGCAGCACATAGACGAAGCCGTGGGCATCGTGCCGGTGCACGGGATCGGCGCCGCCGGGTGGGTACTGCACCGTCAGGATCAGTGCTTCCTTGCCCGGCTGTTCCGGCAACGGGCGGGTCATGACCTCGCGCACGATGGGCTCGGGGGCGCTCGGCGAGGGTGTGGCGGCATTGCTGGTCAACGGCATCAGGGCCAGCAGGGCGAGGGAACGGAGCGAACGCATGGCAGGTCTCCAGCAGGAAAGTGTGCAGTCGAAGCTCAGGCCAGACCGGCCTTGTCCAGGCCAAAGGTCTGGTCCAGCGAGCCGGGCTTCGTACGGAAGGCGACGTTGGCGCGGTTCCAGGCGTTGATTGCCATCACCGCGTAGGTCAGATCGACGATTTCCTGTTCGGACAGCTGGCTGCGCACGCGCTCGTACATGTCGTCCGGAACGCCCTGCGCAGGCAGGTGGGTGAGCACGTCGGTCCACGCCAGGCAGGCACGTTCGCGCGCGCTGAACAGGTTCGATTCGCGCCACGCCGCGACATGGTGCAGGCGCAGTGGGCGTTCGCCACGGATCGTTGCTTCCTTCACGTGCATGTCCAGGCAGAACCCGCAGCCGTTGAGCTGCGAGGCGCGGATGTTGACCAGATCGATGATGGCCGCTTCGATCGAACTGTTGTGCACGGCATGGGAGAAGGTGCCGAGCTTCCTGAAAAGTTCGGGCGACTGCGCGGCGTAGTCCAGGCGTTGGTTCATGGCGATGTTCCGGAGGGAATTGAGGGACGCGGCGAGGCTACGTCCGCTGCCGGAGGCCCGGTAGGCGGGGGCAGGGCTGCGCGGTGTTGTGCAGAAATCACCAATGGACTGTCACAGGGGCGGATGCTCCCCCGTCTGCCGGGCATGGACACCCCATCTGCCCCGAACCGTGCAGCAGCCTGCCCCGCCAGCGAGCGGGTCTGGCAGGCCTTCCTTGCCGCATTGCACGAACTGCCACCGGACATGCGGGCCGTGCTGTTGCTGCATGACGTGCTGGGTGCGGGCGTCGAAGACATCGTGCCGCTGCTGGGGCTGGACCTGACGACATGCCGCCAGCGCCTGGACCATGCACGCGCCCACCTGCTCGCCCGACGCGACTCCCTGGAGCCCGGAACACCATGAATGTCATGCCGCAGTCCTGTCCGGCCAGTGACGGCCGTGATTCCCTCAATGCGTCCTTTTCCGCCAGTTATGCCGGCGTACTGGCGTTCATCGCGGTAGCCGCTGAAGGCAGCTTCGCGCGCGCCGGTGATCGCCTTGGCATCGGTCGTTCGGCGGTCAGCCGCAGCGTGCAGAAGCTGGAGGGGCAGCTGGGCGTGCGCCTGTTCCTGCGTACCACGCGCTCGACAACATTGACCCGCGAAGGCGAGCTGTTTTTGGAAGGCTGCAGCCCGGGCGTTGCGAGCATCCTGCAGGCGCTCGACGAAATGCGCGATCTGCGCGAGGGGCCGCCGCGCGGGCATCTGCGGATCAGTGCGACACATGGCTTCGGACGCCGGGTGATCGCGCCGCTGCTGTCTGCTTTCCGCGCGGAGCATCCGCAGGTCTCGGTGGAGCTGCTGCTGGACGAGCAGGTGCCGGACCTGGTCGCAGACCGCATCGATGTGGCCTTCCGCGATGGAGTGCTGGAAGACAGCCAGGTCATCGCCAAACAGCTGGTGCCCATGCAGCTGGTGATCTGTGCGTCGCCTGCCTATGCCCAGGCGCACGGCCTGCCGGAGGAGGTCGAGGCCGTGTCCGCCCACGCGTGCATCGGCCGACGCCTGCCCGGCGGGCGCCTGCAACGCTGGGATTTCCGCGTGGACGGCCAGGACGTGAATCTGCAACCGCCGGCGGAGGTGGTGTTCAATGATGCCGATCTTGTCCTGCAGGCAGTGATCGACGGGCTGGGGATCGCCCAGCTGCCCAGCTACCAGGTAAGCGATGCGCTGCGCACAGGTGCTGTATTGACCTGCCTGGACCGCTACGCGCCCCACGATCGTGGCCACTACCTGTGCTATCTCAGCCGACGCCAGCTGCCCAAGCGGATCCGCGCATTCATCGACTTCAGCACCCAACGCATACGTGCGCTGGATCTGGATGTGTTCTCGCACTGGGAGGTGCGGCAGCAGGCGGCGGTACAGCGCGATGCGGCGGCATGGGCATGAGCGTATTGGTGCCGATGTGGCAACAGTGCGTGGCCCGCTGCGGATCTACTGCGCAGGCCAACGCGTTCCTAGCATGCAGCCACATCCGCACCGCCCACGTTCCAGGAGACCTGTCATGAAGATTGTCGTCATCGGTGGCACCGGCCGCATCGGCAGCAAGGTGGTTGATCGCCTGCATGCGGCCGGCCATCAGATCGTCGTCGCTGCACCTTCCACCGGCATCGATGTGCTGAGCGGCGAGGGCCTGGCCGCTGCGATGGAAGGCACCGAGGTCGTGGTCGACCTTGCCAACTCGCCCTCGTTCGAAGATGCCGCGGTGTTGTCGTTCTTCGTGACTGCCGGCCACAACATCCTGGCGGCCGCGGTGCAGGCCGGCGTGCGCCACCATGTTGCGTTGTCGGTGGTGGGTACCGACAAGCTGGCCGCCAGCGGCTATTTCCGCGGCAAGATCGCCCAGGAACGCCTGATCCGTGATTCGGGCCTGGCGTACACGATCATCCACTCGACGCAGTTCTTCGAGTTCCTGCCGGGCATCATCCAGGCAGCCGGTGACGGCCGGACCCTGCATCTGCCGACCGCCGCAGTGCAGCCGATCGCCGCCGAGGATGTGGCCGATGCCGTTGCGCGCATTGCGCAGCAGGCGCCGGTCAATAGCGTGGTGGAGATCGCCGGGCCGGAGCGCGAATCGATGGCGGCGCTGGCCCAACGCTTCCTGCAGGCGACCAGTGATGCACGCGAGGTGATCGGCGATGCCCAGGCGCCCTACTTCGGCGCGCAGCTGCAGCAGGACACCCTGGTGCCGGTGGGTCAGGCATGGCTCGGCACCATCGGCTTCGAGCGTTGGTTTCAGCAGTCCGGGCTGGCGCAGGGCCAGCCGGCCTGATCCGCGGTGGATGCGGGCTTCATGCGTGTCTTCCGCTGCAGGAGCGTGCAATGACCGAGCTGAAGCCGCCTTCGACCAGCGTGCTCGACAAGTACCATGGTGATGAGGTGCGCCCGCTGTATACCGGACGCGTACGGGTCAGCGGTGGCGCGGCCCGTCACGGTCGCGCGTCGGGCGTGGTGCGGTCGGATGATGGCGCGCTGTCGGTGGACCTGCGGTTGCCCGCTGAGCTGGGTGGACCCGGCGGCGGTACCAATCCCGAACAGTTGCTGGCGGCGGGCTACGCCGGCTGCTTCCACGGCGCGATGGTGCTGGTGGCTGCGCGTGCGGGGCTGGAACTGATCGACCCCAGCATCGAAGTAGCGGTGACGTTCGCACGCGATCCCGTGGACGGTCTGTACCTGCTGTCGGCCGAGATCGTGGTGTGCCTGCCTGGTATGGACCCGATACGTGCAGCCGAACTGGTGCGCAACACCGAGCGGGTCTGTCCCTACGCGAAGATGTTCCATCGTGGCATCAGCCATGTGGTGAGGGTGGCTGTGGACTAGACATCCTGTCGGGAATATCGTGCGGCCGCTCCTGGGATTCAGATGCAGTGAAGGCGCCGCGTCGCCCGCGTGAGCTGGTGGGTTTCCGTTCGGCAGCATGATCGCCGCATCAATCGGTACTCACCCGCGAACCACGCGCGTTCGGCCAATCTGGTTTGGCAGGCAACGGATACCACTGTTGTCCTTTCCCCAACGAGGAGACTACACATGAGCACCCAGTCCACCATCGAGCATCGCCTCAACGACCTGATCGAGATCGCACGTGATGGCAAGTCCTTCTACGAGGAAGCCGCAACCAAGGTGAAGGATGCCGAGCTGTCGGCGTTGTTCGTCCGCATCGCCGGGGTGAAGGGCCGCATCGTGTCCTCCCTGAGCAGCTCGGTGGCCGCCACCGGTGGCAAGCCGGCCGAGCACGGCACCATGGTCGGTTCCATGCAGCAGTTCTACGGCAAGGTGCGCGCTGCCTTCGGTGGCACCAACTACGGTTACGTGGCCGAACTTGAAGAGTCCGAGGATCGCCTGCTGGGCGCGTTCAAGGACGTGCTGAAGGACAACGACCTGCCGCCGGCAGTGCGCCAGGAAGTGACCCAGTGGCTGCCGGAAGTGCAGGAATGCCACTCGGTGATGCGCGCGCGCAAGCATGCGATGAAGGCTGCCTGATCGCATCTGGCGATCATCCCCCACATCGTCATGGCCAGGGCAGCTTCGTGCTGCCCTGGTCGTTTCTGCGTCTGTCAACACCCGCGCTCAGGCGCGTTTCCTGAGCAGGGCAACAGCCAGGCTGGCCAGCGTCGCTGCGACGGCTGCGGTCCACAGGGATGCGGCAAAGCCTTGGCTGTAGATCGCCCGTGCGAGATCAGCCGGGGCTCCCTTGGTCAGCGTACCCGTGGCGATGCTGTCGGCCAGGCGCGTGACGTCGTCTGCGGGAACACTGGCAGACAGTCCGGCGCGGATGCCGACGGTCAAGGCGCTGGAGAGAACCGTGAAGCCGAGCAGGATGCCGACGAAGCGCGTCGTGGCACTGATGCCCGAGGCCATGCCTGCGCGGTCGCGGGGTGCCGAGCCGATGATGGCCTTGGAGGTTTCGCCGTTGAGGATGCCACCGCCGGCGCCGATGATGACCATCGCCAGCAGTGCCACCGCCGGCATGTGGTGCCACGCACCGATACCGGCCAGCGCATTGCCGGCGGCAGTGACCGACAGGCCGATGGCCAGCACCATCTCACTCGAGCATCGTCGGCCCAGGCGCCTGCCAACGCCTGGAAACAGCAGCATCGCTGCGGCGAACGGGAGCATGCCTGCACCCGTGGCCAAGGCACTCAGGCCGACGCCGTTCTGCAGGTACTGCGGCAGCATCGAAGCCATCACCTGCGCGCTGACCGCGTAGCCGATCATGGCGATGAGTGCACCGACGAAGCGCGGGCTTGCAAGCAGCCGCAGGTCGACCATTGGATGCCGACGCTTGAGTTCGATGCAGGCAAACAGCGCGCCCATTGCGATGCCAAGGCCCAGGCCGGCCAGTGCCACTACCGAAGTCCATCCCTGCGCGAGTCCTTCCACGAGGAAGAACACGATGCCGAAGATCGCCATGCTGAAGGTGATGATGCCGGGCGGATCGAGCGGGCGTACCACCGTGTCGGCGGAGTCGGGAACCCAGCGGATCGCACCATAGGCCAGGAAGGCGAGGAAGGGCAGGATCGCGATGAACACCGAACGCCATCCCCACAGCGAGGACAACAGCCCGCCGATCAGCGGCGAGAGCACCATCATCATGCCCATTGCCGTACCCCAGAAGGCCCAGGCATCGTCGCGTTGCTTGCCCTCGTGGAACTCGTGGCCGATCACCGACAGCGACGGCGCCAGCAGGAAGGCTGCACCCACGCCCTGGAACGCGCGGGCCACATACAGAGCGCTGGCCGTGGGCGCCAGCGCACAGGTGAGCGATGAGATGGCGAACAGCGCGATGCCGATCAGCAGCACGCGCCGGCGACCATGGCGATCGGCAATGGCACCGGCGGGCAGCAGCAGCGAGGTGAAGGACAGGATGTAGCAGCTGATCACCCATTCGATGTCGGCGAAGTCCGCCTGCAGATCCCGCGCGATGGTCGGTAGCGCAACGGCCACGGCGTTGGTTTCCAGCACTGTCATCGTGCAGCCGAGCGAGGCGATGATCAGGATCCAGTTGGGCGGCCTGCGGCGGGGAGGGGAGAGGGGCACCAGGTACTCGGGTGGGAGAAGAATGCCCATTCAAGCAGCTTCGATCGTTTGTTTCATTGCCCGTGTTCTTGAAGTACGTTAGGTCAACACTAACGACCGGGCGCGCATGGACCGTCGACATCTGCAGTACTACGTCGCACTGGCCGAGGAGCTGCATTTCGGACGCGCCGCGCTGCGCCTGGGCATCGCCACGCCGACGCTGAGCGTGCAGATCCAGGAGATCGAGCGTCGCCTGGGTACCCCCTTGTTCGATCGCAGCCGACGCGAGGTCACGCTGACCTCGGCCGGCGCGATCTTCCTGGCCGAAGCGCGCAACGTGCTGCGCCAGTTCGAGCAGGCAGAGGCCGTGGGCCGCCGTGCCGGTCGCGGCGAGATCGGCAGGATCGAGATCGGCTACGTGGGTTCGGCGGTCCATGCGGGCGCGCTGCAGGAGCAATTGCAGCGTTTCCGCAACGCCTCGCCCGATGTGGTTCTGCAGGTAGGCGAATGGCCGATGGCCGACCTGCCGGACCTGCTGCTGGACGGTCGCATCGATGTGGTGTTCTGCCGCCTTCCGATGGAGGTTCCCGATGCGCTCGGCTCGCACATCCTGATCGAAGACCAGTTCTGCGTAGCGTTGCCGGCATCGCACGCGCTGGCTCGTGCGGTGTTGCCGGTGCAGCCGGCGCTGCTGGCGAAGGAGGCGTTCATCATGCCGGAGCAGCCCGCAGGCACGCTGGAGGTTGCCCGCCGTGGCGGATTCGTGCCGGACATCCGCTCCCGTCCCGGCCATCTTGCCGCCGTACTCGCGCAGGTCTCGGTGGGCGATGGGGCAGTGGCGATCGTACCGTCGGTACTGCAGCGGACATTGTTGCTGCCGGGCGTGGTGTATCTGCCGATCGCGGGGCCGGTCATCGCCTCGACCATCGCTGCGCTGTACCGTGAACAGGAAACATCGCCGGTGGTCCGCCGGCTCATCGCGCAGGTGCGATGCACGCCCTCCCGGCGCATCGACATGCTGCCCGTGCCCTGAGACCGTGCCGGACGCCGTTGCCGGTTGCCCCGCAATGGCCTTGCTACACTGGCCGCATTCGATCTTCCACCGGATCATCAGATGAACAACGGGAACGGTCCGCAGACAGTCCGCTGAGCCGCAACAACGGTACGCACGTTGTTGCGGTGGTCTTTTCCTGCGATTTCCACGCACTGGGTTGATCACCGCCGGATTCCCTCCTGAGCGGATGTTTCCCCATGTCTGATCGAAAAGCCCTTCGCTGGGCCCATTCCCTGCCGGCCGCCATCGCGTTGATGGCTCCCTTCGACCTCCTGGCCTCGCTGGCCATGGATATCTACCTGCCTGTTGTATCGGCCATGCCGGATGCACTCGGCACATCGCCTGCCATCATCCAGTTGACGCTGAGTCTGTACATGCTAGTACTCGGGCTGGGTCAGCTGATCTTCGGCCCACTGTCGGACCGGATCGGGCGACGGCCTGTGCTGCTGATGGGCGCGCTGCTGTTCACGCTGGCGTCGTTCGCTCTCGCCGCGTGTAGTGGTGGTGCGGGGTTCCTGGCCTGGCGCGGCGTGCAGGCGATCGGTGCGTCGGCCGCACTGGTCGCCACCTTCGCTACGGTGCGCGATGTGTATGCCGATACGGCCGAGGGTGCCACGCTCTACGGTCTGTTCGCCTCGATGCTGGCGTTCGTGCCGGCACTCGGCCCCATCCTCGGCGCGTTGATCGCCTACGCGCTGGGCTGGCGGGCCATTTTCGTCGCGCTGGGTGTG
>RCUS01001448.1_pt1 | contig 12268 bp, 8 predicted proteins | sample 2166221 | NCBI WGS metagenome assembly RCUS01 (sample SAMN09932758, study PRJNA488358) | compost metagenome | isolation source: compost soil in cyclohexanecarboxylic | place: Germany: Experimental Botanical Garden | reverse complement strand
AAAAAGAGGTGGTGGTCGGCCGCTTCGGCCTGGACACCGGCGGGGAGGAGCGGACACAGCGGGAGATCGCCAAGGAGCTGGGGATTTCGCGGAGTTATGTTTCGAGAATAGAGAAAAGGGCGCTTATGAAGCTGTATCATGAGTTTTATAAAGCGAAGCGATAGAGGATGATAAGAGATCTGTCAGAAAACAGGTCTCTTTGAGCTTGCGATCTGACTCCACAATTGGTTTGGCAATGTCCTTCAGGTAATAGTACTGGCAATATTGGGAGGGCACTTCCCACCACAATCCATCATTCCAGTTAATTCGGTTTTTGGTTGAAAGCAATAACCTCCTCCATCTTTACCCTCTGCAACACGGTTTGAGTTTGTGTTTGATTAAGTTAGTGAAACGGGAAGATGTAGTTGTTGCGGTAGTTCACAAACCAAACTTTCTCTAACAGGTGAACAACCATGGAAATGATGAAAGTGTGTACTCCATACGGTAGCTACATCCTCCTAAACCCAAATGTTTCAGCCGTATCTTCAAGAAGTTCATCGATTTTGCGCCTACCGGGTATAGGAGACAAAGAAATCGCATGGATTTTTTTGTGTTTGCACATCAAAAAAATGCTAACGCATGTTAGTTCCCTTCTTGAATCGCATAGAGGTTAAAATAGTGAGGCTATTAGATGATTAAGTGAAGGCGTTTACAAGGCTTCTGCCAGATAATGCATGCTATACTTCCTTCGTGGGGATCATAAGATCCAACTGAAGGGGATGAGAAAAAAGATGAGCAAAGTATCAAGCAAGTTTATTTTCTTCTTTGGCTCGTTTGCTGGAATATTATTTGGTTATGATATCGGGATTATTGCTGGCGCAGAAGGCCATATCAAAGACGACTTCCATTTGAGTCCGTTATGGATAGGGATCGTTGTGTCCTCATTAATGGGTGGGGCAATAATTGGATCCATTTTAAGTGGTCTATTAGGGGACAAGTTTGGTCGTAGAAAGTTGATCTTGATTTCCTCTTTGATTTTCTTTATAGGTGCGATCGGTTCAGCTGTTGCACCGGATCCAATCATCTTGACGGTTGCACGTGTCTTCCTGGGGGTTGCAGTCGGTACAGCTTCTTCTTTGGTTCCCGCATACATGTCCGAAATCGCGCCAGCGAATGTTCGTGGGAAACTATCAGGTTTAAATCAATTAATGATTGTAAGCGGAATGTTGTTAAGTTATACTGTAGCTTTTATTTTTGAGCCAATTCCAAACAGTTGGCGATTAATGCTAGGCAGTGCCGCTGTTTTTGCCATCATACTGTACCTGGGTATGCTGAAACTTCCGGAATCACCTCGTTATTTAATAAAGAACGGGATGACAAAGAAAGCACGCGAAGTATTAACGTCACTTCGAAATTCAACAGATGAAGTGGACGCTGAAATTTCGGAAATTGAAAACGTTGCCGAACATGAAAAATCGGGTATATCCCAATTGTTCGACAAAAAGTTTCGCATGGCTTTAATTATCGGGGTTGGTATGGCGACCTTTCAACAAATCCAAGGGGCAAATTCAATTGTTTATTATGCCACAAGCATTGCTCGTAACGTTGGTTTATCATCGCAGTTGGCTGCCGGATTTACTGTAATTGTAGGTGTTATTTTCGTTGTGACCACTATCATCTTCTTGCAGTTTGTGGATAAATTTAATCGCCGTGCAATTCTTACTGTAGGTGGCGCAGGCATGGCTCTTTCATTCTTTACTCCTGCCATTCTTGGAACGTTTGGAATTACTGAAAATGCGCTTAACTGGGCAACATTAATTGCACTTAGTTGTTTCATCCTTTGCTATGCCTTTTCATGGGCACCGCTTACTTGGATTCTCGTCGGTGAAATTTTCCCTCTCTCAGTACGTGGAATTGGTGGAGGGATTTCATCTGCCTTCAACTGGACTGGATCACTTGCAATTGGACTTATATTTCCAATTCTTGCTGACAGTTTCAGTTTTACGACCATCTTCTCGGCTTTTGGTATCGTTTGTATTCTGGGGCTGCTCTTCGTTCGTTGTGTAGTTGTAGAAACAAAAGGTCGTACTTTGGAACAAATTGAAACAGAAATGGCGGTACGTTCCGAAAAAGGGCAGACAAAGCAAATACTACAACCATAATTGTAAATTGAATGTGCTTTCTGAATAATTGAAGAAAGATAAATTCAAGCGGTACACGATAAAAATGAGGCTGTCCCATAAGTCAACAAATGACTTGGGACGGCCATTTTTCAATTTACGCAACAAAATAAACCATCCCTTAGTAAAATGGAGGTGCCACACCAACCCATTTGCAAATTTTATTTGCCAATGAATTTGGAAACTGACATCCCTCCGAATCATCTCCTGCGTGTTGTGTACAACTCGGCGAATCGCTTCATCGATACCATCTTTGACAGTGCAGATCTTGGAGACGGCTGCCATAGCTACCATCACCAGATGCTTACTCAAATTTCCTCCACGTGAACGTTGCGGATGCCGATACCGCTGAAAAGTGAAGCTGCTGATGAAGCCTTACTTCGGAAGGAGCGAAACCGTCACCGGTCCTAAGTTGAACCAGGAGCACGCGAGAATTGGAAAATTTATTCTTTAGTAAGTTATCATTTGTAAAAACTAGGTTCTTTATTCGATGGACATCAAGTAGGCCCATGTACGCCGACTGGACCAAAGGCGAAAGAGCGTTAGCGGAACGACAAACAGCTGGGACAATATGAGGACGAGAAGATAGCGTACGGACTGTTGGATAACGAAATCGAATACCTATTCCACATGTGACTGCACCCATACCGCAAAAATAATCGGAAATACACTGGAGGTATAGGTTATGAACACGATAGGAATACCCGGGAAAGTATAGGCTTGACCGCTGTTCATTGAGGCGGAACATCGAATATCCCACATTTTAATTTGTCATTGTTCCAGTATCTCGTCTTAATTCGATGGGCCTTAGAAATTCAGGTTTGAATTTTATAAAAAAGGTCGTTTTCGTGCAAAGACTCAAAATGTAAGCGGTGTTATTCTTAACTGGCAAAGGAAACAAGGACGGTGCCAATCCGGAGGATGGCGCAGTCCATCACCAGATATAGAACCGGGAGGTAAACGGTCATGAAGAAACTTGCGGCACTCTTTTTGACGGTTCTGCTGATTGTGGTCCTGTCGGGCTGCAATTTGGCGGAGACCAGCGCGGGAAGCGCGAAAAAAGGGTACATTGGCCTGTCAATGCCAACGAAATCATCGGAGCGATGGGTGGCAGACGGGCAAAATATGGCCCGCTTATTTCAGGAGAAGGGTTACAAAACCGATCTGCAGTACGCCGAGGATGTGGTCGAGAACCAGATTTCTCAGATTGAGAACATGATTACAAAGGGCGTGGACGTGATCGTTATCGCGGCTGTCGACGGCAATACGCTAACGGATGTGATCGGCAAGGCGCATGACCGGGGCATTCAGGTAATCGCCTATGACCGGCTGATCCGCAACACCCCTTACATCAGCTACTACGCAACGTTCGACAACTTCCAGGTAGGTGTCCTGCAAGCCTCCTATATCGAGAAGAAGCTGGGGCTGAAAGAGGGCAAAGGGCCGTTCAACCTCGAACTGTTCGGCGGTTCTCCGGACGATAACAATGCTTATTTCTTCTATGATGGCGCCATGTCGGTCCTCCAGCCTTACATCGATTCCGGCAAGCTGGTTGTCCGCAGCAAGCAGACGACGATGGCGCAAATCGCCACACTCCGCTGGGACGGATCGCTGGCGCAGACCCGGATGGATAACCTGCTCAGCGCCTATTATTCCAGCGAGAATCTGGACGCGGTGCTGTCACCCTATGACGGAATCAGCATCGGAGTGCTGTCGTCACTCAAGGGCATCGGCTACGGCTCGAAATCCAAGCCGCTTCCAGTCATCACCGGCCAGGACGCGGAGCTGGCTTCGATCAAGTCAATTGTGGCCGGCGAGCAGACGCAGACCATTTTCAAGGACACCCGCAAGCTGGCGGCGCAAACGGTGGGGATGGTAGAGAGCGTATTAAAGGGCCAGGAGGCTGAAGTTAACGATACTAAATCCTATAACAACGGAGTAAAGGTCATACCGGCGTATCTCCTTGATCCCGTCTCCGTCGACAAGGATAACGTCCAGAAGGAGATCGTGGACCAGAATTACTACACGAAAGAGGAGATCGGTCTTTAATAGCAGGGTCAGTCTGAGAAAGGAGCGAGCCTTAAATGTCTGAATACATTCTGGAGATGCGCGGCATTACCAAAACGTTCCCCGGCGTCAAAGCGCTGAACAATGTGAATATCAAAGTACGGAAGGGCGAAATTCATTCGCTATGTGGCGAGAACGGGGCCGGGAAGTCCACGCTGATGAAGGTGCTGAGCGGCGTCTATCCACACGGGAGTTACGAGGGTGATATTTTATTCGAGGGACAGGTATGCGAGTTCAAGGATATCAAGCAGAGCGAGGAAAAAGGCATTGTCATCATCCACCAGGAGCTGGCGCTGATTCCTTACCTGTCGATCGCCGAGAACATTTTCCTGGGCAACGAACGGGCCAAGAGAGGCGTCATCAACTGGAACGATACGATTGTGAAGACAAGAGAACTCCTGGATAAAGTCGGACTGAACGAAAATCCGAATACGCTGGTCACCAACATCGGGGTAGGCAAGCAGCAACTGGTGGAAATTGCGAAAGCGCTATCCAAGCGGGTGAAGCTGCTCATCCTTGATGAACCGACGGCGGCGCTGAACGAGGACGACAGCGAAAATCTGCTGCAGTTGATGCTGGAGTTCAAGCGTCAGGGCATTTCCTGCATCCTAATTTCCCACAAGTTAAACGAGGTCTCAAAGGTGTCGGATTCCATTACGATCCTTCGCGACGGACGCACCATTGAAACGATGGATATGTACAAGGACAAGGTGACGGAGGACCGCATCATCAGTGGAATGGTCGGCCGCGACCTGACCCAGCGTTATCCCGAGCGTAAGCCCAAGATCGGCGGAGTCGCGCTGGAGATCCGGGACTGGACCGTATACAACGAAGAGCATCCGGACCGCAAAGCGCTCGACAATGTTAATATGGTGATCCGCCACGGGGAAATCGTCGGCATCGCCGGTCTGATGGGAGCCGGACGGACGGAGCTCGCCATGAGCATTTTCGGCAAATCCTATGGACGGAACATATCCGGCAAGCTGATCAAGGACGGCAAGGAAATTCAAATTCCGTCCATCAGCCAGGCCATCGCCAACGGTTTTGCTTATGTAACAGAGGACCGCAAGGAATATGGACTTATCCTGATGGATGATATCAAGCGGAACATTTCGCTGACGGGAATCTCCAAGCTATCAAACAAGGCAGTTGTTAACGAGCGCGAAGAGGTGATGGTTGCCGAGGATATGCGCAAGCGGATGAACATCAAGGCGCCGAGCATTTTGCAAAAAACGGGCAATTTAAGCGGCGGCAACCAGCAGAAGGTCGTGCTGAGCAAATGGATCTTCGCCGAACCAGACATTCTCATTCTGGATGAACCGACCCGGGGGATCGACGTCGGCGCAAAATATGAAATTTACACGATTATTCAGCAGCTGGCGGATCAGGGCAAGGCCGTCCTGGTCATCTCTTCTGAACTGCCCGAGGTGATCGGTCTTAGCGACCGCATCTATGTTATGAACGCAGGGAAGATTACCGGGGAAGTCAGTCGCGAGGAAGCGTCGCAGGAAACACTGATGAAATATATGACCAAGAGTGGAGGGGTTAAGCATGGAAGCTATAGCCAAATTGTTTAAGACAAATGTCCGGCAGTATGGAATGATCATTGCCCTGGTGGTCATTATGGCCCTGTTCACACTGCTGACAGGCGGACTGCTGGTGAAGCCGATTAATATTACGAACCTTATTTTGCAAAATAGCTACGTGCTCGTGCTGGCGATCGGGATGGTGCTCGTCATTATTACCGGACACATCGATCTGTCGGTCGGCTCAATCGCCGCCTTTGTCGGTGCAGTATCCGCCATCATGATGGTGGATTGGGGCATGCCGGCCTGGGCCGCCGTCATTGCATCGCTCGTAGTCGGCGCGCTGATCGGCGCCTGGCAGGGGTTCTGGGTCGCCTATGTGAAGATTCCGGCGTTTATCGTCACGCTAGCGGGCATGCTGCTCTTCCGGGGATTGACGATGATTGTGCTGGAAGGCCAATCCATTTCCCCATTCCCCGGCGGCTTCACAAAGATCAGCTCCGGCTTTCTCCCAAATCTGGCCGACACGGCTACCAACATGGTTTCGATTCTGGCAGGTATTGTATTTACCGTTCTGTACATCCTAAATGAACTGCGAAACCGCCGGGAACAGACGAAGTATAACTTTAACGTACGTTCTCAGGGATTGTTCATCCTTCAGCTAGTGCTGGTAGCGGCCGTCATCAACGTGTTCACCTTTATGCTGGCTAGCTACGCGGGAATTCCGAACATTCTGGTCCTGTTGTTCGTGCTCGTTCTTGCCTATTCCTTCATCATGAACCGGACGGTTATGGGACGTCACATCTACGCGCTGGGTGGAAATGAAAAGGCCGCTGCGTTGTCCGGAGTCAAGACGAAAAAAGTGACTTTCTGGGTATTCGTCAACATGGGCGTGCTCGCCGCTGTTTCCGGTTTGATCTTCGCAGCTCGTCTGAATGCGGCGACTCCGAAAGCCGGAACCAACTTCGAGCTTGACGCCATCGCAGCCTGCTTCATCGGGGGAGCTTCCGCCTCCGGTGGTATCGGCACCGTGTTCGGGGCCATCATCGGCGGTCTCGTTATGGGTGTACTGAATAACGGCATGTCGCTGATCGGCCTGGGGATCGACTGGCAGCAAGGGATCAAGGGTCTAGTCCTTCTGCTCGCCGTTGCGTTTGATATCTATAACAAGAACAAGAGAACCGCTTAAGCATTTTTTCGGTATTGCCAGACTCTTCTCAGTCGTATTCGCTGTCATGGCCCGTTCCATGTCCGGCGGGTACGGCTTTCTTTACCGAAAGCGGTGGTTCCGGAGGGGGTGTCGGACCCGGCGTTTTTCTTGTACACTATGAAGGGTTTCGCGGCTTGGAATGCGGTTACACTATCATTGAATGGCTGCGGGATAAGGGAGGTCGATATGCCGTGAAAAAAGTGGTGTTGATCTACGCCACGCTCATCGGCGCTTTTATTATCTATGTCGCCCAGCATTACAGCGAGGTTTCGGTGAGGGACAGCTCCTTTCGCGGGGGAGGTCTGCGCGGAGAAATCGGTGAGAACTACGTCATGGTTACCTTTTTGTCCGGATTGGAATATTGGAAGAGCTGCCTGAAAGGCTTCGAAGACGCAGCAGAAGCCCTGGACGTCTCCATTGAATATAGGGGAGCTACGCAGTATGACGCCAAGGAGCAGATGACGGTACTGGAACAGATTATCGCCAAGAAGCCGGCGGGAATCGCCATATCTGCTATCGATCCCTCGTCTCTGACCGCGGCGATTGACAAGGCGGTGAAAGCGGGAATTCCGGTTGTGCTGTTCGACTCCGGCGCTCCGGAGAGCAGGGCGTACTCCTTCCTGGGAACGGATAACTACCAGGCGGGGGCAACGGCGGCGAATCAGATGGCCAAGCTGAACGGCGGTTCGGGGAAAGTGGCGGTGATTACGCAGCCCGAGCAGCAGAACCATAAGGATCGGGTTCGCGGGTTTACGGACACTATTCAAGTATCCTACCCGCGCATGAAGGTCGTGGCGGTAAAGAATGACAAAGGCGATGCGATGGTGGCCAAGAGATCGGCGCTGGAGCTGCTGAAATCCGACCCGGATCTGGCGGGCATCTTCGTAACCGAGGCGGCAGGAGGTACGGGAGCGGGGGAAGCAGCCAAAGAATCAGGCAGGGCGCAGCCTCTACACATCATCGCTTTCGATACGGATAAAGATACGCTGGATTTGATCAAGGAAGGCACGATTTCCGCGACGATTGCCCAGGGTACTTGGAATATGGGGTATTGGTCCCTGCAGTATCTATTCCACCTGCATCATGGATTGACGATTCCTTCTCCTACGGATTCGGGCGAGGTGTCACCTCTTCCGGTTGAGGTTAACACCGGAATATCGGTCGTAACGAAAGACAATGTGGACGACTACTATGCGAAATAAAATTTTGAACAAGAGCAACCGGATTCCCCGGCGGCAGCGGTTCTCGAGACTCCGGCTGAACAATCTGCGTCTGCGTTATCAACTGATTATCCTGTTCCTGCTCGTTAGCCTGCTGCCTTCCATCGGGCTGGGCTTTCTGGTCAACTGGACCGTCAGCCACCTACTGGAGCGCCAGGCTATCGATCACACACTCCAACTGATCGGCAAGGTGAACCAGACGCTGGACAGCGATATGGAGAATCTTCAGAACATGACCTATCTGATCGGATTTGACCGGAAGATCCAGGATTTCATGGAGGGACGGACCGGAAAGGTGGGCGGGACGGGCGGCGGCACAACATACGGTATGGCATCTCCCACAGCGGCTGGAACCGCTGTCTATGATAAGGCTCCCGACGACGATATATTGTATGAACTCAAACAGTATTTGCAGGGCTATACGACGCTTTATCCCGAGATTGCGGGTGTTCTAATCGTCAACAGCATGGGGGACTACATCAGCAATGAACTTTACGCCCGTACCCCGGCCAGCCTGACCGGAGAGAACTGGTACCGGACCGCGGTGGCTAATGAAGGCTTGTTCACCATATTGGGGCGGCCATCAGGCCGAAATTTAACGTCGCATGTCCATTACCGGGACGATGAGGTCGTGACGGTCGTTCGTTCTATTGTGGAACCGGACACGAGACAAGTGATGGGCGTGATTCTGATCGATCTCAAGCTGTGGACGATATCCAAAGCCGCCCGGGACGTGAAGCTCGGCAAAACCGGCTATCTGACCGTGCTCGATCGCCAAGGACGCGAAATCTATACACCTGACAATCCGTATACGCATTCCATCCCCGCTTCCTGGTTCGGTTCCGCTGATTCGGGCGCCGTGACCCAAGAGGTGGATGGGCGAAGTCTTCAACTGATCTACGGCACCTCTTCCTTTACGGGGTGGAGGACGGTCGGGGTGTTTCTGACCCGCGAATCGGTGTTTGAAATCCGGCAGATCCATTTCTATGTCATCTGTTTTCTGTTCCTCGTCTGCCTGTTCGGTCTGACGGCTTCGCTTCGGCTGTCCCGTTCCATCTCTAGCCCGATCAGCCAGCTCATGTCGCTGATGAAGCGTGCGGAATCGGGAGATCTGGAAGCCAGATACAGGGAAAAGCGCGGGGACGAAGTTGGTATGCTGGGGAGCAGTTTCAATCGGATGCTGATTCAGATCCGCCGGTTAATGCAGCTAAATGAGCGAAAAGAGCGGCAGAAGAGGGAGGCGGAGCTGCGGAGCCTGCAGGCGAATATTAAGCCCCATTTTTTGTACAATACGCTGGATACGATTCATTGGATGGCCAAGAAAAAAGGCGCGGACGAGGTGTCCGAAATGGTGGAGTCGCTCTCCAAGTTGTTCCGCATCGGGCTCAGCAAAGGCGAGGATATGATCCCGCTTGCGGACGAAATCGAGCATATCGAAAGTTATTTGCTGATTCAGAAGACGCGCTATCAGGGTAGACTGACAGTACATCTCGAAGTGGCGCCTGAAGTCCGTTATTTTCTAGTGCTGAAGCTGCTTCTCCAGCCCATTGTGGAGAATGCGATCTATCATGGTATCAAAGCCCGACGTGGACCGGGAACCATTCGGATTTCTGTTCTACCCCAAAGTGGCGAGCTCGTATTTACGATAGAGGATGACGGAGCGGGAATGAGTCCCGGACGGTTGCAGGGACTTCGGGAGAAGCTGAAGCATCCGCTGGAAGCAATTGAGCACCAATCAGCCGAGATTGGCAGGAGCGGAAAAAGCTACGGCATGCTCAACGTCCAGGCGAGGCTTCAGTTGGCTTTTGGCGCGCGCTATGGGATTGAAGTGGAGAGTGGCGAGGGCGAGGGGACGCGAGTATCCATACATCACCCCCTTCTTCAGGAGCCCGCGGCATCCCAGGCTTACAAGGAGGATCAGGAATGAAGGAATCGTTATATAAAGTGCTGATTGCTGACGACGAACCGATTATCCGGGAAGGACTGAAGGAGGCCTTGGACTGGCGGAGCCTGGGCATGGAAGTTGTCTGTGAGGCAGAGGACGGCGAAGAAGCGCTTGAACTGGCGGTTCAATTCCAGGTCAGCGTGGCGCTGGTCGATATGAACATGCCTTTTCTTGACGGCATCGCCCTGATGAAGGAGCTCCGTGAGCGTCTTCCGGAATGCCGCTTCGTAATCATCACCGGACACGACGAGTTCGCCTACGCACAGGAGGCGATCCGCCTCGGGGTCGAGGATTACATTCTGAAGCCTGTTAATTCGGACCATCTGCGGCAGGTCATGGCCCGAGTGAAGGAAGATTTGGATAGCCAATTCAAGCAGAACGAATATTTGAAGCTCGCCTCCGAACAGATTCAGAAGAATATTCCGGTTCTTCAGGCCCGTTTTGGCCTTGAATGGGCGGAGGGATTGCTCAGCGAAGAGGAGACTCTCGACCAGCTTGAATTTCTGGGGTTGCCGCCGGTCACTCCTGTGCAGCTGTGCGTCATCCGCTGGCCGGAGGTTGCGGCTGCGCAGTCGGTCATCAAGGAAAACGACCGGCAGTTGTTTCTGTTCGCCACCGAGAATATCGCCTCCGAGCTGATCACTCCCCGGCGCAGCCTCATGTTTCGCGATTCCGCGGGCCTGATTGTCTCTCCTCTTTGGGATCCCGCACCTGACGATCTTCCGGCCGAAATCGAACAGAATGTCCGGCAGTTCCTGAAGATTACGGTGCATGCGCATGTGGAGCCCTTCCGGGAAGGGCTCGGGTCTTTTCCAGAAGTCTATAAAAGATGCCGGGAAGCCGTCTTTCAGGATGCACAGCTGTCGCCTCTCGTCCGGAGAGCTAGGCAGTATATCCAGGACTTCTATAGCGACCCGGAGCTGACGCTAGAGTCTTTTGCCCGGAAGCTGCAGGTATCGCCCGTCTATCTCAGCCGCGTGCTGAAGAAGGAGCTGGGCGATTCTTTTGTGGCGTTGCTGACCCATATGCGTATCCGCAAAGCAATCCAATTATTGAATTCCACCGACCTCTCTATTTATGAAATCGCGGATCAGACCGGATACGACAGCCAGCATTACTTTAGCACCGCCTTTAAAAAAGTCATGGGCGTCTCGCCTAACCAATACCGACAGGGCGAAGCGTTCCGTCCCAAATCTTGAAAATTGAATCCAATACAAGGATAGATATGTTTTCCTCTGGCCTGTTGAGTCAAGAAATGCCGATGTACCGCCTTAAAGCTGAAATCATATGCGGTCAAGGTACTAAATAAAGGGAATAAGATGCATCATAAGCCAATTCAATTTGCTGGGCTTCGGTTCTCATTTACTTAATGACCGCAAGTCCTCATTATATTCTTCGCTTAGAGAATTCTATTCTTATGATCCTGACTATTCACGTCATATTCATTCCTCAGTTCTTCGCAGCGATGCCTTCAAGTCTTTATTTATCTTTTCATTCCCCATGAGTCTTGTAGATTGAGTATCCACGACTAAAAACGTGTTATGCGAGAATTAATTTTTTTATAGTCCACACCCATAACAAAAAGCAACAGATAGTTCCAGAGTTATTAATAGAATGCTTGACGTACACGAGTTACATATTCATCAAATTCAATCTATCGTTATCGAAGTACTTGAGCGTTAAATTAGTGCAAGGTGATCAGCTTGATCGTGCTGTTGCCGGAAGCACCCTCAATTAAGGCGCAATTGGAAAGTGGAGTGGAAATCGTAAACCACCATCTGTCGGTGGACAAATGAAGAGCAGAGGATCGCTATAATCTCAGAAAAGTCTTTCAGTGGAGAAGTGTTAACTCGTAATCGCCTTTGCTACTAGGTCGGTATTATTAACAGACGATGGATAAAAACAAGAAGTAAACCAATTAACCTATAAAATTCGACAATACCGGAGAGGCCATGGAGGATCTCATCTCCATCGGGACGATTGGGCTGATCAAGCGATCGAGAGCTACCGTACCGGCCGAATAATGGGACGAAGCTAGCCACCTTTGCAGCCCGCTGCATCGAGAACGAGATTCTCATGCATCTCTGTTCGCTTAAGAAGACCCGCAAGGATGTGTCGCTCCACGATCCGATCGGGACGGA
>RCUS01001447.1_pt1 | contig 12280 bp, 2 predicted proteins | sample 2166221 | NCBI WGS metagenome assembly RCUS01 (sample SAMN09932758, study PRJNA488358) | compost metagenome | isolation source: compost soil in cyclohexanecarboxylic | place: Germany: Experimental Botanical Garden | reverse complement strand
CAGCATCCGGCGGGAATCTCCACATACCGCCTGATCATCAGCCGGTTGAAGGCCGTGTAATCGTTCCGCCGTACCGGGTTGCCCTTCCCTGTGGCCTGGCTGCTGTCCAGCAAATCCCCGAAATCGTCGAATGAGGCTTCCCAGGCCGCGTTCCAACGCTCCACCGTTCCATACTTCTCACGAAGCCAGGCAATCAACCGGTGCTTGGACGCAAGCAGTGCGGGATTCCGAAGCAGCTCTTCCGTCAGGTTAAGACCGTCGACAAAAGCCCAATTTGGCTCATTCCGCATGAAGTAGCCGACCAGACGCTTGTCATTCTTCAGGGACACAAGCTGCCGCGCGAACTCCGCGGCGTTCACCTCGTATTCCGGGCTGAAGACGTCCGGGAAATCGCGATAAATCGCCGAAGCCGTTGACGGAAAACCGTCCATCGGATACACATAAGGAAGTGTGGAGCTGCGGATAAAATCCAGATCGGACCAATTCCCGATCGTGTTGATTCCCCAGTCATGCAGACGGTGTTCGGTCAATTCCCGCCAGCATTCCCGCCACCGTTCTCCGAAAGCGGTGATCATATTGGCGACGGCAGGACAGTATCCATGCCCATTCCATGCCTCCTTGAACGGCCCGCCCGGATCGGGAAGCGCAGGCAGCAAATGCTCCATTCCCGCTACCCGCATCTCCGAATAAGGGCCGATGCAGTCAATGCCTGTGCTGAACAGGGCATACCCGTCCGGGTCGACAAACCACCAGTTCGAGCCGTCGAACTCGGTCCGGAAAAATCCGGTGGCCGAAAACTGCCGGTTCTTCCATCCTCCGTACCGGCTGATTGGCGAGCCGGCATCGTCCACAGCCTGCCGGGCGAGGTCAAGCTCCCCGTTCAGCGCCGAGGCCATTTCCTCGGCGGAACGGGTTTTGTCCGCCCACTCTTGCCAGGCGAGCTGTCCGAGCTCATCCACATATGGATGGGGTTCATACGTAAACTCCGGCTCCGAATGGGTCAGACGCAGCCCCAAAACTTCGAATCGCCGGGGTGCAACCGACGGGATTGTACAGATCGAGAATCCCCCGATCCGGCTCCGGTCCACGAAGGCATCCCCTCTGAGGACGGACTGCAGCACACCGGGATAACGATCCAGAAAGAGCTTTTCACCGTTCAGCGCCTTAAGCGGCAGACATAGCCGTGTCTTTACATATGGAAGAACGCCGTAATGGACTGTAATCGAACGGCCATCTGTATCCTGAAACTGGAACATGACAACCAGCACATCATGGCATTCATGACAAATATCCGCAGTCAAATAATCGAAATCCGTCCACATCTCCCGGGGATACGGCGATACATCCAGCGTGACGCAGCCACCTGCCTGCGTCGTCTCCATTTGAAAGGCTTCCGCCGCAACAGATACGATTCGCGTCCCCTCAGAATCGCTCCGAAAGTGGCCGATCAAGGACAAAGAAGAGGTCATTGTACGCTTCAGCTCCTATCGCTCTGATACAAATCTACAGCCGCACCTGCTGCATCAGTCCGTCTTCGCCGAAGGCGAGCGGGTCAATGCAGACTTCGCGGTGATATCCTTTTCCTTCCGAAAAACGGGTAAGCGGCGTGACAAACCGGTGATAAGCGATCCAGTACTTGCCGCTGTCAGGCTCATGTAGAATCGAATGATGGGCGGTGCCGAGCATATCCTTGTCCTTATTCTTGAACAGAACCGGATAGCGGTAAGTTACCGGACCGTACAGATGCTCCGCTGTGCCGTAGTTCACATGGTAATCCTCGCTTCCGGTATCGTCACAGGACCATGTGAAGTGATAGAGCCCATCCCGCTTCAGTACAGTGACCGCTTCCCGGAAGTCGTACAGGCCTTCCAGATTGCTCATCGTCTCCTCGATGACGGTTACCATGTCCTCGCCGAGCCGGACGATGGCGGGCTGACCGTTACCAAACAGCAAATAGACCGCGCCGTCAGCTTCAACATAGACGGAAGGATCAATGGCCTGGCTCATATCGATCCCGAGACGCTCCGTCAGCTCCATCGTAATCAGCGGCTCCGGCTGGGCGCGGAACGGACCTGCCGGATGCTCGGCCACCGCAACACCGATGGCGCTCTCGCCGCCTGCCATTTTGCCGCAGAAATAATAGTAGTAACAGCCGTCCTTGCTCGCGATTGCCGGAGCCCAGGCGCTGCCGGTCGCCCATGGCACATCATCCGTCGCAAGATCCAGAATAACGCCTTCGTCCCGCCATTCACGCAAATCTGCCGAAGAGAACACATGAAATTGCGTGCCCGACCAGCCTGTGTAGCCATCCGTTGTAGGATACAAATAATAGCGGCCGCCGAACTTCGCCAGATCCGGATCTGCGAATTGCCCAGGCAGCACCTGATGTCCGTCCCCGAACGCCGCTAGCAGGCGGCTGCATTCATCCGCTGTAATCGGAATGACGCCGCCGTGGCGTTTCTTGTTGACCCCGAGATCGAATGATTCATCCGGCAGAACCCGGAAATCGCCGCCCGCAAGATCGAAGGTCAGCAGGGGAAGATAGCCCTTCCCTTCCGCGAAGCGGTCTACAATCAAGCACCACTGCTCGCGATCACCCAGCTTGAAAATCTGCGGCCCTTCCACACCGGTCAATCCCTCCAGTACGGGAGCGCTCAAAGGGGTGAAGGCTTCCTTGTCCAGCGATGAGCCTTTTTCAACCCGGATATTCTTGGTCGTCTCATCTTTGGAGAACCGGTAGTAAGCGCCGCCCTGCTCAATAATCGTGGTATCAATGATATCGTTATCCCGTTCGATATACTTTTCAGTCGCGCTAAACTTGCGGAAATCCTTCGTCCGCGCGCTGTAGATTTTATGCTTCCGTTCATTCTCCTGCGGCTCCTGTGTAGCGGAGGCCCAGAACACCAGAAAATCATCCGCAGCTTCGTCATAAATCGCTTCCGGAGCCCAGACGCACCCGGCGCCTTCTACGCCGACCGTTACAGACCAGGGTGAAGACCAATTCACCAGGTCGGGCGATTCCCAGATGATGATGTCACGGCTGCCCTCGTTCACTGCGGCTTCCCAGCCCTTTCCGGCTGCAATGCGAAGATCCGTGGCGATCAAATAGAACTTGTTATCCTTGGACGAGCGTAATATAAAAGGATCTCTCACGCCCCTCTCCCCCAGCTCCGAACGCAGAACCGGCAAGCCCGCGTTCAAGTCCTTCCAATGCAGGCCGTCCTCGCTGTATGAGAAATAGACCTGTTCTCCATCAGGCTGCTCCCCGATAAAATGAACCAGAAGATAACCTGAGTATTGGCTGTTGTGCAGTGTCACGATAAAGCCCTCCTTGCGGCGATAGTTATTGAAGATGGAAATGATGAAATCGGAATGACCTTTAATTAATGTTAATATTAATTAAGTTATAAATTACAAAGTCATTATAGAGGGATTTCGTTCGGGAAGTCAATGCCGTATATTCAACAAATCATGCAAAAATGACAAGGCATATGAGAGGAAGGTCGAATTTGATTAATGATTATGTTAATTAAAAGGATTAGAGAGTCAATAACTGCTAATAAAAAAACAACAGCCAAGGCGCGCTAAGCCTTGACTGTTGTCTACTCGTACGAGATTTAGATAATCAATTCACATTCACATGTTGTAAACCGTATAGATCAGAACTGCTATTTCAGCTCTTGTTGCATAGCCCAGCGGGTTGATACGGCCGCCGCTTCCCTTGATGATGCCTTGATCGACAAGATTGGCAGCGCTGGCTGCGGCATATGATGCGATCTTCGATGAGTCGCTGTAAGCTGCGAGCACGCCGGGATCTCTCGTAACGGACAGCTTGCCTGCGGCGTGAAGCGCGTTGCCTACCATCACCATCATATCCTGCCTCGTCATATATGCCTTTGGATTGAATCTGTTGCTGCCTGTTCCTTCTGTTATGCCTAATTTCTTGGCGATACCCGCTGCTTCATAGTAATAATCGGATGGTCTAATGTCATCGAAGCTGCTATCCGCAGCCGCACTCAGTCCGAGTCCGTTGACAAGCAGCTTGATAAAGTCGCCTCTCGTAATGTTGGCTCCCGGTGAATACGCCGTATCCGAAGTGCCGCTTATAATTCCCTTCGACGCAAGAACAGTGATCTGCTTCTCGGCCCATCCGTACTTGGCTATGTCATCAAATGTCTTGTGCACAAATGCCGCTGCATACAGGCTAAAATGTGTCGTCGTAAAGGTGATTGTACCGGAGGCAGCATCATACCTGCCACTCGGAATAACAGATACATTTCCTTTGTCATCCACATACCAAACCACCATATGCTCCGCTTCTTTCAGCTCTTGCGCTGTAGGGGTATAGTTCATTGCAACGGTCACCGGAGCATCCGGATTATTCCAGGCTATCTTCTTCCCGTCGGCCAACAGTGTAAGCTCAATCAATGGCCGGTCTCCGATCTGCGCCTGAAGATCCTTGCTCAGCTTCGACTTATCGGCAAGGCTTATGCTAAGTTCAATATGAGCAGCATTTCCTATAGCACCCTGGTTCAGCATGTTTGCGGGCACGGTCAGGGACCCGACAGGTGTTTCGATGATGATCTTTTTGTCAGCTTGAGCTGCTGTCAGTGCATCGGCAGGCAGTTTCAGCACATAATTCCCATCACCGTCTGCCTTTTCGAGCTTGATGGTTAACGTTCTGACACCACTGCTGTCTGCACTCGCCTGATTGAACAGCCCGGCAAGCTGACTGGACGTCAGCTCAAGAGTTGCTGCGCTGCTGTCATTCAGTCCTCCTGCGCCAGCACCGGCGGAGCTGCCGTTGTTTCCATTGTTTCCGTTGTTTCCGTTGTTCCCGTTATTTCCGTTGTTGCCGTTATTCCCGTTGTCGCCTCCATTATTACCGCCGTTATTACCGCCGTTGTCTCCGCCGTTATTGCCATTGTCGCCGCCATTATTGCCATTTCCTTCACCATTATCCGTTCCGATATACTCATACGCACCCAGATCAGGTTCATTTACTCTGCTGCGTCCAAGAATATCGACAGTTGGCGCGTCTTCACTTACTCCTTTGTCAATCGCGTCGCTGCCGGAGGTCAGATCCAGAATATTGTCGAAGATAAGCTGCGCTCTTTCATACTCATCATCTGTACCGGCAAGAGTGCCTTTAAATTTCACGCTGCCTGTGAACATATTCGAGTACTTGTTGTTCGTTGCCGCCGCATTTTCGGCTGCCATAAATTCCTGAATCGGCATTACCGAAGCGCCGAATTGCGCGTTCGCAGGGAACGTCGTGTATTCATACAAGTTATTTCGGAACGTATTATCCTCGACCATATTGGTTGTAGACTGATCCGGATTCGTTCTTACGGTGTTGTACTGGTAGCCGACAATCACCGGCTTGACCATCCCGTCGACCGAGTTGTATTCCTCTGAGCGGTCGTTGTAGAAAATATTGTTCTGGAACAGGTTATCTCGCACATTCCAGTCCAGATACAAATCGTTGGCCCAGCTGTTATAGAACGTATTGTTGGTAACGGTGAATCCTTGGATTCCAACGAGGATCAGGCCGTATTTGGATTCAGAGAATACACTGTTCTTGATGACAACATCCGTCGATTGAATGCTGTAATTATCACCGGCGTAGAACTGGATGCCGCCGCCTGGCGAATTCGATACTTTGATCCCGTCAAAAACAAGATTGGAGCTGTGGCCGACATAAGCGCCATGGTCTGCCTGGCTCTTTCTCGTCTGGCCGATATCCCAAATATCGATGTCTTTGAATTGGGAGTCCGTCGTCCCGTTAATCAACAAACCCTGTACCCCGGATGTAATCTCTTCGGGTGTATCAATATCCCATATTTTCAAATTCTTCAATACGAGGTTATCGCTGTCCAGCGTCCAGATGCCCGCCCCTCTGAAGCCTGTGATGTAGAGCCCTTCGATAGTAATGTAGGAGCTGTTCGTAATCTTCGTCATCAGCTCGTCTTTGGCTTCTTCATCACGGTCGGCATAATTGATTTTGCTCGTAAAGACCGGTCCGGGAAGCGAAGCATTCATCAGATCCAGCGGATCATTCGGGTCTGTGCTGGCTTTGATGATAATAGGCGCATCCGCGACACCATGCTTGTCATTAATATCATACCGGCCGGAGTATATCCCTTTATGAACAATGATCGTATCGCCGGAATCCGCTGCATTAATAGCCTGGGCAAAAGTCCGGAACGGATGCTCCGCCGAACCGTCTCCACTAAGCGATCCCGCATTGTCGCCTGCCAGGTGGATGGTCTTCATGCTGTAAGGCGAATAATACGCGCCAATATCCTGAGCCAGGTCACTGTACGGCGTTCCTTCATAATCTGCGGCAGGAGCGAGAATATCTTGGGAAGAACCGCCTGCAACGGTATCGCTGACCGATTTCACGCCGTTTCTCGCCGCTGCGCTTCCCTTCACGAGATTGAAATCACCGTCCGCCGCATTCTTGAACTTGGGATCGCCGAGGCGTCCCTTTTGTTCACTGCCGCCTTCTGCCGTTTCCGCTAAGGTCTGATCGGCATCATTGATACGGGTGATCTTCTCTTCCGCAGCTGCATCATACAGGTTGTAATCCGAGATGAATCCCGAGCTCTTGGCGATTCGAGTGTATGCCCCCTGCCCTCTGGCGCTCCGTGAAAAGATATTGTTGATGATATCCAGATTGGTCTCATTGCCGGCCGCCTGGGTTACATCAAGACTGTATCCGCTGTTGTTATAGAAGGTGTTATTTATAATGAAGAAACTGGATTGCCCTGTTCCCACAATGCCTGCTGCCGAATTGGTAATCAGGCTGCTGTGCAGAGTTAGGGTGACTTGATTACTCGCTTCAATTGCAGTGCTGCTTGCTTGGTCAATCTTGGATTGGGTAACCGATGCCGGACTCACCTTGTTGGCGCCGTCCAGAGCAATGCCTTTTTCCACGTTATGGATTTTAACCTTGGCAATGGAGAGATCCGGACTGTCATAGGCGCTGACCCCGACCTTGGCATTCGCGATCGTCAAATGATTCAGCTGAGCCTTCGGCGAAGATGTTAGCGCGACTGCCGTGTTCCCCGCACCGGCATTTACCGTGAAGCCGTCAATGGTGACGCCGGTTGCGACGTCCAGCGAAATCTTGCCGTTCAATATGACTTCACCGTCGGCCCGGATTACATAATCATCTGCTTCCTGTCCCGCCCGGTTCGCAAGCGCTATGCCTTCATTATAAGTGCCTGCTTTGACAATCACGGCTTCGCCATTCCGCAGAACATTCAATGCCGCGCCTATCGTCTTGAACGGCGACGCCGCTGTTCCTGAGTTGGCATCATCACCGGCCGCAGCATCGACATAATAGCTATTCTCGACAGCGGCGGCTGCATAGGCGCCGATGTCCGGCGGATTTTTTCGCGTGATGCCGTTAATATCCTTGGCCGGAGTATTGGCATCTTTGATACCTGCACCTGCTGCCGGACTCAGCTTATAGATTCGGTAGTCCTGAGCCTTGGCGTTGATGAATTCGGCAGATGCCTTCACAGCATGACTCTCCGTTACGGCATTCAAATCCGCCGGGGAAATCACATCCGCATTGTACAGATTATAATCAAACTCGTTATTTGCGGCGCTGTCCATTTTGATAGAGAAAATATTATTTTTAAAAGTATTGCCGGTGGAATCAGCGCTGATTTCAACATCCTTGGCATTTGCATAGAAGGTATTATTGTAGACCTTGTTACCTGTAGATGCTGCCGTCAAGGAGACCGCATTCTGTCTCTCCGTAATGACGTTGTTGACAATGGAGCTGTTCACACTGTTGTTGACAGCAATGGCATCCGCAGCTTTAGGAGCAAACACCGTATTGGCAACCACCGCTCCATCCGTCTGATCCAGGGAAAGCGTGCCTTTTATCCGGCTGCCGTCAATGGTTACTTGCTGTCCCGATACTGCAACGTTCCCGGCAAAGGTCAGATTTTTCACCGTAATCGCCTTATCCGCTGAGCCTGCAATATTCACCGTACCGTTCAAAATAACGTCGCCATTATACGGCGATACGGTTACGTCACCGTCTCCAGCCGATGCTGGCATCTCAATGCTCTCGTCCGCGTCATAGCTGCCCGCCATTACCTGGATGTTCTTCGCCCCTGCATTCACCGCAGCGGTAATCGAAGGATAAGGATGCAGTGGTGACCCGTCCACGGCTCCGGTATTGTTCCCGACAAAAGCAAAGGTCTGGTCAAATGCATAGGCGCCAGCTTCATTCTGCGTTCTTGGATTCCCGTTAATATCGGTTGCCGGGGCCGAAACACCCGGAATAATGGTTGAATCTGCCGCACCGATTGCGGGGTTCGTAGCAAATATGATTCTGGCGTCATTGGCCACATCCGCAAAAGCCACTTCGCCGAACTTCCCGTTGGTTTCCAGCGGTCGGCCCTGATTGGCCCATGCCGTTCCGCTCTGCAGCTGAGCCAGTGTCAGAACAGGTCCCTCACCGCCCAAATTGTAGGTCACTCTCTGGGTGCCATTGATGGAGTACACATTGTTCTCGAACACCACATTCTGTGAGGCATCAATGATGGATTTCCCGCCTTCCAGCTGGGTGCGGATCGGCTTCGTGAAGATATTATTTTTGAATACGAGATCGGTTGAAATATTGATAGGCGCCGCTACAGGATCGTATGTGCCCTGCACCGGATATAGATCATATTTGCCGCTTCCGCCTACAGCATCGTACGTATCTGCAAATGTATTATTGTAGAACAGCAGATTTGTGCTTCTGCCCCACAGATTAATGCTGCGTGACGCTCCATAGATCACATTGTTGAAGATTTTTCCGTAGCTGCCCGCTTGCTCCCTGACCTCCTGGAAATACAATCCCCAGCCGCCGTTCGAGAAGATGACATTGTTGGAGAACTCGAAATTGCCGAATCCGATGTTCACCAGGTCTCTTGTCGCGATGGCGGTATCCACGTTCTGGAACAGGTTGCCTTTAACCGTAATATTCGAGCTGGCCTGTCTGCCTGCTGTATGATTATCAATGCGTATAGCCGTGCCGCGCGATCCGTTCTGCGACGCATTCGGCGCAAAGGTCAGCCCTTCAATCCGGATGTTCCGGCTGTGGCCAAGATAGATGATATAGTCCGGGTTATCCGACGTTAAGACTGCCTTTTCATTCTGATAGCTTTTGAAGGTGATCGGCTTGTCCTCCGTACCCGAGTAGGTCTGCAGCACAATAACGCCGTTATACGTGCCTTCCCTGAAGTAGACCGTATCCCCTGCCTTTAGTTTGGATATCAGGCTGCTCGACACCGTTCTCTTGGGGCTGTCAATCGTTCCTAAGTTAGCATCGCTGCCAGTTGGAGAAATGTAATATTCATTCATAATAAAAGCTTCGGTGGTGAAGCTCCAGGAGACGTCGGCCGGAAGATAATTGCCGTTCGTGCTCATCAGATTCTTGCTGATCGTAACGGTATAAGTGGCGTCATAATTCAGACGGTTGTCCGGTGTAAAAGTAATCATAGTTCCCGCGTCATGATCTGCCGCACTGAAGCTGCCCGGTACTTGTACCGTGCTGCCGTCAACGACTGTTGTAACCGAAATATTATTCGTGAAATTACCGTTATTCGCATTTGCAGATTCCGATAGCGTGAACTCTATCGCCGAATTCACAGGCACATCTTTGCCCTGCGGAGTCTGATTGACAACATAGAAAGCGGTGGAATCTCCTAAATATTCATAGGCTCCGATATCCGTTGTACCGAGGCGGCCTCTGCCGTCCCGATCAAGTGCCGGGGCATTCACATCCGTACCCGCATTGATCGCCGCGCTGCCCAATTGCAGATGATAATCTGAAGCACTCACAAATAAAGGATCGGCATATACGCTGTGGGTCTCATTTTCAGGCTTGCCAGCCAGCAAGCTGGTGCTGTCGTACAAGTTATAATCAACCGTATTGTTCGATTCGGCATCCAGGAAATACACGGCTGAACCGACTGTTGAAATAGCCGCAGGTCCCTGTGCCCGGAAAATATTGTTGGCAATGGTATTGCCCGTATTGGTTTCCGCAAGCGCAATATTGGCTCCATCGCTGCCATGGGATACAAATACATTGTTCATGATAAGGGTATCAGTAAAGCTGCCGCTCTCGTTCCGAATACCAGTCTGGTTGTCGAAGATGTTGTTGTAAATTTGATTATCCGTGGAGTCCTTCAACCAGATCCCGCTTCCGTCAGGCTGACTAAAAGTATTGCTATAGAATTTCGATCCCCGGGTATTTCCGGCAATTTCAATTCCGTAGGTCGCGCCAGTAACCGTCGAGCCGGAAATTTCGCTATGGATTGCACCGTCAGCGACAATTGCGGATATCCCGCTGCTTGCCAGCGACAGCCCTTCAATGCTCACATTTGCAGCATGGATCAATGATATCGCCGGGCTTGAGCCGCCATCGATGCTGGCTGTGCCTTCGCCCAACTTGCGAATCGTAATGGATTTCGTATCCAGCGCACCGGTTCCCGTAATGGTTAGAGTCCCGGCATAGCTGCCCGGTTTAACCAGCAGCGTAACGCCCGGTTCAAGCGCCAAATTCACATCATTCAGGTTGTTAAACGCAGTTGACTCGCTTAAGCCATCTCCACCACCTGATGCATTGGCATCCAGGTAAAAGATTTTGCCATACGTATAGGCTCCAATGTCGGCAGGGCCGTATCTCTCATTCCCGTCACGGTCAGTCTGCGGCATCCCGGTATAGGTGCCCGAATCAATGCTGGGGCTGCCTTCTTTCAGATGATAATCGGAGTCTGATACGAAGGTGTCTGCTGCTGTGCCCACAACATCCGTGGAGGAGGTTCTCAGGCTGTCACTCGTAACACTGTTATATCCGACTGTATTTCCAGTGCCCTGGGCCATCGACGGATTCCCGAGAAAAATATTATTGGTAATGATGCTGTTCTCATAGGTTCCACCGTAGAAATGCTCGCCTGCGCCGGCAAACACATTATTGCTGATTACATTATTTGTCGAGGTGCTGGATTCAAAATGAAAGGTCCACCACTCGGTGAAGATATTGTTGGTGATGGTCGTATTGTTAATTCCGTAGCCGTAAAAGGCATTGTCCGAGCCTTCAACATAGTTGCCGTCTATCACCAGATTTTCGTTGTTCGTATTCAGGTAAAATACGGCATAAGCGGGGCCGCTGGCGGCAAAATAACTGTTCTGGACTTTAACATTCTTCACTCCGCTTATTCCGGCGGTGTAGCTGTCACCCGACTCCGGTGAACCGCCAAATGCAAAGCTGATATTGCTGATGTTGACATATTGGCTGTTCGTAATGCTCAGGGTAAAGTTCTTCCAGAACGGAGCGTTGACATAAGCGCTGCCTGTTATATTCGTACCGGCTTCACCGCGGATCGTAATCGGAGCGCTCGCTGTCCCGGTCAAGCCGTCCACCAGCAGCGCTTCCGTATACTCGCCCGCCTTGATGACTAACGTATCGCCAGGCAGCAATTGGGACACGCCTTTTGCCAACGTCTTGAATGGCGCAGCAGCGCTGCCGGCGTTCGTATCCGCCCCCTCATTGGAGACGTAATACGTCTCCCCGCCTCCTGCTGCAAGCACATTCCCCTGCGGCGTGAATGTAAATATGGACATGACAGCCATTAGAATCGCAATAAATCCGCTGAACGTTTTCCTCATTCCAGAACCTCCCCATGATCATTTACGGTTCACCCGGCAGCCTCCACAGCTCTCCACATATTCCGAAGAGACAGCCTTCACCATTTGGCAAGATTACATTTGACTTGAAGCGAACTATTACAAATACAGTAGTGCAGACTTTTTTGATCCCCTCCGATCATTTTCGATTTTCAGTATACTGAAAATAAATTCCACTTATTAAATCTGAGGATACTATATCACCCAAAGCTAATGAACGTCAACGGATTTTCGTCAGAAAAGCTGTCATAAGACCTCGGAAAATGCTTAATTTTGTCGTAAAAAAGAGAAACTTATCCTAAACCCATCCCATTTCCGAATAAAAAGCAGCTTTCTATGTCACATCACTTAACATCTAACTCTCCCCGAAAGAAGTCTTCCTCCTAATCGAAAAGAGATTGATGTCCTATTTTCAGCACATTCCGGTACTCTCAGTCTTCGTAACTTTGTTCATCCGATGGACCCAAATCTGGCGTATCCACAAAGACGGCAACCTCACGGGCGGTTCCGTGCAGCTCGAAGATAATCAGCTCATTGCAGCCTTGGTGCAAGAGAGGCGCAGGCACGTACAATGTGCGTT
>RCUS01001445.1_pt1 | contig 12282 bp, 13 predicted proteins | sample 2166221 | NCBI WGS metagenome assembly RCUS01 (sample SAMN09932758, study PRJNA488358) | compost metagenome | isolation source: compost soil in cyclohexanecarboxylic | place: Germany: Experimental Botanical Garden | reverse complement strand
TGGCCGTCAGTGGTGGTGACGATGCCGGGGCTTCAGCGAGCGCAAGGTTCCTGGCTTAGATTTTCAAATTTCATTGAAACCGGACACGTATGATAGAGAGCGCTCTGATGCGTTGTTTCAAATTTAAGTGTGCGGTTTTCTCAAAAAATTTGAAATACAGAAAGTTTTATCAGCTTGGATAGGGTTTTGTCGTTCTAAAGCAAAGGCTATTTCCGCTGATGGTAAGTTGAGTTAAATTAGCTTAATGGGGCCGCAAAAGCTTTCTGGAAGACCCCGGATTAACTTGAATATAAAATGTAAATGCCCACTGCTTATGCATTTAACCGTTGGTACGCTCTTCAAATATGGTGTAGGGTCAGGGTGCATTGCTAACATCTTAGTAAGGTAGTTGGGTGTGACGTTTATGCTTGTTGCAGCTGCATTTATGGTTATATAGTTGTTATAGAATACCCTGATGTCGAGAGCGAGGGATTGGCTTATGCATGAAACTTTGTTTAGGTGTATAATTTCTTTGTTTTTTACGATTTGAAACTTTGATTTTATCTGGCGTTTTGATATTCCAAGTTCGCTGGCTAAGGCATCGAGAGAGGTTAATGTTGAAGCTATTTCTTTTAGTTTCTTAAGTTCCTTGTGCGTGAAGGCTCTTTTGAAATAACAGCTTTGATAGGCATGAGGGCGCATTTGAATAATTTCATTTGCGATTATGGCTAGCTCAAGTCTGCCTATGCCTAGTTCTTTGCGGGCTTGATCAAAGGTAACGGCTTTCCTGTTGGAGTTGTAGGAGGTAAGTTCGGATTCAAGCTTGGTGAAGTCATCAAAACTAATTTTTCTGATGTCGCTTTTCTTGAATAATGTTATCAAGGCCCTTCCGCTCCTATACTCAATTGATCGGAATTGTAATTCATTGATTATTCTAATAATTTGGTTTCTATGGAAGTTGGTTGATTTGCTTAATTGACCTAGAGTGATGAATTTTCGTTTAATTATTGAGATGTCGGCGGGGTTAAGCATGTGCCTATTTCTAACTCCATATGATTTGAGTACTCCGCATCTGATAAGTGCGTAAAGTTCGGTTTTCTCGCAGATCAGACGTCTGCAAGCCTCTCTCAGTGTGATGAGTTCTGTTTTTTGTGGTGAATAAGTTGTTCGTATTTCTAGGGCGTTACTGTGCTTGTCTTTGGTTTCCTTGTTGCGAATTTGTGCCTGGCTTAAATGCTCTTGCACTATGTCAAGTGAGCTTCTTTTAATGAGGTAAGGTACATTTTTCTCACGCAGGTTAAGATATGAACCACCGCTTTCAATGGTGGCGCTTTGGATGGCAGTTATGTCTATATTTAATGATTTGCTAATGGCCCATATGGATATGTATTCGTTATTAAGGCTTTCGAGAGATCTCTGTGTGATTCGGGTGGGGATCAATTTATCTGTGTGTAATTTTCGTAAATACCCGAGCCTGTGAAGTTTGGTGACCAGCTTTCTAGGAACATCCAGCAATTGCCTGGCTTGAGCTGCATTTACCGACACTGCGAATTCATTCGTTTTGTTACAAAATTCGGTTTGGTGTAGGTTGTGAATTTCTAAGATCTCGTCTGCTGTAAATCGGCCTCGCGTCGATTTCTTGAATTTTGCAAAAGTGTCTGTCAGCCAAAGCTCGTGGGGGATACCTAACGCTGTGCGGAGCTCTGGCGTGGTAAAGGTGATGCCCGGTATCGCTCCATTGTTTACTCGTTGTAAAGATTTCAAGCTGGCGATTGTTATGGGAGGGATAGGGGGCCGCGATGCATAAAGCAGTTGCGCAGTAATGGATCTGCAACTGAGTGACTCAGGGTAGAGGATGTTATCATTGAGTCTATGATAAGCACTGGTGATGTCACCTAAAGCGATGTCCATCGAGCAGAGCGCTAAGATGCGGCTAATTTGGCTTGTGTAGATTTTGGCTCGGTAGCGGAGCTTTTTTAATGCATGAAAAAAATTATCCAAGATGGCTTGGTCTTTTTTTTCAAGTATTGCAAGCAAGGTCAATTCCAGCTCTGCTGTTTCAGGTGTTACCATTTCACAGGAAAGACACGCTCCACAGGCGCCACATATGGTGCTGAGTTGGGTGAACGGGGTAAATCTAATCCGGCAGTATGGGCAGCAGAAGAGGTATCGACAGAGATGGATGGGACAACACTCCATGCATCTTAGGTCCTTGATCTTATGCTCCCAGCCAGTACTTAAGCATTCAGTGCAAATGCCTGAAGCGAGGCAGTTCAATTGTACGGCGGGTACTTCGCAATTTCCAATATCTATTAAGTGGCCCCGTTTGAAAGATAGTTCCTTGTAAAAGGCGGGAAGATAATTGATTTCCGCATACTCTTGCTGAAGTAGTGAGTGAAAGCTGCTTTGCTGCAGTAGTAGTCCAAAGGCAGGGGTTAAATTGGTTCTTTCGCAAAAGCGGGGTATGGTTTTAAATCCATTGTTCAATGCGATGCGGCGTAAAAGGCTGGAAGGGCTTTCATTAGGGTGCGGCGCGGGGATGTAATGCAATGTTTTCATAGTAACTCCAGCAATCTAGAACACTCACTGAGAGGCATGGTGAACGGGTTCTGACTTTCGGGCAGATTGTTCTTGAGTTTCAATAGAGCGTAAGATCTAGCTAGGGAGTCAATTGAAAGGCCTGAGTGATTTTGGATAAGACATAGCTGAAGGGAATTGAAAGTGATGAGCTTTATGTGCTCGAGGCTTCCCGAGGAGGCAAGGTAGATACGCTCGCTGATCCCAGGATCTGTAAGGTGCGTGCCCGGTCCAAGCTCGCCTATGTTAAATATCTGTGTATCTAACTCAGCAAGCACAGTTTGATATTCACTGTTTGGCTCTTCGCTATAAGCAAGCAGATCAAGCTTTGCATGAAAAGGAAACCTTCGAGCAAGGTCTGCACGCTTGTAAATCAGGGATTCACAGCTTCGGTAATACAATGAGTGGGTGTCCTCCTCGTCACGCCCAACAAGGATGAAGGGAATTCCTGTCTGGTCGACCAGCATAACAAGGCAGTTGATGACTGCTTCCTGCGTCCTGCAAGCATCCTTTTTTATAAGAAACTGAAACTCATCAATCAGCACTGCTTGGACGTGAGAAGTCTGGAGTATTGTAGAAAGTCTAAAAATTAAATCGACGGTATCCCCCTCAGTTCTATCGCAGTGCAGGCTTCTCAAAATCGATTTCAAAAAGGCTTTGACCGTGACTGCGGGTGGAAGAGTGCATTTGACTACAGGGATTATCAGCCTTCTATCTTGCTCAGTGTCCTCATAGTGCTCCGGGGGATATGCAGCTTGGATGAAATTCAGCAACGTGGATTTGCCCGTGCCTGAAGGTCCGGTAATGAGTGCGCAATTTGGGATGCCGCGTGCTTGAGTGGTCTCAATAGCTTTCAAGATTAATGCGTAGCTGCTCCTGTAGCTTTTGAAAAATACCACCTGTTGGCTATATCGCCGTAAGCGTTCTCTCATGTCATTGTTCATTGCTATTTCCGCCGGAATTGCGCGAAGGAGGAAGCGGGCAGGTTGCGGTTAAACTCGGGAGATCTTCATCTGGCATCCAATTCGAGGGGTCGGAGAGTCCGTCTTGACCGTGGTTGGAGCCGGACTTTTCTCGCGCCGGGCGTTCATTCGCAGCGCTCTTGCCTCTTGACGGCTTACGCTTGTTATTTTTAGCGATATTTTGGTTGATGCGGAGTCGATGGTTGAGTGCGGTAGCATGATTGAATTTAAGTTTTTCTTCTTTGATTTTTTCAAGAATCTGGAGGTGAGTAGTTAAGGATAGGCCGTTCTGGTAGTCGGGATCTGCAGCAAAGACGGTGTACAAATCATCTGGGTTATCTGGGTGACAGATGAATGCTCGCCCCAGGTCACAGACGTCATAATAGATGGTTATTTCTTTCCGGTGACCTCTCCATTCGTTGAGAAACGGAACGCTGGGGCAGGTCCATTGCAGTTTATTGAACCCGATACGGCCATTGACCGCGAAGGCACTCTCCTTGCATAAGAATAGTTGCTGCAGAGTTTGGTCGGAAAATTGGCGAGGCGGGAATAGGCTGTCAATATGGCCGTCCCAGTAAATATTGGGAGAAGTTCCAATATCACGGTGATAGGCTTGGTGGTAGACATTTTCGAGCCAATCTTGGAAGGCGTCTTCTATCTGAGCGAGTGTGTAGCAGGCCTGCGCAACGGAGTCATAGTCTCCCTTTTGTCGCGGGTTGGAAAATGTGGTGCCCCGCATGTGGTGAATTAGTTGGATCTCAAGTGTTTTGAAAAAGCGCTCGATATGCGGTTTTTGATTAGGCTCTCCAGGCTCGCAAAAAATAGGTGTGCTGCCCATGGTGGCGAGGATAACTCTAAGAATTTCCTTGATGAACTCAGGCCCATTGTCAACAATGTAAGTACGGCACAGGCCTGTTCGCGGATAGCCGGTGTTCAAAGAGTTTTTAAGTGCGCTCAGTGTGTTTTCAAGCGACGGAGGACTCATGGAGAGTTTCCAACCTATTACCCGTCGTGATGGAACATTGATCAGGCAGGTAAGCCATGGTCTTCCACAGGGTTCACCCAGGGCGTCGACCAGTATGATATCAAGCTTATGAGAGTCACATTCTGCGCACTCTAAAAGTGTTTGGTGTTTTGAATTCTTTCTCCCCCAATGATGTTTTTTTCCTGCTTCTTTATGACCGCGCTGCTTGCAAAGCCGCTCATAGTTGTCATGTTCCTTCAGAATCCGACGAAGTGTGCTCGCTGAGGGGGATGGCAGTGGATCATTGACGGGGCGCCTGGCGTTAGCTGCTGCGATTGCCGCGTGGATCTGGTCAATTATATCGGTTCCAGAATAAGGTGTTTTAATCAATAAGTACTGGTCTAATTGCTTTTGTATAATTTCTTGAATGGCGAAGGGTTGGCGCAAAGCGCGGGGTATTTTGCGCCTAATGGAACGTGTTACCAGCGAGATAGGGTTTTGATTGGAGCGAAAGTAACCCTTGATCCAGTTGTGCACCGTATTGAAACAGGGCGGGCGTAGGTCATTGATGTTTTGAGCGGTGCACGCAATGATTCGTTTTGTTTCGCGGATAGGAAACGGGCCATTTTGCTCCTCTATTACCGCTTGGACGTATGCCTGCCGACGCTCAAACATCGCCCGATCGCACTGTGAAAGGCCCGCCACGATTTTGTTAGGGGCACCTTGCAGTGGTGCTTCTTGGATGCGTATAAATCGTCCTTTTCTCCAGTGCCGTTCAAGTCGATCAAAGCTTTGAAATGTGATCGTGCCACAGCGCTCTAAACTTCGCAGTTGGTAGCGGTCTGCGACAATCTCAACGATTTCGTAGGCGTGCCCATGATAGTTGTAATGTTCGCCAACAATTGGTGAAAACTCATTGTTGCTGTTCATTGTTGATATTCCTCTTGCGACTGTATTAGTGGTTGATGGTCGATCGAGGTTGGTTGGCAGGCAAGCTTTTCAACGCTCCTCCCATATTCGTAGCGATTTTCGCTCTTTACTTCTATTAGCGATGTTTGATTGTTGGAAGATAACACTAAAAGTCGGGTGCCTAACTGATCCGACTCCTGTTCTCGGTAATGCGGAAAGGCTGTGATGTGTGCTCTCTCACGGACCCTCGGCGCTCAAACTCAAGGCAGAAATCGCTTCAGGCGTTTAAAACAGCGCTCGATATGCGGTTTTTGATTGGGCTCTCCAGGCCTGCAAAAAATAGGCGTGCCGCCCATGGTGGCAAGCATAACTCTAAATTTTTCATTGAAGAACTCAGGCTTATCAATGATATAGACTCGGCGCAGGCCTGTTCGCAGATGCTCGGTGTTCAAAGAACTTTTGAGTGCGCAAAGTGTCTTATCAGGGGAAGAAGGAAACCTGGAGATTTTCCAACCTAATATTCTTCGTGAGTGGATACTGACCAGGCAGGTAAGCCATGGTCTTTCACAGGGTTCACCATGGGTGTCGATTAGTTGGATATTAAGCTGGCATTTGAGCTCCTCTACCATTGCTTTAACGTATGCCTGCCGACGCTTAAACATCTCCTGTTTTGACAGAGAAAGGTCCGCCACGATTTTGTTGGGGGCACCTTGCAATGGTGCTTCGTGGATGCGTATAAATCGCCCTTTTCTCCAGTGCCGTTCTAGTCGATCAAAACGGTGAAATGTGATCGTGCCACAGCGCTCTAAACTGCGCAGTTGGTAGCGGTCTGCGATAATCTCAACGATTTCGTAGGCGTGTCCATGATAGCTGTAATGTTCGCCAACAATTGGTGAAAACTCATTGTTGCTGTTCATTGTTGATCTCCACTCTTACGACGGTATTAGGGGTTAACGGTCGATTGAGGTTGGTTAGCAGGATTTCGTAGAACAAACCATAAGCTATCATTCTAGGCTCAATGCCACTCGCTAGTAGGTTGGCAATTGATAACTTTTGCGTGCTAAGGTTTCTTAATGCCACTTCGAAACGCGCCGACTCTATATCGGTCACAGTAAAGGATTGGTGGTACAGAGTTCTGAGGTTGTGGGTTCTATGAATGTGGCGGAAAGCGGAGTCAAGCACGATTTCCAAAGAGTAACCGCACTCTTTGAAAATTGAGGAGAACAGCTCAAGCTTTCCAACACTTCTCCCATATTTGTAGCGATTTTCGCTCTTGACTTCGATTAGCGATGTTTGGTTGTTGGAAAATGACACCTCAAAGTCGGGCACGTAACTGAACTGACTCCTGTTCTCGGTAATGCGGAAAGGCTGTGACGTGTACTCCTTCACGGACCTTCGACGCTCAAGCTCAAGGCAGAAATCGCTTTCGAGTAAAGAGTCGCACATGACTCCCGCGCGGTTTTTGCGAGAGGGGAAGCACACTACACGCCGGCCATGGCGGCCGCGGGAGATGGGCTTCACAGGAGACAGTGAAATCTCATTCATCAAGGCATCGGGAATAACGATCATTGTCGTCCCCCCTTTAGCAATGCGCTAGCACTGCTGAAATGGATCCATCCGTTGATGAAAGTCGGTGAAACCGTCGGCCTCCTGGAGGCTTGCAGTGACAGCCACCGATCCAACCTAGGCCGGGGCGGAGCTCTGTAACGCCGCTATCAGCGCGTCAGGACGACCAATGGTGCTCGGTATGTACAGATTGCGAGTAGTCTTTGGGTTTTTCCAGCCCGTAAATTACACACATAAAAAAAATTTGATAAAGCTCTAACTCAATGGTTCCAGCTCTGCTAGGCAGTCCCAGTTTGATTTTGCACCCGCTAGAAGAAAAATAGGCAAAGGAGGTGAATACAATGCACTGGTACGATCAGCTGGTACGGCAGTGCCGGGCGACCTATGCCATTCATACGTTTGCCGAACGAATCCATGTTGCTCCAAACGGTGCAGCGTTAGCACGCTGGTGGGAAGCAAGCCATGGACCAATGGAGATCCTGCAACCGAATCGAAAATTCGATAGCTTTATTGGCGGCGCTTTGCCCAGGCGCGAACTGTTGGCACAAATCATACGTGTGGCGCCGGAGGTGGCAGATAGCTTGATCAATCCGATTTGGTATGCGTTGTCCGAGATTCAAACGGGCGACAGCAAGGCCTTCTGGAATTCCTGCGCCGACGCAATGATAATCGATGACGCCCCGATCGGATGGTTCTCTAACCGCCGCATGTATGACCTGTGTGCTCAGCCCAATTTGGCCAGCTTGGGCAGTTTTGTACTGCTGCTTAGAGGTGACGCCTCGAAGTATTTTTTTCATCGCCTTTGGATAGCGAAATGTTTCACCTGCTACCTGTGTATAGCGCTTCTTGCTGCTCCCGCACGAAAAATTGCCGGCGATATCTATAAATTAGTTGACCATTTGATTGACAGTGGCCAATTTGCGATGTTTCCTTTACGATGGCCTGAAAACTTAGAGCATTTTTCTTGGCTGCTTGATAGTTACGACTTGTTACGTCGACAGCTATGTGCGGTTACTGCATCGGAGTGTGGCGAACCGGAAATGTTGCTACTGTTATGGTTGGTGGTGGAAGACAGTCGATTACTCTCACAACTGTATTGGCATCCCGAAACGGTCGTCATTCCGTCCTCGGTCCTGCAACGTTGGAAGCGATGGTGCGAGCGTTTTACCCACCCTTCACCACGGTTGCTCTGCTCCGAATGTGCGACACGTTTGTTAACGCCAGCTGAAAAACGGGTATGGTCGAGGCTGGGGCTGCGCCTCAGTCAAGCCAAGCTTAAGGGTGATTGCCTTTCATGAACCGGATGCTGCGGTCTACCGGCACTCAGCAGTGGCCATCCGAATGCCCATTGCGCAGGCGTATCCATTCAATCTGGCCTCAGCCTGGCCAGCAGCGAATGGAGTTGCGCTAGTTGAAGCGCCATGTGTCGTAGCGCCTTTCTGTCTTTACGCCGCTCCAGCAGTAGACGATGTGCTCGTCCACGTAAAGCCTTGATTTCATCCTGCAAGGTTTGTTGACTTGCTTCCACGTTGTGCAAAGCGCGCAGCAAGCGTTCATTCTCAGCTCGTGCCTGTTGTAATAGCTGATCTTGACGGCGTAACTCCTGGGCGCGCATTAGCTGCTCAGCGCTGATGTGCTCAAGGTCTCGGTAGACTTGCGCCACTTCTTCCTGCTTGCGCATCAATAGCTCCTGCGCGTGGCGCGCCTCCTGTTGCAACTGTTGAGCTTGTCGATCATGGCGCTGCAACTCCTGCTCACGCTGTACCAGGTGCTGCTGGCGGTAGTGCACCAAAGCTTCGCGCGCCTGCCCGTGCTTCTCTTCTAACGATTGAATGTGTTGTGCCCGCTCTTCCAACAGTTGCGCGCCATGCTGTTCCCCAGCGAGCAGGCGTTGCCGCTCTCCTTCAAGCTGCTGCATCTGGGAGTGCAGGGTGTTTTCCCGCTGCTGGGCTTCCCGGCGCTCTGTGGACAGCGCGTCATGGGCGAGTTGCAACTGTTCGAAACGAGCCTGGTCAACCGCCCGTTGCTGCTCATAGGCAGCCTGCTGCCGCTGCAGGCGGGCGCGGTCCGCCGCCACGGCGGCCTGGGCATCGGCGGCGAGGCGCTGGGCTAGACTGGCGATAAAAGTCCGTAGCTCGTCATCGAGGGTGAGCGGTGCAGGGTGCGGTTCGTCCGCCTGCAGTTCCTGCAGGTAGCGCAGGATGGTGGTTTTCGAGCCGGTGTTGCCGAGTTCCGCCCGCACCGCTTCGATGCTCGGATGCTCGCCGCGGGCGAGTAAGGCATCGCGCGCTCGCTGTACCAGAGCCTTGTTAATGCCAGCGCGGGCCATGAGTGGACTCCGACAATTTCGTACCGTACAAGCAGTATGCGCGTACAGGTACGTTAGGCCCATGAATTGAGGGATGCTGGGCGACGAGCTGACGTTCGAGAATGCTGAATTCTCGAACGTGAGAGGAGGTTTGAGCGGATTTTGCGCTTGAACGCGGTACACGGGAGGTCAGGTGAGCGACGCGGAGCGGTATCAGCAGGCGGCACGCCGGGCCAGCACCGCGCGCCGTTATGCTCAGGCCATCGAACATTACGAAGGGGAGTGGGGCGGGCTGCTGCCAGCGTCAAGTGCCAGCGTGGTGCGCTACCTGGCGGCCTACGGTGCGCGGCTCTCTGCCAGCACGTTGCGCACGCACCTGGCGGCGCTAGCGCAGTGGCACCAGCAACGCGGTTTCGCTGATCCGACCAAGGCGGCCCAGGTGCGCGATACCTTGCGCGGCATTCAGGCGCTGCACCCGCAGCCGGTCAAGCAGGCGCCGGCATTGCAGCTCAAGGTACTGGAGGCCAGCATTGAGGGGTTGAGCGCCGATTTGCACAGTGCACTACCCGCACTTCGACTGCGTGCCGCCCGTGACCAGGCGCTGATCCTTCTCGGTTTCTGGCGCGCCTTCCGCGGCGACGAGCTGTGCCGGCTGCAGGCGGATCACGTGCGGATCGAGACGGATGAAGGCATGAAGCTGTTTCTGCCAAGCAGCAAGACCGACCGGGACAACCGCGGGCGCAATCTGACCATGCCGGCGCTGAAGCGCCTGTGTCCGGTCCAGGCCACCGAGCAGTGGCTAACACTCAGTGGCATCGAGCAGGGGCCGCTGTTCCGCGGGATTGATCGTTGGGGACATCTCAGCGAGCAGCCGCTCAACGCCAACAGTGTGTCGCGTCTGTTGCGCCGGGCGCTATTGCGCAGCGGGATCGAGGCCGAGGGCTATTCGGCGCATTCGCTGCGTCGTGGCTTCGCTACCTGGGCCAGCCTCAATCAGTGGAGCAGTGAGGCATTGATGGCCTATGTCGGGTGGCGTGATGTGCAATCGGCCGTCCGCTACATTGAGTCCCACGCACCGTTCGGCGACTGGGCGCGTTGAATTTCTTTCAGAATCCTGATCGTGGGTTGTCTCCTGCATTGAGCTCCTAGGGACAACGCTTCTGCGACGCTTTGCTTTGACAGCTTTACGAAGCTGTACTAAGTAAATAGCCGTACCCAACAGATCAACGCGATAAAGGAAATTTCGCATGAGCATCAAGCCAGGCCCGAAACGAACCAACGAAGATGGCACACCGGACAAAAGGCAGAGAGTCACGCCTGAAAAGCAAAAGGACCACCCGGACCTGAAACCCCACAAGCATAAAAAGGGGGAGTAATACAAAAGCAGCTCGCGAGAGCTGCTTTTTATCTGCGGACTATTTGGACGGCGTATCAAAGCCGCTGTCCTGTAGAACGCCGCTCAGCGCCGATAGCCGTTCGTGGAGCTTGGTATGGAGCCGGTTAATGGGGCGTTCGAGGATGGCTGCACAACGCCCTGAGTTGATACTCGTTCACAGCCTGAAATTGAGCTTCAGCGATTAGACGCAACCGCTCGATCTCTTCAGCAGGGTGCCCAGCAGCCTGCGCCTCGTGGTACTGCTTCATCGCGTCCACTGCGTCTGTATACATAGGGTGGTCAGGATTAAGGGCTGGAGTTCTATGCGTCATTCAGCGACAGCGCCTCATTGAATGGTTGACGGTGGCTTGCCTGCCTTCAAAAGCTGAAAGTCGATGACAGCCTGGTACAGTGAATCCGCCAGTAAGCGAAGACGCTGTACCTCATGGTCTGGCAAACCAGATACTTCCGCATCGTTGGCTTGTCGAATAGCCTCTAGCGCTTGCTGTATCAGCGGCTCGCCAGCTTCGACCATTCCAATGAAGGTACGCTTCACACTCATGATGCTCCTATCAGCAGCCAACGGACCATAGAACGCTGGACTCAGATCCGAAGATGTGCATCAATGCGCGGCCCATCCAGAAGGTCGTGTAAACCACTTTTTTTCATTGTAAACCACAGTGGTTTACCGCATTACCAAAATCGTCTGGCAGGCAGTCAGACAAACACGGTGGGAGGAACTTGAATGCCGGGGGGCGATGGGAAGGCGTACACCTCATTGGGTAGCGCCGGCATTGTCAGTGGGGCGACTTGCAGGCCGATCTCAGTGAAGGCGGCGTCAAATTCAAAGGCTCCGGTCGCAGGCGCCTGTGTTTCACGCCAGAACACAGCCCCCAACAGAGTATCCCAGAGGTACACCTGAGCAATCTTTGCCACGTCATTTCCTCGGTATCAGCAAGGGTTTTTCCCCTCGCTTGGTGGACTGGTCGCCAAGCGTCCGTTCGGCGATCGGCTGAACTGCTATTCGGTCGCTACGGGAACCACCAGCCGCACGCATCCGCACAACCTTGCCGGTCTTGGCCACCGCCAGGGGACTGACACGGGGAAGCGCAGTTAGGCTGCTTAGCAGATCCAGGCTGTTGAACTCACGTAGCACGGCGATGAGCAGTTGCAGTGCACCCCGGCCCTTCTCCAACTTCCGAATTGTGGGAGTACTCACCCCTACCAGATTGGCCAGCTCATCTTGCGTGATGCCCTTGCGCAAACGCCGCTCGCGCAAGGCGTCGCCCAATTGCTCCGCAATCGCTTCGTCGCTCAATCGCTGGATTCGCATAATACAAACCTTTCTTTGCTTTACAGGGTGATTTTCCGCCTAAGGCAAAAGATTCTTTGCCTTAGGAGGACATCTAGTACAAAGCAGGTACCATCTCGTAAAGCAAAGAATTCTTTGTATTAACAGTAAAATTTCTACTCAATATCAATTTTTCTTTGCCTTATGAAGAAGTCGCTCGTTTCAGCAGCGACGGTCGCAATGGCTGGAACCTATCGGCGGGTCAGCCCCGCGGCGAAGACGCCCTTGCAGTAAATACGTGAAAGGTCGCTCCTCCCAGCCAAGCCACTCGCGTTTGATCGGAAAACCAAG
>RCUS01001439.1_pt1 | contig 12321 bp, 12 predicted proteins | sample 2166221 | NCBI WGS metagenome assembly RCUS01 (sample SAMN09932758, study PRJNA488358) | compost metagenome | isolation source: compost soil in cyclohexanecarboxylic | place: Germany: Experimental Botanical Garden | reverse complement strand
ATCGACGTGAATGCGGAAGAAATTCCCATCATGGATGGTTCCGCCTCGTCCTTCGTCTACCTGCTGCAGCAAGCGGGCGTGGAAGAGCAGCAGGCGCCGAAGAAATTCATCAAGGTCATCAAGCCCGTGGAAGTGCGCCATGGCAAGGGTGACGCGGAGAAATGGGCGCGACTGTCGCCGTATGACGGCTTCAAGCTCGATTTCTTCATCGAATTCAACCATCCTGCCGTCGATGGCACGATGCAGCGCGCCTCCGTCGATTTTGGCGACGTGTCGTATGTGCACGATGTGGCGCGCGCACGCACCTTTGGCTTCATGCAGGACGTGGAAAGCTTGCGCGGCATGGGCCTGGCGCGTGGCGGTTCGCTGGAAAACGCCATCGTCATGGACGAGTACCGCATCCTCAACGCGGACGGCTTGCGCTATGAAGACGAGTTCGTGCGCCACAAGATCCTCGACGCCATCGGCGACCTGTACCTGGTGGGCCATCCGCTGCTGGCGTACTACACGGCACACAAGTCGGGCCACGCGCTGAACAACCAGCTGCTGCTGGCGCTGCTGGAGCAGCCCGATGCGTATGAAATCGTTTCGTTCGCCACGAACGAGGCGGCGCCGCAATCCTACTTGCGCCAGATGGAGCGCGAGTGGTCCCTGACGTAGGTCGGATTAGCGGGGCGACGCCCCGCGTAATCCGACAACCATGCTGGCACTGATCGTGGTGTTGTCGGATTACGGCCCGAAGGGCCTAATCCGAGCTACGCGATATGCGTTAATTTAGCGCCGTAATTCTCAGTCCCGCGGTTCGCGGTGGTGGCGCACCATGTTGCGCAGCGCCGCGATCAGCTGTTCATTCTGCTTCGACGCGGGCAGGGCCGTGCTCAGTTCTTCCAGTGCCGACATGGCTTTTTCCGGCAAGACCAGCGCCCGCGTGTGCACGATGGGCGCGATGCTCTTGATCACTTGCACTTTCAGCTTGATGCCTGAAATCTGCCAGCCCTTCTTTTCCAGTTCTCCCTGCAGTTTCGGCAGTTGCTGCTTGAGCTTGGCTGCCAGCGCCGCGTTCGGCGTCGCCAGCACCAGCTGGCCGCTCTCGAATTGCAGGATGTCGCAATGCTCGAACATGGCCGGCAAGGCCCTGGCGCAGTCTTTTTGCAGGGCGGCCAGGCGCGTGACGGTGGGCATCAGGGAAGCCATCGTCGCATTGCCGCGCAGAAAGTCGGTCGCGCCCGTGACGGCCGGGCCAGAGCGGGCAAAGCCGTAGCCGCGGCGCGGTGCCGGAGAATAAGTGGGAGTTCGCATGGGCGAAACATATCACAACTGGCGCGCGCATGACGAGCAGGGCGGCCGGTGACTTCCGGGGCGGCTCGCGGTATTTCCATACAGTATGGAAAATGTCCGCAATTTCTGCCATTTGTTTGTCATTAAGCTATTGTTATATGGCGCATTACCCCAACCATGTCGGGAACGCATGATAAAATCATCGTCTTTTGCCATAGTCGAACTCCGTGCGGTGACACGATACCTACCTCGTTGTTCCCTACCGAGCTTTTTTTAACGGCGTTTTTTCAAGAATTCAAGCATGTCATTACTGACCCAGATTTTCGGTAGCCGCAACCAGCGGCTGCTCAAGCAATACCAAAAAACGGTACGCGAGATCAATGCGCTCGAGCCGGCCATCGAAAAACTGTCGGATGCCGAGCTGCAAGCGAAGACGCCTGCCTTCAAGGAACGCATCGCCGCTGGCGAATCGCTCGATGCCTTGCTGCCGGAAGCGTTTGCCGTCTGCCGCGAGGCCAGCAAGCGCGTCTTGCGCATGCGCCACTTCGATGTGCAGATGATCGGCGGCATGGTCTTGCACTTTGGCAAGATCGCGGAGATGGGCACGGGCGAGGGCAAGACCCTGATGGCAACCTTGCCAGCCTACCTGAACGCCTTGTCGGGCAAGGGCGTGCATATCGTTACCGTCAATGACTACCTGGCACAGCGCGATGCCGAGACCATGGGCCGCCTGTATGCGTGGCTGGGCCTGTCGACGGGCGTGAACATGTCGCAGATGGAGCACAGCGCCAAGCAGCAGGCGTACAGCTCGGACATCACCTACGGCACGAACAATGAATTCGGTTTCGACTTCCTGCGCGATAACATGGTCTACGAAGCGCGCGAACGCGTACAGCGCAGCCTGAACTTCGGCATCGTCGATGAAGTCGACTCGATCCTGATCGATGAAGCGCGTACGCCTTTGATCATTTCGGGCCAGGCCGAGAACCATACCGACCTGTATCACAAGATCAATGAAGTGCCTGCGCGCCTGACGTTGCAGATCGGCGAAGAAACGCCGGACGGCAAGGGCAAGGTTGAAGTGCCGGGCGACTATACCAAGGATGAAAAAGCGCACCAGGTGCTGCTGACGGAAGCGGGCCACGAAAAGGCCGAGCGCATCCTGATGGAAATGGGCCTGCTGCCCGAAGGCGCCTCGCTGTACGATTCGGCCAACATCACCCTCGTGCACCACCTGTATGCGGCCCTGCGCGCGCACGCCCTGTACTTCAAGGATCAGCACTATGTGGTGCAGAACAATGAAGTGGTGATCGTCGATGAATTCACGGGCCGCCTGATGACGGGCCGCCGCTGGTCCGACGGCTTGCACCAGGCTGTCGAAGCGAAGGAAGGCGTCAAGATCCAGAACGAGAACCAGACCCTGGCCTCGATCACCTTCCAGAATTACTTCCGCATGTACGCCAAGCTGGCCGGCATGACGGGTACGGCCGATACCGAAGCGTACGAATTCCAGGAAATCTACGGCCTGGAAACGGTCGTGATCCCGCAAAACCGTCCGCTGCAGCGCAAGGACCGCCAGGATCAGGTCTACAAATCGTCGGCCGAAAAGTACAACGCGATGCTGAACGACATCCGCGACTGCTACGAGCGCGGCCAGCCTGTGCTGGTGGGTACGACCTCGATCGAGAACTCGGAACTGCTGTCGGGCATCCTGACCAAGGCCGGCTTGCCGCATAACGTGCTGAACGCAAAACAGCATGCGCGCGAAGCGGAAATCATCGCCCAGGCAGGCCGTCCGAAGGCCATCACCATCGCCACCAACATGGCCGGTCGCGGTACCGACATCGTGTTGGGCGGTAACGTGGAAAACCAGATCAAGTTCATCGAAGCCAATCCTGAGCTGAGCGACGCCGACAAGGCTGCGCAGGCGCAGAAACTGCGCGATGAATGGCAGTCGCTGCACGACCACGTGGTCAATGCGGGCGGCTTGCACATCATCGGTACCGAACGCCACGAATCGCGCCGCGTCGACAATCAGCTGCGTGGCCGTGCCGGCCGCCAGGGCGATCCTGGTTCGTCGCGCTTCTACCTCTCGCTCGACGACGCGCTGCTGCGCATCTTCGCCGGCGACCGCGTGCGCGCCGTGATGGACCGCCTGAAAATGCCGGAAGGCGAACCGATCGAGGCAGGCATCGTCTCGCGTTCGATCGAATCGGCCCAGCGCAAGGTGGAAGCGCGCAACTTCGACATCCGCAAGCAATTGCTGGAATACGATGACGTCGCCAACGACCAGCGCAAGGTGATTTACCAGCAGCGTAACGAGCTGCTGGAAACGACCGACATCTCGGACATGATCGCCTCCCTGCGCCACGGCGTGTTCACCGACCTGGTGCACCAGTACGTGCCGGAAGAATCGGTGGAAGAGCAGTGGGATATCAAGGGCCTGGAAAATACCTTGTCCGGCGAATGGCTGATCGACTTGCCGCTGCAGCAAATGCTGGAATCCGATCCGACCCTGACGGACGAAGAGATCCTGGAAAAAGTGCTGGCCTCGGCCGACGCCGTGTACCAGTCGAAGATCGATATCGTCGGCAAGGAATCGTTTGGCGGCTTCGAGCGCAATGTCATGCTGCAAAGCGTGGACAGCCACTGGCGCGAACACCTGGCGGCGCTCGATCACCTGCGCCAGGGTATTCACCTGCGCGGCTATGCGCAGAAGAACCCGAAACAGGAATACAAGCGCGAAGCGTTTGAACTGTTTGGCCAGATGCTCGACATGATCAAGAACGACGTGACGAAGCACGTGATGACGGTACGTATCCAGTCGCGCGAAGAAGTCGATGCGGCCGAACAGGCAATGCAGCAGTCGCACGTGGAAAACGTGCACTACCAGCACGCCGAATTCGACCCGAACGCGGCGCCGGAAGAACTGCTGGCGCCTGTGGCCGGCGGCAACATGGACAACGTCGACGACATGAGCGTGAGCATGGGCGTCAAAGTGGGCCGCAACGACCCATGTCCATGCGGCAGCGGTAAAAAATACAAGGCTTGCCACGGCAAGCTGGCATAAGGCGGTTTCACAGCCTGAGTAAAAACGGAGACTACGGTCTCCGTTTTTTTATGCCTTTTCAATTGGCTGGCGCGCATGTGTGGGCGCGCATGCTCACCGGTGCCGCGAAGGCGCTACAATAGCGCTTCCATTTTCCCTCGCAGAAGAACTCCTATGGCCGTCAATTCTCCCAAGCCCCTCGCCGCCGACTTGCAAGCCGTCGCCGGCATTGAAATCGGTGTTGCCGAAGCCGGTATCAAGAAACCCAACCGCAAGGATTTGCTGGTATTGAAACTGGCGCCGACGGCCACCGTGGCCGGCGTGTTCACCCTGAACCGCTTCTGCGCCGCGCCTGTGCAAATCTCGAAGGCCAATCTGGCCGCCGTCACAGCCGGCGCCGCGCCGATCCGCGCGCTGCTGGTCAATACAGGCAATGCCAACGCGGGCACGGGCGAATCGGGCCTGGCTGACGCGCAGGCCAGCTGCGCCGCGCTGGCCGAGCTGCTCGGCTGCACGCCGCAGCAGATTTTGCCGTTTTCCACCGGCGTGATCCTCGAACCGCTGCCGGTGCAGCGCCTGGTCGCCGGCTTGCCGCAAGCCGTGGCCGCGCTGACGTCCGACAACTGGTTCTCGGCCGCCGAAGCCATCATGACCACCGACACGCAGCCGAAAGCCGGCTCGCGCAAGGTCACCATCGGTGGCCACGCGGTGACCCTGACGGGCATCAGCAAGGGTGCCGGCATGATCAAGCCGAACATGGCCACCATGCTGGGTTTCCTGGCGTTTGACGCCACCGTGGCGCAACCGGTGCTGGACCAGCTGGTGAAACAGGCGGCCGACAAGTCGTTCAACTGCATCACCATCGACGGCGACACGTCCACCAATGACTCGTTCATGCTGGTGGCCACGGGCGCCGGCAGCCTGGTGATCGATTCCATCGATTCGCCGCACTACGCGGAACTGGCGGCTGCCGTCACCGAACTGTCGACCTTCCTGGCGCAAGCCATCGTGCGCGACGGCGAAGGCGCCACCAAATTCATGACGGTCACGGTGGAAGACGGCCGCAACGTGGAAGAGTGCCGCAAGATCGCCTATTCCATCGCCCATTCGCCGCTGGTGAAAACCGCGTTCTTCGCCTCCGATCCGAACCTGGGCCGCATCCTGGCCGCCATCGGCTATGCGGGCGTGGACGACCTGGACGTGGGCCAGCTGAACCTGTACCTGGACGATGTGTGGGTGGCCAAGAATGGCGGCCGCAATCCCGACTACCTGGAGCAGGACGGCCAGCGCGTGATGCAGCAAAGCGAAATCACCATCCGCGTGAAACTGGCGCGCGGCGATGCCACGGCCACCCTGTGGACCTGCGACTTGTCGCATGACTACGTGTCGATCAACGCCGACTACCGCTCATGACCAGCCTCGATCAATTCCTGATCCGCGCCGAGGCCTTGCTGGCGCGGGTGGAAGCGATCCTGCCGCAGGCCGTGCCCGCGCCGGACTGGAACAGCTTTGCCTTCCGCTGGCGCCGCCGGCCGGGCGCGCTGCCTTGCCTGCAGACCGTGGCGCATGTGTCGCACATCGCGTTCGACGACTTGCACAATATCGGCACGCAAAAAGCGCAGATCGTGCAGAACACGCGCCAGTTCGTCAGCGGCCGCCCCGCCAACAACGTGCTGCTGACGGGCGCGCGCGGCACGGGCAAGTCGTCGCTGATCAAGGCTTGCCTGAACCAGTTTTCCGGCCAGGGCCTGCGCCTGATCGAAGTGGATAAAGCCGACCTGGCGGACTTGCCCGACATCGTCGACCTGGTGGCGGTGCGCCCCGAGCGCTTCATCATCTTTTGCGACGACCTGTCGTTCGAGGAAGGCGAGAGCGGCTACAAGGCGCTGAAAGTGGCGCTCGACGGCAGCATCGCCGCGCAATCGGACAACGTGCTGATCTACGCCACCTCGAACCGGCGCCACCTGATGCCAGAGCGCATGTCGGACAATACCAGCTACAAGACGGACGACAACGGCGATTTGCATCCGGGCGAGACGGTGGAAGAGAAAATCTCGCTGTCCGAGCGCTTCGGCCTGTGGCTGTCGTTCTACCCGTTCAAGCAGGATGACTACCTGGATATCGCCGCCCACTGGCTGGCCACGTTCGGCTGCACGCCGGAGCAGATCGCGCAAGCGCGCGGCGACGCCCTGCGCTGGGCCTTGCAGCGCGGTTCGCGCTCGGGCCGGGTAGCCTGGCAATTCGCGCGCGCCTATGCGGGGAAACTTCCTGCGGGAAAGCTGGCGCAATGAGCGCAGCCAAAATCCAACCGGTCGACGTGGCCGTCGGCATCCTGATGAAGCCGAATGGCGACGTGCTGCTGGGCCAGCGCCCGGCCGGCAAGCCGTATGACGGCTATTGGGAGTTTCCAGGCGGCAAAGTCGAGCCGGGCGAAGCCATTCTCGATGCGCTCAAACGCGAGTTTGTCGAGGAGCTGGGCCTGTATATCGACAGCGCCGAAGCCTGGTGCGGCGTGGAATATGTGTATCCGCACGCCCATGTGCGCCTGCATTTCTACATCAGCCGCGACTGGCGGGGCGAGCCGCAAAGCCTGGAAGGGCAGGCGTTCGCCTGGCAGGGCACGGTGGGCGTCGAGCCCTTGCTGCCTGCCACCATTCCCCTGCTGGAATGGTTGGATGAGGTACGCCGGGAATCCCTCGCGCCCGCATAATCTTACTTGTGCCAGCGGGCAGCAGCATGCTGCGTGCTGGCGCAAGCTTTCCTGTTACTTTCCTTGTATCGCGCGCGCTTTGCGCTACAGTGCTTTCATCACGCACCGGGGAGTCTCGCATGCCGCTGACACTGACCTTTACCGATACCGATGAATTGCTGATTGCCGCCTTGCACAAGCGTGCCCGCGCGCACGGGCGCAGCATCGAGGACGAGCACCGCGACATCCTGCGCAGCGCCTTGCGGCCGCTGCCGAAGCGTCCGCTCGACGATATTTTGCGCAGCATGCCCGACGTGGGGCTGGATGCGGATTTCGAGCGCCGCCCCTGAATCACCACGATTATGCCCGCTTACCTGCTCGATACAGATGTGATCGTTGCATCGCGCAAGGGCAGCGCCGCACAGGCGGGCGTGGCCGATTTTTTCGAGCGGGTGGCGCCCGAGGCGCGCTATGTGCCGGTGCAGGTGATCGCGCAATTGCGCGCAGGGATACAGTGCAGCTGGCGGCGCGAGGCGGCGCTGGAAGCACTGGCGCTGGAAGGCTGGCTGGAAGCCGTGCTGGCGGAGTATGCGCCGCGGCTGCTGGAATTCGACCTCGATTGCGCGCTCGTGTGTGCGCGCCTGCATGCCCGCGGCCAGACGCACGGCGTCGATAGGCAGATCGCGGCGATGGGTATCGCCTATGGCTTGACGGTGGTCAGTGGCAGGCTCGACAGTTTCGCGACGCAGGGGCTGCGCCTGGAAAACCCGTTTAAGTGAAGCGTATGGCGACTTATTACGTCTTACTGCGGCTTGTTGTCTTCGTCTGCCAGCGGATCTTCAAACGGGTCGGCGGCGGGGATCGTGTATTTTTCCTCGGCCCAGGCACCCAGGTCGATCTGTTTGCAGCGTTCCGAGCAGAAGGGGCGGTATTTGTTGGCTTCAGTCCATTCGACTTTGGCGGCGCAGGTAGGGCAGTTGACTACGGTCATGGCAATTACAGTTAAAAATTACAGAGCGTGAGCTCGAATGGGACATCTTCTTCCAGCGGCTTGGGTTTCAAGTCGCCGCCCTGGGTAGTGAAGCGCACCCACAGCATGTATTTGTTGGCGGAAATTTCCGGAATGGCGCCGCTGTTTTCATCCAGGCTCAAACGCAGCATCTGGTACACCTTGCCTTGCAGCATTTGCTGGTAGCTGCCGCCGTTGGCGATCAGTTTAACGGGTCCGCCGGAATCGCGCAGCAGGCGCAGCACGAGTGCCAGCGCATCGAACAGGGGCGCCAGCGGGGCGAACCACGCGTGGATATCGGTCAGGCGCTGCTCCGAGCTGCGTTTTTGCCAGGCAAAGTAGGACGGCAAGTCGAATTCGCAGGCGCCGCCCGGGATGATGGTGCGGCCACGAATGCTCATCAGCCATTCATTGTCGCGGATATTCTGGCCCGTCTTGCCTTGCGCCGCCACCAGGGCGCCGCTGACACTGTCGAGTTCGCCCAGGACGGCATCCAGGGTTTCCGGTTCCACATTGGGGTTGCTGCGGTAGCCCAGCAAGCTCTGGCGCTGGCGCTCGAGTTCCTGCAACAGGTCGGACTTCAGGTCGGCGCGGCCGGCCACTTCAAGCATATCGAAAATAGTTGCCAAGGCAACATGATGCTGCATTGCATGTTCTTGCTGAATGAAGAACTTGAATTTGTCGTACAAGTCTTCCAGCCGCAACAAGGTACGTATGCGTTCATTGAAAGGGTATTCGTAGACAATCAAAATAATTCCCTTAAGTAAGGACCTGCAAACAATCCCGTGATTTTGAACCAAGCGTCGACAAATTACAAACGTTGCGGCCCGTTTCCGGCCATTCTTTTTGAAAATGCCAGATATAAATCGTGCAACTGGGCGATCTGCGGTTCCAGCGCCGCCAAATCGCCATTGTTGTCGATCACATCGTCCGCTGCCGCCAGGCGCATGGCGCGCGTCGCCTGCGTGGCCATGATGGCTTTGACTTGTTCTTCCGATAAGCCGTTGCGCGCCATCACGCGCGCGACCTGCAGGCTTTCCAGGCAATCGATGACCAGCACGCGGTTGACCCTCTCCACCCAGCCGCCCGACTCGACCAGAAGCGGCACGGCAAAGATCACGTAGCTGCCCGTCGCCTCGGCGGCCGCCGCCAGCGTGGCCTGGCGGATGCGCGGGTGCAGGATGGCTTCCAGCTTCGCCTTCGCGGCGGCGTCGGAAAACACCAGCTTGCGCATTTTGTTGCGGTCGAGGGCGCCGCGCGCGTCCGCAAAATCGGGACCGAATTGCGCCACCAGGGCAGGCATGGCCGCGCCATTCGGCGCCGTCAGGCTATGCGCGATCTGGTCGGTATCGACGATGGAGGCGCCGCGTGCGGCGAACAGGTCGGCGACCGTGCTCTTGCCGCAACCGATACCGCCAGTGAGTCCCACGCTGAAGTAGGGCGCGTTCTGTATGTGCATCTTTTATCCTATGCTGGGCAGCGTCGCTGCTGTAAAAAATCAGCCTGTCAGGCCAAAGGTGAGTCGTGACAGCGGTGCGCCGTACAGGAGGGTGACCAGACCCGCCGCGGCCAGGTAAGGGCCGAACGGAATGACCTTGTCGCGGCTGTGCCTGGCAAAGACGATCAGGCCGATGCCGACCACGGCGCCGACGATGGAGGACAGCAGGATGATCGTCGGCAGCATGGTCCAGCCCAGCCAGGCGCCGAGCGCCGCCAGCAACTTGAAGTCACCATACCCCATTCCCTCCTTGCCTGTCGCCAGCTTGTAGGCCCAGTAGACACTCCACAGCGCCAGATAGCCGGCGGCCGCGCCGATGACGGCGTCTTGCAGGGGGGCGAAGGTGCCATTGATATTCACCAGCAGGCCGGCCCACAGCAGCGGGTAGGTCAGGTCATCGGGCAGAAATTGAGTATCCGCATCGATGAAGGTCATGGTGATCAGCAGCCAGGCAAAGACGAGCGCGGCCAGGCCCGTCCAGCCGCTGCCGAAGTGCCAGATCAACAGGGCCGACAGCGCGCCCGTCAGCAGTTCCACCAGCGGGTAGCGCATGGAGATGGGCGCCTTGCACGCGCTGCACTTGCCACGCAGCAGCAAGTAGCTGATGACGGGAATGTTTTCCATGGCCGTGATGCGGTGGCCGCAGGCGGTGCAGTTCGAGTGCGGCAGCATCAGGTTGTAGCGCTCCGTGTGCGGCGGCGGCTGGCCGTTGGCCTGCGCCACGTCATTGTCGAACTCGCGCTGCATCATGTTCGGCAGGCGGTGGATCACCACATTCAGGAAGCTGCCGACGATCAGTCCGAACAGGGCAGCGACGAGGGCGACGGGCAGATTGCCGGGCGCGGCGAACAACAGGGTATCTTGCAGCATGGTGAACTAGTCCGGGGTGATGAATGTTGCCACGCAAACATTGGGTGGCACTGCCGCAGTGTAAGACATCCGCCCGCGCCTGGGGGCGTTTTGCTCGCGGCGATCTGTCAAATCACCGCGCCCAGCTTGAAAATCGGCAAATACAGGGCGATCACCAGGCCGCCCACCAGCACGCCCAGCACCACCATCAGCGCCGGTTCCATCAGCGCCGACAGGATGGCCACCGTGGCTTCGATTTCGCTTTCGATGATGTCAGCCGCGCGCGACAGCATGGCGTCGAGCGCGCCGGACTCTTCACCGATGAGGGCCAGCTGGGTCAGCAGCGGGGGAAACACGCCGCTGTGCTGCATGGCCAGAGCCAGGCTGCCGCCGGCGCGGATTTCGCGCTCGATGCGGGCCGTCGCTTCCTGGTACTCGACGTGATGGGCGGCGGCGCCCACCAGGTCGAGCGAGTCGAGCAGGGGCACGCCGGCGGCGAACATGGCGGCCAGGGTGCGTGTCCAGCGGGCAACCGCCGCCTTGCGCAAGAGCGGGCCGAACAGGGGCAAGCGCAGCGCCTGCACTTGCGCATGCCGGCGCAGGCCAGGTGAACGGCGCCAGGCCAGGCGCAGCAGCAGGCCGGCCGCGGCCAGCCCCGCCAGCAGGGCCAGCCAGTGGCGCACGAGAAAGGCCGACAGGCCCATCACGGCCAGGGTGGGCAGCGGCAAGGGCGCGCCGAAGCTGTCGAAGACCTGGCGAAACGCCGGCACGACGACGCTCATGATGAGGGCCGTGACGACGATGGCGACGAGCACGATGGCCAGCGGATACATCAGCGCGCCGCGTATCTGCCGCCGCAGGGCGATGGACTTTTCCTGGTGCGTGGCCAGGCGCGCCAGCAATTCCTGCACGATGCCGGCCTGCTCGCCGGCCGCCAGCAGGTTGCAATACAGCGCGTCAAACAGCAGGGGAAACTGGCGGAACGCCTGCTGCAGGCTGCTGCCCGCTTCGATAGCGTGGCGCAAGTCCTGCATCAGCTCGGTGATGGCGGGCTTGGCGTGGCCCTTGCCGGCGATGTCGAAAGCGTGCAGCAGGGGCACGCCGGCCGCCATCATGGTCGACAGCTGGCGCGTAAACAGGGCGATATCCTTGTGCGTGATGGCCTTGCCGGGCGCCGCGCGCGCGGCCTTGACCTCGCTGGCCAGGATGCCCTGGCGCCGCAGCGCGACACTGGCGGCGCTGGCGTCAAGCGCGCGCAGGACGCCAGCGACCGCCTGGCCGTGGCGGTCCGTGCCCTTCCATGCAAACCGCTGCTCGGCAGCCATGTGCGCCTCCTGCCGTCACGGTAGCAGCGGCAGGCCGAAGCGCCAGTGGCGCTGGCGGCAAGCTTGATGTGGCTCAGCTTTTCGAGGTTTGTACTTCCGTCTGCACAACAGCCTGGGCCTTGACCTCGTCCGCATCGTCCTCGTCGCTGTCCGTGCCCTTGCTGATGCTTTCGCCATCGTCGCGGCGCAGGGTCCAGAACGTCAGGGACGAGAGGATCGTCAACGCCGCCAGGGTCAGGAAGGCGTGGTGCAGGGCCGTGCTGAGCATGGCGCGGTCCGATTGCGGCATGTCGCCCAGGTACCAGCCCGTGATCAGCGAACCGAAAGCCAGGCCAAAGCTCATCGACAACTGCTGCATCGAACTGGCGATGGTGCTGGCCATGCTGGAATCGCCCTTGTCGACGTCGGCATAGGCGATGGTGTTCATGCTGGAAAACTGCAATGAGTTAAAAAAGCCCATGCACAGGCTGATGGCGACAATCACGTACGGGGGCGTGCCGACATTCACCAGCGAAAACATGGCGATGGTCACGCCGATCAGCACCGTGTTGACGATCAGCACCTGACGATAGCCGAAGCGGGCCAGCACGCGCGCGGAAATGAATTTCATGCCCATGGCGGCGG
>RCUS01001432.1_pt1 | contig 12406 bp, 6 predicted proteins | sample 2166221 | NCBI WGS metagenome assembly RCUS01 (sample SAMN09932758, study PRJNA488358) | compost metagenome | isolation source: compost soil in cyclohexanecarboxylic | place: Germany: Experimental Botanical Garden | reverse complement strand
TCCCCATGTGAGAGTAGGTCATCGTCAAGATTCATTTCGCAAAACCCCTATCTGCGCATGCAGGTAGGGGTTTTGTCTTTCTGCTCTGGAAAAGATTTGTCGCCATGCCTCCGCAACCGGGGGCATTTCCCCGTGATATGGTGCCTCACCAGAATCGACTGCCCCCAGAGAACGCTCTATGGCCACTACTTCCGCCCTCCAACCCGGCTTCATGATCGTGCACGGCAACCGCCTGGACGACTTGCGCAGTCTGGTGGTGAGTTGGATGCGCCGCTATCCGCTGGCTCCGCTGGAAAACGAAATTGCCCTGGTCCAGAGCAATGGTATTGCCCAGTGGTTGAAGCTGGCGTTGGCCGAGGATCCTCAGGAAGGCGACTTGGGCGGTTGCGGCATCGCCGCTGCCATCGAGGTGCAGTTGCCGGGCAGTTTCATGTGGCAGCTGTATCGCCGGGTACTCGGGCGCGACGAGATTCCGGAGGTGTCCCTGCTCGATAAGGCACCTCTGACCTGGCGTCTGATGCGTTTGCTGCCGACATTGATCGAGCGCCCGCATTTCGAGCCCCTGCGACGCTTCCTCACCGACGACAGTGATCTGCGCAAGCGCTACCAGCTTGCCGAGCGTCTGGCGGATCTCTTCGACCAGTACCAGGTCTACCGGGCAGACTGGCTAAAGGACTGGGCCGCCGGTGAGCACATTCTCAACACCGCCCGCAGCGAACGCAAACCGCTGGCTCCCGGCAATCGCTGGCAGGCCGAGTTGTGGCGTGCCTTGCTGGACGATGTCGGTGCCCAGGGCATGGCCCAGAGCCGGGCCGGCGTGCATCAGCGGTTCATCGAGCGTATCAACGCGCTGGAACAGGCACCTGCGGGCCTGCCATCGCGGGTGATCGTATTCGGTATTTCCTCGCTGCCTGCCCAGGCATTGGAAGCACTGGCCGGTCTGGCGCGCTTCAGCCAGGTGCTGTTGTGTGTGCACAACCCCTGTCGTCACCACTGGGGCGACATCGTGGCTGACAAAGACCTGCTGCGCCATCAGTACAAACGCCAGCAGCGCAAGCAAGGCATGCCTGTGCAACTCGATGACCAAGCGCTGCACCAGCATGCACATCCGCTGCTGGCCGCCTGGGGCAAACAAGGTCGTGACTACATCAATCTGCTCGACAGCTATGACGATCCAGGCAGCTACCGGGGCGTGTTCAGTGACGGTCGCATCGACCTGTTCAGCGAGACCGAGCCCACCACGCTGCTCAACCAGTTGCAGGACGACATCCTCGAACTGCGGCCGCTGGCAGAAACCCGTGAGCAATGGCCTGAAGTCGATCCCGCCAAGGACCGTTCGGTGCGCTTTCACGTGGCGCACAGCCCGCAACGCGAAGTAGAGATCCTTCACGACCAGTTGCTGGCCCGTTTCAGTGCCGACCCTACCTTGCGACCGCGCGACGTGATTGTCATGGTCCCGGCCGTCGATACCTATGCGCCGCATATCCGTGCCGTCTTCGGCCAACTGCAACGCAACGATGCGCGCTACATCCCGTTCACCCTGACTGACCAGGGCCAACGCGGCCGAGACCCGCTGCTGATTGCCCTGGAGCACCTGCTCAAGCTTCCTGACAGTCGCTTCGCCGTCAGTGAAGTCGTTGATCTGCTGGATGTGCCGGCCGTGCGCGCACGCTTCGGTATTCGCGAGAGCGACTTGCCAACCTTGCACCGCTGGATCGAGGGTGCCGGCATCCGCTGGGGCTTGAATGCCGAGCAGCGGGCCAGCCTCGGGCTGCCCGATGGGCTGGAACAGAACACTTGGCGATTTGGCCTGCGGCGCATGCTGCTGGGCTACGCCGTAGGCATGGGCGAAGGCTGCGATGGCATCGAGCCCTACGACGAGATCGGCGGCCTGGATGCGGCCCTGATCGGTCCGCTGGTGGCCTTGCTCGATGCTCTTGAAGTGGCTTGCCAGGTACTGGCCCAGCCAACAACAGCCAGCGCTTGGGGTGATCGGCTGCATGCCTTGTTGCAGGTTTTCTTCCTCGCCGAAGGCGAGCACGACGAGTTCCTGCTCATGCAGTTGCAGGACCTGCGTGACGCCTGGCTGGAAGTGTGCGAAACCGTGGGCCTGCAGGACCTGCTACCGCTCACCGTGGTGCGTGAGGCCTGGTTGTCCGGCCTGGACCAGGGCAAGCTGTCCCAGCGTTTCCTCGCCGGCTCGGTAAACTTCTGCACCCTCATGCCCATGCGCGCCATTCCATTCCGGGTGGTGTGCCTGTTGGGCATGAACGATGGCGACTACCCGCGTACCCAGCAGCCGCTGGACTTCGACCTGATGGCCAGCGACTACCGTCCGGGCGATCGCTCGCGCCGAGAAGACGACCGATACCTGCTCCTCGAAGCGCTGCTGTCGGCGCGCGATCAGCTCTATGTCAGCTGGGTCGGCCGCAGTATCCGCGACAACAGCGAGCGTCCGGCGTCGGTGCTGATCGGCCAACTGCGCGACCATCTGGCCGCAGGCTGGCGCCTGTCCGCAGCGCTCGACGATCAGCGCCAGGAACCTGGCGCGCAACTGTTGCATGCGTTGACCCAGGAGCACCCGCTGCAACCTTTCAGCCCGCGTTACTTCCAGAAAGGCAGTGGGCTGTTCAGCTTCGCCCATGAATGGCAATTGCTGCATCAGCAGGGCGAGGGGCAAGCGCGGGGCGACCTTGAGCTGTCTGCCTATGTCAGTGATGAAGCACTGACCCTGACACAACTGCAGGACTTCCTGCGTCATCCGGTTCGACACTTCTTCAGCCAGCGCCTGAAAGTGTTCTTCGAGGCCCTGGAAGCGCCGACGCCGGACGAAGAACCCTTCGTCCTCGACGCTTTGCAACGCTACAGCGCCAGCGAGAGCCTGCTGGGCGCCGCGCTCGCCGATTCCGACAATCCCGAGCATGCCCTGCAACGCCAGGCACGTCGGCTGCAGGCCTGTGGCACCTTGCCGCTGGCCGGTTTCGGTGAGCTCCTGCAGGCCGAGTTGATCCACCCATTGCCCGACCTGTTGCAGCGGCACCGACAATTGCTGCAACGCTGGCCAGCGTTGGTCGAAGGGGCCCTGCCACTTCATTTCGAGCGGGGCGGGCATCGTCTTGAAGGCTGGTTGGGTCGGGTCTATCAGGCGGAAGATCAAACCCTGCTCAGCATCGTCACCGTGCCAAACACCATCAGTGCCGGACGCAACAGCCTCAAATGGCATCGCCTGATCTCGTCCTGGGTCATGCACCTGGCCGCCTGCGCAGCCGGTTACCCACTCAACAGCGCACTGGTGGCCAGTGACTTGACCTTGTTGCTCGAACCCCTGCCTCAAGCTCAAGCCGCCCAGCTCCTGGATGAACTGCTGGTGGCCCGGCAAGCCGCGATGAACGCACCGCTAGCGGTTGCCGCCAAGACTGCTTTTGCCTGGTTGGCACAGGACGACGCGGACAAGGCCCTGGCCGCAGCTGCCCACGCCTATGAAGGTGATGATCGAACCAGCTTCGGCGAGCGCAGCGAAAGCACTGCCCTGGCTCGTCAGTTCCGTGACTTCGCTGCACTGACGGCAGACGAAACCTTTGAAGGCTGGTGCGAAGCACTGTATCGGCCATTGTTTACCGCCCCTTGGCAGAAACTGGGCAATACGGAGAGTGGCGCATGACCCCGGCTCGTCCCCTGGCATTGAGTTTTCCTCTGCATGGTAGCCAGCTCATCGAGGCCAGCGCCGGTACCGGCAAGACCTTCACCATCTCAGCGTTGTACCTGCGCCTGATCCTCGGCCACGGAGAAGCACAAGGCTTCGGTCGAGAGCTGTTGCCGCCGCAGATCCTCGTGGTGACTTTCACCGATGCCGCCACCAAGGAGCTGCGCGAACGTATCCGAGCCCGTCTGGCCGAAGCTGCGCGTTTCTTCCGCGGCGAATTGCCCGGTGCCGACCCGTTGTTGCATGAGCTGCGCGACGACTACCCTGAAACGGACTGGCCGCGTTGCGCCAGCCGTCTGGAAATCGCCGTGCAGTGGATGGACGAGGCGGCAGTGTCGACCATTCATGGCTGGTGCCAGCGGATGCTCCGCGAGCACGCCTTCGACAGCGGCAGCTTGTTCACCCAGAGCCTGGAAACCGACCACAGTGACCTGCTCGGCCAGGTCATGCGCGATTACTGGCGACGTTTCTGCTACGGCATGCAAGGTGACGCCCTGGGCTGGGTACGCGCCCACTGGGTAAGTCCGGATGCGCTGCTGCCACGGATTCGACCGCTGTTCGGTCGCGTCGGCGCGGACCAGGATGAACAAGAACCCCAAGCGCTGATCGAAACAGCTCTGCGCCAGCGGGACGAACAGCTGAGCCAGCTCAAGGCACCCTGGGCGCTGTGGGCCGACCAGCTGCAACAGATCTGCCGCGATGCCGTGGACAAGAAACAGGTCGATGGGCGCAAGATGCAGGCGCGCTACTTCGAACCGTGGTTCGACAAACTACGCACCTGGGCCAGTGATGACCAAGAGGCGGAGCTCGATCTGGGCACCGGCTTCACCCGCCTGACCCCGGCAGGTCTGGCTGAAGCCTGGAAGTCGGGTGAGCCGCCTGATCACCCGGCCCTGCATGCCATGCAGACGTTGCAGCAGCAATTGCAGGCCTTGGTCAGCCCGGAAGCCCGCTTGCTCGAACACGCCGCAGCGTGGGTCTCTGCGCGCTTCGAAGTGGAAAAGCGGCGACGTGCCGAAATGGGCTTCGACGACATGCTCCTGCGCCTGCAGCACGCCTTGGCCAGCGAGGCAGGCGAGCGCTTGGCCAGTGTCATCCGTGAGCAGTTTCCGGTAGCGCTGATCGATGAATTCCAGGACACCGATCCGGTCCAGTACGGGATCTTCGAGCGCATCTACAGCATCACCGAGAACCGCCCGGAAACCGGCCTGTTCATGATTGGCGATCCGAAGCAGGCGATCTACGCCTTCCGCGGCGCCGATATCTACACCTACCTGTCGGCACGACGGGCGACCACAGGTCGGCTGCACAGCCTGGACACCAACTATCGCTCCAGCCAGGCCATGGTCGCGGCGGTCAATCAGGTGTTCCTGCAAGCCGAGGCGCGCAGCGCAGGACGTGGAGCGTTCCTGTTCCGCGAAGCCGACGATAACCCGTTGCCCTTCATCGAGGTCCGTGCCAAAGGGCGTGGCGAGCAACTGCTGGTCGACGGCCAGGCGTGCGCCGCCTTGCAGTGCTGGCAGTGGGAGAGCCAGGAGCCGGTGTCCGGCACCCTTTACCGTCAACAGATGGCGGCCAGTTGCGCCAGCCATATCGTGGCGTTGCTCAATGGTGGGCAACAGGGCACGACGGGCTTCAGCAATGGCGAAGGTGCGCTGCGCCCCTGCCTGCCATCGGACATCGCCATCCTCGTGCGCGACGGCACCGAGGCGCAACTGGTCCGCGCCGAACTGGCTGCGCGTGAGGTGCGCAGCGTGTACCTGTCCGACAAGGACTCGGTGTTCGCCGCCCAGGAAGCCCATGATGTGCTGGCCTGGCTCAAGGCCTGTGCCGAACCCGACTCCGAGCGCTTGCTCAAAGCCGCATTGGCCAGCCTTACGCTCGACCTGTCGTTGTTCGCGCTTGACCGCCTCAACCAGGACGAACGCGTGTGGGAAGACTGGGTGATGCGTTTCCGCCGCTACCGCGAAATCTGGCAGCGCCAGGGCGTGTTGCCGATGCTGCGCCACCTGCTGCACGACTTCCATCTGCCGCGCACGCTCATCGCCCGCAGCGACGGCGAGCGGGTCCTGACCAACCTGCTGCACCTGGCCGAATTGCTGCAACAGGCGGCGGCTGAACTGGATGGCGAACAGGCGCTGATCCGTCATCTGGCCGAACATCTGTCCAGCTCAGGACAGGCCGGAGAAGAACAGATCCTGCGCCTGGAAAGCGACGAGCAACTGGTCAAGGTGGTCACCATCCACAAATCCAAGGGCCTGGAATATCCCCTGGTCTACCTGCCGTTCATCTGTACCAGCAAACCAGTGGACGGCAGCCGTCTGCCGCTGTCCTGGCACGACGAACAGGGTAACGCCCACCTGACCCTCACCCCTGACCCGGAGCAGATCGCCCGCGCCGATGACGAGCGCCTTGCCGAGGACCTGCGTCTGCTCTACGTGGCCCTGACCCGGGCCCAGCACGCCTGTTGGCTCGGCGTCGCCGACCTCAAGCGCGGTAACCAGAAAAGCTCGCAGCTGCACCGTTCGGCGTTCGGCTACTTGCTCGGCGGCGGTGTGCCCTTGCCTGGCTCCGAGCAGCTATCAGTCTGGTTGCAGGCACTGTCGTCTGCCTGCCCGCACATCAGTTGCCCCGGACTGCCGGAAGTCACCGATCAGGCGTACCGCATGCCCGACGCCGAACGTGAGTTGCTGCCCGCCCGCACGCCTCGTCGTGCGGCTGCCGAGCAGTGGTGGATCGCCTCCTACAGCGCACTGCGTGTCGGTGACCAGACGCTCGGTGCCGACAGTTCCCAGGCCCAGCAACTGCTAGACGACGAAGTCATCGATAACCAGGTGCTGCGCGAGGTTCCAGCCGAGGGTGGCGACATCCACCGCTTCCCGCGCGGACCCAACCCCGGCACCTTCCTGCATGGCTTGCTGGAATGGGCCGGTCGAGAGGGCTTTGCCGAAGTCAGCTGCGACCTGGCGTGGATCGAGCGTACGGTCGGTCAGCGCTGCAACCGCCGTGACTGGACTGGCTGGATTCCGACACTGAGTCAGTGGCTGGGACAGCTGTTGAATGAGCCGCTGCCGGTGCAGGCGAACGGGGTAAGCCTGACGCTCGCACAACTGCGCCAGTATCAGATCGAGATGGAGTTCTGGTTCGCCAGCCACCGGGTCGACGCCGAACAGCTCGACCGCCTGGTGGCGCGTTACACGCATCCTGGCGCCGCACGCCCGGCTGCCGAACCCACGCTGCTCAATGGCATGTTCAAAGGTTTCATCGACCTGGCGTTCGAGCTGGACGGTCGCTACTACGTGGCGGACTACAAGTCCAACTGGCTCGGCGCGGACATCCAGGCCTACGACACCCCGACCATGGAAAGGGCGATTCTCGAACACCGCTACGACTTGCAATACGTACTCTACCTGCTGGCCTTGCACCGCCAGTTGCGCGCCCGCCTGCCTGACTACGACTACGACCGTCATGTCGGCGGCGCCCTGTTCATCTTCCTGCGCGGTGCCTGCCGCAGTGGCCACGGCGTGTACTTCGCCAAGCCGCCGCGTGCACTGATCGACGCACTCGACGCCTTGTTCCGTGGCGAGTATCAGCCCGAACAGCAGGACCTGCTTGCCGGAGTCGCGCCATGAGCCGAAGCCTCAACGACCTTTTGCCCACCCCTTTGAACGCCGAGCACCTGCTGGCCCTGGCACCACAGCGTGACAGCGGCGATCTGCTGCAGTTACTCGACCGCTGGGTCGAGCGCGGCTGGTTGCGTGCCCTTGATCGGGCCTTCGTTTCGTTCCTCGAAGAGCGCGCGCCAGGCAGCGATCCGCTACTGCTGCTGGCGGCTGCCCTGGCCAGCCATCAGTTGGGGCATGGCCACGTCTGCCTGGACCTGCAACAGACCTTGGCCGAGCCTGACTTCGCCCTGTCGCTGCCGCCAGAGGGCGACGCGCTGACCGGCCCCTTGCTGTTGCCGTCCCAGCTGCTTGCCGACCTCGATCTGGAGGCCTGGCGCCAGCGCATCGCCGCCAGTTCACTGGTAGCGGCCGGCAATACGCCCGGCCAGCAGTCGCGCCCGTTGGTGCTCAGCGGCGAGCGCCTGTACCTGCGCCGTTACTGGACTTACGAACGGCGCATCGACGAGACCCTGCGCCAACGCCTGACCCAGGCCGAGAGCACGCTAGCGGACTTGCCAGTGCGCCTGGCGCAGTTGTTCGATGGCAGCGATCTGGGCGGCCAGGTGGACTGGCAGAAGCTCGCCTGTGGCTTGGCGACGCGCGCCGGCTTCAGCATCATCACCGGCGGCCCGGGCACCGGCAAGACCACCACGGTGGTGCGCCTGCTGGCGTTGCTGCAAGCGCCAGCGGTGGAGCAGGGTCGGCCGCTGCGCATACGCCTGGCCGCGCCGACCGGCAAGGCGGCCGCCCGCCTGACCGAGTCGATCGGACAGCAGGTCGAGCGCCTGCAGGTCAGCGCTGTCGTGCGCGGGCAGATTCCCACCGAGGTCAGCACCGTGCACCGGCTGCTGGGCAGCCGCCCGGGAACGCGGCACTTCCGCCATCACGCGGGCAACCCGTTGCCGCTCGACGTGCTGGTGATCGACGAGGCGTCGATGATCGACCTCGAAATGATGGCCAACCTGCTCGATGCCTTGCCACCGCGGGCACGCTTGATCCTGCTGGGCGACAAGGACCAACTGGCCTCGGTCGAGGCCGGCGCGGTGCTGGGCGACCTGTGCCGGGACGCGGAAAAGGGCTGTTATTCACCCGCTACCCAGGCGTGGCTGGAGCAGGTGGGTGGCCAGTCACTGCAAGACAGCGGCCTTGAGAAGGGCGATGCACAACGTAATCCACTGGCCCAGCAGGTGGTGATGCTGCGGTTTTCCCGGCGTTTCGGCGAAGGCAGTGGCATTGGCCAGTTGGCCCGCCTGGTCAATCGTCAGGACGCCCACGCAGCCCGTAACCTGCTGGCGATGCCGCCGCCTGATGTAAACGGCGTGGCGCTGAAAAACGAACAGGACCGCGCGTTCGACCGTCTGCTGCTGGACGGCCTGAACCGGGGCGCCGACGGCCCACAAGGTTATCGTCATTACCTGCAGGTCATCGGCCGCTATCGCCCAGTGCCAGGCACCGCCTTCGACGATCCGGTCTGGGAGCAATGGGCGAGCCAGGTGCTGCAGAGTTTCGAGGCCTTCCAGCTGCTGTGCGCGGTACGCCGGGGCGCCTGGGGTGTGGAGGGGCTCAACGAGCGAGTCGCGCGAGTCCTGCACAACGCCGGGCTGATCGACAGCCAGTTGCCGTGGTACGAAGGCCGGCCCGTGCTGGTCACCCGCAACGACTACGGCCTGGGCCTGATGAACGGCGACATCGGCATTGCTCTGCGCTTGCCGGATGAGCGTGGCGAGCCCCTGCTGCGCGTGGCCTTCCCGCGCAACGATGGCAGTGGCAGTGTGCGCTTCGTGTTGCCCAGCCGGCTCAACGAAGTGGAAACGGTGTTCGCCATGACCGTTCACAAGTCCCAGGGCTCGGAATTCAGTCATACCGCGCTGGTGCTGCCGGACGCGCTCAATCCGGTACTGACCAAGGAACTGGTGTACACCGGCATTACCCGGGCCAAGCACTGTTTCAGCTTGATCGAGCCACGCCAGGGTATCTTCGAGGAGGCGGTCTTGCGCAAGGTTCGGCGTATCTCCGGTCTGATGCTCGAAGAGGTCTGAACAGCGGGGCCGCCCCATACAGTGGGGCGGCCATATGCTATCTTTGCGCCAATATTTGAAAGGACTTCAAGAGATTACCCACATGATGGCGGCCGGAGGGCGATTCACGAGCGTTACGCTTTCGCTGCTGCTAGCCGTCCTGTTGCTGTTGGCGAGTGCCGCCCGGGCCGATGACTCCGCGACCGCGGCGCTCGCCCAGCAACGCGCCAAGGCCGTGACCCAGGTCGTGCTGGGCATTCTCAGCTACGCTCGCTGGCCCACCGATCCGCTGCCGCTGCGCCTGTGCCTGGTGGGCCCAACCGAATACGCCGATGACCTGATCAAGGGCAATGTACAGAGCGCCGGCCAAGCGCTGCAGGTCCGCCGCTTGTTGGCCGATGACGCTCAGGTCGCCCAGGCCTGCGACGCGATCTATATCGGCAAGCTCGATCAGGCCCAGCGTGATCGCCTGTTCCAGTCGCTCAGTGGTCAGCCGGTGCTGAGCATCAGCGAGGCCGACGATTCGTGCACGGTCGGTAGTCTGTTCTGCCTTCGGGTCAGCGATCAGCAGGTGGCCTTCGAGGTCAACCTCGACTCGGTCGCTCGTTCCGGTGTGCGCATCCATCCGAGCGTCCTGCAATTGTCGCGGCGCCGAGCGGCGCAGCCATGAAGCCTGCGAACAAGCGCAGCATTCGCCCGACCCTGCGCTCGGTACTCGGCCGTGGCCACCTCAGCGTGGCGTTGCTGGCCGTCGGCCTGGTCGGCATCTCGCTGACCGTGCTGGGGGTGCTGGCCTTGCGCGTGTACGCCAACCACAACCTGCACCTGATCGCCCGCTCGATCAACTACACCGTCGAAGCGGCCGTGGTGTTCGACGACCGGGCGGCGGCCAACGAGGCGCTGGTGTTGATCGCCAGCACCGAAGAAGTGGCCGACGCCAAAGTGTTCAACAACGATGGCGAGCAACTGGCGCACTGGCAGCGCAGCGATGACAGCGTGCTCGCGCACCTGGAGGCCGAGGTGGCGACGGCCTTGCTGGGTGAGCCGATCAACCTGCCGATCCATCACCAGCAGCAGAAGGTCGGGCATATCGAGCTGGTCGGCCAGGGCCGCAGCCTGCTGCTGTTCCTGCTCAGCGGGCTGGGCGGGATTCTGTTCTGCATGGTACTCAGCGCGGTGCTGGCGCTGTACCTGTCGCGGCGCTTGCTTGGCGACATCGTTCGCCCGCTACGGGCCCTGGCCAGCGTTGCGCATGGTGCACGGCGCGAGCGCAGTTTCGATCGCCGTGTGCCCGAAGCACCGATCGCCGAGCTCCACGAACTGGGCAACGACTTCAATGCGCTGCTGGATGAATTGGAAGTCTGGCACAGCCACCTGCAGAGCGAAAACGAGACCCTGGCCCACCAGGCCAGCCACGACAGCCTGACCGGCCTGCCCAATCGCGCCTTCTTCGAGGGCCGTCTCAACCGTTGCCTGCGCAATGCCGCCCGGCAGAACGACCATCTGGCGCTGCTGTTCCTCGACAGTGATCACTTCAAGCAGATCAACGACAGCCTCGGCCATGCGGCAGGTGATGAAGTACTGATTACCGTTGCCGACCGCGTCCGCGCCCAGTTGCGTGAACACGATCTGGTGGCGCGCCTGGGCGGCGACGAGTTCGCCGTGCTGCTGACGCCGCTGCATTGCCGTGGGGACGCCGAGCGCATCGCCGAGAAGATCGTCGCCAGCATGAAACTACCGGTGCAGCTGGACGACGGCAGCAGCATTGCCACCTCACTGAGTGTCGGCATCGCTTATTACCCGGATGATGGCAGTGATCCTGCCAGCCTCCTCAATGCCGCCGATGCGGCGATGTACCAGGCCAAGCGCAAGCGCCGTGGCCATTGGCAAGTGGCGCAGACGGAACGGTCCGCCAGTGAAATCAACAACAGGAGTTGAGCTGTGATTCATCGTTTTCGTTTCCCCCTATTGGCCGTGCTGCTCGCCATGCTGGCGCTGACGGGTTGCCAGAGCACAGCGCCCAAGGGCCTGACCGCCGAACAGATCGCTGTGCTCAAGCGCGAGGGTTTCGCCCCGACCGATGAGGGCTGGGCCTATGACTTGTCTGGCAAGGTGCTGTTCGGCAGCGACCTGGACAGCCTGAACGGCCAGAGCCAGGCGATCGTCGAGCGTATCGGCAAGGCACTGCTGGGGGTGGGGATCCAGGGTGTGCGCGTTGACGGGCATACCGATGCGTCGGGGCGGATGGGGTACAACCAGCAGTTGTCCGAGCGGCGCGCGCAGAGCGTGGCCCGCACCTTGATCAGCATCGGCATGACCGCGCAAAACATCCAGACGCGCGGCCTGGGCAGCACCCAGCCGGTGGCAGACAACCGCAGCAGCGCCGGACGGACCGAGAATCGACGGGTGTCGATCGTGGTGGCATCTTACTGAAACGGCGCTGCGCTGACGGCGGGGTGCCCAGCGGCTCCGTCAGTCCTGGGCGAACCGCATCTCGCGCGTTTCCCCCATCAACAACGGCGCATTCGCCTCGGTCACCCCGCGAATGTAATCCCACAGCAGGGTGATCCGCTTCAGCTTCCTCAAATCCTCCCGGCAGTACATCCAGAACTGCCGCGTCACTTCGATCTCCTCCGGCAACACCGTCACCAAGCGTGGATCCTGCGCCGCCAGGAAGCACGGCAAAATCGCTAGCCCACGCCCCTGCAGCGCTGCCGTGTACTGCGCAATCACACTGGTACTGCGCAGATGCGCGCTGGCATTGGGAATCAGGTTCGCCAGGTACAGCAGCTCCGAACTGAACGCCAGGTCATCCACATAGCTGATGAACGGATGCTTCGCCAGATCGGTCACCTGGCGAATCGGCGCGTGGTGGTCCAGGTAGCTCTGGGTCGCATACAGCCGCAGCCGGTAGTCGCACAGCTTGCAGCACACATAAGGCCCATGCTCCGGCCGCTCCAGGGCGATGACGATGTCCGCCTCGCGCTTGGACAGGCTGATGAAGTGCGGCAGCGGCAGGA
>RCUS01001431.1_pt1 | contig 12409 bp, 13 predicted proteins | sample 2166221 | NCBI WGS metagenome assembly RCUS01 (sample SAMN09932758, study PRJNA488358) | compost metagenome | isolation source: compost soil in cyclohexanecarboxylic | place: Germany: Experimental Botanical Garden | reverse complement strand
GAAGAACTCGGCGGCCTGCGCGCGGTGAAACACTACCTGCAACGCGCGGCGGTACAAGGTTCTCCGACCATGCTGGCAGCGGTCACCGGCGAGTACGTGCGCGGGGCCAAGGTCATCGAAACCGACGTGCATCCGTTCCGTCGCCATTTCCAGGACCTGCAGATCGGCGAGTCGCTGCTGACCCACCGCCGCACCGTCACCGAAGCGGACCTGGTGAACTTCGGCTGCCTGTCGGGCGACCACTTCTACATGCACTTCGACGAGATCGCGGCCAAGGAATCGCAGTTCGGCAAGCGCATCGCCCACGGTTACTTCGTGCTTTCGGCGGCGGCCGGGCTGTTTGTCTCCCCCGCTCCGGGGCCGGTACTGGCCAACTATGGCCTGGACACCTTGCGCTTCATCAACCCGGTGGGCATCGGCGACACCATCCAGGCGCGCCTGACCTGCAAGCGCAAGATCGACCAGGGCAAGACCAGCCCGCTGGGCCAGCCGCAAGGCGTGGTGGCGTGGGATGTGGAAGTGACCAACCAGCTCGGCGAACTGGTGGCCAGCTACGACATCCTGACCTTGGTCCTGAAGCGCCCTGGCAGCGCGGCGGTGGCCTGACTGCCGCCGTCGGTCGGCCTAGCGCCGCTTGCGAATGATCACCCCAGCCAGGCCATGACTCTCAATTCATGAGGGGTGGTCAATGGCTTTGCCCCTCGCTCCTGTGTTCGGCCCGCCATTGGCGGGCCGCTTTTTTTCTGGAACCGAGGACGATGACAATGACCGATTCACTGCTCATGGGCGGCGGCAACGTCCAGGATGATTGGCCGGAACTTGATCCGGGGCAGCGCAACGACCGCGCTGACGACCCGGATGCCGACCCGAATGTGACCGATGACGAAGAGAACCGACCCGGTGTACCGGCCAGCGATCCGGAGTCGGGTGCTTGACGCGTCGGGGGCTCGAGACAAGGGGCTGCTTCCTGCAGCCCTTACTCGGTCTTGGACGCCGTAACAGAATGCTCAGCCGAAGCGCTCGGCTTGCTACCCGATAGACGCCAGCTGACTGCGGTAATCCCGTAGCGCTCGGCCATCGGCCGACTGACCTTCCTGATCTTTTCCCGGCCGAACTTGGGAATGATGCCGATTCCGGCATCACAACTCGCCCAGTGCCAGGCCTCGGCATTGTCGAGTTTTTCCAGGCGAATGATGAAACTGCGCGGCTCACCATGCAGCCGGTAGTCGATGATGTACAACTGTGGACCAGGCATCGCAGGGGCCCTCCTTTTCTCCATGGATGACACCCTGATTGATCAAGGGACGCTGCGAAGATTCAAAAGAATATTGAACAATTCGCATGAACGGTTGCAAGGCTTGCAGATCAAGGTCTGCGGTCCCCGCTCGGGACCGCGCCTCGCTCACTGTTGGCGCGCTGCACCGTGGCTGTTCTGGCCACCTTTGCGCCCCGCTTCGGCTGCGCGCTGACGGTCATTGGCGAAGTTGCCACCCGATGCCTGGCCGCCTTTCTGTCCGGCACGCGAGGCTTTTTCCCGGTCGTTGGCGAAATTGCCCGGATTGGTTTCCTTGGTGCCGCCACGTTGGCCGGTTCGCTCTTGGTCACGCGCCATGTCGTTACTCCTTGCGATGGGATGGTTGACGCACGGTTTTTGTGTCGTGCTTTAGCTCGGAGCCGAACAAAGCGGCTCTGTTCAATCGGCACTCATGTGGCTGACAGGCGGCACCAATCACGGCCAGACCAAATAGTTGTGTCGCGGATGCACGGCCGCCGCACTTTCCCCTCTGGCGCACGGTCACAGCTATGGCGCCACCCTCAGCGATCACTCGCGGCCGGGATGGCAGGCGGCCTATAATCCCGCCACAAACGCCCGGCGATGCTTCAAAGGGCCGAACGATCAGGTCTGCACAAGGCTCCGTCCCATGAAGTCGTCCTCCAGGCAACCCGCCTCCCCGCAAAACCCTGCCCTGAGCCCAAGCCACCTGGACTTTCCGGTGGTGGGTATTGGCGCCTCGGCAGGCGGGCTGGAGGCGATCTGCACGCTCTTCCGGCAGATGCCCGGCGATTGCGGGATGGCCTTCGTGGTGGTGCTGCACCTGTCGCCCGACCACCAGAGCGTGGCCGACCGCATCATCCAGGAAGCCACGGCCATGCCCGTGCGCCAGGTGACCGAGCCGGTTCCCATCGAGCGCAACCATGTGTATGTGATTTCCCCGGCCAATCGACTGTCGACCAACGATGGCTACCTGCGGGTCGCCCCGGCCAACCGCCGGCGCGGCGATCATGTAGCCATCGACCTGTTCTTCCGCGACCTGGCCGACGTGCACAAGGACCACGCGTTTTGCGTGGTGTTGTCCGGGACCGGTGCCGATGGCGCCGTGGGCCTGTCGCGGATCAAGGAACAAGGCGGCCTGACCCTGGTCCAGACGCCCGACGACGCCCAGTACGACAGCATGCCGCGCGCCGCCATCGCCACCGGCATGGTCGACCTGGTGCTGCCTGCGGCAGAAATCGGGCAGAAGCTGCTGGAGTTGTGGCGCAACGCCCGGCAGGTAAAGCTGCCGGAAATCGAGGACGACACCTTGCCCCCCGCGCTGGGCAGCCGTGAAGGCGACGCGCAAGCCTCGGAGCCACTGCTCGAAGAAATTCTCCTGCAGCTGCGCAGCGCCACTGGGCATGATTTCCAGCACTACAAGCGCGCCACCGTGCTGCGGCGCATCGAGCGCCGCCTGCATGTCACCGGCCAGCACGACTTGACGGCCTACCTGCGCTACCTGGAACAGCACGGCGAGGAATCCACCGCGCTGCTGGCCGACATGCTGATTGGCGTGACCAACTTCTTCCGTGACCGCGAGGCCTTCGAGGCCCTGGAGCGCCATGTGCTGCCGCAACTGGTCAGCGAAGGCGAGCCTGGCAATGAAACGAACGAGCTTCGGGTGTGGTCGGCGGGCTGCTCCACCGGCGAGGAAGCCTACAGCCTGGCGATGCTGGTCTGCGAGCAACTGGCGCTGGAGCAGCGCACGACCAAGGTGCAGGTGTTTGCCACTGACCTGGACGAACGCGCAATCGGTACAGCCCGCAGCGGGATCTATCCCGAGGCGATCGTCACCGACGTGCCGCCGAGCCGGTTGCGCCAGTTCTTCGTCAAGGAAGACCAACACTACCGCGTGCGCAAGGAAATCCGCGAAAAGGTCCTGTTCGCTCGCCATAATCTGCTGTCCGACCCGCCGTTTTCCCAGATCGACCTCATTGCCTGCCGCAACCTGCTGATCTACCTGGACCGTGAGGTGCAGCACGACATCCTGCAGATGTTCCACTTCGCCTTGCGCCCCGGTGGCTATCTGTTTCTCGGCTCTTCCGAGTCGGCGGACGTGGTCGGCGAGCTGTTCGCCCCCGTGGACAAGCGCAACCGCATCTTCCGCGCGCGTGACGTGGTGCCCGCTGGGCGAAGCTCCGGTCGCCAATTGCCGGGCGCTGCGGTGTTCAACCCGACACAGGATGCAGCCCCCAAGAGCAAGCCTGGCCGCAAGCCGTCCTACGCCGAAGTGCACCACCGTGCCCTGGCCCTGCGCACGCCACCGAGCCTGATCGTCGATGGCGAGGGCAATATCCTGCACATGAGCGAAGGTGTCGGGCGCTTCCTGCAACTGGCCGGGGGTGAGCCCAGCCGCAACTTGCTCAACCTGGTCCAGCCAACGTTGCGCCTGGCCCTGCGCAGCACGCTGTTCCAGGCGCGCCAGGGGACCGAGGCGGTCACTTCGCGGCCGGTCGACTTCGGCGAAGGTGAGCACAAGCGCCAGGTCGAAATCACCGTCCAACCTTTCAAGGACGACCTCAGCGGCAGTGACTGCCTGCTGGTGGTGTTCGAGGAGCGGGCGCCTGATCCTTCCCTGCCGCTGCCCGGCGTCATCCGCCAGACCGACAGCATGGTCCTGCATAACCTGGAGCGCGAACTGCAGCGCACCCGCTTGCAACTGCAGGAAACCATCGAGCAGTCAGAGATTTCCAGCGAGGAGTTGACCGCCTCCAACGAAGAGATGCAGGCGATCAACGAAGAGCTGCGCTCGGCCAGCGAAGAGCTGGAAACCAGCAAGGAAGAGCTGCAGTCGATCAACGAAGAGCTGCTGACGGTCAACTATGAGCTCAAGAACAAGGTCGAGGAAACCGACAAGGTCAACGACTACCTGAGCAACCTTATCGCGTCTACCGAGATCGCCACGGTATTCGTCGACCGCAACTTGCATATCCGCTGGTTCACCCCGCGTGCCACCGACCTGTTCAACATGCTGCCGGTCGACACCGGCCGCTCCCTGCTCGACATCACCCATCGCCTGGATTATCCGGCGCTGGCCGACGACGCCCGCGCCGTGGCCAAGGGCGAGACCATCATCGAGCGCGAGATCGGCAGCCACGACCAGCGCTGGTACCTGGCGCGCCTGCTGCCGTATCGGGCCAGCGAGCAGAAGATCGACGGCACCGTGCTGACCTTCATCGACATCAGCAAGAGCCACGCAGCGGAAGAGCGTGTGCGCCTGGGTGAAGAACGCATGCGCCTGGTGGCCGAGAGCACCCACGACTTCGCCATCATCCTGCTCGACGAGCATGGCTTGATCACCGACTGGAACACCGGGGCCACGTTGATTTTCGGCTACGCCAAGGACGAAGTGCTCGGCCGCCATTATCAGTTGATCTTTACCGAGGAAGACCGCCAGCACAGTGTGCCGCAGCGCGAATTGCAGGGCGCGCGCCTGAATGAGCGCGGCCAGGACGAACGCTGGCACGTGCGCAAGGATGGCAGCCGTTTCTACTGCAGCGGTGAAATTTCCCTGCTCAAGGGCAGCAGCCTGCGCGGCTATGTGAAGATCGCCCGCGACCTGACCGGGCACAAGCGCCTGCACGACGAACAGTCCAAGCAACTGGCCGAATCGCAGAGCAGCAGCCACATGAAGGACGAGTTCTTCGCCGTCATGTCCCATGAGCTCAAGCATCCGTTGAACTTGATCCAGCTCAACGCCGAGATCCTCCGCCGACTGCCGTCGTTGAAGAGCATCAGCGCCGCGAACAAGGCCGTGGGCACGATTTGCGAGGCGGTGTCGAGCCAGGCGCGGATCATCGATGACCTGCTGGACGTGGCGCGCATTCGCACTGGCAAGCTCAAGCTCAAGACCGAGCCGGTTGATTTCAGTGCCATCCTGCGCGGCATCCACAGCGTAGTGCTGAGCGAGCAGCACGCCTGCGAAGTGCGCCTGGAGCTGCCCGCCGACGATTTGCCGCTGATCATCGAGGGCGACAGCACCCGTCTGGAGCAGATCATCTGGAACCTGCTCAACAACGCGCTCAAGTTCAGCCCGACCAACAGCCTGGTACGCCTGGTGTTGAGCCATGGCGAGCAGCAGCTACAGCTGCAGGTGATCGATCGCGGCGTCGGCCTGGAGCCCAGCAGCCTGGAGCACATTTTCGACCTCTTCAGCCAGGCTGCCCCACAGCTGGCCAGTCATGGACGGGAGGGCCTGGGGATTGGCCTGTCGCTGGTCCGTCAGTTGGTCGAAGCCCATGGTGGTAGTGTGCTGGCGACCTCGCCTGGGTTGGGCCTGGGCTGCACATTCAGTGTGAAATTGCCGTTGTCCAGCAGGGACCAGCCGCTGCTGGCCGAGACGCTGGAGCAAGGCATCGACGGCCGGCTCAAGGGCATCCGCGTGTTGCTGGTCGATGACTCGGTCGAGGTCCTTGAGGTGATGCAGCAGCTGCTGGAGATGGAGAGCGCCGAGGTCAGTGCGTTCAATGATCCGCGCAAGGCCCTGGAAAGTGCTGCGGGGGAAGCCTATGACATCATCCTGTCCGATATCGGCATGCCGGTCATGGACGGCCATACGCTGATCAAGGCGTTGCGCGGGCTCGCGCATTTGCGCCATACCCCGGCCATCGCCCTCACCGGCTACGGCGCCAGCGCCGATCAGCACAAGTCGCGCCAGGCCGGCTTCGATCGCCACCTGAACAAACCGGTGGGCTACGACGACCTGGTCGAAGCGATCGAGGCGTTGAACGGGTCGCTGCCTTACTGACCGTTCATCCCCTAAACGCAACGTTCATTGCGCTCCAGGGCCGAATCCACATGGAATACGGATTCGTCCAGGAGTTTGCATGAAGCCAGTCAAACACCGCGCCACCATCATCTGCCGGCATGGCAAGAAGTCTCACAAATGGTTGTGGGTGAGGAAGCCGAAGTCGTCCTGGACCTTGCCGGGCGGCAAGATCGAGCCAGGCGAGACGCCGTTGCAGGCGGCTGAGCGTGAGTTGCTGGAGGAGACCGGGCTGCACGCCGAGAGCATGACGTTGTTGATGCGCTACGAGTCGCCGGAGCGGATGCACTACGTGTTTGCGGCCGATTTCGCCGATGCGCCGCATCCCACGGCGCGGCATGAGATCGCGGATTGCTGTTTTGCGCATATGGACCAGGTGTCGGCGTTGAAGGGTGAGATCAGGCTGTTGATTCGGTCGTTGCTGGCGTGTGATCGGGTGTTGGCGGCGTCGGTGAGGTAATCGCCACTGGGGCTGCTGCGCAGCCCATCGCAGGCAAGCCAGCTCCCACCCGGACGGGGTAAACCTCAAGACCTGCGCTGCACCTGTGGAAGCTGGCATGGATCTTCCCTTCAAGACCTGCGCTGCACCTGTGGAAGCTGGCATGGATCTTCCCTTCAAGACCTGCGCTGCACCTGTGGAAGCTGGCATGGATCTTCCCTTCAAGACCTGCGCTGCACCTGTGGAAGCTGGCATGGATCTTCCCTTCAAGACCTGCGCTGCACCTGTGGGAGCTGGCTTGCCTGCGATGGGCCGCGTAGCGGCCCCATGGGCGCTGAATCATGCATGCACGCTCCAATGCTGCGCATCACTCTGGATCGGCAATTCATCGATGGCATGGATCATCCCATTCGCCAGCGCTTCCTCAGGCCCGAGAATCCGCGGATAGGCCATCAGGTAGCGCGGCACATCGAGCACCTCGGTCGCGCCCTCGGTCCGCTCGGCAACGATCTGCGCATACAGGCGCAGGTCGTAATCCAGGCTCATCGCATACTCGGCCATGCGTGCGTGGTCGACCGAGCCGTGCAGCGTCCAGTGAAAAGGATGGAACAGAAACTTGCTGTGGGCACAGGCGGTGCGGTGTTCACCGGCCAGAAAGAGGATATTGCCCATCGACTCCACGGTACCCAGGTTATGGGTATGCAGCGCAATCGGCAGCGCGCGCAGGAAGTTGTACAGGGTAAAACCGTAGCTGCACTCCCCGCCCATGGTGGCGATATTGAGCTGCAGCACATCGGCGCCCTGCTGCAGCGCCTTGGAACAGGTATTGATCAGGTTGCCGCACGTGGATGAATTGATCGGTCCAGTGAAATGGATGATGTGTCTGGCCATGTGTGCCTCCAGGATTGGCAGGTCATTCCAGTGAAGTGGCAGGCCTTCAGGGGGAAACGTCGTCTTTTGCCGCGGCGGCATCGTCGCCCTGCCCGGCCATCTGCCGGTACTGCTTGCGCAAGGCATGCAGCTCGGACGGGTCCATGTCTTCAAGGTCAAGCAATGCCTTGTGGGCCCGGTGGGTGGTGCGCAGCAGCTCGTCGATCTTGATGTGCAACTCGTCGTTGTCGCGGTTCTGGGTGTTCTGGATCAGGAACACCATGAGAAACGTGATGATCGTGGTCGAGGTGTTGATCACCAGTTGCCAGGTGTCGTTGAAGTCGAACAGCGGCCCGCTCACGCCCCACACCAGGATCAGCAGGAAGGCAACGGCAAACGACAGCGGGCGGCCTGTCCAATTGGCCAGCCATTGGGCGAAGCGGTCGAATTTCATGCTCTTGGTCCTCGGCATGGCACGGACGTCGTCTCTTGGTGGAATCGTCTGCCCCGGTAAAGTTCAACCGCGCAGGCCCACCGGCCATTCGTCAATCCCGCTTGAACCCTGGCGAGTGACTGCGGGTCGCAATTGCATGGCGTGTTGAACGCTTTGCGCCCGACAACCCTGTGGCAATGAGGATGGCCCCGCAATCGTGAACAAGACCTTGCCTGCCCCCCACTGCATCATCGACAAGATCACCGCGGTGCATCGCCTGAATGTGCTGACCATCAACGTGCACAAGGGCTTCACTGCCTTCAACCGGCGTTTCATCCTGCCCGAACTGCGCGAAGCCGTTCGGGCGACTGGCGCTGACCTGGTGTTTCTCCAGGAAGTCCATGGCAGCCATCAGCAACACGCCTTGCGCCATGCCGCCTGGCCCGAGACCCCGCAATACGAATTCCTCGCCGACAGCATGTGGCCGCAGTTCGCCTATGGGCGCAACGCGGTCTACCCCGATGGCGACCACGGCAACGCCTTGCTGTCGAAATTCCCCATTGCCCAATTCAATAACCTCGATGTCTCGGTCCAGGGTAACGAGCAGCGCGGCCTGCTGCATTGCCGCCTGGAGGTGCCCGGGCATGACCAGGTGCATGCGGTGTGCGTGCACCTGGGGTTGCGCGAGGCCCATCGGCAAAGTCAGGTTCGGCTGCTGCTGGAACTGCTCGACAGCCTGCCGCCCAAGGCGCCGGTGATCGTTGCCGGTGACTTCAACGATTGGCGACTGAAGGCCGACGCAGTGCTGTCCGAGCGCCTGGTCGAGGCGTTCGGCGAGCATTTCGGCACGCCTGCGCGCAGTTTCCCGGCGCGCTTGCCGCTGCTGCGCCTGGACCGCATCTACCTGTGCAACGCCATGCCGTGCAGGGCTCAGGTGCTGTCCAAGTACCCCTGGTCGCACTTGTCCGACCATGCCCCGCTGGCGGCGGAGATCAACCTGTGAACAGACCGTGGGTGGACGGCAACAGCGTCGAGCTGCTGATCAACGGCGAGGCGTATTACCCCCGTGTGTTCGAGGCCATGGCCCAGGCCCGCGAAGAAATCCTGCTGGAGACCTTCATCATCTTCGACGACAAAGTCGGCCAACAACTGCAGCAGGTGTTGATCGACGCCGCGCAGCGTGGCGTGCGCGTCGAGGTTGCGGTCGACGGCTACGGCACCGCCGATTTGTCGGACGCCTTCGTTTCGGCCATGACCGAGGCTGGCGTCAGTTTCCACGCGTTCGACCCGCAGCCGCGGCTGGTGGGCATGCGCACCAACCTGTTCCGGCGGCTGCACCGCAAGATCGTGGTCATCGACGGGCAGCGGGCATTTATCGGCGGCATCAACTACAGCGCCGACCATCTGGGCGATTTCGGCCCCATGGCCAAGCAGGACTATGCCGTCGAGGTCACCGGGCCGGTGGTCGCCCAGGTGCATGCGTCCAGTCGGCGCCTGATGTCCCCCGTGCTGACACCACCCAGCGAAGTGCGACCGGACACGCAGGCCACCGGGTCCACCCGCGCCGTGCTGGTGGAACGCGACAACGGGCTGCGCAGCACTGATATCGAAGCCCGCTATCTGGAGGCCTTGCGCGCCGCCCGGCAGCGCGTCGTGATTGCCAACGCCTATTTCTTCCCGGGCTATCGCCTGATGCGTGAACTGCGCAATGCGGCTCGCCGCGGCGTCGAGGTCACGCTGATTCTTCAGGGCCAGCCCGATATGCGCTGGGTTCGCGCGTTGTCACGGCTGCTCTACAACTACCTGCTGCGCGACGGTGTGCACATTCACGAGTATTGCCAGCGGCCGCTGCACGGCAAGGTCGCGTTGGTCGACGATGAGTGGGCGACCGTGGGTTCGAGCAACCTCGACCCCTTGAGCCTGTCGTTCAACCTGGAGGCCAACCTGTTCATCCGCGACCGTGCGTTCAATCAGCAGTTGCATGGCCACCTGGCGTCGCTGGCCGATGAACAGTGCAAGCGGGTGACCCTGGAGCGGATGATCCGTGGCTACTGGTGGCGAGCACCGCTGATTTTCGCCTGCTTCCATGTCATCCGGCATTTCCCGCGGATCGCCGGTTGGTTTCCGGCGCATCGCCAGCGGCTGCGCTCGCTGCAGCCGGATGTCGAGGCCCAAGGCGACTTCCACGAGGGCAAGACGTGATGGAGCGCAAGCGTTGGCAGACATGGGGCAAGCGGCTGTTCACGCTGCTGTTCGTGATTCTGATACCCGTCCTGCTGTACCTGTTGGCACGCAACCTGGACTGGAATGAAGTGCGCCAGTCGTTGCTGGCCTACAAGCCGGGGACACTGGCGATCGGGCTGCTGTTGGCGCTGTGCAGTTATGTGACGTTCGCCAGCTATGACCTGCTGGCCCGTGCCTACACCGGCCACACCCTGCCGGCCCGCCAGGTGTTGCCGGTGGCGTTCGTCTGCTATGCGTTCAACCTCAACTTCACCACCTGGGTGGGGGGCGTCGCCTTGCGCTATCGCCTGTATGGTCGCCTTGGCCTGGATACCGCAACGATCACTCGCATCCTGACCCTGGGGCTGCTGACCAACTGGATGGGCTACATGCTGCTGGCCGGCACGGTGTTCGCGATGCGCCTGGTCGACCTGCCGGAAAACTGGGCGGTGGGCGCTACAGGGTTGCAGATGATCGGTTTCCTGCTGCTGGCCGTGGCGCTGGGTTACTTGCTGGCCTGTGGCTTCGCCAGCAAGCGTACGTGGTGTTGGCGCGACCACGAAATCACCTTGCCTTCGCTGCGCCTTGCCTTGTGTCAGGTTGCCCTGGGGGCGAGCAACTGGGCGTTGATGGCGGTGCTGATCTACTGGCTGTTGCCGGGCGAGGCGTTTTACCCGTCGATCCTGGGCATTTTGCTGATCAGTTGCGTTGCCGGTGTGGTGGCGCATATCCCGGCTGGCCTGGGCGTGCTCGAAACCGTGTTCCTGGCCCTGCTTCACGGCCAGATTGGCCAGGGCAGCCTGGTTGCCGCGCTGTTGGGCTATCGCACGTTGTACTACCTCATCCCCCTGTTGCTGGCGGTGGTCACGTATCTGTTCCTGGAGAAGCGCGCCAGGGCCATGCGCCAGCGCGGCAAGGCGACCTTGCGCAAGACCTGACGTGGGCTGAAAGCCCGGAGGTGTTCCATGCGTGTTTCTTTACTTGTGCTGTTGCTCGGTAGCCTGGCCAGTGCCGAGGTGCTGGCCGAGGCCTGCGATGTGATGACCCGTTCTTCGAGCGAAGCGGTCAAGCCTGTGGAGCAGCGGACCTGCTACAGCTTCAGCAATATGCCGGCCGAGGCGATCAATTGGTCGTGCAGCAACGAGAGCAAGGACATGCTCAGCACGCAGAAGCACAAGGTGGCGCGCTGTGCGGATGGCAGCGTCGGCAGTTGCATCGCGCCGCTGACCCAGGAATCGCTGGCCAATCCGAAAGCGGCCGGGGGGGATCAGCCCGCCACCCGCCCCTCACTGCCGAAGGAGGCGCGGGTGATCACGTATTACTACGACACGCCGAGCCTGGGCCAGGCGCGCACTGACTGTGAGCGCAACGACGGCATCTGGCAGACGCATTGAATGCGTGGTTCGGCGGCTGTCATGGGGAGATAGGATCGCTCGCTGGAAAGGTTTCATCCAGCGCGTTGTCGACGTTGCTCTCTTTGGGCTGTGTCGCTTCGCCGCATTTGCAGTCGCCCATGCGGCACGGTTCACCGTTGCGGTGGCCGGAGGCGCAGGCTTCGCAGCAGTAGGCTTTGCCTTCTTGTTGCAGGGCGTTGGCGTCGACGGTGCAGGCGCAGTGGGCGCAGGCACATCGTTGTTCGTTCATGGCTGTTTCCTCGGGTTATCGTCGGCAATGTCGTCGGTCCAGGGTTCGCCATCGAGTGGCGCGGAGCGGGCCAGTTCGGCTTCGTCCAGGCCGAAGCCGCCGCCTATTTCGTGCTCGTCGACGCGGCGCAGGATTTTATCTGCGGGCCCGCCGTTGCCGCCTGGTTCGTGTGGGTCGCGGGCGCCGGTCTGGTCATAGAGGGTGTCGGGGCTGAGGTCGTCGTAGGTGACGTTGTCTTCGTGCAGGCTTTCGCTCAGGGCTTCGCCGCCGGTCATGCCGCTTTCGGCGACGCGTTGGGGTGGAAATTCGTCGGCGATTTCGCGCGCGGGTCGTTCATCGCCGACGCGTCCTTCGCGTTCGTCCGCGCGGTCGCTGAAGTCGAGTTCATGGACGCTGCCCATGCGGTCTTCGGTGTCGTCGATTTCGGGGGGTGTATAGGATTTGGGATCATCTGGTCTAGGCATGGTGGCTCTCCTTCAGGTGGCTGTATGTTGTCGACTGTCGAGCGCTTCCAATGATTCAGAATTTCCACCCCACCCCCGCCCAACCTCAAACTTGGGTTTGATCTTGATCTGGCTGTTGATCTGGCTGTTGATCTGGCTGTTGATCTTGATCTTGATCTTGATTTTCAGCGACTTTCAGAAGGCCGAGCGCAGGGCTTGCGAAGGGAGGTGACGGGCAGGAAGCCCGTCAAGCGCTGGGGCCCAGGATGGGCCCTGC
>RCUS01001426.1_pt1 | contig 12470 bp, 13 predicted proteins | sample 2166221 | NCBI WGS metagenome assembly RCUS01 (sample SAMN09932758, study PRJNA488358) | compost metagenome | isolation source: compost soil in cyclohexanecarboxylic | place: Germany: Experimental Botanical Garden | reverse complement strand
TCCAGGGCGCCGCTGCCTTTGAGAATGTTGATGCTGTTGAACTTCTGGTAGCCGATACGCAGGGTCGTGGTGTCGTCGGCCAAGGCGCTGGACCAGGGCAACAGGGCGCTGGCGACACTGGCCAGGAGGCCGCCGATGAGCAGGCGGCGCAAGGGGGAAAAGGCACGGGCAGGCATGGGAGGTGCTCCTTGAACAGGGGAGGAAACGGTGTACCCAGCCTAAGGAGGTGGCGGTATGCTTTCAATTTTTATATTCCATTTTGTTAGATCGTTTTGTTCTTTTTATATCCTTTTGCTTTATTGATGTTGAGCCATCGCGTTGCTAGCATCCGCAGCACTTCCGAGGAGCCCATTCCATGCTGCACATCCTGCGCAAGCGCAGCGCCCGCATTGCCCTGACGGCTAGCGCCGGCGTGCTCGCCACCACCCTGGGCTTCTTCGCCTGGCAGAGTTTCTATCCGGTCCAGGCTGCCAAAGGCTGGGACGTCGAGGTGTTGCACCGCTCAGTCACCAAGGCCGCCTCACTGCTGCTGCAGGCCGACGGCAGCCTGCTGGTCAGCCAGGAACTGGACGACGGCCGTGGCAGCATCCTCAAGATCACGGCGCAAGGTGAGCGTGTGGTGGTGATCGACAACCTGTCCAAGCCCGACGGCATGGTCGCCGCCGACGGTGGTGGCTGGGTGTTCAGCCAGGAGGGCGGTGCCGCGCCGGTCAGCTTGTCCCGCGATGGCAAGATCACCCATCTGTTCGACGGCGAGAGCGTGCAGGGGCGGTGGAACGATGGCGATTACCTGTATGCCATCGAAGACCGCAAGGGCAATGGCCGCTTGATGCGTTACGCGTGGAACAGCGGCCAGCTGGACGTGCTGCGCGCCGGGCTGACGGAAACCGAAGGCCTGACCCGCTGCAGTGACGGGCGCCTGCTGTACACCGAGAAAGCTGCCGGCAAAGTCCGCGCGTTGTCCGACGACGGTCAGGACCCGGTGGTGGTCGAAGGCTTGCGCAACCCGACGTTCCTGCTCTGCGACCAGCGCGGCCTGTGGATCAGCGAAGACAACACCCACCGTGCACGGCTGTTGCGCATCGACGGCGATGGGACACGCCAGACCGTGTTGTCGTTCCTCAAGGCGCCGCAGGCGATTCTGCCCGATGGCAAGGGCGGCTATCTGCTGGCTGAAGGCGGCCGCAACCGCGTGCTGCAACTGACGCCACCGCTCGACCAGAGTACTGCGCAGCGAGACTAGAGCCACTGCGGCATCGGCCGGCAGACAAGGCGGCTGGCCTGTTCAACGGCGCTCGGCCACCATCAGCAACGCTTGCGGCTGGGCACTCTGTGGATGCTGCGGCTCTTGCAGGCTCAGCAGGCGCAAGCCGGCCATGTCCAAGGCATTGAACCAGCTCGACAGGGTGCGGAAATACCACGGCATCGGTTGCCAGTCGCCGGCGAATCCTGCGAACGATTCTTCCCGCCAGCCGTCCTGGTAATCGCCCGCCGCCAAGGTCCAGGGATGCAGCGTCTGGATCACCAGGGCGCCAGCGGGGGCGAGCAGTGTCGTCATGGCTGCCAGCAAGCCAATGATGTCCTGATGCAACAGCGCGAAGTTGGCGCTGATCAGGTCGTAGTCGCTGCCAACGTCGACCTGCGCTTCGGTCAATTGCGCATACGTGGCGTGATACACCACAGGCGAGCCTGCCGCGCGGGCCGCGTCCACCAACGTCGGGTCGCCGTCGACGCCGACCGCGTCGATGCCGCGGTCGGCCAGTGCGCGCAGCAGCCATCCTTCGCCGCACCCCAGGTCGAGCACACGTTCGGGCTGGCGACCGAGGATGGCCAGCAGGATCGCCTGGTCGGTGACCTGGCGACGGCTTTCGATGGCGCCACTGCGCACGGCCTGGGTCCAGGCCTGGGCATTGTGTTGCCAGCTCTGCAGCAAGGCGTGTTCCGGGTCCGACATGCTGGTTTCCTGTGCTGGGGCTGAACTCTTGAAACCGTTAGACTAGCGTCTTTCACGGTTTGCCAGGATCTCGAGGCCCCCAATGTCCACTGCTACCTTCCGAACGGCTGTCATTGCCGACGCTGCCCGCTGCTACGAGATCGAGTCGAGCGCCTATGAAGGCGACGAGGCAGCGACGCTGGCGAAAATCAGCACGCGCATCGCGCAGTATCCCGAAGGGTTCCTGATTCTGCAGGAAGCGGGCGAGATCATTGGCTTCATCAACAGCGGCTGCGCCCATGAAGTGGTGATGTCCGACGAAGACTTCAAAGCGCTGGTCGGCCACTCGGCCGATGCGCCGAATGTGGTGATCATGTCGGTGGTGGTCGACCCTGCGCATCAGGGCAAGGGCCATTCCAGCCGCCTGATGGCCGAGTTCGTCGAGCGCATGCGGGCGCTGGGCAAGCGCACGATTCACCTGATGTGCAAAGAGCAGCACGTGCCGCTGTACCGCAAGATGGGCTACGGCTATGTGCGGCCATCGGCGTCCGATCATGGCGGGATGGCCTGGCATGAGATGGTGATGGACTTGTAGTTGCTCTGCACCGCAACCCGTCACCCAGCGCCTACGGCGTGCCGTTCCTGCCAAACTGAAGATAGCCCGGCCGCTGGCTCAACCGCTCGTAATAGGCGGCCACCGCCGGCAACGAGGGATGCTGCAAAGGTGTTTCGAACCAGCGGTTGACCGACAGCCCAATGGCGATGTCGGCCAGCGTAAACGTGTCACCGGCCACATACGCGCCGGTGGCTTGAAGCTGCCGCTCGAGGATCTGCATGTACTTGGACCACTCCGCGCAACCGGCGCTCAGTGCCTGGCGGTCCTGGTGCGCGGGCGAGTGCCTGACCAGCGACATGAACGGGTAACTCCAGGACCTGTTCAGGTCCGACGCTTGCCAGTCGATCCACTGGTCAACCCGTGCTCGTGCCTGCGCCTCGGCGGGATACAGCGCGGCATCACCGTAGCGGGTGGCCAGGTAGCGGATGATGGTGTTCGACTCCCACAGCGTGAAGTCGCCATCCTGAATCACCGGCACCATGGCGTTCGGGTTCAGTGCGAGAAATTCGGGCGAGTCGGTTGGCGCGAACCCTACGCCCCAATCCTCTCGCTCGAAAGCAAGATCGATCTCGGCGCAGGTCCAGAGTACCTTGCGCACGTTGATCGACGACGCCCTGCCCAGTATTCGCAACATGTCTTCATCCTTGTGTGGAAAGCGCGGGGCCATGGTGAGCGCAAATCCGCTGCTTGCGCAAGCCTGTGTGTGCACGGCTGCACATGCGGCTTTCCGGCGCGCTGAGCGATATACTGCGGCTTTTTTGCCAGTGCACCGGGAGAAGTTCATGCGGCAGGTTTTGCTGATCGTTGATGTGCAGTCCACCTTCAGCCCCCCCGAATGGCTGGTCGATCGGCTGCGGGCGTTGTCAGCGAAGATCCTCACCGTCGCCTCCGTCGAGCTGCACGATGAGCAAGTCACGCCGTTTCAACGACAGTTGGGTTGGCATCCTGCAGCCGAGGACGAGAGCCTGGTCGAGGCCGACAAGGTGTTCATCAAGCATGGCTACGGGCAGACCACCGAAGCGATCGCGTACCTGCGCCAGCTGGGGGTCGAGCGTGTGCTGGTGTGTGGCATGCAGACCGAAACCTGTGTGCTGGCCGCCGGGTTTGCCCTGTTCGATGCAGGCCTTGCACCGACCTTGGTGACCGACCTGACGGTGGGGTCATCGCTGGATCGGTCCGGGCAATTGGGCATCGACCTGTGGAAACATCATTTCCGCGAGGTCACCACGGCGGCGCAGGTGCTTGCCGAACTGCAGGCAGACAGTCTGTGACAGAGGCCGACTCACGGACCTCTCGCGCCGTCGTCCGCTCAGGTATCATCCACGCGCCTACAAACCCGGTGGTAAACCATGAATCGTCGTAAAAAGATCAATCAGCTGTTGAAGGCGCATGCCAAGAAAGCCAGCGCCAAACTGGCGCCAAAGAGCAAGCCCAAGTACATCTGCAAGGCAGACCGCTTGAAGCTGGCTGCCGAGGCCAGTGAAGTGTCAGTCTCCAGCGCGGGTGCTAGCGGCGTCCCCGCGGACGAAGCCCAGTGAAGCCTGGCCGACGCCAACCAGCTCGCTGATGTGCACGGCAGGCGAGGCGGACGGCGCGATGGCCAGCAGCGGCGCCAGCCGTTCGGCCTGCGAATAGCGGCCATGCGTGTTGCCAATGCCGCCATGATCGCTGACAACGATGACCAGACGCTGGGGCATCGAGCCGTCGGCTGACGGTAGCGTCAGTGCGTTCTCCCACATACGGCGAAGGCGGGCATCGGTTTCTCGCACGGCAGTGGCGTAACCCGCATCGGACAGGTCGAAAGCGCCGTCATGGCCGGCCTCGTCTACCGCATCGAGATGAATGAACGCCAGCTGCGGCTGGCAGGTTCGCCAGGTGTCCAGCACGGCCTGCTCGACTGCCGCATCATCCTCACGCAATAGGGAAGCATGCTGCAGCGCCGAATTTGCCTGCAGACGGCCTTGCAGCAATGCGTACAACGGCTTCCAGGGGGTGATCAGCAGGCTGCGACTTTCGGCGGCAGTGGCCTGCAGGCGCTCGAACAGGGTCTCGACCTTGACCGGGCCTGCGCTGCTGTTATCGACGATGCCATGGGCACTGGCCCAGCGTGCGGTAAGCACGCTGATCCAGCCTGGGGCGGATAACGTCTGTTGAGTGCGGCCGTTGCTGACATCGACCGTATCCCAGGTCAGGCCGTGGGACTGAGCCAGCTGGAACAGGAAAGGGGTCGATGACGGGCCGAGAGCATCGGCTCGCAGACCGTCGATCCCGATGATCACAGCCTGGCGGGCGGGTGCATGGGCAGGCGCTGCGCAGTGCCCTGCTTGATCGTTGCGTGAACAGCCGAGCAGGCTGACCGTGCACAGCGCCAGTAGGGCAAGCCCGGCGCGCAGCGGGTGTTGTCGAGGGTTGAAAAGCACAGTCGAGTTACGCCTTGAGGAATTCGGGCTGTTTGCAAGGCCTGGAAGTCTACACGTATCGCTATCGCAGCCGCTCCAGTGTCTCGAACGTGCCGTCGGGATTGAACCGGCCACGCCAGGTGCCATCGGGTTTCTCGACCCGCACTTCACCCCTGAACTCGCTGCCGGTCATGTTCCCGCTGATCAGCGTATTGCGGTCCTTGAGCTCGCCCTTGCCGTTGAAGCCTTCCTTGCCGTTGCGAATCGCCCAGGTGCCTGTGACGACCGTGCCATCGGTATAGTGCGTTTCCCCAATGTAGTGATCCGCTCCTGCCTCCTTGACCCGGGTCCAGCTGTCCCCATCGTAACTGGCGATCATCCGCACCTTTCCCTGTGAGGACGTTCCAGCCTTGGTCACGGCGCACGTCACAGCGGAATCCTGCTTGACGCATCGGTACTCGAACTGTTTGCTCACCAGTCCATGCCGTGGATCAGGAAATACAAACCCGCTGGCACCGAACGCACTGTTTTCCAGGAAGTTGCCCGTCAGGTTGAGCATCCGCACGTAGCCCTTGTCCGCACTTTCCTTGTTGAAGCCTTCATTGAAGCCTTTGCTGAGCACGCCGCGCAGGAAACTGACAAAGGCCGGGTCCTTTTGCGGGGTAAACGGGAAGTCGATATCGGGCATCGAACCGGGGGTGTTCGACTTGATCGTCAGCATCGTGGCTTTGGCCGCGAGGTAGAGCATGCCGGGGTCATATTCCACCGCCCGCGGGTCGATTCTGCGCAGGCGCGAACCGATCACGCCGCAATACAGGTTGGCATCGAATTTGGCGGCGGCATTGGCCAGGCCAGTGATGCCTGCGTCGCTGGCTTTGATCGACGGAGAAACGAACGCCTTCAGCAACTCCACGTGGTAGTTGGCCTTTAGCACGGTCAGGTTTTCGAAGTGGAAATCGCCCTTTACCAGCACGCAGAGGTTGTCCTGGCCTTTGCGGCCGCTGCGGGCAACGAATGACGCGCTGTATTTGTCACCCAGAAAGTTCATGAAGTCGGTGTCCGAGTGAATGGCCATCTGGTCCACTTCATCCGGGCCCAGCAGCGGATGGGTATGAAAACCTCCAGCGGTCAATCCGCCGCAATCGCGCAGCTTTTGGCTCAGGTTCACGCGCTTCTCTTCCCCTTCAGCGTACTCCGTCACCGAGAAATCCAGGTCGGTGTTCAGCGCCAGGCATGCCCCATATTCGCGTTTGTTGGTGCGGGTCAGTCGCAGCGCTTCCTGCATGCCCTTGGACCAATCCTCACGAAGCTCTAGGTACTCCGGTGCGGCTTTTCCCGGAAACAGCTGCTCGGTCAGCCCCAGCAGATAAGTGTCTGTCTCGGAAAGCTCGACTGAAGCGAGGGCAGGGGGCGATACCGCTGCGATCATCGAAACCACAATCAGCTGCGTGCTGGCGGATCGCTTCATGGATGGCCTCATGGCGAACGAGTGCGGGGCGATTCGGAGCGTGTCTGGCATTAAGCTAGTAATGCTTGAGGTCGCTGTCCAGTGCCCCACAAACGCAGTGCCTGGCCTTGCCTGCTTCTGTAAGATGCGCATTCCGAACCTTTCTCGAGCACGAACATGGACTCTCACTCGATCCTCGCCTTCACCCTGGTCGCCGCGATTGCCATCGCCAGCCCTGGCCCCGCGACCCTGATGGCGATCAACAACAGCCTCAGCCATGGACCGCGCAGCGCGGTGTGGTCGTCGCTGGGCAATGGCACCGGCCTGTTCTGCCTGTCGGCCGCCGCCATGCTGGGCCTGGGCGCATTGCTCGCCAGCTCGGAAATGCTGTTCAACGCGGTCAAAGTGCTCGGTGCCGGTTACCTGTTCTACCTTGGCGTGCGCCAACTGATGAAAAAGGGCCCGATGCTGGATGCAGGCGGCGAAGCCGGCATGGGCAAGGCGCGGCCGACCCCGTTGAAGCTGTACAAGTCGGCGTTCCTGACGGCGGTCACCAACCCCAAGGCGACGATGTTCTTCACGGCGCTGTTTCCGCAGTTCATCGATCAAAGCGCCGCGCTGCTGCCGCAGTTCCTGATTCTCACCGGGATCTTCGTCGCCTTGTCGCTGCTGTCGCTGAGCCTTTACGCGGCATTGGCCTCGCGCGCCAAAGGCGTGCTCACCCGGCCGGCACTGTCGAAGTGGGTGAGCCGCGTCGTGGGGACCACGTTCATCGGCTTTGGCGCAGCTATCCTCAGCATGCGTCGACAGACTGTCTGAGCGCTCAAGCGAGGGTCTACCCTCGCTTTCTGCCCAGGTATACGCATGAAAACCCTGGCACCTGGCGGTTCCTGGTCCAGACTGTGTAAACCTGCGGACCTCGATGCCGCAGTCGTCCACGGGATGTGGCAGCCTTCGGCGACCATGCCCAGTCGCCACCTATTACCTGTCCCGAGGGGTGTAGATGATCGCGCGTTGTCATCGCCGGTGCTTGCTGTTGTCGCTCTCCTTGCTTCTATTGCCGAAGGTGGCGATGGCCGAGGCGCTGTGCCGGCACCTGACCGCGACCGGCAACCCGGAGTACCCACCGTACCTGTGGCGTGACCCGCAGGATCCGCAAAAGCTGATTGGCGCCAATGTCGACTTGCTCAAGCAGTTGGGCCGCGAGCTTGGACTGGAGGTGGATGTCGTCTACACCGGGCCCTGGTCACGCGCCCAGGAAGAAGTCCGCAAAGGGCGAATCGACCTGCTTGCCGGCTATTTTCTGACCCAGTCGCGACAGCAATTGATGGACTTCGTCAGCCCACCTTTCCTGCACACGCCCAGTGTTGTCTGGGTGCGTCAGGACAGCGCTTTTGCCTATCGAGACTGGCCGGACCTGCGAGGGCGCAAAGGCGGAACCCTGGTCAACAACAGCCATGGCCAGCAGTTCGACGACTACGCCACGGCCAACCTGACGCTGGAAGCGGTGCCGGGGGTCAAGCAAGCCTTCGAGAAACTGATTCTCGGACGCAGCGATTACGTGGTGTACGAGCAGTATCCGGGGATGGCCCTGGCCCGCACGCTGGGCATCGAAAACAAGCTCAAGGTGCTGGAACCGGCCGTTTCCAGCGAAGGCTTGTACCTGGCGCTGTCCCATGCGTCTGCCTGCAATCAGCCGCAACTGCGTGAGCAGTTGGCGCGAAAAATGGAAGAGATCGTTTCCGGACCGCTGCCTCAGGCGTTGCTTGAACAGAACCTGCAACGCTGGCAGCTTCAGCACAAAGAGGGCGTAGCGCCATGAGTTCAGAAGCGTCTGGCTGCACCGAGAGCACGTCCCCAGTGGCGCAGGATGTCCGGCGGTTCGCCAGGGCGCTCGACGCGTTCCTGAAGACGGTTCAGGGGACGGGGCTGGGGGGCGATGTCGAGGCGATGGTGGCCAACCAGCGTTATCCCGCGGGCGCCGTGCCGCCGTTGGTGCAGCAGCACTTTTCTTCGGCCGCTCAGTTGGCAACGACGGTCAACCCGTCGCTGAGTGCCTTGGTGCAGGCGCTGGCCGCGCTGGTTGCGCAGTTGCACTGGCACAAGCGCCCCAGTGACGGCTCGGACGCGGGTTTCGACCAGGGCCATTTCAACGCGATCATCATCGGCAATGCCGGCGCAGTGGCGATGGGGCCGCTGCTGGTAGGGGTCTCGGTCATGGCGCCGGGAGTGACCTATCCCATGCACCGGCATCCGCCCGAAGAGCGCTATGTGGTGCTCTCGCCGGGGCAGTGGTGGCGGGAGCAGGGTGGATGGTGGACACCGGGCATCGGCAACCTGGTCCATAACCCCAGCAACCAGTTGCACAGCATGCGCTCGGCAGCGCAGGCGCATCTGTCGATCTGGGTGCTGACGGGGGCCGGCGCGGCGGGGTTTGCCAGCGGATCGTAGGGTTTTTCGGGTTACAACGAAGAACCGCGCAGGACATCGCCCGGCACATCGACATCGAGCACCACGCCGGCGTCCTCGACCTCGACCTTGAGGCAGTCTTGCGGATTGTCCTGGATGACCTGCCTGCCGCCTTGATCACCCCGTACCTGCGCCAGCGCAGGCCAGAAGGTGCGCCCGAAGATCACCGGATGACCGCGCTGACCCTGGTACAGCGGCAGCACGATGCGCTCCCGGCGTGCCTGTGCGTGCAGCTGTTGCAATGTGTCGGGCGCCATCCACGGCATGTCCGCGAGCAGCACCGCCACCGCCTCGGCCGGTGTCGGCGAAAGCGCCACGATCCCAGCCGCGAGGCTCGCGCCCATGCCATCTTCGGCCCGTTCGGCCCAGATGATCGAGACCCGTTCATCCATACCCAACTGCTGCGGATCGTCTCCAGGACGAAGTACTACCATGACCTGCTCGAAGTGCATCAGCACCTGGGCGAGCGTCGCGCCCAGCAGTGTCTGTCCGCTGGGCAATCGCGCCTGGCGCTTGTCGCTGCCAAAACGTCTGCCCCGGCCTGCGGCCAGTACCAGCGCGGCGCAGATGACTGGCAGCGGCTCGCGGCAGGGCGTCAGAGGTCTTGTGTGCACGCGTGCACCTCGCGGACCTGCTTGGCTTTGCGCACACTGACTTCGCCCGGCAGCGTGACATTGTTCTTCGCCGCGAGGATCTCGGCCATGACGCTGACAGCGATCTCGGCCGGGGTCTTGCTGCCGATGTAGATGCCGATGGGGCCATGCAGGCGTCTGAGCGAGGCCTCGCTTTCGCCGAAGTGTTCGATCAGGCGTTCGCGGCGCAACTGGCTGTTGCGCCGCGAGCCGATGGCGCCGATGTAGAACGCCGGGCCGTGCAGGGCTTCGAGCAAGGCCAGGTCGTCGAGCTTGGGGTCATGGCTGAGGGCGACGATGCAGGTACGCCTATCGGGGCGCAATGCGCGGACCACATCGTCGGGCATCCCGACGATCTTCTCCACGCCGGCGACGCTCCAGCCGTCGATGTACTCAGGCCGAGGGTCGCAGACCGCCACCTTGAAACCGTTGAACAGCGCCATGGTGGCCAGGTACTCGGCCAGTGCGCCGGCACCGATCAACAGCACACGGTAGCCGGGGCCGAGGGTATTGCCCAGGTGTCGACCGTCGAAGCTGAACTGGTCCGGCGTGGCGCTGGCAGTCAAGGTAACGCTGCCCGTGCCGAGGTCGAGCTCGCGGCGTATCAGCTGACCACCGTCCAGGCCGTTCAGCAGTTGATCGAGGCGGGTGGCCGATGGGTCGAACTCAAGAATCAGCTCCAGGGTGCCGCCGCAGGGCAGGCCGAAGCGGTGCGCTTCGTCGGCGCTGACGCCGTAGCGCACCACTTCGGGCAACCCGGACGGCATGCCAGGGCCGCCATGAGCATCGGTGTAGCGGTGAATCAGGTCGTCCTCGATACAGCCACCCGACACGCTGCCGACGACGCGGCCGTCGCTGCGCAGCGCCATCATCGAGCCCACCGGGCGAGGGGATGAGCCCCAGGTGCGGGCCACGGTGGCGAGCAGCACGCGTTTGCCAGCGACGAGCCAGTCTCGGGCGGTGCGCAGGACCAGCAGGTCGATGCTTTCCATGGTGGGGTAGGGCCTCAGTGGTGGGTTGATCCGGTGTTACTTGTACTGACCACAGCGTGGGCACGATTGCTTCGGGAAACGGGTGGTTGCTGCCACTGCCCTGAACCCTCAACCAAAGGTATACCGGCTCAAAGGCAAGCTGCGGATCCGCTGCCCGGTAAGCTGTGCCACGGCATTGGCCACCGCCGGCGCCACCGCAGGCAACGGCGGCTCACCGATGCCGCCCATCTTCGCGCCGCTCTCGATGATGCGCACATGCACCCGGGCCATGCGCGACGGCGGCAGGATCGGGTACAGGTCAAAGTTGCGCGCACGCGGCTTGCCGTCGATGTACACCGCTTCCTCCAGCAACGCCTGCGACAACCCCAAGGCCACTGCGCCGTTAACCTGGGCCTCGATGATCGCCGGGTTGACGATGCTGCCGGGGTCGATCGCCTGCCAGATGTCGTGCACCTTGACCTGGCCGTTCTCGATCGACACTTCGGCGATCACCGCCGCTTCCGAGCCGAACGGTGAGGCCATGGCGACACCGCGCGCCCGGCGGCTGCCGTCCTCGGCGGTGAACGGGCCGCGTTTCCAGCCACCGGACAGCTCAGCGACCGCCTGCAGCAGGTGAGTCAGGCGCTGATTGTCGCGCAGCAGGTGCAGGCGCAGTTCGTACGGATCCTTGCCGCCCTTGTCGGCCACTTCGTCGAGGAACGCTTCGTAGAAGAAGTCGTTCAGCGAGTTGCCCACCGAGCGCCAGTAACCCAGCATGACCGGGCCCTTGACGTAGATCTGGGCGATGCGCTTGTTGGCGATGGCGTATGACTTGCCCGACAGCCCTTCAAGCGCAGTGGGGTCGATCTTGTCGCCTTGCTTGCCGGCGATGGCTTCGCTCGGGCCTTCGGTGGCGCTGACGGCCTCGATCGCCACGGGCAACCCGTCGGCATCCAGCCCCGCGCGGAACTTGACCACGGCGATGGGGCGCAGTACGTCGCGCAGGAATTCTTCTTCGCGGCTCCAGATCAGCTTGACCGGGCGGCCGACGGCCTTGGCCAGGGCGATGGCCTGCGGGTACGGGTTGGCCGAGTCGTACAGGAAGTGCCGGCCGAAGAACCCGCCCAGCAGCGGCGAGTGCAAGGTGATGCGCGCAGGGTCGAGGCCCGTGCGCTTGGCAATGTCGTCGCGGAACATGTCTGGCGCCTGGTTGGGCAGCCATACCTCCAGCGAACCGTCAGGGTTGAAGCGCGCCAGCGCTGAGGGCGGCTCCAGTTGCGCGTGGTTGAGGTACTGGTTGTGGTAGCTGGCCTCGACCGTGCTCTTGGCACTGGCCAGGGCGCCGGCGACGTCGCCTTCGCGCTCTTCGTCGCGGGCCGGGCCTTTTTCAGCGGCCAGGCGTTCGCGGTAGGCATCGCTGGAAAAGTCCGCGGGCATCGGCCTTATCTTGGTGTCGGCTGGCGGTTCCTTCCAGTCCACCTGGATGGCCTCGACCGCGCGCTTGGCATGCCACCAGCGTTCGGCGACCACGGCCACCGCGCCCGGCAATTGATGAACCGAGTGCACGCCTTTCATGGCCTTGACCTGGTCTTCATTGCGCAGGCTGCCTACTGTCATGCCCAGGCGTGGCGCATGCTGAACGGCGGCATGGAGCATGCCGTCGACCTTGATGTCGATGCTGTACAGCGCCTTGCCGGTAGACTTGTCGTAGGCGTCGACACGCCGCACCGGCTTGCCGATCCAGCGGAACTGGCTCGGGTCGCGCAGCTTGACGCTGTCCGGGTCCGGTACGGGCAGGTCGAGCGCACGCGCGGCCAGCTCGCCATAGGTCACCGAGCGCCCGGAGGCAGCGTGCAGCACCTTGCCTGGCTCGGTGGACAGCTCGCCCAGCGGTGCGCCCAGATGCTCGGCGCCGGCCTGCAGCAACATGGCCCGGCACAGGGCACCGAGGCGGCGCATGGTCGGGTAGCTCATGCGCACCGACATGCTGCCGCCGGTGATGC
>RCUS01001424.1_pt1 | contig 12488 bp, 9 predicted proteins | sample 2166221 | NCBI WGS metagenome assembly RCUS01 (sample SAMN09932758, study PRJNA488358) | compost metagenome | isolation source: compost soil in cyclohexanecarboxylic | place: Germany: Experimental Botanical Garden | reverse complement strand
AGCTAAGAAAGTATGTTACTGAAAGAGGTAAGATATTACCAAGAAGAATTTCAGGTACATGCGCAAAACATCAAAGACAATTAACTGATGCTGTAAAGAGAGCTAGAAATATAGCTTTATTACCATTTACAACAGAGTAAACAAAAACCCCTGTATAAGGGGTTTTATTTTTTATTATGAGAATTTTAAAAAGGTATAGTTGAAATAGTATCAAAAAAAAACTAAAATAGATATACAGGGTATTGAACAATAAAGGGGGGAGCGGTCCTTGAAGAAAGATAATTTAAATATAATGGGTGACATAAAGTTAATTGAAGAAATGAAAGCTCAATTATTGTGTATAATAGGAGAATTTTATCTATTATTAACTAAGGGAAGTAATGTGGCTAAAGATGCAGTTTTAGAATGTATATCCTCAGCAATGATAATATTATATCTACTAGGAGAAAAGCTCGGATATTCATATATACAGATAGATGAAAATACAAAAGAAAAAATAAGAATTGGTATATTAGATGATGATGAAGATAAATATGGAAGTTCACTAAATAAATTGCATAGCCATTTAAAAGATAGAGTATAATTTATAAATATAGAGTACTAAAAATTTATTTAAATGAATGCAAATTATTTATAGAAAAAAATAGAGTAGCCTCAAAAATAGCCATAAAGGAGGCAATTAATGAAGGAAAGTATTAAAAAGTATGATAAATTAATTATACTGATCATATTACTGACATTGGCGTCTATATTTTATATATCAGAGAAAATAGGATACTTATTTATAACTTTATTACTGATAGTAGTAGATAGCCTCTATAATATATATAAAAGTAATCAATTACAAAAGAGTTTTTCTACGAAAATAGATAACGTTAGTAAGTATTTAACTAATTCTATAGAAAAAAACATACAAAACAACATATATCCAGTAGCTATAATAAAAGATAGTGGAGACATAATATGGAACAATAAAAAGTTTCATAAAGAATTAAATTCGGATAAAAATCCACATTATAATATTTTGAACATCATTAGAGGAGTATCTTTAGATAAGCTAATTAAACAAGATACAAATATACCTCATAGAATAAATCTTAAGGGTAAGATTTATGATGTTTATGCACAGAAAATAGAATTTGTAGATGAGAAAGAATCATTTATAATATATTTCAATGATGTAACATATCTAAAAAGTAGCACTGCAACTAAAGAAAGTATCATGCTTATAGAAGTAGATAATTTAAGTGATGTTGTAAAGTCTATGGAGGATGATAATGGGCCTCTTTTAGTAGCAGAAGTTGAGAGAACCATAAATAACTATGCATCTAATCTAGGAGCAATGATAAGGAAGTATGAATCAAATAAATATGTATTATCTGTATCAAATAAGTTAATTGAGGAACAGATAAAGAAAAAATTTGATATCCTTGATGCAATAAGAGATATAGATATGGGAAATAAAATAGATGTTACATTAAGTATAGGGGTTGGAATAGGTGAAAATTCATCTGCAGAAAATCATAGTTATGCAGTAACAGCAAAAGAGCTTGCTTTAGGAAGAGGCGGAGACCAAGCAGTAGTAAAATGGAAAGAAAAAATATCATTTTTTGGTGGAAATACTAAAGAACTAGAGAAAAGAACTAGAGTTAGAGCAAGGGTAGTAGCAAGAGCTTTAAAAGACTTAGTTTATGAAAGTTCTAAAGTATATATAATGGGACATAAAAATCCGGATATGGATTGCTTTGGTTCAGCTTTTGGGTTATCATCAGCAATAAAGCAACTAGGTAAGGAATGTAAGATAATACTAGGAAATGATAATAGAAATATAGAGTTCTTTATGGAGGAAGTGAAGGGTCATAGTAAATACGATGACTTATTTATTTCAGCTCAAGAAGCCGTAGAGAAAATTGATAAAGAAACTTTAGTTATAATAGTTGACGTTCATAACAGTAATTATGTTCAAGATTTAGAAACTGTAAATAAAGCGCAAAAATTAGTTATAATTGATCACCATAGAAGAAGTCCAGATATGATAGAGGGGGCGCTCCTAAACTTTATAGAAATATATGCCTCTTCAACATCAGAATTGGTAACAGAAGTAGTTCAATATATGCTGGATAAACCTAAACTAGAAACTATAGAAGCAGAAGCTTTACTTGCAGGTATATTTATAGATACTAAAAACTTTATATTTAAAACAGGTGTAAGAACCTTTGAAGCTGCCTCGTTCTTAAGAAGATTGGGAGCTGACACAATACACATTAAAAAACTCTTCTCTGATGATTTAGAGAACTATATAAAAAAGGCAGAAACTATTAAATCAGCAGAAGTTGAAAATAATATGGCTATTGCCACCTGTCCACCAGAAACCACAGAAATTGTATTAGCAGCCCAAGCTGCGGATGATCTTCTAAATATTACTGGTATTCAAGCATCCTTTGTATTTGTTAAAATAGAAGGAGAAATTTATATAAGTGCAAGATCACTTGGTGATATAAATGTTCAGGTTATTTTAGAAGCTTTAGGTGGTGGTGGTCATATGACTATGGCGGGAGCTAAGTTAAGTGACTTAACAATAGCTCAAGCAAAAGAAAAATTGAAAAAAGCTATAAAAAACTACTTAAAGGAAGGTGAATAACATGAAAGTAATATTACTTCAAGATGTTAAAAAAGTTGGAAAGAAAGGTGAGGTTATTGAGGCGTCAGATGGATACGCTAGAAATTTTCTATTTCCTAGGAAATTAGCACAAGAAGCTACAGGCAATAACTTACACATTTTAAATACTCAAAAAGAAAATGAAAGAAAGAAAAAATTAGCTGAAATTGAAGCTGCTCAGAAATTAGCAGGTGAATTAAAGAATAAAGAAATAACAGTAAAAGCTAAAGCAGGGGAACAAGGTAGACTATTTGGAGCTATAACTAGTAAAGATGTTGCAGCACTTATTAAAGTTCAACACAAAGTTGAAATTGATAAGAAAAAAATATCTATGGATACAATTAAGATAGCTGGAACTTATGAAATAGAGTTAAAGCTTTATCCAGAAGTTACAACAAAAATGAAGGTTGTTATTGTTCCTGAAGCATAAGGAGGATAATATATTGAGAACAAAAAATGAAGCTAATGTATTACAAGAATTGATGAATAACGAGCTTTCTTTAGAATCACAAGTTAATGTACTATTTGATATATTAAAGAATGTATTAGATGAAGGAGCTATAAGAGCAAGAACCGTAAAATATAAGCTTCAAAAATACGTTAAATCTGACTCTATATATGAAAGGGTTTATGCATTAAATAAAATTGCATCAGATGGAAAAGGAATAAAAGTAGTTCCAGATTCCAAAAATATTCATGAAGTTATGGAAGAAGTTTTTGGCTGGGTATCAGAAGAACTAGCAAGAAAATATATTCAAAATAGAATAGAGTCTGATGTAGAACAGGCACTAATGGAAAGACAAGATAAATATATTGATGAAATGAGACTTGGAATAATACGCAAACAGAAAGGTCCTGAAAATGCAAAAACTCTTAAAAAATATGCGGATTTAGAAGTCCTTGATGCTAGAAAAACAAGCAAAAATATAATGAGTTTATTAAGACCTTCAGATTTTGATGAAATAGTTGGACAGGAGAGAGCTATTAAATCACTATTATCAAAAATGGCTTCTCCATATCCTCAACATATAATTCTTTATGGACCTCCAGGGGTAGGTAAAACTACAGCTGCAAGAATAGCCCTTGAAGCCGTAAAAAAGATGAATTTTACACCTTTTGATGATGACTCAAAATTCGTTGAAGTAGATGGAACAACCGTAAGATGGGATCCAAGAGAAATAACTAATCCGTTATTAGGATCAGTTCACGACCCTATTTACCAAGGAAGTAAAAGAGACTTGGCTGAAATAGGAGTTCCAGAACCAAAGCCAGGTCTAGTAACTGAAGCTCATGGTGGAGTATTATTCATTGATGAAATTGGAGAATTAGATGATATTCTTCAAAATAAATTACTAAAAGTATTAGAAGATAAAAGGGTGGAATTCTCATCTTCATATTATGATCCAGATGATGAAAATACACCTAAATATATAAAGTATCTTTTTGAAAATGGAGCGCCAGCAGATTTTGTATTAATAGGTGCTACAACAAGAGATCCAGGAGAAATAAACCCAGCATTAAGATCAAGATGTACAGAAGTATATTTTGAACCATTAGCAGTAAGTGACATAGAAGATATTATAAAAAATGCAGCTAAAAAACTTAATGTTATTCTAGAAGATGGTGTATCAGAATTAATAAGTAGATATACAATTGAAGGAAGAAAAGCAGTAAACATATTAGCAGATGCATATGGATATTCACTTTATAATAATAAAGAAGACATTCCAGAACAATCTACTATAACATTAAAAGATGTTGAAGAAGTATTAGCTATAGGAAGATTTATTCCTTATGAGAGATTAGATAAAAATACAGATAGTGAAGTTGGACATGTATATGGACTTGGAGTTTCAGGATTTTTAGGTTCAACTCTAGAAATAGAAGCTACAGTATATCCTGCAAAGGAAAAAGGGACAGGCTCAATAAGGTTCAATGAAACAGCAGGATCTATGGCTAAGGACTCTGTATTTAATGCTGCATCTGTTATAAGAAAAGTCACAAACAAAGATATTAAAGATTATAATATACATGTAAATGTAGTTGGTGGAGGAAATATAGATGGTCCATCAGCTGGAGTAGCTATTACAATGTGTATAATAAGTGCTTTAGAAGAAAAACCAATAAGACAAGATGTTGCAATTACAGGAGAAGTATCTTTAAGAGGTAAAGTTAAGCCTGTAGGAGGAATATTTGAAAAGATATACGGAGCAAGAAGAAAAGGAATTAATCTTGTTATCATACCTAAGGATAATGAAAAAGAGATTCCTGATGGCTTAAAAGATATTACCGTTAAAACAGTAAGCTCTGTAGAAGAGGTTATGAACATAATATTTGGTTAATACTAAAAAATAGAGGCATAGCCTCTATTTTTTATCGCATGCGAAAATATAGGTTAATTAATCCAAAGGTAATTTACTTTTGGGTGTAAAATTACTATAATCTTTTTATATAGGCATTAATATAGGGTGGTGAAGAGTATGGAAAACAGCATAATGAAGAGTTTGCCACAAAGCATTGAAGCTGAGCAATCTGTAATAGGGTCAATGATTATAGATAAAACAGCTATAGCTCAAGCAGCAGAAGGTTTAAAAGAAGAAGATTTTTATAGAGATTCACATAAAGTAATATTTAAAGCAATAATAAAAATGTTTCAAAAAGATATGGCTGTAGACTTAGTAACATTATTAGAGTATTTAAAATCTACTAGTCAACTTGAAAATGCAGGGGGAGCCACTTATGTTACTGAGATAAGCGGATCAGTTCCAACAACTGCAAATTTAAGTTCATACATAAAGATTGTTTCAGAAAAGTCTTTACTAAGAAGGCTTATAAGGGCGTCTACTGAGATTATTGAGTCTAGTTATAATGAGCAAGGTAATGTAGAAAAAGTATTAGATACTGCTGAGAAAAGAATATTTGATATATCTGAGAAAAGAAGCACTTCTGATTATGAAGCTCTAAGCGATGTTTTGGAAAGAAGTTTTCAACAAATAGAGAAGCTTTTTAATAATAAAGGGGATATAACTGGAGTAGGATCAGGCTTTATGGATTTAGATGCAAAAACATCAGGCTTTCAAAAAGGTGACATGGTTCTGATTGCGGCAAGACCATCAATGGGAAAAACTACGTTTGCACTAAATATAGCTGAGCATGCAGCTTTAAGAGAAGGAAAAAGTGTAGTTATATTTTCGCTGGAAATGTCTAAAGATCAGCTTGCATACAAATTACTTTGTTCAGAGGCAAATGTAGATATGCTTGCGCTTAGAACGGGAAACTTAGAAGACAAAGATTGGGATAGCATAGCTAGGGCTTCAGGACCATTATCAAAGGCTAAAATATATATTGACGATACAGCCGGCGTAACAGTAATGGAAATGAGAAGCAAGTGTAGAAGAATAAAAATAGAACACGGCATAGATCTAATAATGATAGACTATCTTCAGCTTATGTCGGGTTCAGGAAGTGAAAGTAGACAACAAGAAGTTTCTGAAATATCAAGAAGTATAAAAGCATTAGCTAAAGAAATGGAATGCCCTGTAATAGCCTTATCACAGCTATCACGTGCTCCGGAGCAAAGAGCAGACCATAGACCTATGTTATCTGACTTAAGAGAATCTGGGTCAATAGAGCAGGATGCTGACGTTGTTATGTTTTTATATAGAGATGAATACTATAACAAAGAAACAGAAGAAAAAAATGTAGGTGAATGTATAATAGCAAAGCAAAGAAATGGTCCTGTAGGAACAGTAAAGCTTGCATGGTTGGGACAATTCAGTAAATTTGGTAATTTAGACACTGTTCATAGGGATTAATGTTATATAATGAACTATCTTAAAAGCTATCACAATTATTTTGTGGTAGCTTTTTTTTCGATATATAAAAACCATTAAAACTATTTTAACTTCTGATTTGTAGAGGCTTTTTCTCAAGTTCCATTAAAATCCTTTTAGTAATTATGTTTAATAAGAAGTTAAGCACTTTATTACTGTAGAAGCGTTCCTCAGCTTCATCAAAGTCATTTTGCTTGATTTATGTTTAATAAGAAGTTAAGTACTTAAATAGAAAAATAGAAAAGTAGAAAAGTACTTAAATAGAAAAATAGATATCTATTTATATATATAACTATATAACTATATATAGCATTTATGCGGGTTACAGCTAGGTATGTAATAAATTTTTACCTATATGTATGAAATTATTACCTTAATAAACAAAAATGAAATTGTTTACTGTAAAATAATCTTGTAATAAAAATGAGTTGGAGGGGTTCATTAATGAAAAAAAGAAGAATATTAGCTTTAACACTAAGTACGTTAATGTTAGCTGGAGCTATTACAGCATGCGGTAAGAAGGATGACTCAAGTGCTGATGGCAAGAAGGATTTAAAATTAACAATTTACTGCGGATTAATGGAAGATCACATGGTAAAGGTTGTAGAAGAATTTAAAAAAGAAACAGGGGTTCAGGCTGAAGCTGTTAGAATGTCTTCTGGAGAAATTTTAGGAAGAATAAGAGCAGAAAAGGATAATCCAAAAGCATCAGTATGGTATGGGGGACCAGCAGATGCTTTTGTTCAGGCAAGTGAAGAAGGTTTACTTGAAAATTATATATCTAAAAATGCATCAGATATACCAGATAAATATAAGGATAAAGATGGAGCATGGACAGGAATATATGTTGGATATTTAGGGTTTGCGTCTAACAAAAAATTATTAGATGAAAAGGGGGTTAAGGCACCAACTTCATGGAAAGATTTATTAAAACCAGAATTCAAGGGACAAGTATCTATAGCTAATCCTGGATCTTCAGGAACTGCTTATACAATGTTAGCAACAATGATACAGTTAATGGGCGAAGAAGAAGGATTAAAATATATGAAGGAGCTAAATGCTAATATTAAGTCTTATGAAAAATCTGGAACTGCTCCAGCTAGAATGGCTGGACAAGGTGAAGTAATGGTTGGGATATCATTTTTACATGATGGAATTAAATATAGAGAAGAAGGAATGAAGGATTTAGTATTAACAGCACCTGTAGAAGGTACCGGCTATGAGATAGGTTCAACAGCAATTCTTAAAGGTGGTCCAGATCAAGAGGCTGCTAAGATGTTTATAGATTACGTATTAACAAAAGATGTTCAAGAGCTTGGAAAAACTGTAGGTTCCTATCAATTCTTAACAAATGAAAAAGCTGTAGCACCAGAGTTAGCAAATGAAATCAAAGACACAAAATTAATTGACTATGATTTAGATTGGGCAGGTAAAAATAGAAGTGCTTTAGTTGAAAAATGGAATCAAGCAATAAAATAAATTATTAATAGAGGGGTTTTATCCCCTCTATTATAAAATAATTTTATATAGGAGTGGTAAAAATGGGTTTTAGTTCGCGAAAAATTCGGATGAAACATGAAATAAATGATATGAAAAAGATTTGGAGAGATCCAATGCTTTTAACAACTATAATATTTTTAATAATTACGTTATCAATATTTATAATATACCCATTATATTCGGTATTAAAAGTAAGTTTTATAGAAAATCAAGGGTTTTCTATGAATGCATATCTAAAGGTATTAAGAGATATTGATTTTAGAAAGACATTTTTAAACACATTATTATTAGGAACTACAGTGGGAATATTAGCAACATTAATAGGCTTCATATTTGCTTATGCAGATGCTTACATGCGTTCGCATTTTAAAAGATTATTTAAAATAGTATCGATATTACCAGTAATATCACCACCGTTTGTATTAGCTTTATCAGCTATAATGTTATTTGGACAATTTGGATTAGTGACAAGGCAACTCCTTGGTATAACTAATTTTAATATATACGGATTTAAGGGAGTAGTTATGGTTCAAACCATGACATTTTTTCCAGTGGCTTATCTTTTACTTATAGGATTATTAAATAGAATAGACCCCTCTTTAGAAGAGGCAGCAAGAAATATGGGAGCCTCTAGATGGAAAACCTTTAGGACAGTTACGCTACCACTTATGCTACCAGGACTTGCAAATGCGTTTTTATTAACTTTTATAGAAGTTGTTGCAGACTTTTCTAATCCTATGGTTATAGGAGGAAACTTTTCAACCTTAGCAACAAAAATATATATGCAGGCAATAGGAAACTATGATATGGCAGGAGGCGCTGCTATAGCGGTAGTATTACTTTGTTTATCTATTTTATTGTTTGTAGTTGAAAAATTCTGGCTAGAGAAAAAGTCCTACGTTACAGTAACAGGTAAGGCATCAAGAGAGAGAGATTTAATTAAAGAAAATCATATAGTATGGCCGATAGATATATTTTGTTTATTAGTTTCTATATTTGTATTTTCATTTTACTTATTAATACCATTAGGTGGCTTTTTTAAGGTAATGGGAATTGATTATTCATTTACATTAAATCATTTTAAATATGTATTTGATTTAGGAATGAAGTCGCTTAAAGATACAACAATTCTATCTTTATGGGCTACCCCTATAACAGGTATATTAGGGATGGTTATAGCATTCCTTATAGTAAGAAAGAAATTCTGGGGAAAAGGTTTTATAGAATTTACATCACTACTAGCTATGGCTGTACCAGGAACTGTTTTAGGACTAGGTTATATAAGTGCATATAATACTAAGCCCCTTATATTAACGGGGACAGCTTTAATAATAGTAATAGCATTTATAGTTAGAAGTATTCCTGTAGGTGTAAGATCAGGAGTAACTGCACTTCAGCAGATAGATCCTGCAATAGAGGAAGCGGCTCAAGACTTAGGTGCTAGTACAACTAAAGTATTTACTTCAGTTACTTTACCATTAATAAAATCTGCATTTTTTAGTGGGTTAGTATATACATTTGTTAGGAGCATGACAGCTGTAAGTGCGGTTATATTTTTAGTAACTCCTAAATATCAATTGCTTACAGCATCTATATTATCTCAGGTTGATAATGGTAGATTTGGAGTTGCATCGGCATTTTCAACAATATTAATAATTATAGTTTATGCAGCAATAGCTATAATGTATTTTGTTTTAGGTAAGTTTGGAGTAAGTAAAACAGAAAGTAATATTATATAACTAATAGGGGTGAGAGATATGCAAAGAAGTAAAGGTGTAAATATAAAAGATATAACTAAGATATATATAACTCATGAAAAAAAATCAGAATTTAAAGCCGTAGATAATGTCTCTGTAGATATAAATGCAGGAGAGTTTGTTACTCTTTTAGGTCCTTCTGGATGTGGAAAAACCACTATACTTAGAATGATAGCTGGGTTTGAAGTGCCAACAGATGGAGAAATATATCTAGGTGGTGATGTTATAAATGATTTAACTCCAGATAAAAGGGACACAGCCATGGTATTCCAAAGCTATGCTTTATTTCCTCATTTAAATATATATGATAACGTAGCATATGGATTAAAATTAAAAAAGATATCAAAAGAGGAAATAAAAAACAGAGTAAATGATATAATAAATTTAGTAGGGCTTGAAGGGATGGAACTAAGATATCCAAACCAACTGTCAGGTGGACAACAGCAAAGGGTAGCTTTAGCTAGAGCTTTAGTTATGGAGCCAGGAGTACTACTATTTGATGAACCTTTATCAAACCTTGATGCTAAATTAAGGGTATATATGAGAACAGAGATAAGAAAGATACAGAAAAAAGTTAAAATTACAGCTATATATGTAACTCATGATCAATCAGAAGCTATGAGTTTATCAGATAGAATAATAATAATGAATAAGGGTGTTATTGAACAGGTAGGAACACCTAAGGATATATATTATAAACCAGCATCAGAGTTTGTTGCAGACTTTATAGGTGCGGCTAATTTTTTAAATGGAAAAATATTAGAGAAAAAAGACGAGAAAATTAAGCTTGATATAGAGGGAAATATATTAGAATTAAAATATAATGGTAGCAAAGAAGTCGGGGATATATGTAAAATTATTTTAAGACCTGAAGCTATAAAAATTGGTCATAAGGGTAAAATATCTGGGAATATAGTAGATTCTACATTTATGGGAGCATTCCAAGATTATAGAGTTAAAGTTGGAGAAAAAGTAGTAATGGTAGAAGATAATAATCCTCAAGGTAAGGATGTATTTGAGGTAGGACAAGATATAATGTTAGACTTTATATCTGACAATGTTCATATTCTTTAGAAATATTAAATATAATAAAAGACAATAATCAAGAGGGGTTGAGGTGATAATGTCAACTATTGAGATCATTTTAAGATTAAGCTTAGCCATATTAATAGGAGGAGCTATAGGATATGAGAGAGCTTTTAGAAATAGCCCTGCGGGATTTAGGACACATATTCTTGTGTGCGTAGGTGCGGCTATAATATCATTAATTCAGATTAATATGGCAAATGAGGCTATTAAAATGATTTCTGATAGACCTGAGCTAGCTCAGGTAATAAAAGTAGATTACGGTAGATTAGGAGCTCAAGTGATAAGTGGGGTAGGATTTTTAGGTGCAGGTACAATACTCCATACAAAAGGTTCTATAAAAGGGTTAACTACAGCAGCTACTCTTTGGGTGGTAGCGTGTGTAGGTTTAGCTATAGGAATGGGATATTATGAAATAAGTATATTTTCAGGGGTAGCTATAGTTTTAATACTTGTAATTCTTAAGAGATTTCAAAATAAATTTATATCTCAAGCAGGAGTTACCAAGATAGAGATACATTTTCTTGATAAAAAAAAGCTCCTACAATTTCTGGAGGAATACTTCAATTATAAAAATATTCTTATAAAAAATATAGAGTTTTCTATAAATGAAGAAGAGGATACTTACTTTCAAAATGAAAAGCTCCATACATGCTTATATACGATTAAATTGCCTAAATATATGGATGGTACTAGAATTCTAAATGAAATAATTTTAAATGATAATATAATAAAAGCTAGTGAAATAGAGGAATAAGATAAACGACGGACAAGAGTCTGTCGTTTATTGGTATTGAAATAATATATATGCAGGGAGAGTATACGCTGTGAAAAATCAAACTTTTAGAAAAAAACTACAGACTACTTTTTTAATTGTTGGGGTAATTCCATTATTGATACTTGCTATATATAATTTTATATTTGAAGTAAGATATTCAACTAAAAGTATAGAGAAGTATACTGAAAGTAATATAAAGTTAACAGCAAATTTGTTAGATGATAATATGAATAATTTCTTTAATATAGTAAATTTTATAGCACAAAATGAAGAAGTAAGAAAAATAGCAAATAAAAACGATGAATACGTTGACAGGAATGAAAGGTTTGAAGATACACAAAAAATGTATACTATAATAAATGGTATAACAGCTGCACAAGCTTTGAAAATACCCATACATATAGTTAATAAAAATGGTATGAGTAGATTTTCTACAACTAATTATTATAAACCTATATATAGTGATGAAAGAGGAAACTTTTTTGATACATTAGCTAAAAATGAAGGGAAGGTAGTCAAACAGATACATAGAAGAGTAGATGGTGAAAATGCTCAGGATATAGTAATGGTAATAGGAGAGGCTATAAAAAATAAGGATAGTGGAGAAATAATAGGGTATGTTGTAGCAGATATCTATGATAGTTATTATGATAATATATTAAATAATATATCTTTTGTAGAGAATAGTAATATTTATTTATTAGATGAAAAGGGTTATATAGTAACTGATAAATTACTTAAAAATCAAACAGGATTTAGATTTAATGAAGAGTATTTAAAAAAAATGAATAAAGAAAATGGGGATCTAAGTATTAATATAAATAATGAAAAATATAAGGCATACTATACTACCTCTAAAAGTAATAATGTAAAAG